>WNGL01014938.1_pt1 | contig 12267 bp, 10 predicted proteins | sample 5400591 | NCBI WGS metagenome assembly WNGL01 (sample SAMN13153377, study PRJNA577476) | soil metagenome | isolation source: 80 cm soil or saprolite under Garry oak tree replicate 1 | place: USA:California | collected 2016-06-15
GGCCCGCCACGCACTACAAGCGTCCGGCAAGACGAACCCTCAAACCAGCAAGGTCATACCAGCCGCAATGTCGGACTTTCTACTTGGTCTTGTGCAGAGAACTTCGGACATCAGTGCACGCGGCCTCGAACATTGACACCTGGATCGGATCTTGAACCATCCCTTCCGAGCGTCCGTAACTTAGTCCGGAATCAACGTCTCGAAACTGCCGTCGTAGAGCTGGGTTTCGGTGCATGATCTGGTTCATGAACCTGCCTGTGCATCCCCTCGCCGGCCAGCGTGTCGGCTACGCCCGGATTTCGAGTGCGTCGCAGAACCTGGACGGGCAGGTCGACGCGCTGCATGCGGCGGGCTGCGAGAAGGTCTTCTCCGATACCGCGTCAGGGAAGCTGGCCGAACGGCCCGAGCTGGCGCTGTGCCTGGGGGTACCTGCGCGCCGGGGACACGCTGGTGGTGTGGCGGCTGGACCGCCTGGGCCGGTCGCTGAGGCATCTGGTGGAGACCGTCAACGCCCTGGCCGAGCGCGGCGTGGCGTTCGCGTCGCTGCACGAGGGGATCGACACCACCACCAGCACCGGCCGCCTGATCTTCCACATCTTCGCCGCGCTCGCTGAATTTGAGCGAGAGCTCATCGCGGAGCGGGCAGCCGTGGGCCGCCAGGCCGCGCGGGCCCGCGGCCGCCTGGGCGGCCGGCCCGCCAAGCTCTCCCCTGAGCAGGTCAAGCTTGCCCGGGCCCGGTACAAAGCCCGCGGCGTGACCGTAGCGGAGATCGCCAAGGCGCTGGGTGTGGGCCGTGGCACGATCTACCGGGTGCTCCAGAAGACCGTCTGACCGTTCCCGAAGAGGTGCGGCAGGCTTGGTCGAGGTCCTCGGCGAACCCCACGATTCCGGGCGTGGCTTCCGCGGCGACAGCGCTCGTGACCTTGAGGGCACCCTGTGGAGTTTCGGGACAGAGCGCCCGGCATGGGCGTAACTTCCATTCAACCCCTCGGGCGCGCAGGGTAACCGGAGGTCATGGCGCCGCGCCGCCTGGTGCTGAGCAGTGCCTGCCAGCCGTCAGGCATCGCTGTTCGCAGCGGCCGTCGCGGGCGGGGGTACGGCGGAGCGCGGCGTCCCGGCGGCCCGGCGGCCGTGGCCGGCCGCGCCAGCGGAGATTCCGGCGGCGGCCTTGGCTCGCCGGTGGGAGGGCCGTTCCCGGATGAGCATCGCGAGGCCATCGAGGATGCGCGTCAGGCCGAACTCGCGCAGGCTGTCACGGGCTTGCGGCGCGGCTGCGCCGGCGAGGGCTGCGGTGACCGCGGGGTAGCGGTCCGCGTGGGCCAGCAGCACCTCCCGCTGCCTGCCGGTGGTCCATGGCTGGGTGCCCGCCGCGGCCGCTGACTGGGAGCTGCGGATGTGGCCTGGCTGCGGGCAGCCACGGGTGGCGGTCCCACGCCGCCCACATGCACCGGGCCCATTCCTCGAGCCGGGGCCGCCAGCCGCCGGCCACACTGCGCAGGTCGGGCGGCTCGCCGACCGCCTCTTCGATCATGACGGCGAGCAGCTCGGCCTTGCCGCTGACGTAGCGGTACATCGCCATCTTGGTGAACTGCAGCTCGCTGGCGACCCGCTGCATGGAGACCGCCTGGACACCGTCCGTGTCGGCGATGTCCACGGCGACGCGGGCGATGTGGCCGATGCTGAATGCGGGCTTGGGACCCCTGGCCGGGCGTTCGCGCATGCCCCAGAGCAGCTCGGCGATGCCCGCCTGGCCGCTGCGGACGCCGTCCCCTCCAGGGGTGATCTCGGCCGGGGCCATGTCCGTCATTTTCTCCTCCAGCCGCTTGCCGCCGGGCTCTAACCGTGTCTAGTATACACAGTGTCCTAGAGAAACTGTTTATCTGGGATACAGATAGAGCCCGGGTCCACCTTCCGACCCAGGTGCAGCCGGCACGCGCGGGCGCTGACCGTCACCTTGACGACCACCTCACAAGATCATCACCAAGAGCGGCACCCCTGAGGAGGACGCGCATGAACATCTCCGACCAGCAGGCAACCAGCGGTGTCAGGAGGGCCGGGCGGCGCGAGTGGACCGGGCTGGCCGTGCTCGCGCTCGCCGCGCTGCTGTACGCCATGGACCTGACCGTGCTGCACCTGGCCGTGCCGGCCATCAGCGAAGACCTGCGGCCAAGCAGCACCCAGCTGCTGTGGATCACCGACATCTACGGCTTCATGGTCGCGGGCTGCCTGGTCACCATGGGCACCCTGGGCGACCGGATCGGCCGCCGCCGGGTGCTGCTCGGCGGCGCCGCCGCCTTCGGCGTGGTCTCGGTGGCCGCCGCGTTCTCCGCCAGCCCCCAGGTGCTGATCGCCTGCCGCGCGTTGATGGGCATCGCCGGGGCGACCCTGGCGCCGTCCACGCTGTCGCTGATCTTCAGCATGTTCGCTGACCCGCGGCAGCGGCAGATCGCCATCGGCGTGTGGATCACCAGCTTCTCGGTCGGCGGCGCGATCGGCCCGCTGCTGGGCGGGGTGCTGCTGGAGCGGTTCTGGTGGGGCTCGGTGTTCTTGCTGGCCGTGCCGGTGATGGCGCTGCTGCTTGTGCTGGGCCCGCGGGTGCTGCCCGAGTACCGCGCTCCCGGCGCCGGCCGGCCCGACCTGGCCAGCGCGGCCGCGCTGCTGGCCGCCGTGCTGGCGGTGATCTTCGGCGTCAAGCAGATCGCCCAGAACGGGACCTCCCCTGTCGCGGCCGCCTCCATCCTGGCCGGGCTGGCGGCCGGCGCATGGTTCGCGCGTCGGCAGCTTCGCCTGGCTAACCCGATGATCGACCTGCGGCTGTTCCGGACCGCGGCGTTCAGCGCATCGCTGGCGACCAACCTGCTGGGCATCTTCATCGCGACCGGCTACTTCCTGTTCGTCGCGCAGTACCTGCAGCTGGTGCTGGGCTTGTCGCCGCTGCGGGCGGGCCTGTGGTCGCTGCCGTCGGCCGGCGCGCTGGTCGCCGGATCCATCCTCGCCCCCCGCATCCTGCGCCGGGTCCGCCCGGCCTACGTGATCGGCGGCGGCCTGGGGCTGGCGGCCGTCGGCCTGGGGGTGCTCACCCGGGTCGGCGGGTCCGCCGACCTGGCCACCCTGGTGGCCGCCTCCGTCATCGCCGACCTCGGCCTGGCGCCGGTGTTCACCGCCACCACCGACCTGATCGTCTCCTCGGCCCCGCCCGAGCGGGCCGGGGCGGCCTCGGGTATCTCGGAGACCGGCACCGAGCTCGGCGGGGCGCTGGGCATCGCGATTCTCGGCAGCATCGGCGTGGCCATCTACCGGAGCGAGCTGGCCCGCACCCTCCCGGCCGGCATTCCCCGCCAGGCCGCGGCGGCCGCCCGTGACACCCTCGGCGGTGCGGTCGGCGCCGCCCACCAGCTCCCTGCCGGGGCCGGCGCGGCGCTGCTGGCGGCGGCCCGCCAGGCGTTCACCACGGGGCTGCAGGTGACCGCGGTCATCAGCGCGGCCGTGGCGGCCGGCATCGCCGTGCTGGCCACGGTCCTGCTGCGCGGCGTGCGCGGCACCTCCCAGGCTGCGCCCGCGCAGCAGCCAGCCACCGCCACCCGGCACGGCACTGCCGCGCAGCCCAGCGAGCCCGGCCCGCCAAGGGAGGCTATCCAGCTGATCCGCACGGGTGGGGGTTGCAGCCAGCCCGGACAGTTACGAACAGACCCACCCCGGCATGGACGGGGCACCCGTGAGAGGAGAACGTGCGATGACCACCACTACCGACGTCATGACTACCCCCGGCATGCCGGTGCCTGACGGCTGGGTCGCGGGGACGTGGGTGATTGACCCGGCGCACACCACGGTGGGTTTCGCGGTGCGGCATCTGATGAGCCGGGTCCGCGGAACGTTCAGTGAGGTCAGCGGACAGATTATCACCGGCCCGCACCCGTCCCGGTCGGCGGTGACCGCCGCCATCGGCGTGTCGTCGGTCAGCACCGGCAACCCGATGCGCGATGACCACCTGCGCTCGGCGGACTTCTTCGACGCCGGGCACTACCCGGTGATGACCTTCACCAGCACGGCGGTGCGCCCGGCCGGCGGCTGCTGGGTCCTGGCCGGGGACCTGACGATCCGGGACGTCACCTGCCCGGTCGAGCTGGAGGCCGACTTCCTGGGCACCGACCCGGCCGGACTGCAGGGCGAGACCCGGATTGGCTTTTCGGCCCGTGGCGCGATCAGCCGCCGCGACTTCGGCATCACCTTCGGCCTGGCCACCGACGGCACCAAGATCGTCGTTGGTGACAAGGTCGAGATCACCCTTGACGTCGAGGCTTTCCTCGTGGAGGCCGCAGCCGACGCCGGGGAGGATTCGCGATGAGTGCCGGCGGCACCAAGGCATGACCCTGCCACCCGGCTGTGCATCGCGGGCGCCGATGAGCTTGACGGGTGCTGGCCGTCCGACCTAAAGGAAGCGAAGTCAGAAGGAGAACTCCGATGAATGCCCTGATCGAAACCGTGCCCCGTGACACAGCAAAGGGCCCGGCCACGATGATGCTGACGCACGGTGATCCCGGCTACGACGAGGCCCGTACCGTGTGGAATGCGATGGTCGACCGGCGGCCACGGATCATCGCCCGCTGCGCGAGCGCCGGTGACGTGGTGAGGGCGGTCCGTGCGGCCCGCGACCGGGGACTGGAGATCGGGGTGCGCTGCGGCGGGCACAGCGTGCTGGGCCTGGCCGTCCCCGAGGACGGGCTGATGATCGACCTGACCCCGATGGGGGCGGTCCGGGTGGACCCGGCACGGCGCCGGGCCGTGGTGCAGGGCGGCGCGCTGCTCGGCGCGCTGGACCGCGCGGCGCAGCGGCACGGGCTGGCGACCACCGCCGGGAACGTCTCACATACCGGCGTCGGCGGGCTGACCCTCGGCGGCGGCATGGGCTGGCTGGCCCGGCAGTACGGCCTGGCCTGCGACAACGTCGTTTCGTATCAGGTGGTGACGGCCGACGGCCGCTTGGTGCGGGCCAGCCGGACGGAGCATCCCGACCTGTACTGGGCGCTGCGCGGCGGCGGCGGCAACTTCGGCGTGGTGGTCGAGTTCGAGTTCCGGCTGCACGCGGCCGGGACGCGGGCGCTGGTCGCCGAGCTCACATTCGGCCCCGACCGGGCCGCGGCCGCCCTGCGCGCCTGGCGCGACCTGGCCGACGGCGCGCCGCGGCCGGCCACGTTCACCGCATCGGTCCGCGATGGGCAGGCGACGGCCGGCTTCGCATGGGTGGGCGACCCGCGGGTCGGCCGGCGGCTGGCCCGGCAGCTCGACGCGCTGGGCGAGCCGCTCACCCGGCACATCACCGAAATGCCCTACCTGGAGTTGCAGCGCCGCGACGACACGGCCCAAGGCCACGCCCGGCGCCGCTACTGGAAGGGCCACTACCTGCGCGCGCTGCCCGACGAGGCGATCGACGCGCTGCTGCTCCGCGGCCCGGACTTCCCGGACGTGAGCCTGCAGGCCTACGGCGGCGCGATCGCCGACGTCCCGGACCACGCCACGGCGTTCAGCCACCGCGACACGGCGTTCGAGTACGTGGCCGCCGCCAGCTGGACCGACCCCGCCGAGGACCAGGCGCGCATGGCCGCCGCCCGCCGCTGCGCCGCGGCGATGGCCCCGTTCGCCCACGGGGCGTACGTCAACACGCTCAGCGACGAGGGCGCCGACGGCGTGCGCCGCGCCTATCCCCCGCACAAGCTAGCCCGGCTCGTCGCGGTGAAGGACGCCTACGACCCCGGCAACGCCTTCCACCTCAACCAGAACATCCCGCCCAGCCGGTAGCAGCACGCGCAAGCAGCGCGGAGATGAGCGCGACAGCCACCAGCCGGGCGCCCCTTGTCGGATCGCAACTCGGGAGAACAAATGCTCAAGGTGATCTTCGATATCAGCATGTCGCTCGATGGGTACGTGACCGCGGCGGGCGTCCGGCCCGGGGAGCCGATGGGAGATGGCGGCCAGCAGCTGCACGAGTGGGCCTTCGGCGATGACGAGCGGGGTCGTGACGTCCTGGCCGAGAGTGAGAGCAAGGTGGGAGCGACCATCGCCGGCCGACGCACCTACGACCTGTCCGTGCCCTGGTGGGGCCCGGACGAGCCTGGCGGCGCGGCCCGCACGCCCACGTTCATCGTCTCCCACAGCACGCCCGGGCAAGTACCCGAGGGAAGCGTGTACACATTCGCGGGCAGCCCCATTGAAGCAGTTGAGCTGGCACAGGCCGCCGCCGGCGGCAAGGACGTCGACGTGTTCAGCGCCAGCATCGGCCAGCAATTGCTGCGGGGCGGCCGCATCGATGAGATTCACGTGCATCTCGTCCCCGTGCTCTTCGGCGCCGGCACGCGGCTGGTTGAGGACCTCGGTGAGAGCCATGTGCAGCTCGAGATCATCGGGGTGGACGGGGGGCTAAAGGCGACGCACCTGCGCTACGCGGTGGTCCAGGGCTCCTAGGTCCCCGGCCGTGCCGGCCAGTGCCAAAGCGCCCAGCGGGCCACAGTGACCGCAAACCGGACCACCGGCCTCGCGAACGCCCCGACAGGAAACGCACAACCCAGAAGAACAAGTCATGAAAGGAAGGTACGGCGATGGGAAAGGTGATCGCGCAGGCTTCCATGTCCCTGGACGGTTTCATCGCCGATGCAAACGACCAGGCCGGTCCGCTGTTCGACTGGTATAACAACGGAGACGTCGAGGTCACTGGCGCCGACCCCGCCAGCGGGGTCTTCCGCACATCCCAGGCCAGTGCCGATTACCTGCGTGCCGCGTGGTCGGCCATCGGTGCCGACGTGCTCGGCCGCCGCCTGTTCGACCTGACCAACGGCTGGAATGGCCGCCCAGCCGTGGGCGACCACGTCTTCGTGGTGACCCATCGGCCGCCAGCCGACTGGCCATTTCCGGACGCGCCGTTCACCTTCGTCACCGACGGCCTGCACAGCGCGCTGGCCCAGGCGCAAGCGGTCGCCGGCGACAGAGACGTATCGATAACACCCGGCAACATCGCCGGGCAGGCCTTCCGGGCCGGGCTGATCGACGAAGTGCGGATCGACCTCGTGCCGGTCGTGCTCGGCGCGGGCGTCCGGTTCTTCGGCGACTACGCCGGGTCCCCGTTCCTGCTTGACGATCCTCAGGTCGTCCAGGGGGACCGGGTGACCCACCTGCACTACCGCGTGCGGAAGTCCTGATAGGCCCGCATGAATGCCGGCCGGGCAGCTCACCGCAGGCCGATCCTCAAGGAGGCACGGTGTATCCGTCGCTGACCTACCGTGACGTAGCCGCCGCCTTGGCCTGGCTGGCGGACGCGTTCGGATTCGAAGGCCACGTCCTCGACGAGACCAGCGCGGTCGTGAGATCCGGCGGCGGTACCGCCTTGATCCAGGTGGACCGCCCCGAGGACTTGCATGGCAGCCACATCGGCCGCGGCTGGGTCTACGTGGTCATCGATGACATCGACGCCCACTACGCGCGGGCGAGGGCCGCCGGCGCCGGCCTGCTCGGGGAGCCGCACGGCTACGGCGACGGGCACCGCGGGTACAGCGCCCGCGACCTCGAAGGGAACCTTTGGAGCTTCGGCACCGGCCCAGTCCCATAGCCTGGCAGGCATCGGCACAACCATGATCCCGGTTACGACCCAGCACGCTCGAGAAGGCAATGCCCATCTTCGCGGGCACCAGCGAGCGGATCCTGATGGCCGCCAGCAAACCCGGCGGTCTTCAGCTCGCTATCGCCCGTGGCCGTTCCGTTGTACAAGCCCCGACACTTCGCGGGTCCTCGGCTCGCTCCTCAGGCGGCTGTCCCAGCGGCGCATCTCCTTCGCTGCCCGCAAGTACTGCCTCCGGCCGGCCCGGGAACTTTTGTCAGTGCTCCCCGCTATCGTCGCGCCTCGCGCTCGCCGACGCCCGGTAGCGATACGACGACGTCACCGGCGACTTCCCCCGTCTGACCGTCGTGATCACGCTCGTTTGCGGCTGGTGTGGGATACGTCTGCTCAGACTCAGGGCGGTCGAGCGGGCAGAAACTGTGCGGAAGGCGACGAGCTACGACGCCTCGCCCTCGTCGAATTCCTCATCGTCGTCACGGGCGTCGGGATCACGCAACTGCCGGGTGGGCTTGATGCCTTCGGCCGGGTCTGCCGGGGGCACGGGCGCGAATGAGTATTTCCCGAACGTTGATGTGCTTGCGCATGAAAGGACTCAGACGAGCGACATCTCCGTCTCGCACGGGATATCCCTGGGTGCGCAACTGGTTCAGGGTGGCATTGATATAGACCGTGTTCCAGAGCACAACGCAATTCAAGACGATACCCAGCGCCCCGAGCTGTCCTCCATTCCTTCCCGGTACCTCTGGAACAATTCGCGGCGGCGGCCATGGTAGACCTTCTCGGCCAGCGCGTGCCGCCCCTCCTGGAGGTTGCGCATTCCCTTGATGCCACGCCGGTAGGGTTCACTGTCGATGACCGACAGGATGTGGAGGGTTTTGAAGATCCGGCCGTAGGTGGCGATCGCCTCGCCCAGGGCGGTGGGGTGCCCGTCCCGCTGCAGCGCCCTGACCACGTCGTGCGCGCTGACCTCGCTGGTGTAGATCGAGCCGATCAGCCGCAGGATCTCTCCCCAGTGCCGCCTCACCTTGCCCAGGTCGAGTTTCCCCCGGGCGAAGGTGTTCAAGGGTCCGTAGTCGGCTCCGTTGCCGGCCCTCCACCCTTTCTGGTCGGGCAGATCGGCCAGCGCCGGACGGTAGTCCACGCCCAGAAGTTGCGCGATCCCGAAGACCAGGTCGGAATATGATCCGGTATCGGTGACGAGCACTTCGGGCAGGCTCGCCGCGCCGGAGCCGAAGAACAGATCGATGGCGTGCAGGCAGTCACGGTCGGTGCCCGCAACAATTTTATGGCCGATTCCGAATGCCTGGTCATTGATGGCGTTGAGCCATGTCATTCCGCGTTTCGGCCCGAAGTATTTCCTGTTGGGCCTGGCGAACAGGGACGGGACCGGGACCACGAACCGCATCCCGTCGATCGCGGCGACCAGGCCGCCGCCCAGCGCCTGGGCGAAGCCGATACCGGCTTGCCTGGCGATCAGGTGCGGGTTGGCGTCGGTGTAGTTCGCGGCGCGCAGGTAGGTGCGGCCCACGTGGCCCAGCCGACGGCGTTCCAGCGCGGCCACGTCCTCGCTGGAGACCGGCCCGTACCCGATGTTGAGGGCCTGGCCCGTCAGGCAGGCCGCCACCGACACCTCCAGGCCGGCCATCCGGCTCTCCCCGCCGGACAGGGCGGTCAGCGACTTCAGGAACTCCGGCACCCACCCCATCACCTCCAGGATCTGGTCGCCGATATCGATACGGGGCAGCATGGCCGCGACCCGCTTGCGCAGGTCGATGAGCGACGGCGGCTCCCCGATGGCCTTGTCGCTGGTGACGTGGATCTTCCCGGCCTCATCCACCCCCACGTCGGTGTTGGCGGCCAGGCGGCCGGCGACGTACCGCAGCGCCTGGTCCAGGGCGGTGACGTGGGAGGCCAGCAGCGCGTCGCCGTTCTCGGGAAGGGCCAGTGAGGTCAGCACGTCGTCCTTGACCGCCTCCCATCCCGGGCCGTCCAGCAGCCGCGCCTGCGGGTCGCGGTACCTGGTGGAGGCCTCGGCGTAGATCTCCCGCCGTTTCAGGTGCCGGCAGAACTGCTCCAGCACGCAGAAGATGTAGGCGCCGCGGTCCACTGCCCCGTCAGGGTGGGCAGGGTGGCCGAATACCAGGTGCTTCCACGGGCCGGGCACCACCTCGGGGCAGATCAGCGGGTTCTTGGTGTTCCACCTGGTGTCGTGGACCAGCTGCTCGCCCAGGGCGGTCATCGCCGCCAGCACCGGGACGCCCTCGGCGGTGGCGCCGAAGGTGATCGTGGCGGTGAGCATCTTGCAGAACCCCACCACGGTGGCGGTCTTGCCGGCCAGCTCCGCCCGCCAGTTGCCGTCGGGCACGGCCTCGGGAGGCGGTACCATCCCGGTCACCGTGGCCACCGCCGCCCGGACCTCCGCCCGCGGGATCCTGGCCTCGATCGCCTCCCATACCTGGCAGACCCGCACCTCGTCCTCATTGCCCCACCCCCTGGACTCCAGCAGCACCTCGGCCACCACTGCGAGCATCGCCGAGGCCCTGGCCAGCCGGGGGTGCCTCTTGATCGTCTGTTTCCCGGCCTCGGTCCGGGCCTTGCCGATCAGCTCGGCCGTCATGAGGAGCTCCAGCAGCTCCAGGGCGTCGTCGGTCGCGGTGGCCTCCAGCTGCGCCACGGTCGCCACCAGCGTCGCCATCCGGCGCTGGTCGCCGTGCCGCTTCAGCTGGGCCACGTCCGCGCCCATCCCGTACCGGGCCAGCCCGGCCAGCCGCCGCGGCGTCACCGTGGCATCCAGCTGCACCCGCGACAGCCCCGACCCGGTGATCTCCGCCACCCGGTGCAGGGCCTTGACCATCTGCGGGCCCGACGCCCGCGCCGGGCTGATCCGCCACCGCTCCAGTTCCGACACCCTGCTGCCGGGCGGCACCACTAGCAAGGCGTCCATCTCCCGCCGCTGCTGCCCGGTCAGCGCCGCGGCCAGGGTGTCCCACAGCCGCTGCGTCGCCGCGTCCCGCTCCCGCGCTACCAGCCGGGCCAGCCGCGACACCCCCGGCAGCAGCACATCGCGTTCCCGCAGCCACCCCACCGCGTCAGCGAAGATCGCCTTCGGGCCGTCGCCGGTCAGCCACGCCCGGCCGCCCGCGAACACCGACAGGTCCGCCTCGGCCTGCGAGAAGTCCTTCAGCTTCAGCGCCTTCTGGATCTTCCCGGCATGCTCACGGTGCGTCTCCCCCCGCAGTGAGTACTTCTTCACGCACGACGGATCGGCGATCCCCAGCTGGCCGGCCAGGAAGTCGATGGCCTCGGCCGGCACCCCCTCCAGCGGATCGGGCTGGAACCTCCCGATGTACCGCACGGTGGCCAGCTGAATACCGAACCCGAGCCGGCTGTGGTCTCCGCGCTGCGCGGCCACCATCGCCCGGTCGCCGTCGTCCAGGAAGAAGTACCGCTCCAGGTCCGCCTGCGGTACCGAGTGGCCATAGCGGCCGAAAGCCGCGGCCTCGTCATCGGTCAGGAATTCCACCGGCATCGCCGCAAACTATGGCCGACCCGTCAGTAATCAACCCACAGTGACAAAACCGTTACAAGAGGTTCGGGCCTGCGGCGAGGTGCATTCGAACGCTGGATGGCGCTATCTCCACGCCCTGCGGCTCGCTATCGCCACCGAGCGTTCCATTGACTCGAGGTTCTTATCCTCACCGCTCTATCTGATCTTGTCCGTTACTGCTGCCTTCCGGACACAGAGATCACCAGCACGGAGCGCCGCCCCGCCAGCCGGTCCAGCCCCGAACCAAGATCACATCCCCGGCTGCACCGGAACCGGAACGTACGCTAACGGCCTCCGCAGCCCCCGGTCAGCACCCACCCTCACCTCCCAGAACCGGCTTAACGTACGTTCCGGTTCCACTGCAGGTCCTGCCCCGTCACCCTGCCAGTCGCCGCGGCGGCCGCCTCAGGATCATCCTGCCCGTCAGCCCGTCCACACGTGCGCGGCTACGTAGCCGGCCTCGATGGCCAGCAGGAACAGCCCGTGGGCGCGGGTGAGCCGGCCGCGGGCGAGCAGCACGGTGACCAGCAGGCTCACGCCGGCCAGCACCGGCCAGTCCAGGGTGCGGACCGTGGCGGGGACCGCCACCGGCGTCAGCAGCGTGATCAGGCCGAGGTTGAGCAAGGTGAAGTACAGCACGGTGCCGATGAGGTTGCCGGCGGCGATGTCGCTGAAGCCCATCTTGGCCGGGACCGCCTGCCGGATCACCTCCTCGGACTCGATGACCGCCGGGGAGATGACCATGCCGACCAGCGCCGCCGGGAGCCCGGCGGTGCTGATGAGCCCGCTGGCCCCGCGCTCGACCAGCAGCCCGCCGGCGGTGATGACGGCCAGGCCGCCGATGGTCAGGCCGGTGGCGGTCCCCACCAGGTCTGCTGCCAGCCGCGCGGCTCTTTCCTGACCGCCATCAGCTCGCGGTCTTTCGCCGCAGATACCAGGTAGACCGCGGCTAGGGCGAACGCGGCCAGCAGCAGCACGCCGGCCCACCGCGGCGTGGTCGTGCGGGCCAGCGGCAGGCCGGCCAGCACGGCCGCGCCGGGCAGCAGCCACGGCATCGGCGCGGGGAGCTTTATCTCCAGCGGCGCCACCAGCACCCCCAGGCCGAGCGCGACGG
>WNGL01019966.1_pt1 | contig 12267 bp, 6 predicted proteins | sample 5400591 | NCBI WGS metagenome assembly WNGL01 (sample SAMN13153377, study PRJNA577476) | soil metagenome | isolation source: 80 cm soil or saprolite under Garry oak tree replicate 1 | place: USA:California | collected 2016-06-15
GTCACATTGTTGTAGACAACCGGCTTTCCAGGAGCAATGCCCACCGCTTGCAAGGCTTGGGCCGAGTAGCTGAAGCCCCCTCCGTCGTAGTTGGCTGCCTTTGGATTGCTGTCATCACTGGTTCCTATGTTGTTGTACACGGCTGCAAGCACCCCATAGACCACGAGGCTATTCTGCGTTCCAACGAAGACGTAGCCATTGGCCACGGTGGGCACGGAGAACTTGACATAGCTGCCTAATCCATCACGGCTGGCGTTCTGCCCACTATTGTAGAGCTCCTTTGAGAGGTCGGTGGCGTTGTAGGCACGGAGGATGGCCTTTGGATCAATTGTCCACAAGATACCCGTGTTTGCAACTGAGCCATTACTGGAGACGACTGGATTCCCTCCCGGATAGGTGAAGCTCTCGGGCGACTGTGAAAGTGCTGGAGTAGAGATGAGTCTGTTGGTGAGTTTAAACGCTTTTACATGGTCTTTGACACCTATTGTATATATAAACTCTCCTGTGGTAGTGCTCCAGTAGGCCGGCGTGCCCCACACACCGCCAACGATGGTTCCAGGAGGCAACTCTTGCAGGACCTTATCCACATTCGTGAGGTTTTGGTTGTTACAGGGATTGGCGATCGGTGTATACTGTCCCATCTTGTTGCGATTGACCACATAGACGCGGCCTTCCTTCCCAACACAGATCAGCTCACTTGAAGTGGGAAGGAGTAAGACGCCTCCTGAGCCGAGATCGGCATCCTCAGCTTCCAAACATGCTTGATTGAATGGTGTAAAGTAATCGACCCGGTGCAATCCGTTCTGTGTCGTCAGCTTGACAATACTATCACCTACATCTGGCCCACCCGAATCGACATCGAAGGTGCCATTTCCGGTTGCGAAATAGATGTAGCCGGTGCTCTCGGCAGCAAGCCCTCCTCCACTCTGCCAGATACCGGCTCGGGTACCATTGGGACTTGTGTTATAGATGGCACCAGGCACTTGCTGCAAGGTAGTGGCATTATAGCCGATGACCCAACCGTGATAGGGATCATTATCACAATGCGAGGCCCAGGCGATGTAGACGACACCATTCAAGAGCAGTAAGGCGCTGCGCTGGTTTTCACGCAGTGGATCGAACTTCACAACACCGTTTGAGCTTCCAGCACCAGTTCCCGGCACCGAAGCCTGAATGAGTACAGGACTCCCCGACCGGTCTTTGCCCGTGGTAATATCGAGTGCATGCAGCCGCTGCACAACCTGCCCATGGTCTTTCGTCTTGGCAACGAGATAGAGGGTACTCGTACTACCATCAATCACAGGTGTGCCCGTGATGCCGACTTCTGGGATAATGTCGTTGCACATAATATCACTGGGTGAAACCGTGGTGATGCCATGAGCGGGATCAATAAAGCTGGTATGCCAGAGTGGGGGGCTGGTGCTCAGTTGGTCGGCATCGAAGGCATAGACGCTATCATGTTGCGTGGCCACAAACACGACGTTATGCGTCTTTCCCGCAATGGTCACATTAGGCATAAAGAGTGGTTGCGCATAGACATAGCCATCGACGGGATACGATACCCGTTTGCCAAACTGAGCGACATTGACGTTGCTCGTCGTGAGCATGGTCTCATTGGGGTATTGTCCAGTACGAAGGGAGTTCCCCTTGTAGGTCGTGACAGCGGTAGCGGCCAACCCGGCGCTCTGAGCCACCCCGTTCTCTCGCTGTCCTTGCTGTCTTGTTTGCTCCATTAGCATTCTCCTCTTGTGTTCGCTTCCACGAGTAGATTATAACGTCAGGCCTGTGGGTATATTTTGGATGTTTTCCCTCTCTAAAGCGTCGGTGAAGCTTTCGACTGCTGAAGTGAAACTGATCATCCACTCAGAATCTATCTCCTTGGGTGCCAGTTGTCAACAAGGGGGCAGCATATCTCAGGGCTGGCAGGGGCACTGCTTCTACCGTTAAACCTACTCGACGAAAGTACCGCACTATGATATCATCGACAGCATCAAATAATTGTAGCGGAAGAGTAGGGCAACCCTGTGTATCTCAAACGCTTAGAAATGCTCGGTTTTAAGAGCTTTGCTGTACGGACACATCTAGAGTTTAGTACCGGTATTACCTCCATCGTTGGGCCAAATGGGGCAGGAAAATCGAACGTAGCCGATGCTATGCGCTGGGTTTTGGGTGAGCAGAGTATGCGCCAGTTGCGCGGCAAGAAAGGTGAGGATATCATCTTCGCCGGTGGGCATGGCAAATCTGCGTTGGGGATGGCCGAAGTCTCCCTCATTCTTGATAATAGTACGGGCTGGGTTCCCTCGGAATATAGCGAAATACATGTCACCCGCCGCAGTTATCGTTCGGGCGAGAATGAATATCTCATCAACAAACAGAAGGTACGTCTCAAGGATGTCATGCTCCTACTGGCTCAGGCACGGATTGGGTATGATTCCTATACTGTCATTGGGCAAGGCTTGATCGATGCCGCCCTGAGCTTGCGGGCTGAGGAGCGACGCGGTTTATTTGAGGACGCCGCCGGTATTCGTCCCTTCCAGGTACAACGTGCCGATGCCGAAAATCGTCTCCGTCAGACTGAGCAAAACCTGGATCGCTTGCGTGACATTATTAGCGAAATCGAGCCACGATTAGCTCCCCTAGAGGAGCAGTCGCGGCGTGCGGTCGAGTTCAAACAACTGAATAGCGAGCTACAAGAAGTGTTGCTTACATGGTACGCCCTACAATGGCGGCGTCTGTGTACTACGCGAGAACGTGCTGAAGCTGCCGAGCAAGAGCAGGCACAGCGTGTTCGCCAGTCGGAGCAAGCCATTGCCTCCCTGGACGAGCAAGGTGCCGTACTACGTACTCGACGCCAGACGATCCGTACTCGTATAGCCGAGGCACGCCATGCCTGTAATCAAGCCAATGACCGTGTACAGAAAATTGAGCGTGAACTGGCGGTGAGTGAAGAGCGCATTACCGGCCTTGCTCGCCAGCGTAATGAGCAGCAGCAGGAAGAGCGACGCCTGCGCGAGCGTCTGATCGCTATGCAACAAAAGATCATCGATCAGGAAGAGCAGTGCGAACTAGCCGATGAGGCCGTGGATACCAGTGCTGCCGCTCTCGCCACATTTGAAGGACAGGTGAGCAAGGCACAAAAAGAGTATGAGATGGAAGAGCGACGTCTGCGTGCGGCTCAAAGCGATCTTATCCAGGTTCAGGCGCGTCTTGGTGCCAGCCAAACAGACCTGGGACGCCAACACAAGCATCTCGGTGAGCGTAACCGCACACTGGCCGCACGCCGAGAAAGCATGGCCCAATCCCAACAGGCATCGCGTACTTTGGAAACGCGCCTTGTCGAAGAACGTTCGCGCCTCGATAGCGTGCGTAGCGAGGAGCAACACGTCACCCAGCGCAAACAGGCTCTCTCACGTGCCATAGCCGATGCTCAACAAGAGATCGAACGGCTTAAATCCGCTCTCAATGAAGCAGAACGCCAGCGACGTGTGGTCTCAGATCGTCTCACGATGCTCAAAAACTGGCGACAGAACCTCACCGGCTATAGCGATGGTGTGCGTACCCTACTTCGCGCTCCAACTGGAAAGGTTACTGGTCTCGTTGGCCCTGTTCCTCAACTTGGCGTTGCTCCCTCTGGCTTGGAGACTGCTCTGGAAGTCGCTCTGGGCCCTCATCTACAAGCGGTCGTCGTGCAGACACTGGCTGACGCACGTACTAGCCTGGGCTATTTGCAGACTGCAAAGACCGGCAAAGCTATGGTCATGTGGCTAGACGAAGAAGACACTTTTGATGAAGTTGACGAGACTATGTTCCAGGCCGAAGAGGATACCCTCACACGTTTCTTAGCGGAGCGGGCTGATCTGCAAAAGCGTGTTATCGGTTTTGCCTGGAAATATGTGCAATGTGAGCCTCGCCATCTTCCTCTCTTTCGTAAACTGCTGCGCGGGATCGTTGTTGCTCAAGATATCGATGCGGCCTGGGAACTCTTTGCCTGGATTATGCCTCTCAGTGCCTCTTCCTCTGGCGATCTGCCTTTTGAGATGATTGTAACCGTCAAAGGGGAAGTTCTGCATGTTAGCAACTGGCTCACTGGGGGCAGTGGTAAGGAAAGCAATGCACAGGGATTGCTAGCCTATGAGCGTGAACTACGTGAACTACCCCTGCAACTCAATGAGCATATTAGCCTGATCGATCAGCTAAACAGTCGTATCAGCGAAGCGCAACGCATACAAGAAGGGCGGCGGATTGAACAGAGTGCCATCGACAAAGAATTGCAGAAAGTCGTCGCTCGCATCAATGAGCTACAAAAAGTCGTAAATAGTACGCAGCGTGACCTTGAACGCTTGCAAACTGAGCTGCAGCTAGCTGCTTCGCTTGAACAGCAGCTAGCTGCCGAAATCGTTGGTTTGGAGCAAGAAGTACAGGCCGCTCAGGAGCGGGTGCGTACTCATGAGAAATCGCAGCACGAGATGACTGGCCTGGTCGAAGAGCTTCAAAATGAAATGGAAGAGCGGGCTATCGTCTATCGACGTCAGCAGGATGAGCTTGGACGTGCCCGTACCGCCTTAGCCGTCAAGCGGCAGGAAGCGAAAGCTCAGCATCAGCAGTTAGCCAATCAACAGTCCCAGGCCAAAGATCTCAAAGCGCAGGTAGAACAACACGTGGCTCGTATGAAAGAGGCCGAGCAGCACCAGCAGATTTTGCAGGAAGCCATCGCCTCGCACCGTGAAGAACTTGCGCAGGCCCATAAGCAGGCAGGTGTACTGGCCAACGAACTGCATACGGTGGAAGAACAATCCAACGATATCGATCGTCAGCTTGTAGCCTTGGAACAGCAGGTCACGCAGGTACGTCACACACTGACCGAGCGCGAAAATGCCTATCGTCGCTACCTGCTCGACAGTCAGAAGGCGCGAGATGCTGTTGACTCCTTGTTGGAGCAACTGCGCGAAGAGATGGGTATGAGCGATCCCAAGGAACTGAGTAGCTATGTTGCTCGTGCTGATGAAGGCGCTGAGGCCAACGATGCCCATTCTGTGCCCAGCGATGCTGATGCCTTGTCTGAGGCCGAAGAAGCCCAGTTGCCAAGAGTTACGTACCCGCTTTGACTTTCTCTCAACTCAGGTCAAAGATATGGAGCAAGCCGCTTTGCATTTACGCTCCATCATTGGGCAACTTGATGTGACCATGGCTCATCAATTTGAGGCCACTTTCCAGGCTGTCAATGCCCGTTTCCGTGAGCATTTCACCACTCTTTTCAACGGTGGCACTGCCCGCCTGGAACTGCTCGCTCCCAAAGAAAGTGAAGACGGAGCTGTAGCTCCATCCACTATGCCTGCTGGCGTGGAAGTGATCGTCCAGCCGCCCGGCAAAAAAGTGCAAGACCTCTCACTGCTTTCTGGTGGCGAGCGTGCGCTCGTCTCAGCCGCCTTGCTCTTTGCTCTCCTGGAGATCAATCCTCCACCATTCTGCCTCTTGGATGAGGTAGACGCTGCTCTCGATGAATCAAACGTTGCCCGTTTCTGTGACATTCTGAAACGCCTGGCTCAGCGTACTCAATTCATTGTCATCACCCATAACCGTGTGACAATGACCTCATCCCAGGTCATCTATGGTGTCTCCATGGGCGGCGATAGCATCTCCCGCCTACTCTCTATGAAACTTGAGGAGGCTCCAGTGGCGGGCGATCGTTAGTACGCAGGAACAGGGCGGTGATTACTCTGTGTAGGGACGGGAAACGCTTTCATCAGGTGTAGCAGAGCGGATATGGACCATATCATCGCCTTGCCCTGCTGTATCAGGGCTTGAATTGTCTATCTCCATCGTCTGATCCTGCTGCAAGAGCGGGGGCTCTTTTTCGTCACTCTCTGCGGAGCTAGCTAAGGCATTGCGATACTGATACAGATAGTCCAGTAGTGAAAATGCCGCTTCGGTGCTTAATTCCACATGTGCATTAGCATCCTGTTCAGATGCAATCACCAGTTGTCCATTGTTCAGCTGGAACTTCCAACCATGAGCAACCCTATCTTCTACATTCATTGTACATTCCTCTTTTCTCGTTTCTAGAAGCCTTTCTTTTAGAGCCAGCGTAGCCTTTCTAGTAAGTTCACTACTAAGAAATGTGGAAGGTTTCATCGTAACTGCTCAGCTACCAAGATAAGAATTGTATCTTACGTGTAGCCCTTTGGGGCATTATTGTTATCCAGGCGGTGTCATTACGTCTCCTCTATTGAGGGGTCAAGATACTACTTTCTTTTGTTTCCAATGTGGAACACTATGTTTTGGAGAAATGAAACTCTGTGTGGTATGATCATTTTTAGCTACTAGGGGGAACAAAGTCTTGCATGGAACCATCATCTTCCTCGGTAAAGGGGGTATAGATAGTCAGTGACCCAGTCCCCTTAAAGGGGACGGGCTTGTAAACGGTTCCACGCGGCGCGTGGAGGCTGTTGCAAGCTTGCCGCTGACTAGACTCAGCCAGGGCATACTTGCTGGATACAATCAGCAAGGCTAGCGGGCTATGATAGAAGCGAATACATAGGTACCGTGGGATGCTCGTCCTAGTCCCACGCTCTACGGTGGATGGTTAAAAGACCTGGTGGGTAGGGTCGGTGCTGTCCATACAAAACCGCTTCATATCATTGTCGAAGGGCACCGAACATCTGTGCGGAGATGGGTCTCGTCTTTTTCGAGACCAAATCGAAAGGCAGACCGCACTTCTGCTTTTCCCGCGCAAGGGGCACGTCTCATTCAGGGAGCCACCCTCCCCTAGCCCAAAGAAAGGAACGCCTTTCCTTCTGCCCCATCCAATGGGGCAGGTTTCCAGGCGATTTCAGATATGACGACTCAGCCAGAACCAGACGGTCAGCATCATCAACTGGATCAAGAGGATGAGCAACAAATTAGTCAGTTCCGGTTACAAGGTGGATTGCTTCGTCGTGCAAATGAGCTAGGAGCAAGTCAGTTCAAGCAACCCATTACTGGTAGACAAAATGTTCCGCAAATTCCCCCACCTGAAATTCAACCACCCGTTACTGATAGACAAAATGTTCCACCATTGCAACATCCTGTTACAGGTAGGCAAAGCGTTCCGCAAATTCAACCACCTATCACAGGCAGACAACATGTTCCGCCTCTGCCACACTTGGTTACGGAACGCCAAAGTACAGGACAGTTTCTGCGTCCTGCCACTGAAAAACAGGAACTCGCACCCTTCCAATCTTCTGAGACTGACAGGCAAATTACTCTGCCGCTTCCGCCTTCTGAGACTGAAAAGCAGATCGCCCCACTTGTTGAATATCCTGGCAAAAAAAGTGTTTCCGCCTTAGAGAAAAGCATGCCTTTCATATCTGTAGCGCTTAATGTTGTACTCATAGCGCTGGTTATAGGTTTCACGCAACTTGGTATCTTGCCTAAGCCGAGCGTTCATACAAGCACTCCGGCGCAGCATGTCGTCACATCAACTCCAACTGGATCTGCTTTGAATAGCATTACGAATAACACGCAGATTTCGCCGCTACTCTTTGGCACCAACATGGCTCTTTTTGGTACAGGGGACAACGATCCTATATTGAATTCAGAGGCAACACGCCAACAGCTCAAAAATATTGGAGTGCGCTTGATGCGCATGCCTACACGTCCTACACTGAGTGATGCGACGGAAATTGCTGCGGCTGAAGCGATCAAGGAGATAGGAGCGGTTCCACTTATTGTCATTAGTGGACCAGAATTTAAAGCAGGCTCTATTCTCCAAAGTGATCAGCATCTGCTTGATTTATTTAGTCGCGTCTTTGGTAAAGAGCTTGTGTATTATGAATTCGGCAATGAGGCGGATCTCCAAGGGATCAAAGTGGATGCCTATGTGAATGCCTGGAATCAGGTTGTTCCGACCCTCAAACAAGCATTTCCTACCGCACGCTTTATTGCGCCCGATAACTACCAGTTTACGCGCAGGTATCTCAAAACATTTTTACAGGGAGCAAGGCCGCACCCTGACGGGGTAAGCTGGCACGAATATACGTGTAGTGTCTACTGGAGTGCGGACTTCTGTCTCGCTAATATCGACAGCTGGACGATCCATATGACTCAGGCGCGTGCAGTCATGCAAGAAGTGCTTGGAACGACATTGCCCATCTGGATCAGTGAGTGGAACTATGCTTCCGACCAGGCAACGGTCGGAGGCAAGCCGATCAATGACGGCAAATACAACAACCGGGCCTTCATGCAAGCCTGGACAACCAAGGCGATGGCAACCCTGATCGCAAATCGCGTCTTTGCCTCGATGCAATATTTCGCGACTGATCAGCCGATGCCGTTAGTTTCAAACAATCAGATCGGCATTGAGGGTCAGATCTTTCAACAGGAATATAAACAGATCATGGTCAATGGAGATACCCCACCGGTAGCGACGCTGAAGTATCCCACACCAAGCAGAACAGTGAATCCCCGTGAAGTGTTTTCTTTTGAAGGGGGAGGTGTTTACGGCTGGAATTCGGTTGGTGCAGGAATGACCCAGCCGATCAATAGTACTGCCCAAGCATTCGACGGGACGCACTCGCTAGAAATTACATTGAGTAATGCCAGTGAGGATGACCGCCCCTTCGTCTCGGTGCCTAGAAGTATGCTGCCATCAGTACCTCGGCCTGGGCAAATGATCACGGCCTACATCTATGTGGCTAATCCAGCCGCACTTGTGAATGCCAAGATTTTTGTGTCTGACGTCAAGCAAAACTGGAACTTCACCAACGATATTACCTTGACCGCGGGCCAATGGAACAAGGTGTGGTATTCACTACCACTGAACTTTTCTGACCAGGTTGCTGGAGTTGGTATTCAGTTCTATACAGCACGCCCTGGTATCAGCAGCACTGTATACATTGATGCGGTTAATTGGGCGTAGGCGATAATAACCTCAGAGGAGCCGTCTCCCTGCTGCCGCCCTCCCTCCGGCCTGACAAAGAAGGAGGTAGTGGCTCAAGCAAGGCAGCAAGACACGGAGGTCTCCTCCACGGATGCGGCACTTTCAGCAGTTCATTAGGAAGAGTGAATCATGAAGGGACGACGCTTAACACGGATGGCGGATCTCATGCATCTGCCCGCCATCCAGTTGGTGCTGGGGTCTGATGAGGACGTCGAGTCCTTCTTACAGACCGTAGATCGGCAACTTGAACCCTACTTGAAGCGGTCTCTCACCTGCATTCCAGCAGAAGATGGTCTCAAGGAAGGGGTCAGCTACCAGGTTCACTCAGGGGGCAAGCGGATCAGAGCGGCCCTCTGCGTGACCGTGTGCGAACTGTTCTGTGGGTCTTCTCAGCGAGCACTCTGTTTCGCCGTCGCTCTTGAGCATCTGCAGAATTTCTCCTTGATTCATGACGATATTGCGGATGGAGATCCGCAAAGAAGAGGTCAGGCATCAACCTGGGCACGCTTTGGTGTGGCGCAGGCTATCAACTTGGGCGATGTCTTTGTGGCACTGAGTGCCGTCTCGATCCTGGAGTCGACCTATTCCCAGCAGCTCAAACTCAGGCTGATGCAGCTCGTCGCCCAGTGGGGTATAGAGATGGCAGAAGGGCAAAGCCTCGACATCCAGTTGCGGGCCAACAATACACCCAGTGTCGAGGCCTACCTGGAATGCACGAAGAAAAAAACCGGAGCCTTCCTGGCAATGGCGATGCTTGGCGGGGGAGTGATCGGAGGAGCGAGGGAAAAAGAGCTGAGCGCACTGAAAGAATTTGCGCTGCTGGCAGGGACCGCCTTCCAAATTAGAGATGACCTGTTAGACCTGCTGGGCAGCAAGGGACGACCGATCGGCTCCGACATTCTAGAAGGAAAAAGAACGCTGCTGGTCACCCATGCCCTCCAGCACGCTTCTGATGCAGAAAGAAGCCGATTGCTCAGCATCTTGAACACGCCGCGGGTCGCCAACACGGTAGACGAGGTGCAGTGGGTCTGCCAACTCTATGAGCAGATCGGTGCAATTGAGTACGCTGAAAGGCTCTCAGAGCAGCTCATTGAACAAGCCGGTGTTCACTTCAGGAAGCTTCCTGAAAGGAAAGCCAAATACAGGCTCGCCAGGATCGCCACCTATTTGAGTCAACGGAAGCACTAACAGGGCTTGAGGCAACTTCCACACGTGGCGGGCTCCAGTAGGGACGGGCAGCATAGGCGTTAACTTAGGCACTGCTGTCATCCTGAGCGCAGCGAAGGATCTGCGCTCGGCTCAGCGAGAGATCCTTCGCTGCGCTCAGGATGACAGATGGCGGGGCGACCTCGTAGGCGTTGACTTCAGCACTTGAACACCGGTCCTTCTTGGCTTAAGTTAACGCCTATGGGGACAGGCTGCTTACACTGTCGAGCCACCGCTCTCTTGTGGCCCATTGTTCGCTCGGCGTCTGCTATGCCTTTATTGGCTTACGGGCGCGAATGAAGGCACTGACAAATTTCCCTTCCACCTCAGCCCGTTCATCTTCTGAAAGCGAGGCGATGGAAGTTTCTGCTCCACTCTCGGCTACCTCTTCTAAAGAGTAGCGTCTTGTCACCTCAATCTCGACATGGGTAAAGCCAGCCTCAATAAGCAACTGCCGATAGGTCTGTTCTTCCAGCGCACCGCCAATGCAGTCGGCCCACGCTTCAAGATCGCTCTGAAGAGCCGGTGGAAGCTGTCCCTGGATAACAATATCTGAGACCGCAAACCGTCCCCCAGGAACCAATACTCGATAGGCTTCGCGTAGCACCTGCCCTTTATCAGCAGAAAGGTTGATGACACAGTTGGAAATCACCACATCCACTTCATTTGTGGGCAGAGGGATAGCTTCTATAACGCCTTGCAAAAACCGTACATTCTCAATGCCAGCCTCTTGACGATTGCGCTCAGCCACCTCTAACATGGCATCTGTCATATCTAGCCCATACGCAAATCCTGTTGGCCCAACCCGCCGCGCTGACAGCAAGACATCAATTCCTCCACCACTTCCTAAATCAAGCACCTTCTCTCCAGGTTTTAAATCAATCAATGCTGTCGGATTCCCGCACCCTCTGGAAGCCAGGACAGCCGCAACAGGCAATGTTCCTACTTCTGCCTCACTATACAAATTGCCGGTAATTGGATCGCTAGCTCCTGTTCCACAGGAGCTTGTCCCACAACAACTACTTTGCGATGTTGCGCTACTTGAACAACACCCACTTCCCTGGACTGATTGCGTATATCGCTCTCGAATAGCTGCACGTAGCTGCTCTGCGTCTTGTGGAATTGTGTTCATGGTACTAATCCTTTCTCTTGCCTTCTAATTTCGGAAGGGAACGGCTCCCTTTTTCCTACTCGCATTGTTAGAGACGCAAAGCTATCAAAAAGGATGCAGCTTTGTGCTTTTAAGAAGGCACCCGCAGTCAGACCAGTGGTAATGTCCGCCGACCAGCTTTGCGCAGCGCCGTTATTGTCTCAGCCGCACCAGGCAGAAGGGTGTCGCCTCAATAAATCGTCCCATCCAAATCGAAGAGATAGCCACTCTACATTGTTCACCTGCCTATGCCTGAGTAAGAGCTGCCCAATAGCCACCTGGGGCGAAGAGTTCCTCGACACACGCCTCAAGGAGGCCAACTTCGTTCACCAGATCAAGCACGGTGTAGCGGGAGCGGATGGTGCGTGCCAGCGTGTAGCTCTCCCGCAACTGTGCCACGCTGACGCCAATCTCTGCCGGTTCCGTTGGGCAACCCGCCGCCCGCAGCAGTTCGCGGATGTGCTCTGCCGTCATCAGTTGGCGCTCCAGATGCTCTCGGATGATCGGCCAGCGTTCCTGGATACGCATCAACCTCTGCCGTAGTTGGTCAGGGGGAATGTATTTGGCAAGGCTCTCCTCGACCGCATTTTCGGCCAACATCGGAATACGATGTCCCTGCTCGACTTCGCGCCTGACTTCTTCGCGCGACGGCCAGGCGCGGCAGAGCGCGTCGATATCCAGCCTGGTCAGGTCGCGAGCGAGCACCCGCTCATAGAGCGCCGCCGAGGCTTGAGTGCCCACGCCGACCTTGAAGCCATGTGGTACTGGCTCGTGACCGTGGGCCAGGGCCTGCATCTCCCACAGATGGCTGAAGCGATGCTCACTGCCGGAGGCTGGTCGCGACGAGGTGCTGATCTGCATCGCGATACCGGACATGATTAACCCTTCGAACAGGTTCTCTATCGCCTGCCTGTCGCCCGCGTGCAACGCCTGCGGCTTGCCAGTCCAATCACGCAACGAGTCTTGCACCAACGACCAGGCACGCTTCTCAATC
>WNGL01024194.1_pt1 | contig 12267 bp, 17 predicted proteins | sample 5400591 | NCBI WGS metagenome assembly WNGL01 (sample SAMN13153377, study PRJNA577476) | soil metagenome | isolation source: 80 cm soil or saprolite under Garry oak tree replicate 1 | place: USA:California | collected 2016-06-15
CGGGAAAATTCCTCAATGCGGATCTCGACAAGGCGAGCGAGGACAACGAGCGCAACGCCTTGGTGATCGACGCCGGCGGGGCGCGCATCGGCGTGGTGCAGATCGCGGGCCTGATCGCGCGCCGCATCGTGCCGTTCGTGCGCGAAGGCGACGCGGTCGGCGCCGGCGAGCGCATCGGCATGATCCGGTTCGGCTCGCGGGTCGACGTCTACCTGCCGCAGAACGCCAAGCTCAGGGTCGGCCAGGGCCAGACGGCAATCGCGGGCGAGACCGTGCTCGCCGAGCTCGGCGCAGGCGAGGGGACGCCCGCCCACCGGGTGGGCTGAGGCGCGGCGCCGCCGCCGCATTGGTTAACGGCGGTTAACAGTTTTCTTGCAAGTCCGTTAGCGCAATCGATTCAATTGCAGCAATAGACTCCTCCCCGATCAGGCTTCCCTTATCGGGGATCACAGAGATGCGTTCCACGCCGCGAAATTCACCGGCCGGCAAAGCGAGCACGAGCGAGGATTCCCGCGCGAGCGAAATCCTCGACCGGGTGCGCGAGGGATTGGTGCTGCTCGACGATGCGGTGGTCGAGCTTGCCGACGCCGATGAAATGCTGGGGCTCGCCGGGCTGATCGCGGAACGGCTGGGGCTCGAGCCCGAAGACGTGTTTCGCGCCATCGCGGTGCCCTCGGAGCAGCTCTTGACCGTGCTGTGCCGCGCCGCCGGGCTCAACATCAATGGGTTTTCCGCGGTGCTGCGCATGCGCTGTCGCACCCGCGGCGCGATCCACTCGCCGGCCCAGGCGCTCACCGCTTTTCATGATATGCCGGTCGAGACCGCGCAGCGCATGGTGCATTTGGCGAAAGGCAGCTAGCGGGCGCGCGTGTCGGACTTCCTCTGGGTGTCACGGAACGTGAGGGGCGGCGATTGGCGTAGAGACCCGGGATCGTTATAGAATACCCCCATGCTGTTCCCGCCGTTCGAGCCCGACCGCGACGAGCCCAGGCGCCGGCGCTTCCGGCCGATTCCGGTGCGCACGCTGGTGCCCAACCTCATCACGCTCCTGGCGCTCTGCGCCGGGCTCACCGCCGTGCGTCTGGCGATCGAGGGCAAGCTCGAGTTCGCGCTCGCCGCGATCGTGCTCGCGGCGGTGCTCGACGGCATCGATGGCCGCATCGCCCGGCTGATCAAGGGCACCTCGCGGTTCGGCGCCGAGCTCGATAGCCTCGCCGATTTCGTCAATTTCGGCGTGGCGCCGGCGCTCATCCTGTATTTCTGGGATCTGCACGAGCTGAGATCCGCCGGGTGGATCGCGGCCCTGGCGTTCGCGATCTGCGCCGGGCTGCGGCTCGCGCGCTTCAACGTCTCGACCGACGATCCCAACCGGCCGGCCTGGGCCTCAAATTTCTTCGTCGGCATGCCGGCGCCCGCGGGCGCGATCACGGTGCTGCTGCCGATCTACCTGTATTTCCTCGGCGTGCCGCAGTGGGCGCCGATCACGTTCCTCTACACCCTGCTGATCGCGTTCCTGATGGTTTCGCGGCTGCCGGTATTTTCCGGCAAGCGGCTCGGCACGCGGGTGCCGCGCGAGATGGTGCTGCCGGTGTTCGTCGTGGTGGTGCTGTTCGTGGCGCTGCTGCTGAGCTATCCGTGGATCGTGCTCACCCTGGGCACGCTCGTCTATCTCGGATGCCTGCCCGTGGGCTTCTGGTCCTACCGCCAGTTCGAGCGCAGAGCGGCGGTGGCGGCGAGTGCGCCGCCCGCCGCCGAGGGCGATGCCGCGTCGGCGCGACCGAAGTCCGCCGCTCCCGACGAGCGTCCCTTCCGGCTCAACTGATCCTCCGTGACGGCTTGCGGGCGATCCGTACACCGCTTGTCCGCATGACGCGCCGTGTCCCGCCGCGCGCCCCGCGCGCTACATTGGCGGCGATCGATTGCAAGGGAGGAGCGCATGACGACCCGTATCGAGCGCGACGGCCCGGTCACCACCATCGTGCGGGCCCGCACCCAGGCGCGAAACGCCATGGATCCGGCCAGCGCCGAGGCGCTGGTCGATGCCCTGCTGGCGTTCGATCGCGATCCCGATCAATCCGTGGCGGTACTTTGGGGCGCGGGCGGCGCATTCTGCGCCGGCTTCGATCTGAAATTCGCCGCGAGCCAGCTCGGCAAGCGGCAGCCGCTCTCCGACCTCGACTTTCCCGAACATGGCCCGCCGCCGCGCGGACCCATGGGTCCGAGCCGGCTCGAACTGTCGAAGCCGGTGATCGCCGCCATTGCCGGACCGGCGGTCGCCGGCGGCATGGAGCTCGCCTTGTGGTGCGATCTCAGGGTGATGGAGGAGACCGCGTTCATGGGGGTGTACTGCCGCCGCTGGGGCGTGCCGCTGATCGACGGCGGCACCGTGCGCCTGCCGCGGATCGTCGGCCGCGGCCGCGCGCTCGACATCATTCTGACCGGCCGCAAGGTTCCGGCCGAGGAGTGTTTGCGCATCGGCCTGTGCGAGCGCCTGGCGCCGCCGGGCAAGTCCCGCGAGGTCGCCGAGGCGCTGGCGCACGAGATCGCCCGGTTCCCGCAAGCATGCGTGCGCGCCGACCGGCGCTCGGTCCTGCTTCAGGAAGGCCGCTCCGAGCGCGACGGCCTGCGGTCGGAATGGGCCTCGTCCTCGCCGGTGTTCGAGCGCGAAGGCGCCGCGGGCGCCGCGCGCTTTGCGCAGGGCAAGGGCCGCCACGGCGATTTCGCCGATATTTGATGCTTCTCGGGAGCACGCGATGGGTCGGCTCAGGGACAAGATCGTGCTGGTGACCGGCGCCGCGGGCGCGATCGGCTCGGCGACCGCCGACGCCATCGTGGAGGCCGGCGGGATCGCGATCACGACGGACCTCGGCGGCAGCGCCGGCATGGATCATGCGCTCGACGTGACGTCGGAAGCGGATTGGCTGCGCGTCGTCGCCGAGATCGAGCGCGCGGCCGAAAGACTGGACGGTCTCGTCAATGCCGCCGGCATCGCCGCGATCGGCAGCGTCGAGGACACCGATCTTTCGACCTGGCGGCGGGTCATGGCGGTCAACCTCGACGGCACGTTTCTCGGCTGCAAGCACGCGCTGCCGCTGCTCAAGCGCAGCGGCGGGGCCATCGTCAATCTCTCGTCGGTGTCGGGGCTCGTCGGCGGACACAATCTCGCCGCCTACAATGCCTCGAAGGGCGGGGTGCGGCTGCTCACCAAATCGGTCGCGCTCCACGGCGCGCGCTTCGATCCGAAGGTGCGCTGCAACTCGGTGCATCCGGCATTCATCGAGGGCCCGATGGCGGACGCGCTCATCGCGCAGACCAAGGATCCCGAGCGGGCGCGGGAGCGGATGAGCCGCGACGTTCCGCTCGGCCGCTTCGGCAAGGCGAGCGAGGTCGCGGATCTGTGCGTCTATCTGTTGTCCGACGAATCCGCCTTCGTCACCGGGGCCGAGTTCGTGCTCGACGGCGGCCTGACCGCACGCTGACGGGCAACTCTGCGGGATCCCGAGGAGACCTCACGGCGTCCAGCGGAAAGATGCCCTTTCCCAACGCGGTCAACAAGATCTTCGTTTATCTGTGGCCGAGGAAAAGCGCCCAGAACGGCGGAAAAGTCAGAAGGAACCCGACTGCCAACAACGCGAACGCAGCCAAATTGACCTTCTCCATCGCGACCATCTTCGCCCGCCAGAGCCTGGACAAGACCAACCAGGTCACCAGCCAGATGATGATCGTTACCGTCGTCTTGCCGGAAAGCGGCCCAACCGGGCCATAGAAATTCAGCAAGTTGGCAAATGGCCGCGCTGCCTCGGCGGCGAACGTCAGGATGCCGAGGGTGGCACAGCCGATCCCTGCCGCGAGAATGGCCGCGGCGCCCGGGCCGTTGGGGATGTTCTCGACGGGTTCCCCGAACCCGACCGGATTTTGCGACGCGCTCATTTGCCCTCCCCCATCAGAATGATCACCGCACCGCCGCGGATCGGCGCGTACTTGTTCAAGAAGGCGCCGAACGCTCCGGCGATTCCCGTGGCCACGAAAGCGGCTACGGCAAAACCCAACACGCCGATGCGCATGTTTCGATGTTGAACGATGGCTCGTCCGTATTTCATGGTGACGTAAGCCACCATTGTAATGGCGATCGGCGCCAGCCAAGCTGCATGCTCTTTCCATTCCATGCCGATGTTATGCCATTCGGACGTTTTCCCGCTCGACAACAGCAGCCGCCGCGGATACTCGGCGAGGTCGGTGACGCCGGCCGGCGGAACAGCGCGATACCAAGGATAAATCAGATAGGTGCCGGTGAACACCGTGAGCCAGGCGAGAATGACCATCGCCGCGAGGTAAATACCCAGCAGGGTCTGCTCTCTCGTGCTGACCCTGGATGGGGCGCCCGGGGCGGACATTCGATACAGTTCGGCAAAAGCCCCGGAAAACGCCAGCATGAACAGGGCACCGAACCCCATGCCGTGCATCACCGTCCAAAAATCGTGAGTCGAGATTTCCATAACGAAACTCCTGCGCGACGTGTCTTAGCCGACGATACGACTGAGACTGACGGATCTCAAAGTTTGCAAAACTGGTCTGGATAGCTGCTTCAAGAATTTACGATCACGTTGCATTTTTATCACATGACCATGCCTTGGAGCCACGAGTGGAACGCGCCATCGCGCCTCGGGAATCAACGGCCTACGGGATCGCTCCAGGGGCAGCCCGCCGAACAGCACGCCAGCGCGTCGCGCATGATGCGCTTGATGCTGCGGGAACACCGGCCGCACTGCGGGCTGCAGCCCAGGCAGGAATATACTTCGCCCGGAGTGCGAGCCGGAACGCCGGCATCCATGACGGCACCGCGGATGTCGTCGTCGGTAAGCACATTGCAGGAGCAGATGATCATGATCGCTCCACAAACGGGGTCCGCAAACGGTGGCAATTCCTTCCTCGAGTCCTAATCATGGGGAGGGGCGGGCAGGGGCGCTTTGATGCGGATCAATTGCGGTTGCGCGACCGCCCATGCGCGGCCTCAGGAAGAATACGTAATCAGTCCGCGGGGCCGAATTGGGAAGGCCGATCTGGCTACCGACGCGCCCGATGACGGAACAGGCAGGCGTCACAATAGTGTCATCCGGTCGAAGTAGTGCGAGGCGCATGCCCGACCGCCCTTACCATGTGCTGTTCCTATGCACCGGCAACTCGGCCCGCTCCATTATGGCCGAGGTGATCCTGAACCGGCTCGGAGCGGGGAAGTTCAAGGCCTACAGCGCCGGAAGCCATCCCAAGGGCGAGGTCAATCCCTACGCGATCCAAGTCCTGGAGGCCCTGGGCTACGAGACCGCGGGCCTGCGCTCGAAGTCGTGGGAGGAATTCGCCGAACCGGGCGCACCCGAATTCGATTTCATCTTCACGGTCTGCGATAATGCGGCGGGCGAGGCCTGCCCGGTGTGGCCCGGTAGGCCGATCACCGCACACTGGGGCATTCCCGATCCTGCCGCCGTGAAAGGTTCGCCGACCCAAATCATGCTCACCTTCAACGATACGTGCCGGATGCTCTCTCTCAGAATAGGTGCGTTTGCATCGTTGCCCATCGACAAACTGGATGCGGTCTCATTGCGGGCCGAACTCCGGGAGATCGGCCGCATGCATGGCGCGACGCCAAAGGCTCGAGCCGAGACTTGACGTCCCACTCGCTCGCCCGACGCGCTGCCGCGGAAGGTCTGGGAACGGCCTTCCTGCTCGCCACCGTCGTCGGATCGGGCGTGATGGCATTCAAATTGGCGGGCGGAAACGATGCGATCGCGCTCCTGTGCAACACGTTGCCTACGGGCGCCATCCTCTGCGTTCTCATTCTGACGTTCGGTTCGGTCTCGGGGGCGCACTTCAATCCCGCCGTCAGTCTCGCCTTCGCCATCCGAGGCGAGTTGCCATGGTCGGTGGCTGGCGTCTACATCGTCAGCCAATTCGTCGGCGCCATTGCCGGCGTCTGGCTCGCGCATTTGATGTTCGAGCTGGCGTTATGGCAATTCTCGACCACGATCCGAACGGGGCCAGGCCAATGGCTGGCCGAGGCCGTTGCGACCTTCGGGCTGCTGCTGACGATCTTCGGGTGCTTGGCGGCGAGGCCGGATGCCATTGCGTATGCGGTCGGACTCTACATTACGGCGGCTTACTGGTTCACCGCCTCGACTTCCTTTGCCAATCCGGCCGTGACCATCGCCCGATCGCTTTCCAACACCTTCGCGGGGATCGCGCCGGAAGGGGCGTCGGCCTTCATCATCGCGCAGCTCGTCGGAATGTTCGCGGCCGTTGGGCTCGCGCATTGGCTCTATCCTTCGCCGCTCGCCGCCTCTGCGTCTCAGCCGTGAACGCAGGGCAGATTCCGGTAGGCGCCTGGGATTTCCGGGTGGACCGAAAGCGCCCATTCCGCTTCCCGGCCGCAGAAGCGACGATTCGCGCCCAAGGTCATGAAGCGCGGATCCGTCATCGAGGTCGCACCAGTCACGAATTTGCCGGCGCCCAGATCCGGCCCTGTTGTTGCCGCGATCGAGCGTCAGGCATCCCCGCAAGGGGGCGACATGCCGCTGCGATCCCCATTGTTCGCGGCGGGTCAGCGAACCTTTGCGCCATGCTGTCTTGCAGGACCGCCCGCCGTTTCTCGCCGAACCGTGCTGCGCGGGCTGAGCTCGGGCGCTTGCGCGGTCGCGCTCGGCGGCTGCGCCGAATTGGCCGCGACCGGCACGCGGTTCGACGCCTCGGGGCTCTCGCTCAACCCGGTGCTCCTGGTCGCGACCACGCGCAAGCCGGTGAATGGCGCGCGCGCCAAACCCTGGTTCGGGACGGAGCGGGCATCCGCGATGAGTCTTGCGCGCGCGAAGCTCGCGCCGCCGGCCGAGGGCCGGTTCTCGCTCGCCTCGGTCGGGCTCGACGACTGGCACCTCGATGCGATCGAGCCGGTGGCCCAGGTCGGCGAACTGATCGCGCCGGCGGCGAGCGGCCGCGACGTCCTGATCTACGTCCACGGCTTCAACCAGACCTTCGAGACGGCGGCGCTCGACGCCGTGCGGATCTCCGACGGCATTCGCTTCCGCGGCGAGACCATGGTGTTCGCTTGGCCGTCCAAGGCGAAGCTGTTCGATTACGCCTATGACCGCGAGAGCGCGATGTGGTCGCGCGACGCGTTGCAACAAGTGCTCGAGGGGTTGATGGCGAGCCAGGGCATCGGCCGCATCCATATCGTGGCGCACAGCATCGGCACCATGGTGACGATGGAGGCGCTGCGCCAGCTCCATGCCGTGCATGGCGATGCGAGTGCCGGCCGGATCGGTGCGTTGGTGCTCGCCTCGCCGGATGTCGACATGGACGTGTTCTCGTCCTCGGTCGAGCGCATCGGTGCTCTGGCTCCGAACATCATCGTCATCACCGCAACCAACGACCGCGCACTTGCCGTGTCGCGATGGATCGCGGGCGGGATCACCCGCGTCGGAACTGCCGAGAAGGCCCGGCTGACGAAGCTCGGGCTGCGCGTGGTCGACGCCTCGCAAGAGGGCTGGGGCATCGTCAACCACGATCTGTTCCTGTCGAACTCCCACGTTCGGCAGGTGATACGCAGCGCGATCGACGGCTACGCGGGGCTAGCGGGCTGAAAGCGGGCAAGCTATAGGACGTCGTAATTTTTGAACTGAACCCGGCGCAGGGAGCAGAGCGATGTCGCGTCTCACGAACTATCTGCGAATCTGGATTTGCCTGGTGACCGCTTGCGCCGCCCTCGGCGTGTTGGGCGCCGGCGACATGGGCATGGCCCAGAGCCCCCGGAAGTCCAAGCTGGCGCCGCCTCAGGTATTCCAGCCCCCATTTCCCTATTCGCTGGGCATCGTCGCGCAGGGCAAACGCACGATCTATGTCGCAGGACAGGTTGCTCTCGACGAGAAGGGTGGCTTGGTCGGCAAGGACGATCCGGAGGCTCAGGCGCGCCGGGTGTTCGTGAACATGAAGGCGGTGCTGGAAGCTGCCGGCGCCAGCATGGACGACGTGGTGAAGATCACGATGATCATCAGGAACGCGGCAGATTTCCCGAAGATCGGCGGAGTTCGTCGAGAGTTTTTCAAGGACCCTTATCCGGCCAGCACCGCCTTCGTGGCCGCGCTTCTCAACCCGGACTGGCTGGTGGAAGTCGAGGCCGTTGCGGTCGTGGATTGAGCGGCTGCCCGACCGTGGACCCAGCCCGGCCGTGACCAGTCGCGAGTCGTCCAGCCGGTATCAGGCCTTCGCCAAATATGCGGCGAGCTGATCGAGCGTTCCGGTCCAGCCTTGTTGCATGCTCGGATGCGCGGCGGCGAAGGTCGCGCGCTCGGTCTCGTCCGCATTCAAGGGCGACCATCGGATGGTGAGCGTCGCGCGGCCGTCCTGCTCGGCGAACCGGAACGTGGACAACATTTCCCGCGGCCAGGTCGGGCTCATCGGATGCCGGGTGATGTTGCCCGCTTCATCCGAGAAGCAATTGACGAGGACGACGCGCTCCGGGCGGACGATTTCCCGATAGACGAACTTGCCCCAGATCGTGCTGCCGTCGGGCGCCCGCATGCCGTAGTGATAGCTGCCGCCGGGGCGCAGATCCATCTTGGAGGCGATCACCGTGAAGCCTTTCGGTCCCCACCATTGCTTCATGCGCTCGGGTTCGGTGAACGCCTTCCATAGGTCTTCACGCGGCGCATCGAAGGCGCGGGTGATGACGAACTCCTGGTCCGCGGCGGTGGCGGCGGCCGTGGTCTTGGTTGCAGCGTTTGCCATTGCGTATCCCTTTTGTCGGATCGACGGTTTCGGATGAGGAGGATTCGGGCACTCGGCTCCGAGCGACCTGATGCCTGCGTCTGCGGCAGTGACGCGGTCTATGCTTGCTCGTATGCCTGCTTCAAGCCTTCGACATCGAGCTTGTCCATTTGCATGATCGCGTTGATGACCCGATTGGATTTTTCGGCGTCGGCGCCTTGCAGCATCTTGGGCAGGGCGGAAGGAACGATCTGCCAGGACACGCCGTATTTGTCCTTCACCCAGCCGCATCGTTGTTTCTCGCCGTCTTGAGAGAGCTTCTCCCACATCACGTCGACTTCCTGCTGCGTCCGGCAATTCACGACGAACGATACGGCCGGCGAGAAGGTGAACTGCGGGCCGCCGTTGAGTGCGCAGAATTCCTGTCCGTCGAGCTCGAACGTGACGACCATCACCGAGCCCTTCGGCCCCGGCCCCTGTTCGCCATAGCGGCTCACGCCGACGATCTTGGAATTCCTGAAGATCGACACGTAAAATCGCGCTGCCTCCTCGGCTTTGCCGTCGAACCACAAGAACGGGGTGATTTTCTGCATCGTTCCATTCCTTTCTCCGAACGCCGAGCACTTTCACTTCTATGCCGCCGGTCCGTTGCGTTGAACCGACCTCAGCGCGCTTTTTCGCAGTTGATCATCCACGGCGTGCCGAATCGGTCGACCAGCATGCCGAAGCGCGTGGCCCAGAAGGTCTCCTCGATCGCCATCCGCACCGTTCCGTTTTCCGCCAGCGCGTGGAAGGCGCGTTCTGCCTCCGCCGGAGTGTCGACGCCGAGCGTCACCGAGAAGCCTTTCATCTGCCCGTCGGCACGATCGGGCGGGGCATCGGAACCCATCAGCACCATGTCGCCCACGGCGAGCCGGGCGTGCATGATCTTGTTGCGCCAGTCCGCCGGGACGTGCTCGGCCGCGGGACTGCCCTCGTGCGGGATCATTGCAACGATCTTTCCGCCGAGGACCTTCTCGTAGAACTTGAACGCTGCCTCGCATTGGCCGTTGAAGAACAGATAGGGGTTCAATTGCATGGTCGGTCTCCTTGGCTGATGGATGTTCGAGGTGGAAAAGGACGGGGGCTGTGCAGAGAACTCGCGATGCTCCGCGCGCCCGATTTCGCGGCGAGGTTCACTTCAGAGAGCCAGGCTTGCGCGGCGCCGAATTGGCCATTTCGTGGCGATTATCAGGCCCTCGCCGCATATTCGGCGAGCCGATCGAAAGTGCTGTTCCAGCCGCCCTGATGCCCGTCGCGCTGGCCGACGGTTTCGAAAACTGCTTGCCGGAACGTCATCTTCGTCTTGCCGTCGTGCTCGGCGAAGGTGACCGTGACCAGGGTCTCGTGGCCGCGGCTGCCGTTCTCGCTATCCCACGCGAAGGTGTAGACCAAGCGCTCAGGTTCCACGATCTCGCGAACCACGCCGCCCTGCCAAAGCTCGCGGCCGCTGTCGTCCTCGCGCAGGCACGCTCGCCAGGCGCCGCCGGGTCGCGGGTCCTGCTCGAAATGCGTCGCAGTGAACCCGCGCGGACCCATCCAGTGCTTCGCGTGCGCCGGGTCGGTCCAAAGCTTGAAGATGAGCTCGCGCGGCGCGTCGAACACCCGGGTGATGACGAGCACCCGCTCGGCCGCGTCGGTAGTAGCGCTAGCGCTTGCGTTGCTTACGGCCATCCTTCTTCTCCTTCGTCTGCAGCTTGCGCAAATAATCGTCTAGACGATCGAAACTCTGCTCCCAGAACCGGCGGTAGCGCTCGACCCAATCGGCGACCTGCTTGAGCCGGCTCGCCTCGAGCCGGCACGGCCGCCATTGCGCTTCGCGTCCGCGCGCGATGAGACCCGCGCGCTCCAGCACCTTGAGATGCTTGGAGACGGCGGGGAGGCTCATGTCGAACGGCTCGGCGAGCTCGCTCACATTGGTTTCGCCCAACGCGAGCCGCGCGAGAATGGCGCGCCGCGTCGGGTCGGCAAGGGCCGCGAACGTGGCGCTGAGATGATCCGGCATGGCGTTATACCAGGCGGTTAAATAACCTGTCGGTTAATTAGCGCACGGTCGGCATGCTGTCAAGCGCGCTTCGCGAGGGGCAATGATCGCATTTCGGGGAGTGGTGCCGGGCATGCGAGGCTGGTAAGCGCGAATTGCGGCATGCTCCGGGTCGTGGCCGTCGGGCCTGGAATCCACACGGGAGCCGATCATGATCGCGATGCTCGATCCGAAGACCCTGACCGTGCTGATCACCGGCGCCACCGCCGGGTTCGGCGCGGCGTTATGCCGGCGCTTCGCCGAAGCGGGAAGCCGCGTGATCGCCACGGGACGGCGCGCCGAGCGCCTCGACGCGCTCGGGCGCGAGCTCGGGGATCGCTGCCACGCCGCCGTGCTCGACGTGCGCGACCGCAAGGCGGTCGAGGCGCTCGTGGCCGGGCTCCCCGGCGCGTTCGCCCGTGTCAATGTCGCCGTCGCCAACGCCGGGCTCGCGCTCGGGCTCGAGCCGGCGCAGAAGGCCGACCTCGACGATTGGGACGACATGGTCGCGACCAATATCAACGGGCTGCTGTACACGGTGCGCGCGGTGCTGCCGGGCATGGTCGCGCGCGACGAGGGCCACGTGGTGCTGATCGGCTCGATCGCCGGCGATTACCCCTATCCGGGCGGCAACGTCTACGGCGGCACCAAGGCATTCGTGAAGCAATTCGCGCTCAACGTGCGCGCCGATCTGCTCGGCGCCAACGTGCGCGTCACCAACATCGAGCCCGGGATGGCCGAGACCGAGTTCGCGCTGGTGCGGTTCAAGGGCGACGCCCAAAAGGCCAACGCGCCCTATCGCGGCGTGACGCCGATGTCGGCCGAAGAGGTCGCCGAGACCGTGTTCTGGTCCTGCACCTTGCCGCGCCACGTCAACATCAACCGCCTGCAGCTGATGCCGGTGCAGCAGGCGTTCGGCCCGTTGGCGTTCCACCGCAGGTAGATGACGGACGACGGACGACGGAGGACGGATAGGAGCGGACTCGAGAAACTTCCGGCATTAGGTAGCAAGCTCACCTAGCACTATGGCGACCGATGCTGCCTTCAACGGGACAAGGGCGTGGTCAGGGCGGAACAGGGGCCGGGTCAGTACATGATTTGGGAAGTTGTCCGCTGATTCCCCGCCGTTTTGATTCTTTGCGAGTCAAGCAAATTTTGTCGTGGATAGAGTGGCATGGTCGCGTTGACCAAGCCTGATCCGACGATTCATGCTCCGTAGGTTTGGCTGAGTCGTAAATGCGGCAAGAGCCCGCGTACCAGGCGGGCTCTCCCGTTAGCTGAAGGTAACCGAGACCACGGCGCGCGGTCGGAACCTCTGACCTGAGCCCCCGAATCTCCTCCAAAAATGAGTAGAGTCCGTCACCTCGGGAAGGGGGATGGACATGCGGGCGAGCCGGTTCACGGAAGAGCAGATCATCGGCGTTTTGCGGGAGCAGGACGCTGGGGCGAAGACA
>WNGL01008163.1_pt1 | contig 12265 bp, 9 predicted proteins | sample 5400591 | NCBI WGS metagenome assembly WNGL01 (sample SAMN13153377, study PRJNA577476) | soil metagenome | isolation source: 80 cm soil or saprolite under Garry oak tree replicate 1 | place: USA:California | collected 2016-06-15
CAGCCCGGCGCCTCGTTCGAGATCGACGTCCGGGGCAAGCGCGTGGCGGCGGAGGTGGTGAAGCTGCCGTTCGTGCCGCATAGGACCAGGCGGTAGAGGGCGGTAGAGGGCGGTAGGGGACGGCAATGGGGCGGCAATGAGCGGCAATGGGATCAGGATCGGCATTCTCACGATCAGCGACCTGGGGGCCATAGGCCAGCGGGCCGACACCTCGGGCGACGCGATCCTCGACTGGGCCGCCGGGCGCGGCTACGACGTCGTGGTGCGCAGCGTGGTGCCGGACGAGCCGGACCGGATCGCGGGGAAGCTCGTGCGCTGGGCCGATTCGGGCGAGGTGGACGCGATCCTGACGACCGGGGGCACCGGGCTCACCGCGCGGGACGTGACGCCCGAGGCGACGACCGCGATCCTGGAGCGCGCTGCGCCCGGCATCGCTGAGGCGCTGCGGGCAGGCGCGGCCGGGGCGTTTCCACGGGCCTGGCTGTCCCGGGGCGTCGCGGGCACGCGCGCCAAGACGTTGATCGTGAATCTCCCCGGCTCCACCGGCGGCGTGCAGGACGGCCTGGCCGTACTCGAAGGGTTCATCGACCACGCCGTGGAGCTGGTGACGGGCGAGAAGGTCACACATTGAGGGCTGATGGCTGATCGCGTCGTAATCACCACGGGCGACCTGGAACACGCGGTCCGGAGCAACGCCGCGCTCGAGTCGGCGGGGTTCGAGACCGCGCTCGCCACGTCCGTCGACGAGGCCCGCCAGGCCATCCTCCGGCGCGACCCGATCCCCGACTGCCTGGTGCTGACGGGAGGGCTGCACGAGCCGTCGGCGGCGCAGCTCCTCGTGCTGGCGCGCGACCGCTCGGTTTCCACGCTCGGGCTCGTGGAGTCCACCGAGCCCGATCCCCAGGGCCTCGCCCGGCGGCTCGGGCTCACGGCCTTCCTCGAGAAGCCCGCCGACCCGGCCGAGGTGGTCGCCACGGTGCGGCGCCTGGTCGAGCGGCGCCGGCTGCAGCAGCGCACCGGGATCATCGGCGAGTCCCCCGCCATCCAGGAAGTGCTCGTCAAGATCGAGCAGATGGCGCCGGTCACGTCGACCGTCCTGATCGAGGGGGAGTCGGGAACGGGGAAGGAGCTCGTGGCGCGCGGGATCCACGACCTCTCGCCGCGGCGCGGCAAGCCGTTCGTGGCGGTGAACTGCGCGGCGATCCCCGACACGCTGCTCGAGAGCGAGCTGTTCGGCCACGAGAAGGGCGCCTTCACGGGCGCGGCCGAGCGCCGGCTGGGCCGCTTCGAGCTGGCCGAAGGCGGCACGGTCTTCCTCGACGAGGTGGGGGAGATGGCCCCGGCGACGCAGGTGAAGCTGCTGCGCGTGCTCGAGGACCGCACCTTCTTCCGCGTCGGCGGCACGCAGCCGATCAAGGTGGACGTGCGCGTCATCGCCGCGACCAACAAGTCCCTGAAGGAGCAGGTCGCCCTGGGCCGCTTCCGGGACGACCTCTTCTACCGCCTCAACGTCCTCTACATCTATCTGCCGCCGCTGCGCGAGCGGCGGACGGACATCCCGCTCCTGGTGCGGCGCTTCATCGCGGAGTTCGCGGCCACCCACGACCGCCAGTTCCGCGGCATCACCCCCGAGGCGCTCCAGATCCTGGTGGACGCCGACTGGCCCGGCAACGTGCGCCAGCTGCGCAACCTCATCGAATCGATGGTCGTGCTCGCCCCCGAAGGCGAAATCCGGGCGAGCGACATCCCGCGGGACATTCGCGAGCGGGGGCGCGGGCTCCCGGTCCGGGTCCCGGCCGCGAGCCGTGACGTCGCCGGCCAGGAGCTCGAGTTCATCTTCCACAGCCTCGTGGACTTGAAGCTCCAGATCGAGGAGCTGCGCCGCCGCATCGAGGAGCGGCCCCAGCGGGTGGAGGTCATCGAGGTGGGCCACGGCGCTCCCCCGCTCGGCCCCGTCGACGCCGAGCCCGCTGCCGCGGCCGAGGTGCTGTACCGGCCGGGGATGACGATGGCGGAGGTCGAGCGCGCGACGATCGAGGCGGCGCTGCGCGAGACCAAGGGCAACCGGCGCAAGGCGGCCGAGATCCTCGGCATCGGCGAGCGGACGCTGTACCGCAAGATCAAGGAATACGCGCTGGCCTAGACAGGGGGTCGTCCACACCGCATGTTAGGGCGCCCTTGTCCAGCAGTCCCGCGCCCCCCGCCTGGATGTGTCGTGGATTTTAGGATCGAACCGGAGCTCTGCGTCGCCTGTCTCGCGTGCGTCCGGGTGTGCCCGGCGGACGCCGTGGCGGTGGAAGGCCAGCAGGTGCGCATCGTGGACGAGGCCTGCACCCGCTGCGGGCTCTGCCTCCCCGCCTGCCCCCACGACGCGATCGTCGCCCACGGCGACTTCGGCCGCGCGCTCGAGCTGGCGCAGGCGGGCCGCGCGACGCTCATCCTGAGCGTCGAGTCCGCGGCCTACTTCTACCCCGACACGCCGGAGCAGGTCGTAAACGCTTGCTACAGCGCGGGTTTCCGCACCGTGCACCGCGGCGTGCTGGGGGACGAGCTGGTCGCGCGGGAGTACCTGCAGCTCTGGTCCGAGGACGGGTGGGGCACGATGATCCGCAGCACCTGCCCCGTCGTGGTCGAGACGATCGAGCACGAATACCCCGAGCTCATTCCGTACCTGGCGCCCGTGGCGACGCCGATCGCCGCCGAGGCGCGCTACCTGAAGCGGATGTACGGCGCGCGCACGCCCATCGTGTACGTCGGCGTGTGCCTCACGGAAGGCGGCTCGGACGTGGACGCGGCCGTCACGTTCGAGGACCTGCGGCGGCTGCTGGAGCGGCGCGGCGTGAACATCGCGGAGCAGCCGCTCCACTTCGACCGGCTGCCGGAGGAGCGGCGCCGCCACTGGAGCACGGCGGGCGGCCTGCCGTTCGAGGTGCTGATGGAGGAGACCCACGCGAGCCGGCGGTTCCGCAAGGTGCGGGGCCTGGGGCAGCTCGAAGCCATCGCCCGCGCGGTGGCCGTGGACCACATCGACCTCGGGTTCGTGGACATCCTGCCGTGCGAGGGGTGCCTCGACCACCCGTTGCTCGGGCCGCGCGAGCAGCTGTTCTGGCGGCGCGAGATCGTCGGGGCGACGGAGCCCGTTCGCTCGCGGCTCCCGGTCATCGACCTCGACGTCGCGGACGGCGTGCAGGTGGCGGAGGCGTTCCCGATCCCGCGCGACGGGCTGCGGCCCGCGGCCGAGGCGGTGGACGCGGTGCTGGGCGAGATCGGGCTCGCCCCGAACGGCAAGCCGTGGGACTGCGGGGCGTGCGGCTATCCGACGTGCCGCCTGTTCGCGGAGGCGGCGGCGCTGGGGCGCACCACCCTGCGGTCGTGCCCGCCCTATCTCGACAAGCAGGCCCAGCAGGCGAAGCTGCAGGCGGCCGTGGACTCGCTCACGGGGCTCGCCACCTTCCGGGTGCTGCGGGACCGCCTGGCGAGCGAGGTGGCGCGCAGCGCCCGAACCGGCGATCCGTTCGCCGTGCTGTTCGTGGACCTGGACAACTTCAAGCAGGTGAACGACAGCTTCGGCCACGAGGCGGGGAACGAGGTGCTGCGCAGCACGGCGCACGAGTTCGGCCCGCTGATCCGCTCGACCGACCTGGCGGCACGCTACGGGGGTGACGAGTTCGTGGTCGTGCTGATCCGGACGGGCGCGGACGGGGCCCACGGGGTGGCGGAGAAGGTGCGGGCGCGGGTGGAGGCGATGGGGCGGCGGCTCGGCTACCCCGAGGCGCTGGTGACGGTGAGCATCGGGTTGGCGGAGCACCGGCCGGGCCCCGAGACGGAAGACGTGCTGGTGGCCGCCGACCGCGCGCTGTATCGTGCCAAGGCCCGAGGACGCAACCAGGTTGCCACAGGAGACCAGTGACGTGACGCCTTCCAAGCCGGTACCCGACGGTTCCCCCGAGGACCCGATCGCGCTCACGCCGCCCCCCAAGTCTCCCGACCCGTGGGGAGTGAAGCGGGTGGAGAACCTGCTCACCAGCCTGACCGGCGTGTTGTCGGCGCGCGTGGTCGTGACCCCGCAGGGCGAGGTGAGCGAGATCCACATCCTCACCCAGAGCGACATGGATGCGAAGCGCGTGGTGCGCAACATCGAGTCCGCGCTGATGGCGCAGCTCGGGATGCGGATCGACCACCGCAAGATCAGCGTCGCGCAGACGGCGGACGTGCGGCCGATCGAGGCGCTGCAGCGGGAGGCGATCGACGAGCGGGCGAAGCGGCGCGTGGTGGTGTTCCAGGGGCTGGAGGTGCGGCCGGCGGAGCGGCAGCAGCGCGTGGTGGTGCACGTGAAGCTGTCGTTTCAGGACCGCCAGGCGGAGGCGCGGGAGCAGGGGACCGACACGCCGCGGAACCGGATGGAGGCGGCGGCGCGCGCGGCCGCGACGTGTCTCGACGAGCTGTTGCCCGACAACTCGATCGCGCTCGAGGGGGCGCAGCTGATCGACGCGTTCGACCGGAAATTCGTGCTGGTCGCGGTGCACGGGCTCGGGGGGCGGGAGGCGCAGTTGTTGACGGGGACGTGCGAGATCCGGGAGAGCGCGGAGCAGAGTGCCGTGTTAGCCGTCTTGGACGCGACCAATCGCTGGGTTGACGCTCGCCGTTAAGTAATTGTAATACTGCCACTTATGTAGTACTGTTGCCCTCCTGCCATAGAGAGATCTTGCGTTTTTCCTATTTTGCTGGTATTTAGTGTTCTGTGCGTTCTTCTAGTAAAAACGTAAACCCCGGGAGCGTTGCACGGCCGCAGCTGGGGGCCTTGCGGGCTTCCCATTCTGGCGGTATTAGGGATTCTGTGACTTCATCGCAGGCGAAGCGGTATTGGGGCACTCAACGGGTAGCGCGGGTGTGCCAGGTGTCTCCGGCGACGGTGGCGAACTGGATCGATCAGGGCCATCTCAAGGGACATCGCACGCCCACGGGCCGGCGGCGGGTCGAGGCGGCGGATCTGGTGGAGTTCCTGAAGGTGCACGAGATGGCGGTGCCGTCCGACCTGCGGAGCGAGAACGGGACCATGATGGTGGTGGTGGTGGAGGACGACGTCGGCTATCTCGAGGCGTTGTTGCGGACGCTGGAGCGCGCGGACCTCGACATCGAGGTGGTGGAGACGACGAACGGGGTGGACGCGCTGCTCGAGATCGGGCGGGTGCGGCCGACGGTGATCCTGCTCGACTACAGCTTGCCGGATCTCAACGCGCGGCAGGTGCTCGAGCGGTTGCTCGAGCCGGGCCGCAAGCTCGACGCCGAGGTGATCGTGGTGACGGGTGGGGTGCGGGATGACGAGGCGGCGAGTCTACGGAAGCTGGGTGTGAAGACGATCGTGAACAAGGCGGACGGCATCGCGGCGGTGGTCGAGGCGTTGCGGCAGGCGTTGCAGCGTCGCGAGGCCGCCTGAAGCGATAGGATGTTTTCTGCGCCCGAGTGAGGGCGCGCGACACGGACATCTTGAATAAGGGGCCCCTGGTCACCGCTACCTGAGCGGAGCCGAGCGAACGGTTGAGGAGCGGAGCGTCGGGTACGCCGTAGAGAGGCGTACCACTCCAGGTCTATCGAGTGCAAACTCGTAGGTCGAATGAAAGGGGTGACGCTCAATGCTGCATCTGCTCGCTGCGCTTTTTACGGCAGCCGCGAAGTTGTTTTTCGCGGACGGACTGGTGCATTTTTAGCCGTGCCCTGGGGTCCCTCCCGGTTTCTTCATAGTGGAACGAGGGCATTCGGTCTTGAGCGACACTAGCGTACAGCTGAATCGCCCACGGTTCCTGATTCTGCTCGCTGGTATTTCGACCGGTGCGCTGGCGGTGCTTGTCATACCCGAATGGCAGATTCCTACTGTAGTAAGCTCGAGGTACTGGAATGGGCTGGTCGCCTTCGCCCTTCTCGCAATAGCGTGTGACTCATCGTTCCTACCGATAGCACGAGTTTCCTTTGCCAAGCTGAGCAGCTCAGTCGCGTTCATCCCTTTCCTGGCGAGCGTGACTCTCTTCGGCCACCCGTGGCCAACGATCATTAGCGGCGTTACAGCTGTCGCCGTCCATGGCTTCGTGCTTCGCAAGCCGCTACTTCGCGTCTGGTTCAACGTAGCTCAGTACATGCTGGCAGTGGGGCTGGGTGCAGTAGTGTATCGAGCCCTAGGCGGAGTGGTTGGAGTCGACACGTTCTCGTTCAGCCTAGCGCCGTTCGTCGGCTTGGTGTTGACATTCTTCGTCGTGAATCAGCTCAGCGTCTCGCTTGCCGTTTCGGTCACGACGGGTGTGTCCGTTCGGGAGTCGCTGGCGAAGATCCTTGGCGGATCGCTGTTGTATGACTTCGTTTCGACATCATTGGCGGTTCTGCTGACCTTCCTATACGTCCGGTTGGAGTTTCTTGGTCTCGGAATTCTGGCAGTTGGCCTCTTCTTCGTTCGTCACATGTACCAGATGAATCTCCAGGTGGAGCAGGCGAATCGAGAACTGCTGGAGCTGATGGTCAAAGCCATCGAGGCACGAGACCGATACACGTCTGGACACTCGGTCCGCGTGGCCGAGTACGCGCGTACAGTTGCACGTGAACTAGGTCTTTCACCTAAGGAGATCGATCACATCGCAACGGCGGCGCTCCTGCATGATGTCGGCAAGATCTATGACGACTTTGCGCTACTTCTCCGTAAGGAGGGGAGACTTACTCCAGAGGAGCGGATGATCATGCAGACGCATCCCGTTCGCAGCGCGGAGTTGGTGAGGACAATCGCCAGTCTGCAGGGCACCGTTGAGGCTGCCATCAGGCACCACCACGAGAATTACGACGGATCGGGTTATCCAGAGGGCTTGGCTCGCGATGACATCCCTGTCGGCGCTCGCATAATCATGATCGCCGATACGATCGATGCTATGACGACAGACCGTCCGTACAGGACGGCTTTGACTTTGAGTAAAGCTATTGAGGAGCTTGAGAGGTACTCCGGAACTCAGTTCGACCCAGCGCTCGTACGACTGGTTTCCCAATCGCCGGGGATACGGCGGCTGTTGGCGCCAGAAAGGGGAGTCTCTTCCCCGGCGCCCGCGATGCCGCTTGCAATGAGCACTCGTCCAGCCTGGGCACAACGGAGTGTGCGCTAAGATCCGGCTACCTCGCTGCCCTCCTCTTATGCCTTCGTTCCTCGTTGCATGTTTTAGTCTAGGAAGCCCTGTGCTCGAAGTGTCGCCTGCTTCCCTTCCAATCCAAGAGAGCTGAACGTTTCTAGCTCTGCTTCAGTGTCTGGTGTGTGGCGTCCAAATAGCTGTTTCTCCACCCACGCAGTGCTTGCTACTCCATACAAGAAGAAGAGCGGATGTCGAGTTCTGAATCGGTTCTTACATTCTGCGGCAATCGTGAGTGCTGTTTGCAGTCCCGATGTGTGCGCGGTGCGGAACACTCTGTAGGTATAAAAGCCACCTGCATCCGGGACTGCTCTCTCACGACCCCACGCCTTCTGCTCAGCTCGAGCGATGAGATCGAGCGCCGCTGGAAAGTTCTTCATCATGAGCGCAACACATGCGCTCTCACAGAGATACGCGACTTCGGACCTCCAAGTCCGCGCGTGTTTCATCCACTCTCTCGCTTGGTCGAGATACTGGAAAGCTTGCTGTTCGTCCCCGAGCATCAACAAAGCCTCGGCAAGATTCATCAAGCTCCCGATCCTAGGCGGCCGGTCCGCGGACCTCGCTCCCCATTCGACACCTTGTTTGCCGATGCGGACTGCCTCGGCGTAGTCACCCATCGCCATGTAATTCAGGCAGAGATTCGCAGCGACGTCGGAAGCACGAGCGTCGTCGCCCATTCGTCGCGCAAGTGATATTGCGGTCATGTAAGCGTCTACGGCGCGTCTAGGCTCACACGAATAGTGAAGGCATGCACCATAGGCCAGGTATGCTTGAAATAGGTCGATAGCGCCTTGCTGGCCGGAGAGGAGGCTGATGGTCCGCTCAAGACACTTGGCGGCCTGAAGAACGTCGCACGAGAAGTAGTGGCAGTAAGCGAGAACGTAGTGTACTGACGGCAACTCCTGGGCTTTCTGTAACACGAGAAGCTCTCTAACTCTCTTTTCCGCGTCCTTGACCCGTTCCTCGTCTCCCACCTCGCATCCCGACCGGGCATACTCAAAAAGCGCTCTCGTTATCAACTCCACGTTGCTTGTACAGTTAGCTGCGGTCAGCGCGCGTTCCGCTGCCTTGTAGGCTCGGAGACCAATCTCGCGGCTGAGCCAATGTTCTGCGATCGCCTGCATTCGGCTAGCCTCGGCATACTCTACGGTCGACAGGCAATCCGCCATTAGAGTCTCCAGTACTGCCAGGGCGGCCTCGGACTTGGACTGCGCCAGCAGGGCCCTTGCCAATAGGAAGCGCATTTGGCGGAGGCATGAGGCGTTCGGGCATTCACGCAGACTCGCACTCATCACCTGTTCAGCCTCATACGGTGCCCCAACCTTCAGCGCGGCTTCGGCGCCCTGAAGAGCGTATGGGAGGGCATTCGTCGCATCTCCTCCCCGCAGGTAGTGCCACGTAATCTCCAAGGCCGCCGCCTTGGCGTCCTCCTCTCGACGTCCAACCAACCGCTCTGCCACGCACCGATGCAAATGCTGCCGTGTCCGGCCGGCCACGGCGTAGTACGCTTGCGCCCGGATGAGCTCGTTTCGGAACTCCAGGCTGGCATGGATCTCCCGTAAGAAACCTTCGTCCTTGAGCCGTGACAGTACCTCGGCGGCCTCGCTTGGCGAACAATCCACGGCCTGATACAGCGACAGGTCGGTGAGCCGCCTGCCAAGCACGGCCGCGAGGTCGAGCACCGCGCGGGTTCGCGGGTCCAGACGTCGGGTCTGGCGCTCGAATACACCCTGAATCGCGCGCGGGATACCGATCATAGGCGCTGGCAGCGTATTCATCGCCTCGAGGTCCGCCAGCAACGAGCTCGTCCCGTGCGCCACCCATTCCCGCGTCAGCAGCTCGATCGCCAGGGGATTGCCGCTGCTCGCCTGGAGGATCCGCTCCATCGGGACCTGTCCCCGGCTCCCATCCGCACCCAGCGCGAGTGTTGCCACGAGCCGAGCCGCCGCCTCCGGCCCGAGCGGCTCGAGCTCCAGCGGCCGCAGCGCCTCAACCGTCGAGTCGGTCGCAAGCGCCGCCGGCGCCGCCGCCGTGCGAAGCTCGCTCGGCCGAGCCGTCAGGATCAGCAGCAGGCGTGTGCGCGGCAGCTTCCGCGCGACCATGTGCAGGATCGCGGCGCTGGCGTTGTCCGCCGCATGGATGTCATCCACCACTAGGACGAGTGGACTCTCCTCGGCCGCGGCTTCGACCATCTTGAGAAATGCGTCCGCAAAGCGCAGCGGCATTACGTCCGCCGACCAGTCGGGAGGCTTTGGGACACCCGGGAACGCGCGGGGGATCTCGGGCGACACGCGCGTCAGCTCGGCCAAGGCCTCGGGGTCCGCGCCCCCGATCGCCCGCTGCAACGCGAGCTGCTTTACCAGCTCGGCCAGGACCGCGAACGGCAGCTCCCGCTCGGCGTCGTACGCCTGCGCGCGAGCCACGACCGCGCCTTCCATCTGACAGGTCGAGAGAAACGCATTCGTAAGGGTCGTCTTGCCGACCCCCGGATCGCCTGTGAGCACGATGATCCGCGGCGTGCGGCGCCGCGCTTCGAGCCAGGCGTCGTACAGCGCGCTGAATTCGCGCTCGCGACCGATCAGGGTCTCGGCCTCGAAGCGCCGTTCCCGAGGCTCGGGGGCCGCCTCCTCGCCATGGCGCCGCTGCGCCGCACCCCGCCCCTCACGTAGCAGGTCGGCGATGCGCACCAGGTCGGGGCTCGGCTTCGCGCCCAGCTCCTCGGCGAGCCGCGCCTCGAAGCGGCCGAACACCTTGAGGGCGTTGCTCCGATCGCCGACCCAGGCGCGGGCCTCCATCAGCCCGCGCACGGCATCCTCGGAGAGCGGGTCGAGATCGTGAAGCACCAGCGCGTGGCGCTCCACCGTCCCGAAGTCGCCGACGCGCCGGCCCGCGTCCATCTGCGTCACGAGGCAGTCCCGCAGCTGCGCCATCAGCCGCGCCCGCCGCTCGTCCTTCCATTGCTCGAACGAGGCGGCGCCCGGAACCTCGAAGCCGTCCAGGAACGGGCCCCGGATCTCCACGTTGCGGCCGTCCAGCCGCCGCACGTCCGCATCTACGACGCCGTCGGCGAGCGCCACCGTGGACTTCTGCACGAACACGTGCTCGCGGCCCACCTTCGCCTTCAGGACCGAGATCGCTTGCGCGAGCGAGTGGCTGGCGCGCCGCGGCGGAGCGTCGGACCACAGCAAGTCCACCAGGTAATCGCGCGTGAACTTCCTCCCCGCCTCGACCGCGAGTCGGATCAACAGGGCGAAGTGCTTGCGCGTGCGGAAACGGACCTGCTCACCCGTCTCGGTGAGCAGCAGGGGCGCCCCCAGCGTGACCAACTGCAGGTGGCAATGCGTCAGAAAGGCCAGTCGAAAACGTTGCCGGATGGTACTATTAGGCGCGCGAATCAACGTGGTGTCAACACGTTTCTCCGGAGGCGATTACGTCCCTTTTGGCGGGTCACTTCGGGCGGGCGTCAACGGGCTCTTTCGCCGGCAGATCGGACAGGCATGCATCTGGGGCTCCTGACCCAGGATCAACTGCACCGGACCGAGGTGGGCGGTCGTGTCGGCGGTGGTGTCGCTCACCGTCACGCTGAGTGTCATCACCCGGCCCGCCACCGAACCGTGGAAGCGTGCGGGAAGTGAGGGGCCGACGTACACCGGGTAGGCACGCAGGACGTATTGCCCCGGCACGTCGAATCGCCCCGCGGCGTCGAGCACGATCCCCTGGTGCACGTCGCCGAAGGTGCAGCCAAGGTGCACGTGAGCGCTCGTGTCGTCGGCCATGAGGCCGGCGTTGTCACCGCCCCACGTGCCCGTGATCACCCTGCCGGCAGGTCCTGTGCCCGCGAGGGCGGGTTGGAACGGCTCAGGCACCGATCCCTTGCACGCGACGAGCGCGCCCAGCGCCAGACTCAGCGCTATCCCGACTCTCATATGACGCGACCTCCTCGGCTCCTCCTCCGCTGCTACTTCGCCCGCCACCTCCCCTTCATCAAGAGCTCCTGCACGATATCCGGCGCCGCCCGCCCCGCTGCCTCCGCCGCAAAGTTGATCACAAGGCGATGCGTCAGCACCGTCGGCGCCACCGCCTCGAGATCCTCATAATCGGGCATCGGCCTTCCGTCCAGCGCCGCCCGCGCCTTCGCCCCCAATACGACATACTGCGACGCCCGCGGCCCCGCCCCCCAGGAGATGTACTCCCGGATGAACGCCGGCGCCTCGGCGTCCGCCGGCCGCGTCATCCGCACCAGCGTCACCGCCGCCTGCACCAGCGCCTGGCTCACCGGAATCCGCCGCACCAGATGCTGCAACGCCAACACGTCCTCCGCCGTCAGCACCACCGACACGGTCGCCGCCACGTCCCCCGTCGTCGCCTCGACGATCGCCTGCTCCTCCTCCTTCGACGGATACGGCACCCGCAGCTCGAACATGAAGCGGTCGAGCTGCGCCTCGGGCAGGGGATACGTCCCCTCCTGCTCGATCGGGTTCTGCGTGGCGAGCACGAAAAAGGGCGCGGGCAACGGATGCGTCTGCCCCGCCGCCGTCACCTGATGCTCCTGCATCGCCTGCAGCAGCGCCGCCTGCGTCTTGGGCGGCGTGCGGTTCACCTCGTCCGCCAGCACGATGTTCGCGAACACGGGCCCGGGCACGAACCGGAACCCGCGCTTCCCGGTCGTCACCTCCTGCTCGATGATCTCCGTCCCCGTGATGTCGGACGGCATCAGGTCGGGCGTGAACTGGATGCGCGAAAACCGCAGGTCGAGCGCCTCGGCCACCGTCTGGACCATCAGGGTCTTCGCGAGCCCCGGCACGCCCAGGAGCAGCGCGTGGCCGCCCGAGAAGACCGCGGTGAGGATCCCGTCCAACACCTCGCGCTGCCCCACGATGCGCCGCCCCACCTGGGCGAGCAGATCGGCGCGCGCCCGGGCGAGCCGCTCCAACAGCTCGATGTCCCCGTGAACGGGGGAAGGGGGAAGGGGGAAGGGGGAAGGGTTGGGCGTCATCTGGGTGCCAAGGTAACCACATCATACTCCCAAGCGCCACTTATGGTTGCGTCCTGGCCAGTTTGCTTGCGAAATTTTTCACAAGCGCGTAGCTTTGCGCCGTGCCGGA
>WNGL01008164.1_pt1 | contig 12265 bp, 16 predicted proteins | sample 5400591 | NCBI WGS metagenome assembly WNGL01 (sample SAMN13153377, study PRJNA577476) | soil metagenome | isolation source: 80 cm soil or saprolite under Garry oak tree replicate 1 | place: USA:California | collected 2016-06-15
GGGCCGATGCTGGCGGCCGGGTCGGGGAGCGTGGTCAACGTCTCCAGCGACGCCGGCGTGGTGGGCTACCCGGGCTGGGGTGCGTACGGGGTCTCCAAGGCGGCGAGCGACCAGATGACCAGGATCTGGGCCAGCGAGCTGGAGGACACCGGCGTCCGCGTCAACTCCGTGGATCCTGGCGACATGGCGACAGCGATGCACGCGGCGGCGTTGCCCGAGGACGATCCGGCGGAGCTGGCCCGCCCGGAGGACCGGACGGCGGTGTTCGTCTACCTGGCCTCGGCCGAGTCCGCGGGCGTCACCGGCCGGCGGTTCGAGGCGGCGGCGTTCCCGGTGCCCGGCGCGGAGCCGGCCCATGCGCAGTGACGTCCGTTTCGAGCTGCCGCCGACGCTGGAGGCGGCCGCGCCGCCCGAGGCGCGCGGGCTGCGCCGCGACGGTGTGCGCCTGCTGGTGATCGACCGGGAGACCGGGGCCTTCCGGCACTCCCGCTTCTCGGACCTTCCGCGGCTGCTCGGTCCTGGAGACTTGCTGGTCGCCAACGACTCACGCACGTTGCCGGCGAGCCTGATCGGCTGGACGGCGAAAGGAGCCCCGCTGGAGCTGCGCCTGGCGGGCCGGGACGGCGACCGGTGGGCCGCGCTGGCGCTGGGGGTGCCCGCGCGGGGCGATCCGGCGCTGGTCCCCACCGACGCCCGCCCGCCGGCTCCCGAGCTGCTACCCGGCGAGCGCTTGACCTTCGCCGCGGGCCTGGAAGCACGGGTGCTCGGCCGGCACAACGAGGTTCCGGCGATGGTGTGGATCTCCTTCGACCGCTGCTGCTCGCGGCTCCTGGAAGCGCTGCACCGGGCGGGGCAGCCGGTGCGCTACGCCTACGTGCCGGAGCGCTGGGGCCTGCACCACTACCAGACGCTGTTCGCGGCCGTTCCCGGATCGGCCGAGATGCCGAGCGCCGGCCGGCCCTTCACGGTCCAGACGCTGCACGAGCTCCGCGCCCGCGGCGTTGGCCTGGCCACCATCAGCCTGCACGCCGGCCTGTCCACCTACGGCGACCCGGAGGTCGACCGCCGCTTCGTGCCGGCCGAGCCGTACCGCGTGCCCGAGGCGACCGCCGCGGCGGTGACCCGCTGCCGCGCCGCCGGCGGGCGCGTGATCGCGATCGGCACCACCGTCGTCCGCGCGCTGGAGACCGCCGCCGGCCCCACCGGCCAGGTGCGCGCGGGCGCCGGCGTCACCCGGCTCCGCATCGACCCCGGCCACCGGCTTCGCGCCGTCGACGGCCTCCTGACCGGCCTCCACGAGCCGGAGGCCAGCCACCTCGACCTGCTGCGGGCGTTCCTGCCGACCACGGCGCTGCGAGCCGCCTACGACGAGGCCCTGCGCGAGGGCTACCTCTGGCACGAATTCGGCGACGTGTGCCTGATCGTCCCGCACCTGGACCCGTCCCGGTCGCGGTGAGCCCGCGCTCCGCGGCGGGACGGCACACTCGGGCCGACGAAGAGAGCTTCGGCTGCGAGGCTGGCCAACCGTGCGGCGAGGCTGGCTGGTCAGCGATTGATGACCGAGCAGGTCAGCGTTCGGGTGATGCCGCCCACAGCCTGGATGCGGGTGACCACGAGCCTGCCGAGTTCGTCCACGCCAGGCGCGTGCACTCGGGCGATGACGTCGTAGGGACCGGCGACATCATCGGCCCACTCGACCGCATCGAGGTCTCTGACGGCGTGAGCAACCTGTTTGGCTTTTCCGACTTCGGCCTGGATGAGCACGTATGCGCTCAGCATCCCCGGGCGACCGGCGGCGGCATCGCGATGGTCAGCTTGGCTCATGGCAACTCCCGGTCGGCGTCCGCCCGGCCACTGGCTCGGCCGTCTCCGCTGGTGGATTGGAGGCATGCTACCCGAGGCTGCCCCGGGCTTGGTGGAGGTTCCGCCGGGCTGACGCGCCGCTCAACCCGCCCCTGCCGGTCAGTCGAGCCGGTCGATCCTGGCCGCCATGATGTAGTCGTTCTCGCTGAGCCCGCCGATGGAGTCGGTGGTGAACGAGACGACAAGGCGCCCCCAGCTCACTTCCAGGACGGGATGATGCTGGTATTGCTCGGCGAGCAGCGCGATCCGGGTCGCGTGGGCGAAGGCGGCCGAGAAGGTCCTGAACCTGAATTCGCGACGCAGCCAGGTGGTGCCCTCGCGGCGCCAAGCCTCGTCGAGCTGGCCGTCCAGCTGGGCCGCGTCCGCTTCGGTCAGCGTTGGCGTGCCTGGGGCCCGCTCGACCGGGCGTCGCTTCCACAGCTCCGTCATCCGTGCTCCTTCGCTGCTGTCGCGGCCGGCTCCCGGACGCGAACGGCGATCAGGCCGCTGCTCGCCAGCGTGCACCAGACCCTCGATCTACTCCACACCTGCCCCGCGATCGATACCGAAGCCTACAGTTGGTCGCGCGCGCCGGTCGTCTGGCCGACCTCGATCAGATGACCGTCAGGGTCGCGCATGTAACAGCGGATCTCCCTGCCGTGGTCCTTTGGCGGGGTCAGGAACTCGGCTCCCCTCGCGCTCCACTCCTGGTAGGCGGCCTGGATGTCGCCGACGCGGATGTTCAGGAAGGCGCTCACGCGATTGCGGTCCCTCGGCGTCTCGAGGACGACCTCGGGCTTGTCGTCGGTCGGCCCGCCGCCCACGTTGATGGTCACCCAGCCGTTGGCCAGTTTGACGATGGTCGGCTCGCCTTCCAGCACCACCTTGCCGCCGAGCACGCCGACGTAGAAATCGCGTGAGCGTGCCACGTCTTCGGCGACGATGAAGTGGGTGAGCACGAACCCCTCACTCGGCGCGGGGAAGTCCTCTCGTGCCATGGGCTCACCTCCTGGTCGCTTCGTTGGTACAGCCAGCCCGCCGTACAAGCTACGTCTTGTTCCCGGCGGCCGGTGGGATGGCGACTGAGCACGGCGAGGGCGTCGACACGTCGAGGCGTCGCGCTGTTGCTCCATCCCTGAAGGTCGCCACCCGTTGCTGCTGGTCGCCTGGTGGCCGCGGCCTGGTTGGCGGCAGGTCATGGTTGCTGGCCCCCGCTGTCCGTAACGCAGCCGTGACGGGGAACGGGAATGCTGCGGCGTGTCCGTGGCCGCTGTGGCTCGGATGGTGGGACTGTCCGGGGTTGCCCGAATGCGCAGACGATGGGCCACATCGCCACAGCAGGAGCTCACCAGGGAGGGTTGGTGCCATGAAGGAGCAGGAGATGCGAGCGCTGTTCTTCGAGCGGCTGGAGCACCTGGACGCCGAGGCCGAGTACGAGCTGCGCCATCCCGACTACGTCATGGAGATGCCTCAGTCGGGCGAGCGCATCCGCGGCCAGGACGCCATGCGCGCCTTCCAGCAGGCGTACTCCGAATTCGCAACCCCACCAACCGTCCAGCCGCGCCGGGTGACCGGCGCCGGCGACGTGTGGGTGGTGGAGGGCCGGGCCGACTACGGCGACGGCCAGATCTTCCACGTCGCCAACATCGTGGAGTTCCGTGACGACAAGATCTGGCGGGAGACCCGCTACTACGCCGAGCCGTTCCCGGCGCCGGCCTGGCGGGCGCAGTGGGTCGAGCGGATGGAGGACGCAGCCACACCCGCCGCGCCTGGCGCGTCCACGCCCTCGGCGTGAGGCGCCACCAACGCGGTCGCCGGCCGCAACCAGGCGTACGAGTCGTTGGCGCACGAGGTGAAGTCGATCGTGGGCGGCCCGGTCGCCAAGGCGTTCAACGTCAGCAGCGCGGTGCTGTACGACCAGATCGACCAGCAGCGGGTGCCGCCCAGCAACCTGTACGCCTCGGAGGAAGCGGCGCGGGAGGTGACGGAGCGGCCGATCCAAGATGTCGGCTTCGACCCGGTCTACGTCGGCGGCCTCGAGTGGGCCCGCGCGCTCGAGAAGGAGGCGATGCTGGACGTCGCCATCCGCCAAAACGGGCTCGGCCCCTTCTTCTACCGGTACGCCAAGCCGGGCGAGCTGTAATCCTCACGGCCCCACAGTGGTCGTCCGGGCAGGCCATCAACCTGGCGGCGCTGCTGAGCGAGCGCTGGGCCGCCGGCGTCCGCCCGATCGCGCCGCGCCCGCGGGCCGGGCGGGTGGCGCGTTGAGCGGGGCCCCGCAGAGGATCCGAGCGCTCACGGCGGACCCTTCGGCGCCGATGGGGGTGCGCTTGGTGGAGGTCGCGGAGCCGGTGGCGGGACCAAGCCAGGCGCTCGTCGAGGTGCGGCACGTCTCGCTGAACTACGGGGACCTCAATGACGCCCGGTCCGGCCGGGTACCGGCGGGCGGGGTGCTGGGCTCCGATGCGGCTGGCGTAGTGGTGCGGGCAGCGGCAGACGGCGGCGGGCCGGCGGTGGGTGCCCGGGTGGTGGGGTTGACGCCTGGGGCCTTCGCCGAGCGCGTCGCGGTCGAGGTCGGTGCGCTGGCGGAGGTGCCGCCCGCGGTCGACCTGGCCGAGGCGGCGGCGCTGCCGGTGGCCGGCGTCGCGGCGCTGCAGGCGCTGCGGGCCGGCGGGCCGGTCCAGGGCAGGCGGGTACTGGTCACCGGCGCCTCGGGAGGCGTGGGGCGCTTCGCAGTGCAACTTGCGGCCCACGACGGAGCCCGGGTGATCGCCTCGGTCGGCTCGACCGAGCGCGGGCGGGACCTGGCCGAGCTGGGCGCCGACGAGGTGGTGGTCGGACTGGAAGGGATCGACCAGCCGGTCGACGTGGTGCTGGACAACGTCGGCGGCCCGCAGATGGTCGCCGCGTGGAACCTGCTCGCGCCGGGCGGCAGCCTGCAGAGCATCGGCTGGACGTCCGGCCAGGCGGCGATCTTCCCGCCGTACTCGACGATCGGCCCGCCCAAGTCCCTGACGTCGTTCCTGATCGGCGGCCAGGTGGGCGCGGATCTGGCGACCCTCGTCCGGCTCCTTGCCGATGGCGGCCTCTCCGTCGAGATCGGCTGGCGTGGACCCTGGGAGCAGGTGGCGCAGGCCGCCGAGGCGCTGGTCGGCCGGCGGGTCAACGGCAAGGCGGTGCTGGACTCGCGGCCGGCGGCCGGGTAGTGCTGGTCCGCTGGTTTGGCGGGCGCCGCCCCGGCAAACCTCGCCGTACCTCGAGCCACCACCAAGGTCGCTCCGGCTACTGGCCGCCGGGCAGGCTACTGGCCGCCGGGCAGGCTACTGGCAGCCGCGCCAGCTACTCGCAGCCGGGCAGGCGGAACGAGGCGATCCGGGTCTGCCAGCCCCTCAACGAGGTCGTCTGGTAGTACTCGTTGACGTACCAGAAGCTGCAGTCGTCCTTGGGGTCGATGTTCACGGCGATCCGGGCAGCCGGCGGGTCAGGCGGCGACGCCTGGGTGGCGACGCCGGCCGCACGACCAGGCCGCGACGACGAACAGGGCGCCGCCGAGGACCCACCACGGATCCCAGAGCAACAGATGCCAGCGGGCGGCGGCCGAGTGCATCGATTCGGGCGTGGCCAGCAAGCCGAGTGCCATGACCGCACGGACCGCCAGGTTGGCGCCGCCGTAGAGCAGCATCCCGACGCCCGCGACCCAGGTCGCGGTGAGCGGTATCCAGCGGGGCAGCACCCGACCCTGGGGTCGGACCAGGGCGAGCGCCAGCAGACCGGCGATCGCCTTGAGCGCGCCGGTGATCCACAGCAGTGCGACGAACTGCGGCTCGCGGGCTCTGGCGGGTTCGACGATCGTGTCGCTCATGGTGGAGGAGCCGATGGATCCGCCGGCCGCCCAGTAGAAGCTCATTGCGGCGAAGACGAGCGCCCAGGCCGCGGCCGCGTAGACCGCCGTGCTCGAGGCCTGGCTTGCCGCCGGTCTGGCCGGGCGCGCAGCCCTTGAAGGCTCGCTCATGCCGGCTACGGTACCGCGGCGCGCGGTCAGGAACCCGGGCGCCGGCGCGCGCGGAAGGCCGCGACGCGGCCGCGGTTGGCGCAGGTGGGCGAGCAGTAGCGGCGCGGGTGGTTGCGGAGCCCGCCGGCGAAGACGCGCCGGCACGAGGGAGCGGCGCAGCGGCCGAGCCGGGCGACGCCATCCTCGGCCAGCAGCCGTGCCAGCCCGAGCCCGGCCACCGCCGCCAGCCAGTCGGCCCAGGGGGCCTCGTCGGCGGTGACGTGGAGGTGCCAGGCGGTCCCGTCGTGATTCGACAGCCGCGGCGGCGCTTGGGCCCGGTCGAGCAGCCGGTTCACCCGCCCGGCAACGGCGTCCGCGGCGCGGCCCTGGGCGGCCACGGGGACGCCGGGTCCGGCCGCCCCGCGGCCGCCGGCGGCCGCGGGGACGCGGGGTGCGGCCGCGGCGGGTGCACCGGGGCCCTCGGCCGGACCGTCCCCGCCCTGCGCGGGAGCGCCCGCGGCGTCGAACAGGTCGGACAGTTCGGCGCGGACCCGGATGAGCTGCTCGACGTCGCCGGCGGCCAGGTCGATCGGCTCGGCCTCACCGTGGTCGATCAGCCAGGCCGCCAGGCCGGCGGCGTTCAGGCGGTCGTCGGGCAGGTTCACCAGGTCGACGGCCAGTTGTGCCAGCCGGTCGGGCTGCTCCGCGGGATCCAATCCGTCACTGCCTCCCCGAATCTGTAACGTCTCCTCAAGAGGGATACGTTACCATTCACCGGTGCGCACGGACCGGGCAGGGTTGCCGAAGCCGATGGCCTCGATCTGGAGGCTGCCGGGCTACGGATGGTTCTACCTGGCCGCGACGCTCGGGCGCGTCGCGGGCGAGATGCTGGCGATCGCGGTGGTGCTGCTGGTGCTGGACCGCTCGTCCAGCCCGGCGCTCGCGGGGGCGACGGTGGCCGCTGCCAGTCTGCCGAGCGTGCTGACCGGTCCGGTGCTCGGGGCCTGGCTGGACCGGACCAGACACCGGCGCGCCGCCCTGGCGGCCAACCAGGTGCTGCTCGCTGCGGCCCTGGTCGGCATGCTGCTGGCGGCTGGCAGGACGCCCGCGTGGGTGGTGCCGGCGCTGGCGGTGGCGGCCGGGATCGGCGCGCCGATGCTGACCGGCGGCATCACCAGCATGATCCCGCTGCTGGTGCCGCCGGCGCTGCTGCGGCGGGCCAACGCGCTGGAGGCGGCCAGCTTCAACAGCGCCGCCGTGCTCGGCCCCGCCCTGGCGGCCACGGCCGCCGCGCGCTTCGGCCCGGCGACCGCCGTCGCGTTGGAGGCCGGCATCGCGCTGCTGGGCCTCGCCGCCATCGCCCGTATGCGCCCCATCCACGCGCCCGGACCCCCGGAGCCGGCCGGCGCCGCGGGTGCCACCCACCCGGCCGGGCCCGCCGAGGAGGCTGGGGCCTCGCTGGGTGCGGCGCTGCGGGCGGGACTCGCGTACCTGGTGCGCACGCCGGTCCTGCGCGGGGTCACGGTCACGACCAGCCTGGCGATGGGCGCCGCAGGGGCTTCTGCCGATCGCCCTTCCGCTGCTCAGCGAGCGGCTGGGCGCCGGCCGCGGAGCCGCGGGCTACCTCTTCGCGGCGCAGGAGGCCGGCGCGATCGCCGGCGCCCTGCTCGCCGTCCGCGTGGCGGCTTCCTGGCCCGCCGAACGGATGGTGATGGGCGGCACGGCGCTGGTCGCGGCGGGCACGGCCGGCCTGGCGCTGGCCCCGAGCTTCCCCTTCGCGGTTGCGGTCGCCGCCGTCGCCGGGCTCGCCGCCGGCCCGGCCTTCGCGGCCCTGTTCGCGGTCCGGCAGCAGTGGTCGCCAGCGGGCCTCCGCGGCCAGATCTTCACCACCGGCGCCAGCCTCAAGATCGGCGCCTACGCCATCGGCGCCGCCCTCGCCGGCCCCACCCTCGCCGGCGTCGGCCCCCGCGGCGCCGTCGCCGCCACCGCCGCAGCCGAACTGTTCGCCGTCCTCACCGGCCTGGCCGCCTCGCGCACCCCAGGCGCCGCGCGTCGCCCGGACCCCGACCAGGCCCGCCGCACCACTTCCACCGACCCCCGCGAGGCGACCCGTTGATCCCGGGCAGCGCCCGCCCTCCCGCAGACGACTGCCGGTGGTCCCTTCTATGATTGACCAGGGGGAACGGTGCGATGGGGCAGCAGGCACAGTGGCTCGAGGCGGAGTTCGGCTGGCATGCCGAGCGCGTGACCGAGGCGGGACTGGCGCTCGGCCTCGACGACCTCGTGCCCATCGCCTGTCGCGGCTCCAGCCATCCAGCGCTGCTCGACCAACTCGCGCGCCTGATCGGCGCCCGGCCCGGCCTCGAGGTGCTCGACGGTGGCTGCGGGCTGGGAGGCCCGATGGCCTGGCTCACGCGTGAGCATGGCTGCTCGGTGGTTGGCGTCGACGTCATGGCCAGCGCCGCCCGTGGCGCCCGCAGTCTGTTCCCGGCCAGCACCGTGCTGGTCGCCAGCCTGACCGCGCTGCCGTTCGCCGCCGGCGCGTTCCACGCCGCCTGGGCGCTCGGCTCGCTCTCGACCATCCCGGACGTCGGCCTGGCGGCGCGGGAGCTGTGGCGCGTGCTCGTCCCCGGCGGCCGCCTGGCGGTCTACGACTTCGTCGCCACGACGGCGATCCCCGCGGGCGCTCCGGTGGCCAACGCGTTCACGGCGCCGGGCGCGCTGGCCGGACAGCTTGCCGCCGCCGGGCTGACCGTGCTCGCCAGCGGCCGCGCGCCCGACGTCGGCTCCGCCCCCGCCGCCTGGCGCGAGCCGATCCAAGCGGTGGAGCGCGAGATCGCCCACGCTCACGGCGGCGACCCGCGCTACCGGTTGGAGGCCAGCGAGCGTGCCGCCTTCGGCCGCCTCCAGCTCTCGGGCTGCATCGTTCCCTGGCTGCTGCTGGTCGAGCGGCCCTGCTCGTCGTGACCGGTGCCGTAAGCTGGCGCCCTCATGGCTGACAGCCACGGCGGCAAGCTGGTCGTCTGCGCCACTCCGATCGGCAACCTGGGGGATGTCTCGCCCCGGCTGGCCAAGGCGCTGGCCGAGGCCGACCTGATCGCCTGCGAGGACACCAGGCAGACCCGCAAGCTGCTGGCCCACCTGGGCGTGCGGGCGCGCCTGCTCAGCTACCACGACGCCAACGAGTCCAGTCGTGCCGCCCAGATCGCCGGCGAGATCGCGGGCGGCGCCCACGTCGCGCTGGTGTCCGACGCCGGCATGCCGGCGGTCTCCGACCCCGGCCACGACCTGATCGGCGCCTGCCTGGAGCGCGGCCTGCCGGTGGAGGTCGTGCCCGGGCCGAGCGCGGTGCTGGCCGCGCTGGTGGTCAGCGGCCTGCCCACCGACCGCTTCTGCTTCGAGGGATTCCCGCCCCGCAGACCCCCCGCGCGCGCCCGCGCCCTGGCTGAGCTGGCCACCGAGCTAAGGACCATGGTGTTCTTCGAGGCGCCCCACCGGGTGCTCGCCACCCTGGACGCGATGGCCGTGGCCTTCGGGCCGCAACGGCGCTGCGCGGTCGCGCGCGAGCTGACCAAGCTCCACGAGCAGGTGCTGCGCGGCACGCTCGCCGAGGTGCGCCAGCGCCTTGCCGAGCAGGGGCAGCGCGGCGAGTTCACGGTGGTGGTGGAGGGCGCGCCGCCACCCCCGGCCCCCGCCGAGGTCGACGTCGTCGCCGAGGTGGCCGGCCTGGTCGAGGCGGGCAGCTCGACCAGGGACGCCGTCGACCAGGTCGCCCGCACCGCCGGCCGGCCCCGCAGGGCCGTCTACCAGGCCGTCCTGCAAGCTCGCGAGTTTGCTAGCCTCCCAGACCAGGACACGACCGACGCCCAGCAGCGGCGGTCCGGCGGCCAGGGCCAATCTCAGGAGCGCAAGCGGTGAAGGACACCTTCTACGTCACCACACCGATTTACTACATCAACGACGTGCCGCACATCGGGCACGCCTACACCACGGTGGCCGCCGACGTGCTGGCCCGCTGGCGGCGTGCGCACGGCCAGAAGGTGATGTTCCTCACCGGCACCGACGAGCACGGCCAGAAGGTCGCCCGAGCCGCCGAGGCCGCCGGGGTCGACCCGCAGACCTGGGCGGACCGCACGGTGGAGCGCTGGAAGGAGACCTGGGCGCAGCTCGACATCGCCTACGACGATTTCATCCGCACCACCGAGCCGCGCCACGTCACCGCCGTCCAGCACCTCTGGGAGCGCCTCCACCAGCAGGGCGACGTCTACCTCGACAGCTACGAGGGGTTGTACTGCGTCTCCTGCGAGCAGTTCTACGCGCCCGACGAGCTGGTCGACGGCAAGTGCCCGATCCACGGCCGGCCCGTCGAGCTGGTGCGCGAGGAGAACTATTTCTTCCGGCTGTCCAAGTACGCCGACCGGTTGCTGGAGCTCTACAAGGAGCGGCCGGGGTTCGTGCAACCACCCGCGCGCCTGCGCGAGGTGACCTCGTTCGTGGAGCAGGGGCTGCAGGACCTGTCGATCTCGCGCTCTACCTTCGAGTGGGGCGTGCCGATCCCCTGGGACCCCAAGCACGTCATGTACGTCTGGGTCGACGCCCTGCAGAACTACCTCACCGCGGCGGGCTGGGACGCCGACCTGGAGCGCTTCGAGCGGACCTGGCCGGCCGACTACCACTTCGTCGGCAAGGACATCCTGCGCTTCCACGCGGTGATCTGGCCGGCCATCCTGATCGCCGCCGGCCTGGAGCTGCCGATGACCGTCCAGGCCCACGGCTGGCTGCTGGTCGGCGGCGAGAAGATGAGCAAGACCAAGCTCACCGGCATCGCCCCGAGCGAGCTGGTGGAGCCGTTCGGCTCGGATGCCTTCCGCTATTTCTTCCAGCGCGAGATCGCCTTCGGCCAGGACGGCAACTTCTCCTGGGAGGGCATGGTCGAGCGCTACAACGCCGACCTGGCCAACGGCCTGGGGAACCTGGCGAGCCGGGTGACCGCGATGGTGGAGCGCTACCGCGACGGCGTGCTGCCCGCGCCCGCCTCGGAGGGCGAGGCCGAGGCCGTCGTGCGCGAGGCCGCCGCGCGCGCCTACGCGGAGGCGGTCGAGGCGCTCAGGGGCGACCTGGCATTCGAGCGTGCGCTGGCCGCGATCTGGCGCTTCGTCGGCGCCGCCAACGGCTATATCAGCGAGCGCAAGCCGTGGGACCTGGCCAAGGCGGGGGACGACGCCGCGCTGGACACCGTGCTGTACACCGGGGCCGAGGCGCTGCGGGTCGCGGCGCTGCTGGTCGCGCCGTGGTTGACCAAGGCGGCGTCAAAGCTGTGGGCCTCGATCGGGGTCCCCGGCGACCTCGCCAGCGCGGAGCTGCCACAGGCGCTGGCCTGGGGAGGGCTGCCGGCCGGCGTCCGCGTGACCAAGGCGCCCTCCCTGTTCCCCAGGCTGGACGCCGAGGGCAGGGTCGCCCGCCGCCCCGGCTGACCGCCGGGCCCCTCAGCTCCGGTCCCGCAGCGTGCAGCCCACGGCGATCGCCACGCTGAAGCCCTGTGGCGACCGCCGCGTGCGCGTGCCGGTCGACCGGAGCGCCGAGAGGAGCGAAGATCCGAACATGCTGGTGGATACGCATTGCCATCTGTACCTGCTCGACGAGGGGGCCGAGGAGGTGCTCGGTCGTGCCAGGGCGGCGGGGGTCGCCCACGTGGTGGACGTGGGCGTCGACCTGGAGTCGAGCAGGACGGCGGCGGCCAACGCCCGCCGTCTGGAGGGCGTCTCGGCGACGGCCGGGGTGCACCCGCACGATGCCGGGACGCTGACGCCGGAGACGCTCCAGGCGCTGCGCGACCTGCTGGCGGACGAGCGGATGGTGGCGGTCGGCGAGACCGGGCTCGACTACTTCCGCGACCACGCTCCGCGCGAAGTGCAGCGCGCGGCCTTCGCCACCCACGTGCGGCTGGCGCGCGAGCTGGACAAGGCACTGGTGGTGCACTGCCGGGACGCGTTCGAGGACGTCATGGCGATGCTGGCGGGCGAGGGCGCTCCCGAGCGCGTGGTCATGCACTGCTTCTCCGGGGACGCGCCGATGGCGGAGCGGGTCGTCCAGGCCGGCTACCACGTCTCGTTCGCCGGCACCGTCACCTTCAAGAACGCGCCCAGGCTGCGCGAGGCCTGCGCGGTCGTGCCGCTGGACCGGATGGTCCTGGAGACCGACAGCCCGTTCCTGTCGCCGCACCCCTTCCGCGGCCGTCCGAACAGCCCTGAACGGGTGGCGATCACCGCCGGGACGGTCGCCGCCGTCCACAGCGTGGACGTCGAGCAGGTGGCCGAGGCGACCACGGCCACCGCCGCCAGCGCGTTCCACCTGCCGCTGCGCGCGCCGCGAGGTGCGGCCTGAGCGGCGAGGGAGCCCGCCCCGGCTGTGGCGGCGAGGAAGGCGGCCCCG
>WNGL01025277.1_pt1 | contig 12265 bp, 13 predicted proteins | sample 5400591 | NCBI WGS metagenome assembly WNGL01 (sample SAMN13153377, study PRJNA577476) | soil metagenome | isolation source: 80 cm soil or saprolite under Garry oak tree replicate 1 | place: USA:California | collected 2016-06-15
AGCACCGCGCGCATCCGGGCGACGAGCTCGCGGGAGGAGAACGGCTTGGTCACGTAGTCGTCGGCGCCGAGTTCCAGCCCGACCACCTTGTCGATCTCGCTGTCCTTGGCGGTCAGCATGATCACCGGCACGCTGGACTTCTCCCGCAGCGACCGGCACACCTCGCTGCCCGGCAGGCCCGGCAGCATCAGGTCGAGCAGGACCAGGTCGGCGCCGGTCCGGTCGAAGGTATCGAGCGCGTCGGGACCGGTCGAGCAGACCGCGACCTCGAAGCCCTCCTTGCGCAGCAGGTACGAGATGGCGTCGCTGAACGAATCCTCGTCCTCAACTACCAGCACGCGTGTCACTTGGGTCCTCCTGGGGGCTGCCGGTGCTCTTAGGGGGTTCCTGCGCGGTTCACGCAGCGCCGGTGCTGGCATGTTCGCTCCGCAGCGGTACGGACAGGGTGAAGGTGGACCCGGCGGCCTCGACGCTGCGCACCGTGACCTTGCCGTTGTGGGCCGCCATCACGTGCTTGACGATGGCCAGCCCGAGGCCGGTGCCGCCGGTCGCGCGCGACCGCGCCGGATCGACCCGGTAGAAGCGCTCGAAAATCCGCTCCAGGTCGCGCTCGGGGATGCCGATGCCCTGGTCGGCCACGCTGAGCTCGGCGGTGCCTTCGAGGGTCCGCTTGGTGCTGATGACCACCCGGGTCCGCTCGGGACTGTAGGCCACGGCGTTCTCCAGCAGGTTGCGCAGCGCGGTGACGAGCAGGTCCTCGTCGCCCAGGACGGTCAGGCCGCGGCTGCCGACCGAGGCGAGCGTGATGCCGCGCGCGTTCGCCTTCATCCGGCAGCGGTCCATCGCCTCGGCCACCACCGCGTCGATGTCGACCGGGCGCGGGTCGGGCACCGGTTCGGCCGCCTGGATCCGGGACAGCGTGATCAGGTCCTGGACCAGGTTGGTCAGCCGCTGCGCCTCCTGCCGCATCTTGCCCGCGAAGCGGCGCACCGCCTCGGCGTCGTCGGCCGCGTCCTCGATCGTCTCGGCCAGCAGCGCCAGCGCGCCCACCGGCGTCTTGAGCTCATGGCTGGTGTTGGCGACGAAGTCCCGCCGGACCTCCTCCACCCGCCGGCTCTCGGTCTGGTCCTCGGCGAGCACCAGCACCAGGCCGCCGCCGCCGACGGCGCCGCCGAGCGGCGCCACCCGGACCGCGAAGCTGGTCGTCCGGCCGCCCAACCTGGGCACAGGGACCTCGAACTCGCCTTCCCTGATCTCGCCGTCCCGGCGCACCTGGCGGGCCAGCGCGGCCAGCTCGCTGACCATCAGGCGATCGCCCTTGACCAGCCCGAACGCGCGTGCCGCGGCGCTCGCCCTGAGCACCCTGTCGTTGCTGTCGACGACCACGGCCGAGGAGGAGAGCACGGACAGGACGGAGGCGATGCCCGGCGGCAGCCGGACGGGCTGCTGCGCCGCCCTCATCCGGGCGCCGCGGGCCTGCCGTGCGGTGGTGCCGGACCCCGGGCCCCTGGATCTTATCGCCACTCGATCTCCGTAATCGGCGCAGGCCAAGGCGATGACCAGTGAAGACTCACATGCTTCATGGTATGCGGCAGGGCCGGCCGGGAACAGCGCGATGACCGCCGCCCGGGCGATATTCGAAGGTTGTTCACCTGCCGGTAAACATCCCGTAATGCCGGATTCACCGGATATCGGGTTACCTGCCCTGGTTCCTGACGGCCTCGGCCGCTTCCGCCGCGGCGCCCGGGTCCAGGTACCTGCCGCCCGGCGTGACCGGCCGGAACGCGTCGTCGAGCTGGTACACCAGCGGGATGCCGGTCGGGATGTTCAGCTCGGCGATGGCGGCGTCGCTGATCCCGTCCAGGTGCTTGACCAGCGCGCGCAGCGAGTTGCCGTGCGCCACGATCAGCACCGTCCCGTCGTGGCCCAGGCCGGGCACCACGGCGTCGTACCAGTAGGGCAGCATGCGCGCCATGACGTCCTTCAGGCACTCGCTGCGCGGCCTGGCCTCCGGCGGCAGGTCCGCGTACCTGGCGTCCCCGGCCTGGGAATACTGGTCGTCGTCGGCGATCGGCGGCGGCGGCACGTCGTAGGAACGGCGCCACAGCATGAACTGGTCGTCGCCGAACTCCTGCCTGGTCCTGGCCTTATCCTTGCCCTGCAGCGCGCCGTAGTGCCGCTCGTTCAGCCGCCAGGACCGGCGCACCGGCAGCCAGAGCAGGCCGGCCTCCTCCAGGGCGATGTTGGCGGTCTGGATGGCGCGGGTCAGCACCGAGGTGTGCACCACGCCCGGTCGCAGGCCCGACTGCCCGAGCAGCTTGCCGCCGTATCCGGCCTCCTGCGCCCCGGTCGCCGACAGCCCCACGTCCACCCATCCGGTGAACAGGCCCTTGGAGTTCCATTCGCTCTCGCCGTGGCGAAGCAGCACCAGCGTCCTCATAGTCGCAAAGCCTAGCCTGGGAACAGGCGGCGCCCCGACGCGGTTGGGGTAGAACGTGCAGAGAGTGCGACGTCGCGCGCCCCGGCGGATTGCGACCATCAGCCTGCACACATCGCCTCTCGACCAGCCGGGCACCGGCGACGCCGGCGGGCTCAACGTCTACGTGGTCGAGGTGGCCAGGCAGCTGGCCAGCCGCGGCGTCGAGGTGGAGATCTTCACCCGCGCGGTGTGCCCGGACACGCCGCCTGCGGTGGAGCTCGGGCCCGGGGTGCTGGTCCGCAACGTGGTGGCCGGCCCGTTCGAGGAACTCGACAAGAACTCGCTGCCCGGCCAGATCTGCCCGTTCACCTTCGGCGTGCTGCGGACCGAGGCCGAATTCACGCCCGGCCGGTACGACCTGGTGCACGCGCACTACTGGCTGTCCGGCCAGGTCGGCGCGGTGGCGGCCGAGCGCTGGGGGGTTCCGCTCGTGCAGTCCATGCACACCCTGGGCAAGGTCAAGAACCTCGCCCTGGCCAGCGGGGACTGCGCCGAGCCCGTGGTCAGGATCCGCGGCGAGGGCGAGGTCGTGGCGGCCGCCGACCGGCTGGTCGCCAACACCGGCGAAGAGGCGCGCCAGCTGATCGAGCTGTACGGCGCCAGCCCCTGGCGGGTCAAGACGGTCAGCCCGGGCGTGGACCTGTCGCTGTTCCGGCCCGGCCCGGCGGCGGCGGCGCGGCGCCGGCTCGGGCTGCCCGCCGACGCGACCGTGCTGGTCTTCGCCGGCCGGATCCAGCCGCTCAAGGGCCCCGACGTGGTGCTGCGCGCCGCGGCGTCGCTGCTGCGCTCGTCCCCCTGGCTCGCGGACAAGCTGGTGGTGGTGTTCGTGGGCGGGCCGAGCGGGTCCGAGGTCGGGGCGCCGGGACGGCTGGACGGGCTGGCGGGCTCGCTCGGCATCTCGGGCTCCGTCCGGTTCGAGCCGCCGTGCCCGCAGCACGAGCTGGCCGACTGGTACCGGGCCGCGACGCTGGTGCTGGTGCCGTCACACTCGGAGTCGTTCGGGCTGGTGGCGCTCGAGGCTCAGGCCTGCGGCACGCCGGTGGTGGCCGCCGCCGTCGGCGGGCTGCGCACCGCCGTCAGGGACGGCTTCTCCGGCGTCCTGGTGGACGGGCACGACCCCGTCGTGTGGGCGCAGGTGCTTTCTGGTCTTCTTGGCTCGCCCGGGCGGCTCGCCGAGCTGTCCCGCGGCGCGCTGGCGCACGCGTCCGCGTTCGGCTGGCCCGCCACCGCGGACCGGCTGATCGACGTGTATACCGGGGCCATGGAGTCGGTGGAGTCGGCGGACTCGCCGGTAGCGGATTCCGTGCGCGCATGAGCGGGGATAAAGCCGCCGCCGCGGCGGCGGTGCGGGCGGCCCTGAAATCGCTGGAGCTGGAGTACGAGAACCCGCGGCCCGGCGCCTTCCTGGTGAAGCTCGAGGGCCAGCACAAGCTGGCCACCATGACCTGGCTGGTCGCGGGCGAGCACAGCCTGGGCGTGGAAGCCTTCTTCTGCCGCCAGCCGGACGAGAACCACGAGGCCTTCTACCGCTTCCTGCTCGAGCGCAACGGCCGCATGTACGGGGTGCACTTCACCCTGGACCCGGCGGGCGACGTGTACCTGACCGGGCGGCTGCCGCTGTCCGGCGTCTCCGCCGAGGACATCGACCGGCTGCTCGGCTGCGTGCTCAGCTACTCCGACGAGAACTTCGACACGGCGCTCGAGCTCGGCTTCGGCTCCGCGATCCGGCGGGAGTGGGCCTGGCGGGTCAAGCGCGGCGAGAGCCTGGCCAACCTGCAGGCGTTCGCCCGGTTCGCCGATCCCGAGGCCTAGCGCCCGGATCCGGGTGCCGCCGTTCCTATTGGATGGGCCGTATTCCGGGTACATTGACGACCGTGAACCGGTTGGGTGAACTCGAGCGTGCCATCATGGACGTGCTCTGGGAAACGGATACTTCTCTCACGGTGCGCGAGGTCAGTGCTAGGCTGACCCAGCGTAATCTAGCTCATACCACCGTTATGACGGTGCTCGACAGGCTCGCGAAAAAGGGCTTCGCCAGACGTGAGCGCGATGGGCGCGCCTGGCGCTACTGCCCCGCCGCTACCCGCGAGACCTACGTGACCGAGCTCATGCTGACCGCGCTGGAACAGACCGGTGACCGGACGGCGGCACTGACCCGGTTCGCACAGTCCGTATCTGGCGTCGAGGCCGAGGTGCTGCGCGACGCCCTGGAAGTGATCGAAGGTAGCGGCGAGGGAGATGACGGGACTTGATGACGCGGCGCTGCTCGCCGTAGTTGCCATCGGGAGTGCGCTCGGCGCTTCGGCATTGCCCCGGGCCAGCTGGCCCCGGCGGTCGCCCGCCGCGGCCATCCTGCTGTGGCAGGCCCTCGGCCTGGCCTCGGGCCTGGCCGCCGTCGGCACCCTGATCGGGCTGGCCCTGCCGGCCAGCGACGGCGGCCTGGTGCGCTCCGTGCTGCGCGCGGCCGCCCTGCTCCGTGACGGCGATGTCCTCGGCCTGACCAGCATGTTCGGCTTCGGCCGTGCCGCCGGAGGTACGGTGCTCGTGGTCGCGGTCCGGCTGGCCTGCCTGGCCGCCGGGCTGCTCCTGATCGCGTCGCTGTGCTGGGTGCTGCTCGCCGCCTCGGCCGCGGCGCTGCAGGCCAGGCGGCGGCAGCGGGCGCTGCTCACCCTGCTCGCCCACGGCGACCCGAAGGTTCCCGGCGCGCTCGTCGTCGACTACCCCAGCGCGGCCGCATACTGCCTGCCCGGGCTGCGCTCCGGGTCGCGGATCGTGGTCAGCGTCGGCACCCTGGAGCTGCTCGGCCGCCGCGAACTGGCGGCCGTGCTCGCGCACGAGCGGGCTCACCTGCGGGAACGCCACGACCTCGTGCTGCTGCCTTTCACCGCCCTGCGGCGCGCCTTCCCCCGGTCCGCCACCTGCGCCGGCGCTCACGGCGCGGTGGCGCTGCTGGTGGAGATGCTCGCCGACGACCACGCGCTGCGCGGCTGCCCGGCCCGCGAGCTGGTCTCTGCCCTGGTCCGGTTCGGCACGGCCGGGACCTGCCCGGCGCCCGCGGGCGCGCTGGCCGCCGCGGAGGGCGAGGTCGCCGCCCGGGTCACCCGGCTGCTTCAGCCGGTGCGGCCGCTGCCCGCCGTCGCGATCATGGCCATCTGCCTGTCCGCCGCCCTGCTGGTCGCCGCGCCGGTCACGCTGCTCATCGTCTGAGCGATGGCGGTTTACCCAGGTCCGTTCGGAATTACCAGGGTCCGTACGGGCCCGAGCTTGATCCGCCGTTCTTGGGGAAGCTGCGCACCTTGGGGCGGACGTCGGCCAGGTAGATGGCGGCCGCGACGAACGCCGCGACCGGCAGGATCGAGGTCGGGCCCACGCCGTACGCCGCCCCGGCCAGCCCGATCACGGCGGCCACGCCGAGGATGATCAGCCACAGCGGCTTGGTCTGCTTGCCGGTGGCCACGAAGGCCTGGCTCGGCCGGGTGATGGCGTCGATGAAGGCCCACGCCTCGACGATGAAGGCCGCCAGACTCAGGGCCAGGAAGAAATAGGTCAGCGGGGTATAGGTACCGAACACAGGATCACGCTACCTAATCGGAGACAGGGTTTGGTCTGATCTGGGAGACGGTCTGCGGGTCCTTGGCGGCTTCCGCGTCCGCAAGTGCTCGTTCGGCTCGTTCGGCTTCCATGGCGGCGGCCTCGAGCGCGGCGGCCTCGAGCGCGGCGGCCTCGAGCGCGGCGGCCTCGAGCGCGTCCGCTTCCGCGCCGGGCGCGCCGGCGATCAGCTCGGCCCGGACGGCCGGGGCGTCCGCGGTATCGTCCGCGCCCGCCGCGGTGGCCGCGTTCTCCCGCCGGAACGACTCGTAGATCTCGATGAGCACCTGCTTCTGCCGTTCGGAAAGCTGCGGGTCGGCCAGCAGCGCGGACCGCACTCCCGAGTCGGCCGGCCGGTCCTCCAGGATCCCGGCCTGCACGTAGAGCGCTTGACCGCGCTCGATCTGGCTCAGGTAGGGGTTGGACACCCCGGCCGACTGAGCCAGCTGGCGCATCGAGATCTTCGCCTGCTCCCGCTGCTCGCGGATGTACTCGCCGATCGAGTTAACACTGACGTTACGCATGACCCGAGTCTACCTCTTGCGCTTGCAACTGCAAACGCCCAGCAAGCACGAGGGTCGTTGCTCCCTCGCGCCCCTCGCGTCCCCAATTCGGACATTCCCCCCGCGCGTGCCCTCGAAGCGATTCCATGGATGTGGCAACGTAATGATTCTTTTCAATACGTTGCCGCAACCACTGAATGGCGCTCTTAGGCGTGGCGGGCGGGGAGGCCGAGGAAGGCGCGGGCCTCGGCGGGGGGCATCGGGGGGCGCTGGGCGATGCGGGCCAGCTCGGCGGCCCGCTCGACCAGTTCGGCGTTGCGGGCGACCGGGCGGCCGCGGGCGAAGGTCAGCGTGTCCTCCATGCCGACCCGCAGGTGGCCGCCGGCCCCGAGGGCGCCCAGCAGCACCGGCAGCGTGGTCCGGCCGACCCCGGTGGCCGACCAGGTCGCGCCGGCGGGCAGCGCCGCCACGGCGGCGGCCAGCGTGGCCACGTCGCCCGGCATGCCGCCGGGCACGCCCATCACCAGGTCGCAGTGCACATGGCCGCCGGCCGGCGGGCCGAACTCGCCGAGCAGCCGGTGCAGCGCCGCCACCTGCCCGAGGTCGAACAGCTCGAACTCCGGGACGACCCGACGCTCCTGGGTCAGCTGGTACAGGTCCTTGATGAACGGCCACGGGTTGGCGAACACGTCGTCGCCGAAGTTGACCGTGCCGCAGGTCAGCGAGCAGGCGTCCGGCGCGGCGTCCAGGACGGCCAGGCGGCTGGCGAAGCTGTCGGTCACCGCGCCGCCGGTGGACAGCTGGACGATGAGGCCGGTGCCCTCCCGCAGCGCCGCCACCGTGTCCGCCAGCCTGCTCGCGTCCAGCGTGGGCCGGGCGGCGTCGTCCCTGATGTGCACGTGGATGACCGCCGCCCCGGCGGCCTCGCACTCCTTGGCCGTGACGACCAGCTCGCCGAGGGTGACCGGGAGGGAGGGCACCTCGGACTTTCCGGCTTCGGCGCCGGTCGGCGCCACCGTGATCAGGGTGGTACTGCTGGCGGCCATGGCAAGGACACTACCCCGGGCTGGCCTGGCCCGCCGCCACGGCCAGATGCTGCCGGGCGAACGCCAGCGACCCGGCCAGGTCCGCCATCCGGTCCTCCCTCGTCGGCGCCCGGCTGGTCTTCACCTCGATCACCACCGCGCCGCGGTACCCGGTCGAGACGAGCTGGCCGAGCAGCCCGGCACACGGCTGGCCACCGCGGCCGGGCACCAGGTGCTCGTCGGGCACCGGGCCGGCCGGGGTCCCGGTACCGTCGGCCAGGTGCACGTGGGCCAGGCGGCCGCCGAGTTCGGACGCCATGACCAGGGCGTCGGAACCGGAGGCGGCGGTGTGCGAGAGGTCCAGCGTGACGTGCGGCACGTCGAGCGCCGTCGGGTCCCAGTGCGGAGCGTAGGGCACCACCTCGCTGCCGCCCGCCCGCAGCGGGTACATGTTCTCGACCGCGAAGATGACGTCGGTTTCCTCGGCCATCGCGGCCAGCCCCTTCTCGAAGCCGCGGACGTACTCGCGCTGCCAGCGGAACGGCGGGTGCAGGACCACCACCCGGGCGCCGACGCGCTCGGCCAGTTCCGTGGCCCGGCGCAGCTTCTCCCACGGGTCACGGCCCCAGACCCGCTGGGTGAGCAGCAGGTTCGGCGCGTGCACGGACACGATCGGGAGCTGGTGGTAGTCCTGGAGCCTGCGCAGCACGTCGGCGTCCTGGCTCACCGGGTCGGTGTAGACCATCACCTCGACGCCGTCGTAGCCGAGCCGCGCGGCAATCTCGAAGCCATCGGGCGTGCGTTCGGGGTAGACCGACGAGGTCGACATGGCGACGGGCGGACCGGGTACCTTCGCCTCGCCGCTCACTGCGTGCTCCCTCCGTCGGTTCGGTTCCAGCTTACTGAGATTGTCAGAGGCGGCCGCTAGGGTGCGGGCCATGGCTAAGTCATCGGCGGGGACGTCCGGCTTCCGCTGTACCGAGTGCGGCTGGCAGTCCGCCAAGTGGGCCGGACGGTGCGGCGAGTGCCAGGCCTGGGGCACGGTCCAGGAGGCCGCGCTGCCCGGGCTGCCCCGGGCGGGGACCCGGACGGCCGGCCACCGCGGCACCGGGCTGGCCAGCACCAGGCCGGCCAGCACCGCCGCGGTGCCGATCCGCCTCGTCGACGCCACCGACGCGGCCGCGCGGCCCACCGGCATGGACGAGCTTGACCGGGTGCTCGGCGGCGGCCTGGTGCCCGGCGCGGTCCTGCTGCTGGCAGGCGAGCCCGGGGTGGGCAAGTCGACGCTGCTGCTGGAGACGGGGGCGCTGGTCGCGGAGTCGGGGCCGGTGCTCTACGTGACCGGCGAGGAGTCCGCCGCCCAGGTGCGGCTGCGCGCGGACCGCATCGGGGCCATCAGCGACCAGCTCTTCCTGGCCGCGGAGACCGATCTCGGTGCAGACGATCGCCGCCGCCGGGGTCGAGGGGGTGCCGGGCGGGGTGACCCAGATCCGGGAGGTGGCGTCGGCGCTCACCGCGGTGGCCAAGGAGCGGTCGCTGACGACCATCCTGGTCGGGCACGTGACCAAGGACGGCTCGGTGGCCGGCCCGCGGACACTCGAGCACCTCGTCGACGTGGTGCTGCATTTCGACGGTGACCGGCATTCACAGCTGCGCATGGTGCGGTCGGTGAAGAACAGGTACGGGCCGACCGACGAGGTCGGCTGCTTCGACCTGGGCGAGTACGGCCTCATCGGGCTGCCCGACCCGAGCGGGCTGTTCGTGTCCCAGCACCGCGAGCCGGTGCCCGGCACCTGCGTGACGGTCACGCTCGAGGGGCGCAGGCCGCTGCCCGCGGAGGTGCAGGCGCTGGTGGGTGCCTCCGCGCTCGAGGTGCCGCGCCGCACCACGTCCGGGCTCGACGGCTCCCGGGTGGGCATGGTGCTGGCGGTCTTGCAGCGCCGGGCCGGGCTCAAGCTCGGCCGGCAGGACGTGTACGCGGCGACCGTCGGCGGGGTCCGGCTGACCGAGCCCTCGGTGGACCTGGCCCTGGCGGTGGCCCTGGCCAGTTCGGCCGCGAACCTGAGCGTGCCGCGCGGTGTCGTGGCCATCGGCGAGGTCGGCCTGGCCGGGGAGGTCCGCCGGGTGGCCGGCCTGCCGCGCCGGCTGGCCGAGGCCGAGCGGATGGGCTTCCGCCGCGTCATCGTGCCGGCAGCCTCAGGAGCGCCCCTGGAGCGCGCCGACGGCCTGTCCCACCTGATGCAGGTGCAGGAGGTGGAGGACATCCGCCAGGCCCTTTCCGCCGTTCTGGGGAGCGACCCGTAGCCGGGCCGCCGCGCTCTAGCCGGCCAGCTTGATGGTCCGCAGGGGACTGGCCACGGTGGCGTCCCTGGCCTGCACCTGGTAGCTGCCGGGGCGCGCGGACGACGCGAGCGTGACGCAGCCCGGCAGGCTGATGGTGCGGTTCCAGGTGAACGACTGCTGCGCCGGGACGCCACGGCGGAGTTCGGCGACCCGCTTCGGCTCGCCGCGGGTGCAGTCGGCCGAATCCCAGATGACCCGGCCCGACGACATGACCAGCACGTGCAGCTTGGCCGGGCTGACGTCGAAGGAGCAGGCGCGGGACGCGGTGGAGACGGCGTAGACCCCGAACGCGGGACGCTGCCCGGCGGAGTAGTAGGTCCTGCTGGTGAACAGGCTGAGCACCACCGCGCCCGGGGCGCAGCCCCCGCCCGGCTCGACGCCGCCGGCCGGGCCCGGGGGGACGTTACCGGCGGCCGGGGCCGCCGCGGCGCGGCCGGCGGAGTTGCCGCTCCCTGGCCGCCCGTTCCCTGGCTGGCTGGCCCCTGGCTGGCTGGCCCCGGACTGGCTGGCCCGGGCGGGCGGGGTGACCGAGAGGAACGGCAGGGTGGCCGCCGAGCCGGCCGAAGCGGACGCGCCGGCGCCGGCGCCGGGAGACGGTGACGTCGCGGGGCCGCTGTAGGCGGCGGCGGGCAGGACGGTGGCCGGGGGCGCCTTCCGCGCCGTACTGGCGGGCTTCCCGCCGCCGGAGAAGGCCCAAGCGAGCATGCCGAGCAGGGCGAGGCCCGCGACCAGGGTGATCACCCTGCGGCGCCAGTAGGCATCGGGCTGGTCCGCGTCCTCGTCGTCACGATATGCATTCCGGTCCATACGCAGAGTATGCAAGCTGTGATGCGCAGAGAGACGGAGACCCGCCGGCCGGCGCCGGGGCCGTTCGCTTCGGCGGCGCGGCCGGGCCGCGGCACACCGCGGAAGCGTGTCACGATAGGCAGCATCATGTCGACGCCCTACGCCGAGCCGGTGCTGGCCTGGTATGCGCGGAACGCGCGGGACCTGCCCTGGCGCGCACCCGGCGCGACGCCCTGGGCGGTGCTGGTCAGCGAGATCATGCTGCAGCAGACGCCGGTGGCCCGGGTGCTGCCCGAGTACCTCGCCTGGATCGCCCGGTGGCCCGCGCCGGCCGCGCTCGCGGCCGAGCCGGCCGGCGAGGCGATCAGGCAGTGGGGCAGGCTCGGCTACCCCAGGCGCGCGCTCCGGCTGCACGAGACGGCGACCATCCTGACCGCGCGGCACGGCGGAACGGTGCCCCCCGGCCTGGACGCCCTGCTCGCGCTGCCGGGGGTCGGCAGCTACACCGGCGCGGCCGTGGCCAGCTTCGCCTTCGGCCAGCGGCACGCCGTGCTCGACACCAACGTGCGGCGGGTGCTGGCCCGGCTGGTCGCCGGCCAGCCCGCGGCGGCCGCCGCGCCGTCAGTGGCGGAGCGGCGGCTGGCCGAGTCGCTGCTGCCCGCCGAGCCCGCGGTCGCGGCCCGCTGGTCGGTCGCGGTGATGGAACTGGGCGCGCTGGTGTGCACGGCGGCCAGCCCGCGCTGCGGCGCCTGCCCGGTGGCCCGCGATTGCGCCTGGCTGGCCGCGGGGCGCCCGGCGGAGCCGGCCGAGGCCGCCCGGCGGCGGACCCAGCAGTACGACGGCACCGACCGACAGTGCCGGGGCCGCCTGCTGGCGCTGCTGCGCGCGGCCGGCGATCCGGTAGCCCGGGCCGACTTCGACGCGGTCTGGGACGGGCAGGCCCAGCTGGACCGGGCGCTGGACGGGCTGGTGGCCGACGGCCTGGTCGACCCGCTGCCCGACGGCCGCTTCGCGCTCCCCGGATCGGCCGGGCCGACAGCATGAAACCCGGGGCCCGCGGTGTCGCGGGCCCCGGGTTTCAGGGTGCTGTCAGCCCATGGCGGAGGCGGTGCCGCCGCCGTCCTGGATCCCTGAGGTGCCCGTCGAACTGCTGACCGCGCCGCCCTTGGTGTCGACCGGCACGATCGCCACCTCCGGGGCGGGCACGTCCGGCACCGTGTCGGGCTTGGCCACGCCGGTGAAGGAAAACGTGGCGGTCTCCCCGCTCCCCTCGGTGTCCACGATGACGATCTGCCCCGGCCGCAGCTCACCGAACAGGATCTTCTCGGACAGGCTGTCCTCGATCTCCCGCTGGATCGTGCGGCGCAGCGGCCTGGCCCCGAGAACCGGGTCGTAACCGCGCTCGGACAGCAGGTCCTTGGCGGCCGGCCGCAGCTCGATGGCCATGTCGCGGTCCTTGAGCCGCTCGTCCACCTTGGCGATCATCAGGTCGACGATGCTGAAGATCTCCTCCCGGAGGAGCTGGTGGAAGACGATGATGT
>WNGL01019194.1_pt1 | contig 12263 bp, 10 predicted proteins | sample 5400591 | NCBI WGS metagenome assembly WNGL01 (sample SAMN13153377, study PRJNA577476) | soil metagenome | isolation source: 80 cm soil or saprolite under Garry oak tree replicate 1 | place: USA:California | collected 2016-06-15
ACTGCGCGGCAGTGGTCTCAGGCGTACGAGTGGTCCGCGCACTATCCGCTCGCGGTCAAGGGTGGCCTCAATCCGGAGATCGCCAAGGCGATCGGCGACGGCCGCCGGCCGCACGGCATGGCGGAGGATGAGGAAGCGCTGTATGACTTCTGCACGGAGCTGCTCCAGAACCGCAGCGTCAGCGACGCCACCTATGCCCGCGCCGTCGCGAAGTTCGGCGAGCAGGGCATCCTCGATGCCATCGGCCTGATGGGCCACTACTCGCTCATTGGGATGGTGCTCAACACAGCGCGCACGCCGGTCGCGCCGGACGGGCCGCCTCTGCTCGAGCGGTTTCCCCGGTAGAACTGCCGGACTGCCCTTATTAATGGAGCAGAAATGGAGTTCGAATTCAAAGTTCATCCGATGTCGGTTCGGGATTCCGTTTGAATTAGCGGCAGTGACTGCGACTTGCGGCGCCAGAAGGTCAGCAACGTGACGGCGACCAGCACGAGGGAGAGCACGAAACTGATCCACATCCCCACTGCTCCTAGACCCTGGTTGAAACACAAAAGGTACCCGAGCGGCAATCCAACGAGCCAGTAACCACCCATAGTGGTGTACATGGGGATCTTGGTTTCGCCCAGCCCGCGCAGGGCGCCGCTCGAGACGATCTGCGTACCATCGGCCAACTGAAACACGCCTGCCAGAAATAGCAACTTAACGGTGATGTTCGCAACCTGTATGTCTGAAGTGAAGGCAGCCGCGATCCACTTACCCGCTGTTATGAACGCCATTGCGGAAAGCGACATGAACCCCACGCCCAGCAGGAGCGCCGACCATCCTGCGTAAATCACGCCCTTGAGATCGCGACGCCCCACAGCTTGGCCCACTCTTACCGCTGCGGCTGCGCTTACGCCGAGGGGGACCATAAAGGTGGTCGCAGCGCAAAGCATCGCAATCTCGTGGGCGGCGAGCTGCGTGGCATCGATTGTGGCGATAAGTCCGGCGGCTCCCGCAAAGACCGCGATCTCTAGACCAATTTGGACGGCAACCGGCACTCCAATGCGAAAGATGCGAGTGATCAGCCGAAAATTAATCCCTAACTGTCCTCGCAAAAGCTCCAGCTTGCGGTCGTGCCACCAGGAAAAAACCGCGAGCACGGCGAACATATAAAACCGCGCAATGTTCGTTGCCCAGGCAGAGCCCTTAATCCCCATGGCCGGCGCACCCAGGTTCCCGTAGATCAGTACCCAGTTGAAAAATGCATTGACGACGTTCGCGGAAATCAGCGCAAACGGTATCGGTCCGACAACGTTCATACCCTGCAAGTACCGGCGCAGCACAAAGTAGAGCAGCAGCGGCAGGGTGCCCCACACCAGCGTCCCCATGAAAGGTACGAGCTGATCCATGACAGACGGCGTAAGGCCGCAGCGTGGCAGTATCTCAATAATGGCGAAGGTCGCGGCCGTGATTACAGGCGTGAGAGCCGAGGCAATGTACAAGCCGTGTACCATACCGCTGCGGCACTCCCGCAGGAGGCCGGCGCCGAACGCCTGAGAGATGATCGTGTCAAGCGCCAGTAATACTCCGCCCAGCAGTAAGACAATGTTGATGTAAATCGCGTTCCCCAGACCGGAGGCGCCTATCGCGTCGGCGCTATTGGGCAGGCGCCCGACGAACATGGTGTCTACGATGCCCATCAGCATCCAACCCAGTTCGGCAATGACCAGCGGAACCGCGAGCTTGAGCGTAGCAAGAAGATCTTCGCCGGAAATGAAGTGCCGCGCGTTCACGTCTAAATGTTAATGATCGCACGAGACGGCGTTCACGATAGCCTCAACGCGCTTGGCCGGTGGATTGTGCGGCCCCGCCCGCTAAGCGGAAGAGTTCTTCAAAGAAGCTTCATTTTCCCAAGTGAACGCGGTCCTTCTCGTTTTCGGCGCAGACGTATTCAAAAAGATCGCTGCCGGGTAGAAGCGTCAATGCAGTTTTGATGGAAAAGGGGCGGGTGTAATACTTCGGGTCGTTGAATGTAATCTCCAGATCCATGTGGCCCAGATCGCGGCGGCGATACCGCTCGGTGATGTGCATGGATTGGCTTCGGGGATGGCCGGCTGCGTCGAGCCAGGTCCGCTCGTTTACGCCGACGGTATCGACGACCAGGGTATCGCCTTCCCAATGTCCAACCGAATATCCCATCCATCTGGGGTCCGGATCCTTCGGCAGCGGACGCCCGTCGGTGTGAATCTGGCGCGGAGGGTTGAGAATCTCAGGCAACATCACGATCTCCTGGGGCGTTTGAACGATCTTAAACGTTTGAGCCAGTAATGGCATGGGTATGCCGCCGGGAAGGCATTGTGTGAAGGGACTCTCCAGAGGGCTTTGCCGGCGGTGGTTCACAATCGCAGCGGCTTCCGGGCGAAGCGGCTCCTCTTCGGGCTTCATGCCCCAAAATACGTTCAAAAAATTCGTGGTGATGTCGTGCGTGTCCGGTTGCAAAGCAGCGAACCCCTCGCCCAAAACACGGTCGTATTCGCTCGCGGGACTCCGCTCCGCCTGCCAGACTCCAGAGATATCGGGCTTGCCGTTCAGGCGGGGTGCAGGAGCAGTCAGGTTCGGCTTGCCGTCTTTCGTACGCGGGATGCGCGGGTCGGGATCGTTCGGCCACTGCGCATAAGCACACGTGAAGATTCCGGCAAGAGTGATTCCCATGAGCGAGATGACAATTCTTCGATGAAACATCAGTTTACTCATTCACGATCACCGTCACATCGTGAAAGGCCTCGAGCAAGCCATCGCTCGCAATCGCTCGCAGTACGTATACGCCCGGCACCTTGAAGCTCGCCTCGGTCGTTGAAGTAACCGGTTTTCCGTAACCGGTAGCAGGTGCCGGGGAGGTGAAAATCACGGGGCCTGGACCGCGATATTGAATCCAACGGATCGACAATCCTTGCGGCCGGCCTTCCCCTTCATCCGGAGTCCGCTCGGCACGGGGTTTCGGACGGCCATCGTCTTGGGCAGTGGCCGTCAAACTGACATTACCCGCAAGACCGATGGTCTGGGAACCGCTCCCCGTGATGACGGGCGGTTCGTTCTGCGGATCACTGCCAGCACCGGCATTTTCCATCATGACTTCGTCATTGATTTCCCAATCCGCTTTGAGCCAACCCTTGGCGGTGTTCGCCTTCCCGCGGAGATTGAGCGTCCATATCACGCGCCGCTCAAAACCCCAATCCTTTGGCACGACGACTTTGAATACAAACAAGTGGCGGCGCGGATAAAAATGCGCCGGTTGGCCGCGATCACCACCGGGATCGATGCTGTTGTTCGGTCCCAGAGGAATATCGAGTTCCTCTTGATAATTGCGATTGAAGTACCCGAAATACATCGTGAACGTCCCGTCCGGGTTGGGTTTCCAACCCTCGTAAACGGGAACGACGTCCTGCCCGCGATTGTATTGACCGGTATAGGGAATTGAAGAGGGAATCTGAGCGGATAAATAAGACGCGACAAGGAAAAGGAGACAGGCGCCGGCGGCGCACGCCAAGACTAGACGCATCACGCGCATTTCATTACTCTCGCGTACGCCCAGAAGGGTTGGCTACGACCTTCGCATTCCGTTCGGCGAGCTGCTTCTTGAACTCTTCTTCAGACAGTGGGTAATAGGTCACCCAAGCATGGCTCATGTCATCGATCGAGCGTTGCCCATATCCGACCCACGTATCCGGGTCTGGGTTCAACTTGTTACTCTCTGTGTTGTTGTGCCAGGCGATGAAATGCAGCACCGAACCGGCCGGCAACAGTGGTTGAACGTCGGTCGCATAGTCGTACGCAATCATCCAATTAAATTTGTAATTGGGCACACAGTTCAGCGTTTCGACCTTGCTCCCGGGCCGTTTCCCTCCGCCGGGATAGATCACTTCCAGACACATGGCCTTACCGCGCGTGTGCATGTGTGGCTGAAACCCGAGAACGCGCGTAGGCTGCATCAGAGTCATATAGGTATCGGTACGGATGTTGTCCGTATTCGGAGGAAGATCGAGTTCGGCGTCGTCGCCCATCATCTGAGTCGTCACAACATATCTGGGGACATATCCTTTGGGATAGAGTTTGAATCCAATGGCAACGTTCAAATTCATCGCTTCACCATAAGGATGGATATGCAGGTTGAAGTTGATCTTCGTACCGGCCGATATCAGGTAACCTGAACCTTCCTCGAAGGTGTTGCCGTTCTTCCCCAAACCATAAGCCTGGACCAGTGCCTGGCTGCCGTCCGGGTATATGAGCGTGGCCCCCATGTGATGAAGGGTCCTGAAACCTTTCGTCGGCTTAACCTCGACGGCTTTGATGTACCGATCCTCGGTAAGGCCGGTATCCACGATTATGTTCTTCCAGGTATCGGGGGCCTTTGCCGGAATCGCGAGGTCCTTTGGCATCTCCACGATAAGGTCCGGCGTGCCGATGCTCCATTTGTCGTTGTCATCGAATTGACGAGGCCGCGGCATGTCGGCCGGATCGCCCTTAGGAGCGCCGGAATCCACCCACTGCGCGATCGTTGCGATCTCTTGATCTGCGAGCGCTACGCTGTTCTTGAACTTGCTGATGCCGATGTTCGGGTCGATGTGCCATGGAGGCATGTTACGTAGAACGACATTTTCCTTGATCGCTTTCGCCCACGGCCGGGCCTCCTCATACGTTAGTAAGGACATGGGCGCAATCGAATCGGGACGGTGGCAGGTTTGGCAGGACCGCTGGAGAATGGGCGCCACATCTTTTGTGAAGGTCGCCTGTCGCTCTGGTGCGCTCTGAGCGTTCGCAGTTGTGCCCAGTGCAATGAGGGCCATCATTATTAGCGTCGGGCCCACCGTCCGGATCGCTTCGGTACATCGCTTCGCGACCCCTTTACTACCGGCCGGTCCCCCCACGCCGTTCATTAGATAGACAGAAAGTCCTGGTGAAAATCGATCCTGCCACATTGCGCGCATGTCTGTGTCTCCTGGAAGCATTTAAACTGACGGCTCTCGAGCAGTCAAGGATTTGAATTTCAAACATACTGCCCGGCCACCCAACCCGAAGCCCAGGCCCACTGAAAATTGAATCCGCCCAGGTGTCCCGTCACGTCGACAACTTCTCCGATGAAGTAGAGGCCCGGCACTTTGCGGGCCTCCATCGTCTTCGAGGACAAGGCCGCGGTGTCCACTCCGCCGACGGTGACTTCCGCTTTTGCGTAGCCCTCGGTTCCGGACGGCACGAGGGTCCACGACTCGAGTGGTTGTGGTCCATAGAGTTCTCGCCACTTGTGCACAAAGCGGCGGGGCAGCGTATGAGGTTCGATCGTGATGGTCTCTCCCGTTTTCCAATAAGAGGAGATCTGCAGGACTGCCGGGCCGCTGAGGCCGCGATGTGTGAAGAGAATGTTTTCGCGGAATGCGGTGCGGCCGCAGCGGACGGTTGCATCGAGCGACACGCCGCTCAGTTCACCGAGAGCGCGCCGTTCCTTGTCTTCGAGCACGAGTGGAACGAGGCCGGGGCGCGTTTGCGAAATGGAGAGGCCAAACTGGCGGGCGATCCGGTAGCCGAAGTCGGTGGCGCCGATTTTGGGAATCGAGAGTCCGCCTGTTGCGATCACAAGCGATTTGCATTCGAGTTCCTCCCCGTTTGTCGTGACCCTGAACCCCGCAGCTTTTTCTATACCGCGGACGGAGCAGTTCGTCTGAATTGGAACTCCGGCAGCATCGCATTCGTTTAATAACATATTGATGATCTGCTGTGAGGTTCCGTCGCAAAACAGTTGCCCGAGCTTTTTCTCGTGATAAGCAATTCGATGGCGCCGGACCATCCGGATGAAGTCTTCGGGCGTGTATCGCGCCAGCGCGGACTTGTGAAAGTTTGCGTTGGCCGAGATGAAGTGGTCGGCAGTGGTGTGAAGATTCGTGAAATTGCACCGGCCTCCGCCGGATATTCGGATTTTCTTACCGGCGGTTTCGTTGCGTTCGAGGACCAGAACCGAGCGGCCACGCTTACCCGCTTCGAGCGCGCACATCAACCCGGCCGCGCCGGCCCCTATAATGACAACGTCGTAGCCCACATGCGGATCATATACTTGTCGGACTTACAGAAATGAGAGCCGCGGACAAAATCCCAAAATCAGCCTGGTCTAGCCTGCGCCTGAAAGATCATGTCCGGCCGGGGCTGAGAGTGCTCTTCGTCGGCATCAATCCGGGCGTGCGTTCGGCGATGACCGGCCATCATTTTGCGGGGTATTCGAACCGATTCTGGAAACTCTTGCACGATTCGCGATTGGTGCCGGAGTTGATCTGGTACGAACATGACCAGCGGCTGCCTGAGTGGGGCCTTGGCCTTACCAACTTGATTGCGCGGCCGAGTCCCGGTATCGATGACCTGCTTCAATGGGAATACGTCAAGGGCTGGAGACTGCTGGACGCAAAGATCCGCCGCTATCGTCCCGCAGTGGTGGCGTTGGTCGGCGTAACCGTCTATCGCGCGATCCTCCCATTGCTCGATCGGGCGACGCCAACAGATATACGACGGAGCGTCATCGGCCCGCAGCGCCAGACGATTCATGGCGCCCGTGTGTTTGTGCTGCCGAATCCGAGCGGCCGTAACGCGAACTTTACGTACGCGGAAATGCTACAAGCGTTCGTCAGGCTTCGGCGATGGACACAACGAATCTGCGCGCGGGATGGTTGAGATCGGTTGTCGTAGCACGCGCGACGGCGGGTGAGCGCAGCCGGTATTTATGAAGACCTACACCTTCCGGAGATCCGCCGCGCGGATCGGGAGACGCCGGATGCGTTTGCCCGTCGCCGCAAAGATCGCGTTCGTCACAGCCGGCGCAATGACCGGTACGGAAGCTTCGCCAATCCCGCCTGGCGGTTCGGTGCTCGGCACGATGTGGACTTCGATCTCGGGCGCCTCGTTCATACGCAGCATGGCGTAGTCGTTGAAGTTTTTCTGGACCACCTGGCCATTCCGGATTGTGATTTCTCCGTATAGAGCTGCGGTAAGACCGTAAATCGTTCCACCTTCGATTTGGGCTTTAATCGTGTCGGGATTGATAATCCAGCCGCAATCCACGGCGCACACGACGCGATGCACTCGTACCTTGCCGCCGGCAGCGACCGAAACTTCAGCCACCTGCGCGATAAAACTGCCGATGGTTTCCACGGCAGCGATACCTCGAAAGCGTCCAGGCGGCAGCGGTTTGCCCCATTCGGCTTTCTCGGCCGCGACCTCCAGAACATTTCGCAGACGCGGCGCTCCTCCGAGAAGCTTGCGCCGGAAGACGTACGGGTCCCACTCGACGGCGACAGCGAGCTCGTCTACTAAGGATTCGGTAATGAAACCGCTGACGGATCCGCCGGGCGCGCGCCAAAAACCGACCGGAATGCCCGGATCGTGGTAGACGTATTCGGCACGACGGTTGGGGATGCTATAGGCAAGGCCCGCTATGCCGCCGATCGATATGGGATCGATGCCCCCCAGATCCTCCAATGCCTTTGGGTTGAAGCGGGCAAATAATGACGCTTGCACGAGACGGGCTTTCCACCCAGTTGGTATTCCGTTCTGATCGATCGTCCAGACAACCTGTACCGGCCGGCCCACCGCTTTGGAAATTTCCACCGCTTCCGCCACATAGTCTCCTTCGCCGCGTCTTCCAAAGCCGCCGCCAACGAAAGTCGTATGGACCTTGACGCGATCGGCCGGAAAGCCGGTGATTCTCATCGCCGCCCGTTGCGAGAAAGTTTGCGTTTGCGTCGAGACCCAAACATCACACCCATCGGCGCGCACGTCCGCTGTGCAATTCATCGGTTCCATGGTAGCGTGTGCCAGATAGGGAACCTCGTATACGGCTTCGAGTTGCCTCGCCGCCCCGGCCCATGCTTCATCGAAGTCGCCTTCGTCGCGCGCCACAACGCCAGGTTGCCCGGCGGCTTCGGCCATTTGTTGCCGAATGCTTTCCGAAGTCAGTCCGGCCAGGGGACCGTTGTCCCATTTCACATCCAGCGCTTTCAGTCCTTGCGTTGCGGCCCAAAAACTATCTGCAACGACGGCAATGCCGGAAGCCTCTGCTTTCGTGGACGCCATAAAGCCGTCTGGTGAACCCGCGGCGGATGATCCGACCAGTACAACATGCCTCACGCCTGGAACAGCGCCGGCCTTATTCAGGTCAAAGTCAAAGGTGGCGACTTTTCCTTTGAAGACCGGGCAGCGCAGAACTCTCGCAACGAGCATGTTGGGAAGCCGGACGTCCATTCCAAACACCGCGCTTCCGTTGACCTTTTCGGCGAGATCCACGCGCCTCAACGGTTGTCCGAGCAGTTTGAAACTCTTCGGGTCCTTCAGGACGATCTGTTTGGGGACCGGCAGCGCGGCTGCTTTTTCGACGAGTTCGCCATAGCGCAGCTGGCGGCCGCTCTCGTTGTGCAGGACCACTCCTTTTTCGGTTGAAAGGCTTTCCGCGGGAACTCCCCAGGTGTTCGCGGCTGCTGTGACCAGCATTGCGCGGGCGGCGGCACCCGCTTCGCGCAGGGGTTTGCCCAGACCGCGCACGCTTTGACTGGAGGTGGTCACCTGCGCCCCCCTCATTGCGGGATTGGCATAAGCGGGATCAGCTCCCACCCATTCCAACTTCACCTTGTTCCAGTCGGCGTCGAGCTCTTCGGCCACGAGCATCGGCATTGCCGTCATGACGCCTTGTCCGAGCTCGAGCTGCGTCAGCTTGATCGTAACGGTATCGTCCGGAGCGATACGAAGCCAGATGTTTGGGGCAAAGACGCGCGCTTGCCCTCTCGGTTGCTGTTGCAAAACGGGAAAGTAGAAGCCAAGCACCCAGCCGCCACCTGCCGTGGCACTCACCTTGAGGAAGTTTCGCCTGCTCAGATTTGTCGCTTTGCTCATGTTAAGCCTCCCCTCCCATCATTCTTGCCAATGTTCCTCCGGTTGAACGAGTCTACCCGTTTCCGGAATTCGTCACAAATCGTAGTCGCGGCCTTTAGTTATTTGGTTGGGCCGCGCGGCGCGCCGTTTTCGCCAGGCGGCGCCGGAAAGAGGTCGTCAAGGTTGACACCGGGATCCAGCGGCGCTTTGGATTGCGATGTGCTGAAGCCGATCCACCGGCCCATGAAGATGATCATTATCCAAAACAGGAGCGACACGACGGCGGCGGCTCTGCCGGCCAGCGGCGCGGCCGTGTCCTTGTGCCAACGATCGACTGTACGGGCCGAGGTGAGTTCAAATATCAGCACGTTCAATCCTGCAAGCGCGAGCAGCGCCATCTTCGTGCGGAAGAAAAAATTGTGATAATACACGTTGGCATTCGTAATGAACATCAACATCCCCGTGGTGGCAGTCCAACCGAAGGCCGCCCAGGTCCACCTCATGATATCGGCGGTAACCCGCGTAAACGGCCGCCGGATGGACGCAATCCCGAGCAAGCGGAGATCGACGATGACAGTGGTGCCAAAGACCACGGTCAGCCCGAGGACGTGGAAGGATTCGATCAGCGGAAACAGGTAAAGCGAATCCCGAATTCCGGTAGCCAGCTTCGATGATTCCAGTAATGCCAGAAAACCGCCAATATCCATACCAGTAATTAGCGTCGGGCCCACCGGCCGGATAGTTTCGGTACACCGCTCTTATTTATGCTGCGCCCTATCGGGCTTGCGCTTCGCGGCGGCCTTTTCACTACCGGCCGGTCCTCCCACGCCATTACGCTTTCGGCTTGAGTGACCAACTGCCCCATACATAGTCATAAGCGATCAAACGTCCCAGCACGACGACCGAGACCCAGATGAGCAGTGTCAGGATTGCCAGCGATTTGACAGTACGGCGATTCACCAGCGTGTGTTCCCAATGATGCTCGTGGCTCTTTAGCGTGATTTGAAAGACGGCCGCGATAAGCGTGCCCACAGCCACGAAAAACATCTTGAGCCAGAACGAAAAGCTCAGCAGAGCGCGGACAGGCTCGCCGACCACCATTGAAACACCCGTAATGAGCAGCACCAACAGTGCCCCCGACAACCAGGGGCCAAACCGGTCTGTGGTCTCGCGCAGTGTTTGATCGCGCCCTGCCCGTCCCAGAATACGCAGGTCGATCATCAGCACGGATGTCAGCACGACTCCAATGGCGATAATGTGAATGGACTGAATCGTTGGAATGACCCACGCGTTGTGGGTCTGAATCAGGATGCTAAGTGACGTTTGAGACAGCCACTCGGCGAATTGTTGAATCACGTCGGTCGTCCTCGAGCGCATAAGAAATAGCCACAAAACGGCACAAAGACAAGAATCTTTTGTGATTTTGTGCTTTTTCCTGGCCGGTTCTCGCCACCCTGCGACTCGTAAAGTCGATTCACTTGCAAATTGAATAGACTAGAAGGAGAATCCCAGGTTGCACGCAAATTACGTTGGGCTGGAAAAAATCGTCCCGCTCAACTCTCCGGCGCAAGGAGATCAGGAGGTTGACATGAAACGGTGGTTCACCGCGGCGGTGTTGGCAGCGATCATTGCGGCTCTGTCACCGTCCGTATTCGCGCAGTGGCCTTCGCATCCTCAAGGAGTTCCGAAAGGACCTGACGGCAAGCCGAATCTCAACGGACCGGCGCCGCGAACGGCCGATGGCAAGCCGGACTTATCCGGCGTCTACATTCGATACGACCCTGCCGAATCCGACGGTCCACCGGCTGGCCGGTCTCCACTCGTGAAAGGCGGCAACGCTGGCGCGGGATTCAAAGATGGGCTCCCGTTCAAGCCATGGGCGGCAGAGCTCCAGAAAAAGCGCGCCGCCTCGCTAGGCTTGAACGACCCTGACGGGTTGTGCCTGCCTCAAGGTGCGCTTCAATACCACATCGATCCCCAGCCGATAAAAATCATCCAAACACCGAAACAGATTATCTACATTTCCGAGTCGAATTACGGTCTCCGTACCTTCTACATGGACGGCCGTTCGCTTCCGCCCATGGGGTCGGTGACTCCGGCTTGGCACGGTTACTCCGTTGCACGATGGGACGGGGACACGCTTGTGGTCGAGTCGAACAATTTCCACGGCGTTGATCCGAACAATGTGGCGCCCCAAACTCTGACGGAGCTCGCCTACGGATGGCTCGATCACCGGGGCAGCCCGTACACGGAAGCGATGAAGTTGACCGAGCGATTCCGGCGCCCCAACTACGGACTGCTGGAGATCGAGCTTACTGTCGATGATCCGATGGCGTATACGAAGCCCTTTAGCGTCAGGGTGCTTCAGCGCGCCGTGGTAGACGGCTCGGAACTAATCGAATTCATCTGTCACGAGAACCAGACGTTTTTGAAGAACACGGGCCGGGAGCCCAGGACGGACCCCGCTCAGCGGTAGTGCGCGCCCGCTAACCTGGCTTAGCTAAACCGGGTGAACGTTCGAAATCTCTATTTCACGCGCCCCTTGAAGCCTTGGGCAAGCGTCCAGGAGCCTGAGCCAAAGCAACAGAAGCCAGAAGACCGTACACGACTGTTAGTAGCGGCAGATTGATTTTCATAGACAGAATCCCCTCTCGTAAGTATTTGATAACTCAATTTACACGAGCCACTCTAATAAAGTTCGTTTTGCCCGCAATGTGAAGCGGTGCTCCTCCGGTGATGATGACCTGTTGGCCGGATTCCACGTAGCCGGCGCGTCGCGCCGCCTCGATGGAAAAGCGGATCACATCCTCGCTGCTGTCCGCTGGCGGAATCAGGACGGGCACAACGCCCCAACAAAGCGATAGAAAATCGAGAGCCGCTTCGTTGCACGTGGTTGCCAGAATGGGTTGCTTGGGCCGGAAGCGCGACACAAGACACGCCGTCGATCCGGACCACGTGGGCGTAATAATGGCCGCAGCTCCGACTTCCTTCGCAATGAAATAGCTTGCCCGGCTGATCGCGTCGCTGGCGCCGCCTTCGGTCGGAATATTCTCGAATTTCAATTCGTCCAGCGCAGCTTCGGCTGACCGCGCTATGCGGTCCATCATCATGACGGCCTCGGCCGGATATCTTCCGGCAGCGGTCTCCTCGGAAAGCATGACCGCATCGGTGCCATCCAGAATCGCGTTTGCGACGTCGTTGGCTTCGGCGCGTGTCGGACGCGGGTTGTCGACCATTCGCTGAAGCATCTGCGTGGCGGTGATGACGGGCTTTCCGCGAGCATTGCATTTCCGGATTATCGATTTTTGCACAAGCGGGACCTTCTCCAGATCGATCTCGACCCCAAGATCACCGCGCGCCACCATCACGGCTTCGGATGC
>WNGL01008166.1_pt1 | contig 12262 bp, 14 predicted proteins | sample 5400591 | NCBI WGS metagenome assembly WNGL01 (sample SAMN13153377, study PRJNA577476) | soil metagenome | isolation source: 80 cm soil or saprolite under Garry oak tree replicate 1 | place: USA:California | collected 2016-06-15
GACCTTCCGTCCCGACTCCTCTAGCCTCGTTTTGAGTCGATAGGGTCAGGACGGCCCAGGAAAAATCCCACCCTCATAAGGAAGAAGTAGTGCCCTTTTTGAGAGAGGCTTGTGATTCTTGCGCGGGACATGGCGAACTCATCTGAATGGAACCACTGAGAAGAAATTGAAAACATCTGCCCCAAGTCCAGCCAAGAATCAGGCAGGTCGTTGACGGCAGGAAGAAATACCTGGTCTTTGAGACGATTGTCGTACAAGTCTCGCTTGAACTTCGCAATATCATCGAGAGTGAAATCGTCTTCCGGCGTTAACTCGCTAAATGCAAAAATTGGGGCAACAAGTATAAATTCGCCCTGATTTGGTTGGCAATCACAGGTATGCGAAACGACAACCGCAGGACCTTCGCGTGCCGACACGGCTCCAGCGTCATTTAAGCTGTGAACCGTAACGCTTTTCAGGATATCCCCTTGATATATCTCGGCTCGCGCCTGTCCGTAGAGCCACTTGAGATAGTCTATGGGAGTTTTCTTTAAGTCTTCTAAAATCGACCTGACGTTCTCAGGTATCAGTCTGCTGATGTCGTTGCCGGGGAACATAACTCGGGGAGAATCGCTTACCTTGGCTTGTAAGCACGACTGTAAAACTTGCGCAGATGTCGTCGCTCTTTATCCGTCAACGACCTGACATTGTTGAAAACAGCGGCAGCGACCGTCAGAATCTTCTGCGAACTAGAAATCACTTCGTAGACATGGTCTTCCCGAGCAGACTGTTTAAGTACTAGCTCGTTCGGTTGAAGGTTGGGCCAAATCCCGGCCAAATTCTGAGGCATATGCTCCGTATTGAAATTGAAAACCACTCCGAACCCCGGATTGTCCGTAAAATTGACATCGACAAAACCACCCTGACTAATCATCGACTTCTTAACAAGACTTGTATCAGCTCCACCAAGAAAAATAGCTTGCCCATTCACCCACTGAGTATTTCCTGTCTCAGAGGAGAGAATATCGACCGCACAAAGACCCTTGCCCGCTAAATTTATGGTCGATTCGTTTTGCAGAATAGCTTGTCCGGTCGCCCGCCGATTCTTGTTAGTCTCAGTGAAGTATTGGAGCAACCTATAATCTGGGCGGAAACGGTTTTCCGTCTTGGGAAGTGCAGTTTCAGCGATATTCATCTAACGTCTCCCCGATTGGCAATCTCACTGCCGAGTGCGATGAGTTGCGCGAGAATTTCAGGTAATTCATCGTGGGCTAACTCATTTTGACGGTCCCCCGGGGTGCTCAAGTCCAGTTCAAGGCGACATGCATAGACCATTGAATCCGGTGGAGCAAATACGGTCGCAGGGCCTGCAGTTTGCGGACTTCCGATTGCAAACGCCAGCCTCACCGGTTGAAAGGACGCTACTGACCACTTCGTTAGACGATTAAATTTTAGATTTTCTTTCCCTGCGCTCAGCAGCTTTGGCCTGTTGACTTGGTAGAAAAAGTCCTGTGAATCGGCATCAATCTTTATTGAAGGCAAGTATTTGGAAAGTTGGTGGTATCCCGCTTCTTTGCCGTCTACCCGTTCAAGCAATACCGACCCGTAAGCCAATCGTACGACTGGCGGACAATTCTTTAACCACGCACTCATGGCATGGCCGAAGGCGTCAGTGACCTCCGGGAATCGGCCTACTGACTTTAACTCAATTTCAGAGTTTTCAAATTGTGCTTGGCTGGGACCAAGAAACCAGTCAATGCGACCCGGTTGAACCGCGAGCGTAAGAGAGTTATCCAAATAACTCCCTGTCTCAACAAGTTCTCCGCGTGACGGTTTAGCGGTCCTAGTCTCAGGCTCACTACCAACCGTAGCCATCCACCAACCATCCGCCTTCACATCCGCTGAAGGAGCTAAGAAGGCGGTTAGACGCACATTTTCAACTTGCCAGTTTGGCACTTGCGGCTTGTTCTCAATGGCCATCATATCCTACTAATTACGATATCATGCTCTCTGAGCTACCGTGCGAATAGTAAGCGAAACATGCCCAAATTGAAGTTGGGCGTCCGGCGGGTGGAGCACCCTTAACGACGGATTCCCGCGGTTACGTCGCTGAACTGGGGATGCCGGGGAGCTATCCAGTTCGATAAGATCGCAAACGAAGCGGGTGAGGCTCTTTCACCGGAATGAGTTAGCCAACAAAGCCTATCTCTCTCTCAATGGCTAAGGGACGACGGGGACAGACGAGACGTTTTCCCCTGCGGTTTAGAGGAAGTGGCGAGTGGCGAGAACCGCAAGAAGAGGAAAACCTCGATTTATGGAGCCTGTTCTGCGAACAGGGCGGCGAAGTCACGCGCGGTGATGATGCGAGTGGACTTGTGACTGGCGAGCACCAGCAGGTGACAAGAAGCTTGGAGCAGCTCGACCGCGGGGAGTTCCTGGCTCACGAAGAGGTCGGCGCTCGCATCGATGAAATGTTCCGCAAGACAGACGTGCCGCACCTCCGGTGCTACACGTCTTTTATATATCACGCACCCAGCGCTTACGCGCTGGGCTAAAGTATGCCGCGCCTACGGCGCTGGACAAGGTTTCTACTACGCCTTGACCTTTCCGCGCATTCAGCTGCTTCTCGCTAACGAGCGCGGGAGGCGCGTCACCGTTTAGCCCAGCCCGTTAGGGCTGGGTTAAGGGGCAGAAAAAATCATGAGCACCGTGGGTGCGGCACCTAACCAAAAACATATTTTGGATCAAACTCGATTCCATGTTTCTTCAACAGGGCAACAAACTCCGCACCAAAATCCATTTTCTTGTGATGCTCTTCCTGATTCCGTATATACCGAATCACGACGGGAATCACCGACGCGCTGACACTGAAGGCCGCATAGCCTTCCTACCACGCGAACTTGTGACCTTCCTCACTGGCCCATCGTGAGGAATTCGCTTTGATCGTTGCAACGGCCTTCGACAAGGTCAAAACTGGCGGGATTTGAATTAGCAAATGAAGGTGATCTTCCATTCCACCCACAGAATGAACATAGATGTCCAGCTTTCTACAAATGCCCGTAACGTAGGCCCATAATTGGGCCGAAATTCCCTGTCCATCGTTTTGTGTCGGCCTTTCGTGCTGAACACCACATGCACGACGTTTTGTGCGTAGGTATGAGACACGTGCCGCACCTCCGGTGCTCCGCGTTCTTATATACCACGCACCCAGCGCTTACGCGCTGGGCTAAAGTATGCCGCGCCTCCGGCGCTGGAAGACAACAACAGTACCCAGCGCTTACGCGCTGGGCTAAAAGTGTGTCGCGCCCTCCGGCGCTCAAACAAGATACGGATCAGAAAGGCGGACCCAAAAGCAGATCCCTCAGCCCGGTTCCCGCGTCAACGTTTTGTGGGCGCTTACCGCGGGCAACCGCGGGACCGGCTTCGGGATGACAACCTGTCCTGCATCGTCGAAACCGGGAGGGCGGAGCTTGCCGGCGGCGAGGTCCTTGAGAGACTGAAGGCCGCGAATCAGCTCGGCGCCGGTTACACGGCCCTCGCGGTAGAGCGAGCGCAAAAAGTCGTCGGCCGGGCGCTCTCCCTTGCGCGAGTTGCATTCCAGGCAGCAAGAGACGAGGTTGCGGTAAGAGTTGGGACCCAGTTGAGCGCGAGGTATGACGTGGTCGAGGCACTGCATCTGCGGGCCGATACGGCGAAGGCAATAAAAGCAGACGCCGGCTTCACGGGCGTGGATGGCCCGGCGCAGGGCGCGTGTTCGCATGAAATCGATTTCCTCGAGGTTGCCGGAGTGAGGAGAGCGGACAGCCGCGCGTGCCGGTACTTTGTTCAGGCGAGCGCCAGGAACCTCTTCAGGCAGCCTTATGTCTATGACGTGGCCCGCTTTGCTGCGCTCAATCAAACGCAGTGCGCGGTGCTGGACGAGCCGGCGGAGCGCAGCGCGCACGGTTTCGTCGGTGAGGCCAAGATTCCGCGCCAGCCAAATAACGGAAAAATGAAGGCGGGACTGGCCTTCGAGACGGCTGTGACGGAGAAGGTGATAATAAACGGCGCGGTCGGTGGTGGAGAGGCGCAGACGAGGGGCAAGAGCGTCCTCGAACTGCTTGCAGACAAGTTCGGCGTTGGGTTTTTTGGTTTTCATGATGAGATCCGAGAGATGGAATGGAGTGCGAAGCGAAGACAAAAGACGGAACACAAAGAGAACAGAGACCAGAGAACAGAGAACAGCGAGAAAGAAAGTTGAGAGCGCTTAGGCCGGAACTGGGAAATCAGGGAAGAAAAGAAAAAGCGCCCGCAAGGATGTCTTTCTTAAGGCAGAGCAAGCGGGCGCTGCAAATGGCGCTCAATACCGGACTGCGGCAGGGAATCTGGGATACCGCGGCCCAAAAAAAGAAACGCCCCGACAGGATCGGGGCGCACTTTTCTACATGAGTTAATATAGCAGAAAATAAAATTTTGTCAAGGAAACCGTTCACTTTTTTGAAAGATTTTTTTAGTCTTTTGTTTTCAGTGAGATCGAGGCCTCGAAAAGTCGCCGTTCAAGGGGGGGCCAAAGAGGGTCAAAATCCGGGAAAACTGCCACAACTTCGTCAGAACGGCCGCATCTCCCAGAAATTCAACGAGATAAGGGCGAGTAACTTACCTATCATGCAGCGAACGTTCCTAGTACCGGGGACGGACTAACAGGCGCGGTTGGGGTTGCTGTCCAAAGCTGGCGTGCTTTGAATCTCGTGCCGGAAAACTTCGGAAATCGCCCACTGACGGCTTTTGGCCTCGTTTGACAAAGCTGCAGGCCTCGTTTAACGTTAGAAATTCGATCATACGCCTAAGGAGCGATAGATGGCCCAGGGACAGGCTACCAAAATCAAGAAGAAGAAAAAGTCAGTTTTGAAGCGCGCGGCGCAATCCCGTCAGCGCGCCGAAGTGAACCGCGTCAACCGCACGCGCGTGCGCACGATGATGCGCCGTTTGCGCACAGCCCTTACCGCCGGTGACCCCGCCGCGGCTGGCAACCTCCTGCATCCCACCATGTCCGCGATCGATCAGGCCATCACCAAAGGCGTACTGCACGAAAACACCGGCAACCGCTACAAATCGCGCCTAACGCTTGCTTACAACGCTGTCAAAGCCAAAGGCGCCGCGAAGTAACGGATCCTCCAACCTACAGTTTCCACCGATTCGCGCAATCCAGCGCCGCAGTCATTTTGGAGTGCGGCAGCTTTGCCGCCGATTTTCCTCCGTCACTCCATTACAATTGGCCTATCGCTTGTTAGAGCGGAGCTGTATATGAACTACTACGCCTTGATCTACGAAACCGTGAGCGATTACGTTGCGCGCCGCGCCGAATTCCGCGAAATGCATTTGCGCATCGCTCGCGAGGTCCGCGAACGCGGAGATTTAATTCTCGCAGGCGCGTTCGAAGATCCCGTGGACCGCGCCCTGCTGGTTTTTCGCGTGGATGACAAGAGCAAAGTTGAAGACTTCGCCCGCAAAGATCCCTACGTTGTAAATGGCCTCGTCAAAAAGTGGGAAGTGCGCTCCTGGAAAGTAGTCGTTGGCCAGGAACAGCACGCTTCCTCGGCTATGCCCATGGGCGCCGCGGGGGCCATCCTTCGGCACTGGTCCGCTCGCGCTACAGAAGCGCAATTGCCAAAGTATCTCGAGCACTTTTCCAAGAACGTCTTGCCGGAGCTTCGCCGCGTACCCGGCTATCTTGGAGCAAACGTCTCCGTTCGCCACAACGCAAGCGAAGCTGAGATTTTCGTCGAGACCACCTGGCGCTCGCTCGAAGCCATTCGTGCTTTCGCTGGAGCCGATCTTGAAGCCGCGGTCGTCGCTCCCGAGGCCGCCGCCCTTCTCACTGATTACGACCGCCGCGTCCGCCACTCCGAAATTGCAATTCCTTCTCGCGCGTAACGCCAGAAATCTCGCGAAGTTAGCGCGTGACGTTTTCACCTCACCCGCATTTCACTCTCCAGCAATCTCCCTGTAACGCACGCAGCGCAATGTCTTTCCGCCCAAGAGAGTCCTGAATCCATTTTCGAGAAGAGAGGAGATTGCATGTCTTTCAAGCAATTCGTTTCAAAATCGCTGCACGGTCTTCGCCAAGGTTTAGTCGCGCTTTGACTGTGCTGCAGCTCAGCCTGGGCGGTCCGCTCGCGACTTCAGTCCAAGCCCAGGAAGAAGGACAAACGCGTACGCCAATCAAGCATGTCATCGTTCTCATCGGAGAAAACCGCACTTTCGATGACGTCTTCGCCACGTATGTTCCGAAGAGCCACGACTCCGTCTCCAACCTCCTCTCCAAGGGGATCATCAACGCCGACGGTGCTCCGGGCCGCATTTCAAGAAAGCCCAACAGTTCCAGGCGGTCGCGCCTTTTCGCACAGAGTATTTCATCAGTTTGAACGCAAACGAGAAGGCTCCTTACGACACGCTCCCCGCTCCGACGCTCAACTTTTCGCCCAGTCCCGACGCTTCGATCATCGGTTTTGCCACGGAACCGCCTCCTTTCCCCGCGGCCACGCCAGCAAGCTTTTTGGCGGCGATCGAGCCATCCTTGGAACCCGCGGATCTTGGCCTGCTAACCACGGGCGCCCCGGGTGTCAACAATACGTTCGTCCTCACACCCGTTCCCGACTTCGACACGCGCGTCGCAAACAACGAAAAAGGGCGGCTTTGCAGCCGCCCTTTCTCAATTTGCAGGGCAGTCTCCGAAGGCTCCGTGTCCTCTGGGAACTCTGCGTTAATTCTTGCTCTTGATTTTGTTATCCCCGAGCAGCTTTCGCCTCGACGGAAGTCAGTTCCGTTACTAGGAATTCCATCACCGCGCGCGCATCTTCCCTGCCACCTTTCAAACGATCATCGGCCCGCTGCAACGCTCCCAGTCCGGCGAGCAAGCGCGGCTTTGAGATTTTTCGCGCGCTCTGCAGCGCCAATTCCGCCTGCTCCGGCCGCATTCCCAGCGCTCGCGCCGCCTGCCACCCGTTCGCAACGCCCTTGACTTCGCTCGCTTCAACCAGCTTGCGGTACATCCAAGTAATCGCGCCCAGCATCTGGAGCGGTTCTTCGCCCTCACGCAGCAGCCGGTCCAGAAACTCCAGCGCTTTCTTCCCCTGCCGCGACGCCAGCAGGTCCGCCAGTTCCCAAACCGTCGTCGTCTTTTCCGAAACAACCAGCGCGCTGACGTCTTCCCGGCGAATCTGCTTTCTTCCCGCCGCAAACGTTGCCAGCTTGTCGATTTCCGTTTTCAGCCGCATCAAATCCGCGGCCACAAACTCCGCCAGGTCCTCGGCAGCTCCTCGTTCGAATTCGACCCCTTGCTCTTTTGCCATCGCACGCGCCAACGCCACCGCGGCGGCCTGGCGCTCGTTGAGGTTTTCTCCCAGCCCGCACTCCACCACCAGCGTTTTCTCCGCCAGCAGCTTTCCCCATTTCATGCGCTGATCCAATTGCGTGGCTTCGATCACTAGCACCGTAAACGGCGCTGGATCTTCCAAATACGCCGTCAGTCGCTCGACGGCTTCGTCCCTGCTTTTCTCGCCCAAACTTTCGATGGCTTCCGCGTCTTCCAGGAAGACCACTTGGATCGGCGAAAGCATGGCCATGGTCTGCGCTTGTTCGAGCGCCGCCTGCGTCTCGCCACGGTCCGCCGAATAACGCGACACCGCCCACGCCCGCGCCGCCTCCGGCACGTACTTCTCAATCAAAAGCGTTCGGCAACTGTCCCGCAGATACGGTTCCTCGCCCAGCAGCAGGATCGCCGGGAGGGGTTTGCCCTTCTCCAGTCGGGACAGCAACTCATTTGCCGAAATCCGCGCCATTTTCGCCTATTCTCTCGTCCTAAGTGGAGACGATTCAACGAGTTAGAGTGCCCACTTAAAGTATTACTTTAAACTTTGCGCCGCAAAGTAGCTTGCAGCTTCTCGCTCCGGCCATCTAACTCCCCCAAACCACTCACTCCAAAATGATTACCAGTCTCGGGGCTTCAATAGTTCTCCGTCACTGCAGCCACCAGTCGCGCCGCAAAATCCTGCGCCAGGCGGTCCAGTGCGGGGTCCTGCTCCTCAAAAAACCCTGTCAGTGTAGCGGGGTTAACCTGGCCGGTGCTCGGATTCACCACCGTGGGGATTTCGTATTCGTTGCGAAACAGAAAGTTGTCCGTGTGATACAGAATCTTCCCTGTCTCGCGCTCCTCGAAAGTGACCGCGCACTTCACCGTCACCAACATCGTCATGGCCCGCCCAGTGGCGGTGTCAAACAGCAGCGGCACTGCCTCCAGGCTGAGTACTTTCCCGCGCAACACCGCATCGCCGTTGGCCGGGTCGGAAACCACGCGGTACGTTGTTTTGGCCAAAAACTCGTGCACGGTCGCAGCGGTCAGTCTCTGCTCGATGCGGTAACTCGTCGTTTTATTTTCGAGCGCCGGCACTGCAATCACATGAATGCTTTTCGGCAGCGCGTTGCTTCTGCCCGCGACGTGATACCCGCAACCCGCAATCAGCGCAAAGAATAGGCTTGAAGTATAAATGGCGAATTTCTCGCCACTCGTCACTCGCCACTCGCCACTTCTTTTCACGCCAGCTTCTCCGCCAGCTTCACTGCATTCCACGCCGGCAATCGAATGTTATCGGCAGCTCCCCAAAACCACCATGTTCCCGGATGGACCGGATCCGCTTTTGGGTGCCCGAGCTGAATCGCTTTCTCTCCTGCTGCGCTCACGTTGCTCGGCCCCGCTTCGCCGCGCGCAGTTATCGCGAACCCCGCATCGGCAAAAACCCTGGCGATTTTTTCGGCGTCCGCGCCCGGATCCACTTCTGCGCATGCAGAAAACATGGTTCCGTAGAAAACAGGCGCGTGGATGACTTGGACCGATGGCACAACCGCCGACTTGCCCAAACCCACTTTCACTTCAGCGCGAACCCGTTCACAGACCGCGTCCAGTTTGTGTGTGCTCGCCGCGCCGTAGGCATCTAACATGTTAAACGCTACTTGCGCGTCAAACACCGGTTGCCCCACGCTCTGAAATGACAGCAGTTGCCCTGTTTGGCTCTCCAGTTCTTCAATCCCCGCGCGGCCCACCTCGGACACCGGCTGGAACCATTGAAACGCGATTCTGCGCGCATCGCATCGCAAAAGCGCCAAGGTCAAGGCAATTGCCGCGGTGCCTGCTGCCGATGGAACGCCGTAAGCGGTTGCACTAGAAGGAAATTCTGTCTCCCGCAGTTCGTCAAGTTTGGGGAACCAGATCGTCGCTTCGCCTTCGCAGGCAAGCAAGCCCGAAAGGTCCACGATTTTCCCAGGGGAATGTCTTGCCGCAGCCAAATTCCTTTTCGTAAAGAATGGCGAGCCCGTGAAGAAAATAAATCGTGCTCTTTCGAAGCTGCCTTCTTCTACCGGCTGGATAACCGCCGGTTCTCCGCCCGCTTCGGTCAGCGTTCCGGCCGCGTTCTCTTCATCCAGCAGCCGAAAATCCCAGCCGGCAAACTTGCTCTCTTCCAGCAGCGATTTCAGCTCCGCGCCCAGCAGCGAAGACGCACCTGCAATCACAATTCGGTGGGATTCCCGTTCCATGGAAGGCATGAATCACGCAGTCCGCGCCACCATTCGATGTCGGATAAACCGTACGAGATGAAGTGCCAATCCTATTACCGTGTAGCCGACCGCCAGAAAAAACAAAACTTCTTCCGACCACCGCCAAATCGCGGCCCCTAGCAGTGCCAGTAGGACAATCGCCAAGGAGGGCTGCCTCCTCGTCCATGGAATTTCTTTGAAACTTGAATATCGAATCGTGCTGGTCATCAACCCCGCCAAACCGAGGGCCATCAAAATCCACGCGATCGCCCATCGCGGATCCTGAATCGGCGATTTGAACATGTGCACTGTAGACGCGATCATTCCCGCGGCCGCGGGGGTCGGCATCCCTACGAAATATTTCGAACCGCCGGGCGCCATGCCTTGAACATTAAATCGCGCCAATCTCCACGCGCAGCAAACTACAAACGCCAGGCAAAACCACCAACCAAAGTGCCCGATCTGCTGAATTTCCACTGATGTGTCCAGTCCCGGCAAATGCCGAATGCCCCACGCATACGCCAACAAACCGGGCGCGATGCCAAAACTCACAACGTCGGCGAGCGAATCAAACTGCACGCCAAACTCCGTATTGGTCCCCGTCATGCGCGCCACCCGGCCATCCATCGAATCGAATAGAATCGCCAGCCCGATTGCCTTCGCCGCGCGATCAAAATCGTCCGCCCCGCCTATAAGAGACGCCGCAGAGGCATAGTATCCGCACACGAGGTTCCCCACAGTAAATAAGCTTGGCAGGAGGAAAATCCCTCGCCGCAATCGATGGTTCTTGATACGTCGTCCCTGAAACGGAATCTCGTGCTGTTCGGGATCGCCCATGATTACGATCGCTTCCCTGTCGCAGTAAGATTTGCGTCGGCTTCCGCCCTACTTACTCCACTCAATTTAGCCCCCGCGTGTTTCGCGGGCCACCGCGCAATCACGCTTGAGCCGCCCTTCATATTCTCCCCCACTTTCACCAGAATCTCCGCCCCTTTCGGCAGCCATACATCGACGCGCGAGCCGAAACGCACTAAACCGATGCGTTCACCGCGCAGGACCTGCTCACCGGCTTTCTTCCAAGAGACTACGCGGCGCGCAATGAGTCCGGCAATCTGCTTGAACACCATTTCGCCGGATTCGGTCGAAAGCGTAAACACGTTCTGCTCGTTTTCAAACGACGCGCGCTCCCGCATCGCCGCCAGAAATTTCCCGGGCCGGTAATCCATCTTTACAATGGTTCCCGAAGCAGGCGCGCGGTTCACGTGAACGTTCCAGATCGCCAGGAAAATGCTCACGCGCTGCCCCGGACGCCCGGCGTTCTCTTCCTCGGTTACGACAACAACGCGCCCGTCCGCGGGCGACACCACGGCTCCAGGCTCAGACGGAATCACGCGATCCGGATCGCGAAAGAAAGAAAAGACAAACAAGGCGAGAAGCACCAGCACGGTCCCAACTATGTACCAGTGAAGGAGAAAGGCCGCGCCACCCAGTGCCAGCGGCGGCAATCCGAAGAAGTAGCCTTCTTTGACCATGCTGAGTGGAGTAGACCTCCGCCTTTTCGCTCGCGGCTAGGCGCCGCGGGCAAGCATGGCCATTCTACGACAGTTTTCTACGCCGCAAAGCTGGTATTGCTGGGATCTCGCTGCTCTCGCAGGATGCGCGCAGCAATCCGCTCCATCTCATCCTTGCAGTGGAGCTTCATTTTTTTCAGTTTGATTTCTTCCAGGAGGTCTTCTGCGTTGAGGTAGGGGGATTTGGAGATTCGTTGAAGTTCAAGTTCGTACTGCTGGTGCTGCTCTGCCAGACGCCGATACTCAGCGTCTGATTGGAGAAGCACGTCCCGAGGTGCCCGCTGCGCGCTAGCCATGCGTTCCTCCTGACGACTTCGTGAATGGAATGTGAACACTACATGAGCGAACGATACCACTCCGGCGCTCCACGTCAAGAGGCAACCGGTAGTATTTTCGTCCTAGGCCTGTAGGTTTCACAGACGAGCATCCGACCTGCCGCATTTAGTTCAAATGGATGAGGGCGACTTTGCAAGAGAATAGAGCAATACAGGAATGGCCGCCCTGACGACCATGTGTCGCAATTTCAATGGGATGCAGCGTCTTTTGGTCCCGGCGGCAAGTGATCCTCGAAATAGCCCAGAATGTTGGTATACACGTCCTGGGTTGTACCTTTACCCTCAGAAATTGAATGCGTGCGGCCTGGATACACGCGCATGTCAAACTGTTTGCCGAGTGAAATCAGTTTGTTGACGAGCAATTCGAATCCCTGAAAATGCACGTTGTCGTCTCCCGAACCGTGCATCACCAGCAAGTCGCCCCGCAGGCCGGAAGCAAAATTGATCGCCGAGCTTTGTTCGTATGCCTTCGGAGTGTCCTGCGGCAAACCTAAATACCGTTCTTGATAAATGGTGTCATAGAGCCGTTGATCGGGGACGGACGCTACGGAAACGCCCACGCTGTAAACCTCAGGATAGCGAAACATTAAGTTCAGCGTTTCCGTTCCGCCTCCGCTCCATCCCCACACGCCTACGCGTTTGGCGTCAATAAAGGAATGAGTTTTTTCGAGCGATTGCAGCGCGGTTGCTTGCTGTTGCGAGGAAAGCGGCCCCACGTTTCCATAGACAATCTTGCGCCACTCACGGCCGCGCGGCGCGGGGGTGCCCTGGTTATCAAAGCTTGCTACCAAATATCCCGCGCTGGTG
>WNGL01021003.1_pt1 | contig 12262 bp, 6 predicted proteins | sample 5400591 | NCBI WGS metagenome assembly WNGL01 (sample SAMN13153377, study PRJNA577476) | soil metagenome | isolation source: 80 cm soil or saprolite under Garry oak tree replicate 1 | place: USA:California | collected 2016-06-15
AGCCGCGCGTTTCCCGTCGCAGCCGGGCATCGATGTGCTTGTCGTCACGCCTTTGAGCCGCACGGTCTCGCCGTTCGAGTCACCGGTTTTCCAAAACATTTTTACAAGCTGCAATGATTGACAAGAGTCAGGGGCGAGAGGACGGGGCAATAAGCGTCAAGATAACAGGTCGAAATGAAGGCGTAGCTGCGCGACGATGAGTTTTAAAAAACAAGATCGGTAATATTTTGTCACCCTGAGCCCTTCGCTTCGCTCAAGGGTAAACTCCGCGAAGGGTCTCTCCGATGGGCAGACAGATGCTTCGCTTCGCTCAGCATGACATTACTGGTTTTGGTCGTTAAAGTTCTTCATCGCGCCGGGGTGGGGGAAGGTATTCTAGGCGAGGCCGCATCCCCTCCCCAGCGCCATAAATGTCGCGGCTACGCCCCTTAACGTATCGCCCATGGGGGTGAGAAGACACAGCGCGGCACTCCCTTTAATTGATAAGATCAAGTATATCCTTAACGTATCGCCCATGAGGGCGAGAAGATTCTGCAGTGAAATATCACCTGAAAGGTAGCCACCAGCCGTTATGAGCACCGAAGCATTGACCACGCAGCCCAGTCCCGAGGGCGACGAGAGGCGCTGGTGGGCATCCAGGCGGAACACATTTTGCGCGGCGAGCTGCCTGTGTATTTCTCCGGGCAGCCCTACCTGGGCAGCCTGGAAACGTATTGCATAGCGCTGCTGTTCGCTATCTTCGGTGCATCGGTGTGGGTGCTGCGAGCCGAGCCTATTCTCATATCGCTCATCCTGGTGTGGTTGACCTGGAGGCTGGCCAGCGTGCTGGCCGAGGTCGCGCAGCTACCTTCCTACGCCAGGCGATATTTCGTCACAACTGCCGCGCTCCTGGCAGCCGTTCCACCGCTCTACGACGGTATCGCGGAGATGCGCACCTGGGGCGGGCTGATCGAGACGCTGATCCTGATGCTGCTCTTGCTGCTTTCGGCGCTGCAATTGACGCGGCGCTGGCGCGCGGGCGCTTCAAAGAGAGAGCTGGCATTGCGCTGGGCGGGCATTGGCTTCATCGCCGGGCTGGGCTTCTGGATCTATCCCTTGATCATCTCGGCGGTTCTCGCAGCGGCCGCCTGGATCGTATGTGGCATTATAGTCGAGGTTGTGAGATTGAGACGGCAAAATGCTGCAATGCTGCGGCAGGCCATAACTACGATGCCGGCGGGTCTCCTGCCTGCCGTGACCGCTATTCCCGCGAGCCTGCTTGGTTTTGCGCCCGCGCTCTATTGGGGGGCCACTCACCATTGGCAGAATGTCACCTATATACTGGGCCTGGGCGGAGGCACACTGCTGCAGCGCCTCTCGACCATACGCAAGGTGACGCGGCTCTACATAACCTGCGTGGCGCCGCGCGTCATCAGCGGCGCGGTACCCAGAGAGAGCGCGGCGCTTGCCGCTCTACATTCGCCCCTGCTCATCCTGGGCGCTCTATGCATACTCGTCAGCGCAACGCTGGTCGCCTTCTCGTTCCTATCGCAGGATCAATGGCTACTGCGCGTAAGGCGGCTGGTTGGGCTGCCGCTGCTCTTCGGAGCATGCACGGCGCTCATCTTTTGCGCCAGCACGGTTTCGGCGAGTGGGCTACTGTCGACCTGCAATGCCGATTTCGCGGGGCGCTATGGCACGCCGCTGGTGTTGGCACTGCCGTTCTTTTTCGCGGCTGTTTTTACGATGGCGTGTATGTATATATATGAAAAACTTAAGGCACCTGCTAGCAGGGCACCCGAAGCACCCGCAGAAAACAGGGCACCCGCAAGGGGTGCCCCTACCATGATACGGACCCGCCCCCCGTCGGTTGGGAGAGCGCGATTGCCATTGGTGGCACAAGGCGTTTTGTTGGCGTTTTTATTGGGTTACCTCGGAACGCAGGCGTGGACATACGGGCTGACGGATGAGGCAACGACCTTTCAATCGCCGTTTTGCCTGGAGGCTCCGGCGAATAATGACGCGATCATCGCCTATATGCAAAGCAGGCATATTACCCGCGCCTGGGCGCCTAACTTGCTCGGATACCCTATTGTGCTCAAGACCAACGGCAGCATCATCATTGCTAATCCACTGGCACTGACCAATCCCCCCCAGGCTATCAATCGCATTCCTGCTTACACCAGCGCGGTACAGCAGGCGGATCGTCCCAGTTTCCTGGCCTTTGCCAGGCATGACGATCAACACCCGGCGCTTCTGAAGATGCTCGATGATGATGGGGTGACGTTCCGGGCTGCGCGTTTTCCTTCAGAGCCCGGTTTCGATGTACTGGTGGTGACGCCAGTGAGCCGCACTGTTTCGCCATTGGAGTCGAAGGCTTTTAATGGCTTCTTCATCTGCAGTGAATAGACGGTCCTCCAATGATGAGTTTTCACAACATAAGCAGAAGAGCGAAGAATCCTCCTGTGGCCGAGCGAAGTGAAGGCATGGGCGTAGCTGCGCGATTATGAATTTTAACGACCAACACCGGAATTGTCATGCTGAGCGAAGCGAAGCATCTCTCCACCCAACGAGCCAGACCCTTCGCGGAGTTTACCCTTGAGCGAAGCGAAGGGCTCAGGGTGACAAATTATTACCGACCTTGAATGTTAAAAATCATAGCCGAGCAGCGCACTTTCTAGCGGGAGGGCGAGAGCTCCTCCCACACATTTCTATAATTTCGTAACGTGGGAATCGAGAGGGTCATGATGCCCAGCATGCCCAGGGTGGCGGCGCCGCCTAGCACGACCGAGAGGGGAGCGCCGACGGCAGCAGCTACCAGGCCCGCCTCAAATTCTCCCAGTTGAGGGCCACCCATGAAAAAGATCATCATGATTGACGACATGCGGCCGCGTATCCAATCTGGCGTTGCCAGCTGCCGGATCGTTTGCCTGATGACCATGCTTATGCAGTCGCTCCCACCCACCAGTGCAAGCGCGAACAGTGACAGCAAGTAATTGCGCGATACACCGAATAGAATGGTGGCGAGGGCGTAGGTAGCAATAGCGAGCAGCAATACTTTGCCCTGGCGCTTTATGCTTTGACCATACTGCGCCATGAAAAATCCCGCCAGCAAGGCCCCGGCGGTAGGGGCTGCATAGAGCAATCCGAGGCCCTGCGGACCGACATGCAAAATGTCTTTAGCGTAAATGGGCAACAGCGTGATTGCAGATGCGAGGAACGTGCCCAGGAAATCCAGCAGCATGGTCGACCATAGAATCGTTTTGGAACGAACGAACGCCAGGCCTCCTTTCATGGATGCGAAGGAAACAGCGGTTTTCTCGCCGCCCGGCTCGCCGGGATTGTGTATAAGGAGAAGGGCGAGAAGAACCGCCACAGTCGAAACGGCATCGATGCTATACACTCCCCCGACACCAATGCTCGCAATCAAAAAGCCCGCTATGGCAGGGCCTGTGATGCTGGCAATCTGCCAGAGTATTTCGTAAATACTCAAGGCGTTGGCCAGGTCCTTCCTGTCTACCAGGTTGGGAACCAACGCACTGCGAGCAGGCATATCAAAGGCAACCGCTGCGGCGTCAAGCCCTGTGAGGAGGTACATGAGCGGGGGCGTGACAAGGTGGGTGAATGTTGCGAATGCCAGCAGTAACGAACACAGTATCATGATGGATTGGGTGACGTAGAGTATTTTTTTGCGGTTGTGCGCGTCAGCAAAGGTACCGCCGAGCAGTGAAAAAAGTATGATGGGAAGAGACCTGGCAAGGCCAATGAGTCCGAGGGCCAGCGCGGAATGCGTCAGGAGATACATCTGCCAGTTCAAGGAGACAAAGAACATCTCGGTTCCAGCGGCAGAAATAAATTCTCCCGTCCACAGGAGCCGGAAATCCCTATAACGCATTGCCGCCAACCAGCGGCCGGATGCAAATTGCACAGCGCAGAATCCTTTCTCTTGGTTTTCCTCTTCCCCTATGCTATACTCTCCATGCAAACATTCGTTCAGATAACGGGGAGAACAGCATGGGCAGCGGAGAGCTCCAACAGGTCGGCCCATATACCATCACCCAATTGCTCGCAGAGGGTCCCACCGGCAGGTTTTACCTTGCCAGGCACCAGCAGCGCAAGCGCGATATCATTATCAAGCTGCTGCTCGCGCCTCTCACCACGAACGAAGTCAAAGAAGCCTTCCTGGCACGTGCCAGGAAACTCAAAAAGCTCAAACACCGCAACATCATCGAAGTAATGGATTACGGCTTCGCGCCGGACCTCGATGGCGAACAGAACTGCGGCTACCTGGTCATGCAATATGCTGCCAATGGCAGTATAACTAAACGCTTCACGATAGGCCAGCGCATGCCCGCAGACGAGGTGAAGCGCATCCTCTCACCCATCGCCGACGCACTGCACTACGCACACGTCAATAATGTCGTGCATGGCAACCTGCATCCTGGCAACCTGCTGCTGGGTGAGCGCCATGAGACGCTGCTCACCGATTTTTCTTGCATGCTGCAGGGCGTTCTCCCTTCGTTCAATGGCGAGATGGCGGCCTTCCCCTATAAGGCTCCCGAGCACCTGCAAGGCGCAGCTACTGCCGCCAGCGACCAGTATGCGCTGGCCGTCATGGTCTACGAGTGGCTGTGCGGGCGCCGCCCATATGAGGCAGATGAACCAGCTGAACTGCTCCGCTTACAGGAGCGCGGGCAGCTGCCCGCGCCGCGCAGCCTGAACCCGGATACTTCGCCGGCCGTTGAAGGCGTACTCTTGCAAGCGCTGGCTTTCAATCCAGGCGGGCGCTTCCCGCATACGCAGGCCTTTGCCGATGCTTATCTATACGCGCTGATGGGCCTCCCTGTGAATAACGCGACACGGCCCGCGAAAGCTTCCCACCTGGGAAATACGGTTGCTGCCGGTATGCCACAGTCCAACTCTCGCGATGAACATGCAGAGCAATTGCGCAGGGCGCTCGCTGAAAGCGATGGTTCCCACCTGCACAGCACCGTCTCCGCCGACCTGTGTGAAGGAGGCATTCTATCCCGGAGCCTGCCTGGCTACGAGGAGCGACCGGTGCAGGTCGAGATGGCGGGGCTGGTGGCCCGTTCCCTCTTAGAGGATACCCATGCTATCGTAGAGGCGGGGACGGGAACGGGCAAGGCATTAGACACGGACACACCGATCCCAACGCCAACTGGGTGGAAGCGCATGGGTGATCTCGTCGTAGGGGATTTTGTATTCGATGAGCAGGGTCACCCAACTCGTGTCACGGCAGCCTTCGATGTGATGTACCATCGCACATGCTATGAGGTTGTGTTCTCCGATGGCTCATCGCACCAAGAACTTCGTCACGTCGGACCAGCTTGCCATGCTCGATCAGCTAATCACTCTATCCCGAGACGACGCCCTCTCGGTAGATGGTGCAAGAGCGCTCATCGGGGGCCACCATTGGAGTGTGTATCAAGCCACGCACAAGATACCGTCAATCAACCCAGGCGGTCGACCCACACGCTACCCGCGCCAGACGCTCCTCAATGCTGTTCGGAGTAGCCTGGCAAGAGACCTGGACGAACAGCGCCGCGATGGTCGAACGTATACCCTTGTCTCTACTGAGAAGATGGCTGCAACACTAACGGTTGGCTCACCTGCACGTGCAAACCATGCCATCGCAGTGGCTGGCGCACTCGTGCTGCCAGGCGCGGACCTGCCTATCGCACCATATTTCCTGGGCGTTTGGCTCGGTGACGGTAGTAGCCCCAGCAGCCAGATCACGACCGCTGATCCAACCCTCATCACTGAGATAGAGAAGGCTGGCTACACCGTTCGATCATTGAAGAGCGCATACCTGTATGCAGTTGATGATGAGAACGGAAAGGCTGTAAATCGATGGCAGCCAGGCATGACCGGTCGCCTGCGTACGCTCGGACTTCTTCTTAACAAGCACATCCCCGCGATCTATTTGCGTGCATCCGAACAGCAGCGCCGTGCTCTTCTCGCTGGACTCCTCGATACAGATGGCACGGTTAACCGCTGTGGTGCCGTTGAATTTACTTCGACTAACCCAAGGCTCACGCAGGACGTGTATGAACTTGTGTGCTCACTTGGCTTCCGCCCTACACTACGTCAAGGACGCGCCCGGCTCAACGGGAAGGACTGTAGTGAAAAATGGACGCTCGCGTTCACAACGGACGAGCAGGTCTTCCGGCTAGGGCGCAAGGTTGTTGCCCACAAGGAGCGGCTGCGCAACTACAGCCCTGAACGCAACCGCTTCCGTTATGTCGTTGCGGTCCGCGAGGTGCCTTCACGTCCGGTGCGGTGCATTCGGGTCGAGTCTCAGAGTCATCTGTACCTCGCGGGCCGGTCTATGATTCCGACCCACAACAGCCTGGCGTATCTTGTCCCCATCGTACGTTCTGGGAGGGTTGCCATTATCAGCACTGCGAACAAGGCGCTGCAAGAGCAGCTCTATTACAAAGACATTCCTTTCGTGCAGGAACACATCAAGCGCTTTCCGGCAGCGCTGGTCAAGGGCATGGGCAACTACGTGTGCCTTGATCGCCTGCAAGAGGAACGCGTCGGCATGCAATTTTATGCCAAGAACCGTGAATTCATGCGCCTGCTCAAGATGACCGGGGATGAAGAGGCAACGTTCAACGGCGATTTTGAAACGCTCGGCTTCCCGCTGCCCGGTGATATTCGCGGCAGGGTCAACGGCGATAGAGATCAGTGCGCATGGAGCAAGTGCAATTTCTTCTCGGATTGCTACGTGCGCAAGATGAAGGTCAAAGCGTCGAACGCGCAGGTCATCGTCGTGAACCACACGCTTCTGCTGCTCGACGCGGCCATGGAGGGCTACCTGCTGCCGGAACGCGATGTGATCGTGATTGACGAGGCGCACCACCTGGAGGAAGAGGCTACGCGCTGTTTCACCATCACCGTCAGCCAGGCGCAGGTCAGTACACTGCTCGCACAGCGCATGCTCAAGGCGAATACCCCGGTTAGCCTGCAAGACGAAGCAAACCAGGTGATGATGACAACGTGGGAGCAGCTGGAACGAGTCGCTGATCCAGGCTTCAAGGGCAGGGCCAATTTACAGCAACCCCTTGAGGAGGGTCTGCACCTCGCGACCGTCATCACCAAACTGGCAGATGCCCTGCATACAGGGCGCCAGAAGGACCTGCCGGAGAAGGAGAGTCAACTGTATGACCGGCTGCTCGCACGCACACGGAACCTGGCGGAGAACACTCGCAAAGCCTTCTCAGTCGATCAATTGGACAAGTTCGTCTACTATGTAGAGCGCATATATACGCCTGGGAGGCGCGGCGCGCAGTTAGAGTTATCGGCTGCTCCACTGGATATTACTACCTGGCTGCAAGAGCACCTGTTCAGCAAATATAATGTAATCTGCACCTCTGCAACGCTGGCGACTGTCGGCCCGGGACCTCAAGGTTCTGACAGCAAAGGGCCGAATTTTGGCTACTTCCGCCGCCGCACCGGGCTTGATTATAATGGATACCCCAACACGCTGGAACGCATCCTGCCGCTCACCTTCGATTACGAGCACAACGCCCTGCTGTATCTGCCGCGTGATCTACCGGAGCCCGTCTACGGTCCAGAGTCTGGCGGCTATACGAAAGCAATAGCGCGGGAGATGCTGCGCCTGGTCAAGGCATCGCGCGGGCGAGCTTTCCTGCTCTTCTCCAGCAAGCGCATGCTGGACGAGGTGTACGAGCAGCTCGCGCCACATATGGAATTTCCCCTGTTACGCCAGGGCGACCTGCCGCGCATCGAGTTGACGCGCAGGTTCAAAGAGGAAGAAGGAGCCGTCCTTTTCGGCCTGAAGAGTTTCTGGGAGGGCGTGGATATCCCGGGCGAGGCGCTCTCGCTGGTGGTGATCGATAAATTACCCTTCGATCCGCCTGATGATCCCGTACACGAGGCGCGCGTGGCACAAATGAAGGCAGCCGGGGAGAACTGGTTCGGCACATATGTACTCCCACAGACCGTCTTGCGCCTCAAGCAGGGGCTAGGACGCCTGCTGCGCACGCGCGAGGACCGGGGTGTGATGGCGATCCTCGACACGCGCCTGCACACAAGAAGCTATGGAAGGACGATTCTCAGCGCCCTGCCACCTGCTCGCAGGACCGCCAGCTTGAAGGAGATCGAGCAGTTTTTCAGCGAGGAACCCGCCCCTTTTTGATTATCCCCTCCTGTGACAGCGAAACCGCCAGCCATGCTCTGCCGTGAATAAAGTGTTACCGGATCAGGAGGAGAGAAAGCATATGTCAACTGTTAATGAGCAAACGATGACCAACTGGTGGGCGGCTGGCGATACGCTTGTACATACCGACTCGCGGGTGACCTACCTGGTCGATGGGCGTACGGCGATGCTTACGATGTGTCTTCACGCACTCAAGGCACGCAGCTACATTTACCTTGCCAACTGGGGTATGACCCCTGGCATGGAACTGGTACGCGGAGCAGACCATCGCGCCGGGCCCGATGGCAGCCCAGAGCAGAGAGCATTGATTGCCTGGCTGTGGGCCGAAGGTCTGCAAGAGGCAGATATCGCGTTCTGGTGCATGCATGACCTGACAGTACAGGCAGTGCTGGGCTACGTGGTACGCAAAGGCATCGAAGTCAAAGCACTCATCTGGGATACGATAGATGTATCCGGACTCGCGCATTATAACCCTAAAGAGGCGCACGAGCAGCTTGCCCAGATTGGCGTTACCTGTATCCTCGATGATAGTGCGCGCGGGGTTATTCATCACCCGGTCGAGTCGCTGCACCAGAAAATTTCTATTGTTGACGGCACACACGCTTTTGTGGGCGGCGTTGATCTACTGATTGAGTTAAACGGCGACTATGACCGCTGGGATATGCCATCGCACCCTTTCTCGACGCCTTTGCGCCGCAACAAAGAAGGCACCAGCCCACACCCCTGGCACGATGCTCATTCGTTGATCGAAGGGCCAGTCGCGGGAGATGTAGAACTCAACTTCCGGCAGCGCTGGAACGATGTCGTCCAGCGCAAGCGCCTGGATGCCAGCCTGCTCATACCTGAGCATCCGCTTGCTGCGCCATTGGAGAGTAAGAGCGTGGTGCAGGTAGCACGCACCATCCCGGAGCACACGTATAATTTCGACCCGCCCATTATCCAGGGTATTGCACAACTTTATGCTCACGCACTCAGTAACATACAGCGTTTTGCCTACCTGGAGAACCAGTATTTCTGGCTGCGCGCTTATACAGGTATCGACGTTCCCTTTGCGGGCGGCGACAGTCCTGAGATGGAGAACAATATCCGTACATTGGGCGAGGCACTGCGGAGAGGCGCCATTGTGGCTATTGTGCTGCCCGACCATCCAAACGTCGGCCGCGCATTTAGCGATGCCGGTCTCGCGCGACTGCGGTCGGAGGCGCCGGAAGCCGTGGCGCAAGGGAGATTACAGGTGTTCTGCCTGGGGACCTCGGGACGACAGGCAGACGGGGAACATTACCGCCCCATTTATGTTCACGCCAAGGTGGCGATCATCGATGATATCTGGAGCACCGTGGGGTCGGGAAATCTCAACAACCGTGGTATGCGCGACGATACGGAGATGAATGTCGCTGTGCTAGATGCTGATCTGGCACACGGCCTGCGCTTGATGTTGTGGGCCGAACACCTGGGACTGGTCAATGACATGGCTCTATTCAGCCTGGCACGCTACCTGGGTCACCAGCACCAGCAGCCGGAAGAGAGCGCCAGGGCTGCACAGGTGTGGCAATATCTACAAGGGCAGCTTGGCAATCCACAGGTAGGCCTGCTCCTGATGGTTGAACGCGCGGTGGATAATCTACGTCGCTACAAGGAGAAGCAGCCCCTGGTGGGCCACCTGCTGCCTTACCTGACGGCCGAGGAGGCAAAACAACAAGGGCTGAATTTCCGCGAGGAACACGGTTGGCTCGAGGAGCCGCCTAAATGAGTTCCAGGTAGCGGCGGCGGTCCCAGTTGGTGACGGCCTTGTCGTATTCTTTTACTTCCCAGCGCCTGGTTGCTATGAAGTGATCGACAAAGTCCGCGCCCAGGAACTCCCTGGCAAGCTCACTCTGCTCCAGCAGGTCTGTGGCTGCCGTCAGATTACGCGCGAGCGGTCGAACATGACTCAACTCACGGGCGCGCGCAACGGTTGCAGCATCGTAGGCATTGCCATCCAGACGAGGCGGCAGCTCCAGTTCGCGCTCGATGCCGTACAGGCCGCTTGCCAGCGTCGCGGCGAAGACGAGGTAGAAGTTTGCATCTGCCCCCGGTACACGGTTCTCGATGCGGATAGCACGCGAGCTATTGTTGATGATGCGAACGGAGCAGGTGCGATTGTCCATACCCCAGGTGGTGTTCAGGGGCGCCCAGGTTCCCTCGACATAGCGCTTGTAGGAGTTGATAACTGGAGCGTAGAAGGCCATGAATTCGGGCATCTTATCCAATACGCCTGCCAGGAAATAGCGCATGGTCTCGGACATGCGGTCCTCGGCGCCCTGGTCCCAGAAGACGTTCTGGCCTGAACTGCGGTCCCACAGGCTCATATGAGAGTGGCCGCTGCTGCCATCCTCCTGGTCGTTCCACTTCGCCATGAAGGAGGCAGTGTAGCCCATCTGGTGACAGATTTCTTTGACGCCTGTTTTGAAGAGCATGGTTTTGTCGGCTCCGGCAGTGGCCGGTGCATAGTGTATATTCATTTCATACATGCCGGGGCCATGCTCGCGGTTGTAGCCTTCGATTTCAACGCCGTAATCGCGCATCATGCGAGCGATGCGTCCCAGGAGGTGATCATCGGCGCTCGACTGGCTGATGGCATAGCAGTTCATACCGGGATTGAGCGGGGTCAGGTTTGGGCCGAAGTCCTTTTCGCGCAACGACATCTGGTTTTCGCGGAAGAAGCGGAACTCTAACTCAGCCGCAGCCATTGGCTCATAGCCCATAGAGCGAGCGCGCTCCACCACTCGATTGAGGACGTAACGCGGGGAAATTACCACCGGGTCGCCATGCTCGCTCCACAGGTCACAAACACAGGAAGCGACGTTTTCTTCCCACGGCACAAGCGCGAAGGTGGAGAGATCGGGCTTCATTACGATATCTGCGAAGCCACGCTCCCAGTTGCTAAATTTGAGGTTGGGCAGTACGTTCTCCGCGATGTCCCAGCCGAAAAGTACATCACACTGAGCAAAGCCGTCTTCCAGGGCATTGAGGAAGTACCTTGCCAAAACGCGCTTGCCACGATAGACCCCTTCTATATCGGGGGCGCCAATCTTGACAAACTCGACCTGTCCCTCGTCAATATAGCGCTTGATAGTAGCAATGTCCATAGAATCTCCGTTCTGGGTACTCATCTCTTTCAAGGGATGAGAGGAAAGAACGCCGCCCGAAGGCGGGGGTGTTTTGAACGGACACCCCGACCGTAAGGCACCCTTGCGGGTGTAATAGCGTTCCCCTCGGCAAGGATACCAGGCGGGATCTGTACTCCTCACTGCAACTACCCACCGTCACTGGTTAAAGGAGCACTCCTAGAGCCTGGAACTGGGGCAGCATCCCAAGGTAGGTGCTTGACCGCTCCCTGGTATCGTAGCACGCTCAACGCACAAGATGACGCACGCTAGCTCGGCTTCTTGTGCTCACGTGCTCAGCCTGGTCAAGTGAAACTTGCAACAGCCTCGGCTATAGCGCCGAACAGTTTACAAGCCTATCCCCTTCTAGGGGATTGGGCCCTTGACGAGCTATGCCCATCCTTTCTTGATATATGGCGGCTAAAGGGCCGCACTGTAAATCTCTGGCCTGCGATGCTCCAGGGCGGGAAGTTGCGCGCGAGCGCGTTCAATCTGCGCAAGGTCAATATCTGCCATGATGACTGTTGGCATATCCTGCGCCTGCGCCAGGACCAGGCCCCAGGGATCGACGATCATTGAACGACCAAAGCACTCCCGGTTGGGCGGATATTTCCCGACATGCGCGGGGGCGACGACGTAGCAGAGGTTTTCGATGGCCCGCGCGCGCAACAGGACTTCCCAGTGATCACGGCCGGTATGCAGGGTAAAACCGGCAGGTACCATCAGGATCTGCGCTCCTCGTACCGCCAGCGCGCGGAAGAGTTCAGGGAAACGCAGGTCGTAGCATACGGTTAGGCCAAAGGTAACTCCGTCAACTTCGGCGGTCACGATTTCATTGCCAGGCGCAATACGCTCAGACTCGTGGTGTTTCTCGCCGTTGGCCAGGTCCACATCGAAGAGATGGATTTTGCGATAGCGAGCGCTAATTTCA
>WNGL01008168.1_pt1 | contig 12260 bp, 14 predicted proteins | sample 5400591 | NCBI WGS metagenome assembly WNGL01 (sample SAMN13153377, study PRJNA577476) | soil metagenome | isolation source: 80 cm soil or saprolite under Garry oak tree replicate 1 | place: USA:California | collected 2016-06-15
CGCTCATCCTCGCCGGCCGTCAGGGTCAACGTATCAACGCCACCGCAATGGGCGGGATGCGAGTCAGGGCTCCACCACCCTGCGATAGAGGTGCCAGGTTGCGTGCCCGAGCACGGGCATGACGATCGTGAGGCCGATGAAGAAGGGGATAGACCCGATCACCAAGCCGCCTGCGATGATCAGGCCCCAGATCGCCATCGTGCCCGGGTTCGCAATTACCGCGCGGATCGATGTCCGCAACGCCGTGGCCACGGCGACAGGACGGTCGAGCAACAGCGGAAATGAGACGACGCTGATCGCCAGCACCACAACAGCGAAGAGGAAGCCAACACCGACGCCGACGCCCATCAGCACCCACCCCGCGTGCGTGGTGAATACGTCATTGGCGAACGAGGCAATCGAGACTGGCCGCTCGGGGCCGAGCGTGACGTTGTAGATCGCGTCCGCCACCACCAGCCAGAGCAAGAAGATGACTATCAGCAGCGCGCCGAGTTGCACGATCGCGACGATCGAGGGCGAGTGAACTACGCCGAACGCATCCATCCAAGTGACATGGGCGCCTTGCTCGCGGCGCCGGCTCATCTCGTTGAGGCCGATCGCGGCCACCGGGCCGACCAGCGTGAAACCGGCCGCGAGCGGGAACAGCAGCGGCAGCATGCCATAGCCGAAGGCCAGCCGCCCGAGAATAAGGCCGACTATGGGGTAGATGATGCAAATGAAGACAACATCGTCCCGGTTGGCTCCGAAGTCATCGAAACCCCTCGCCAGGGCGACCTTGAGATCGGCTACCCCGATCCGGCGGACCACGGGAACGCCGGGATGGAGATTGGCCTCAGGCCAATATTCGTCAGGCTTGGTCGACCCTATTCCCAAGACCGAAGCCTTGAGCCGATCCCATCCCCATTCAAAAGGGCTTTGGATATGGATGGTCATCTGTTCCTCCCGAACCGCTGGTCCGAGGGGCCGCGAGCCCAGTCATGGCAGGGCTGGCAATCCAGCCGTCGGTCACGAGAGCCGCGACCCGCATGACACGAAGCATACACCCGCGGTCGGCGCGCGTCCCGTTCCATCTCGGCACTGAGACGGCGCGTCCCGGGCCCGAGGGTATCGGCACCGACTCTCGCGGAGGCGATTGGAGCTGTCCCCCGCCACGGCTCTGCTCAGGCTGCGTTATGGTCAGCAAAGACGCTGTCCGGCGGATCGGCATCGAGCGGTGTCAATCGAGGATCGAAGCGGAACCGCGTCGCGCAATAGGGACAGAGGATCGTGTCCACCTCGCGCATGTTGATGTAGACGTGCGGGTGGTCCTGCGGCGGGGACACGCCGATGCACTTGAATTCCCTCACCCCGATGCGGATTTCCGGGACGCCGCGGTCGTTCCTGAACTTCGGATAGCCGCTGCCGGACATCGACTGAGGCCGTTGTGAATGGTTGGGGTCAGAGGAGTCCGCCGCCCCGGTTAGGGGTCGGGTGGGATTATTCCATGCCGAATGCTATCCAGGCGGCAAACAGCACGCGGTCACTGGCGCTGCGGGAGCTCAGTCGCACGGCCAGGAGCAACGGTAGTCCCGAAGGAAAGACTGAAGTCGGGAAGGCAAGTCGACACCGATGCTGCGCCAATCGGGGCGCGAGTCAGCGCGGCACCATCTTGCGATACAGGTGCCAGGTGGAGTGCCCGAGCACGGGCAGGACAATGACGAGACCAACGAACAACGGTATCGACCCGATCACCAGGCCGCCCGCGACAATCAGTCCCCAAATGGTCATCGGTCCCGGGTTCGCGACCACTGCGCGGACCGATGTCCACACCGCCGCCTCGAGCCCCACGTCCCGGTCGAGCAGCAGCGGAAACGACACGACGCTGATCGCCAGCACCAGCAAGGCGAAAAGGAAACCAACGCCCACGCCCACACCGATCATCACCCAGCCCGCGCCCGTCGTGAACACGTCGCCGAGGAACAAGGCGATTGAGGCCGGCGGCTCGGGCCCGAGGGTGACCAAGTAGATCGCCTCCGCCACCAGCAACCAGAGCACGAAGATCGCCGTCAGTAGCAGGCCGAGCAGCACGATTGCGCCAAACGAGGGCGAGCGAACCACGCCGAATGCGTCCGTCCAGCCAACGTCGACACCCTGCTCGCGCCGCCGACTCATTTCATAGAGTCCCACCGCCGCGACCGGGCCGACGAGCGCGAAGCCAGACGCGAGCGGGAACAGCAGCGGCAACATTTCATAGCCGGCTGCCAGCCGTTGCAGGACGAGGCCGACTAGCGGGTAGAAGACGCAGAGGAAGATAACGTCCGTTCGGTTCGCCCCGAAGTCACCGAGACCTTTGGCTAGGACGTCCTTGAGATCGGCCGCCCCGATCCGGCGGACTGCCGGGAGTGGGTAGCGCGCGTCTCCCTCGGTCCGATGTACGTCGTCGCTCGCCGACCGGAAGGCCAGGCCCGCAAGCCTGCACTGATCCGCTCCCCACGCAATGGGGGTTCGGATAGCCATGTTCATTCCTCCCGAACCGCTGGTTCGAGGAGCCGCGGACCACCCGTGGCAGGATGCCCAAGCCGGCCCGCAGGTCGCGAGAGAGCCGCGGCCCGCTGGACGCTTGAGCGTACCCCCGATCGCCAGCCCACGTCGACTCACATCTGGCGTGCCGCGAACTCGGAAAGGACCCTGACCCGGCGGCGATATCGAAAAGAAGTTGACAGCGAACCCGCAATTAAAGGGTCGATTGACAACTAGGCTGGCGGTGCACATGATGAAAGATTAGGGTAGCAGGTCGATGAGACCAGCAGGTGGAAGCTGTGCTCTGTGTAACCCTTGACGTAGCGAGCGCTCGGCGAGCGACGCAGGCGGCACGACGATGGCGACTGTGAAGTTAGCCATTGATGCAGAGGTGAGCTGCGCTCGCCTGAATGTCCGCAGGATCGGTCCGCAGGACCTGAGAGATGCCGTGGCCAAGGGTTCCGGCTACTTCCTGGAATACATCAATCAAAACCCGTATTGCCTGAAAACTGTATTGCCGCTGGCATAAAGAATTTCTTGATTCGGATGGACATTTTATTTAATAATATAGTCATAGCATAATAAATTAGCAGTTTAAGTTAGTATCCGTAGCCCTTATGGGCAAGGATAAATAAGAGATGATTATAGCGCTCATACTGGTTTTAGTGGCGGTCGGCTCGGTAGTGTTTCACTTTCTGAGCCCGTGGTGGTTTACGCCGATTGCCTCAAACTGGCGTTACATCGATGACACGATCATCATCACGTTCTGGATCACCGGGGTCGTTTTCACCGCCATCGTTTTGTTTATGGCCTATTGCGTGTTCCGCTTCCGTCACCAGCAGGGCAGACGGGCGGTTTACGAGCCCGAGAACAAAAAGCTGGAGTGGTGGCTCGCGATAGGGACCGCAGTGGGCGTCGCGGCCTTGTTGACTCCAGGCTTGTTTGTCTGGAGCCAATTCGTCACGGTCCCGGCAGGGGCGTCTCAGCTCGAGGTCGTTGGTCAGCAGTGGCAGTGGAGCTTCCGCCTCGCGGGGCCGGCCGGCCGGCTGGGCACGTCCGACGCAAGATATGTCAGTGCGGACAACCCTTTGGGTTTGAACCCGAACGATCCGAACGCGCAAGACAATGTCGTGATTGTCGGCGACGACTTACACGTGCCGATCGGGAAGCCGATCAAGGTATTGCTCCGCTCCATAGACGTCGTGCACGACTTTTATGTGCCCGAGTTCCGGGCCAAGATGGATCTGATGCCAGGTCTGGTCACCTACTTCTGGTTTACCCCGACCAGAACCGGGACATTCGAGATTATCTGCGCTGGATTCTGTGGCATCGGCCACGCGCAGATGCGTGGCAATGTCGTGGTCGAGGAGGAGGGTGACTACCAGACGTGGCTGCAGAAGCAGCGGACGTTCGCACAAATGTCGGCTCCAAAGACGATAAAGGATCTGGCCCTGAGTGAGGCGGTGGCAACCTCGGGGCAGAGAGGATCTGCACGATGAGACGTTATCAAATTGGGCCTCATCGGAAAGAAGCGAGGAGGAGACTCTGATGGTCGATCTCAGCCGTGGCGCATCTGAAGCCATCCCGTCTGCCGAAGTCGAAGACGTAGAGCTTTACCATCCGAAGAGCTGGGTGACGAAATACGTCTTTTCCCAGGACGCCAAAGTCATTGCCATCCAGTACTCGGTCACGGCGCTCGCGATCGGATTGGTCGCTCTGGTGTTGTCGTGGTTGATGCGGCTGCAACTGGGGTTCCCAGGAACATTCTCCTTTATCCAGGCAAATGACTACTACCAGTATATCACGATGCACGGCATGATCATGGTGATCTACCTGCTCACCGCGCTGTTCCTCGGGGGCTTCGGCAACTACCTCATCCCACTGATGGTGGGCGCCCGGGACATGGTTTTCCCCTATGTGAACATGGTGAGCTACTGGGTCTATCAGCTCGCGGTGCTGGTGCTGGTGGCGAGCTTCTTCATGCCAGGCGGGCCCACGGGCGCCGGCTGGACCCTCTACCCGCCGCAGGCCATCCTTTCCGGCACTCCCGGGCGGGATTGGGGCATCATTCTGATGCTCGCCTCTCTCATCCTGTTCATCATCGGCTTCACCATGGGCGGGCTGAACTATGTGGTGACGGTGTTGCAGGCGCGTACACGGGGGATGACGCTGATGCGCTTGCCCTTGACGGTATGGGGCATTTTCACGGCCACCGTGATGGCGCTACTGGCCTTCCCTGCATTGTTCGTCGCCTGTGTCATGATGCTGTTCGACAGGGTCCTCGGGACCAGCTTCTTCATGCCGAGCCTCGTCGAGTTGGGGCAACGCCTGAATTACGGCGGAGGCAGTCCGATATTGTTTCAACACCTATTCTGGTTCTTCGGCCATCCCGAGGTCTACATCGTCGCCTTGCCGGCCTTCGGCATCGTCTCCGACCTGATCAGCACCCATGCGAGAAAAAACATCTTCGGCTATCGCATGATGGTGTGGGCGATCGTGGCAATCGGCGCCCTCAGCTTCGTGGTATGGGCGCACCATATGTATGTCAGCGGCATGAACCCGTATTTCGGATTCTTCTTCGCCACCACCACGCTCATCATCGCCATCCCAACTGCCATCAAGGTCTACAACTGGGTGCTGACTCTGTGGCGTGGTGACATCCACCTCACCGTCCCGATGTTGTTCGCCCTCGGGTTCATCGTCACGTTTGTCAACGGGGGCCTGACGGGCCTGTTCCTCGGCAACGTGGTCGTGGATGTTCCCCTTTCCGGTACCATGTTCGTCGTCGCCCATTTTCATATGGTGATGGGTGTGGCGCCAATTCTCGTTATCTTCGGGGGAATATACCATTGGTATCCCAAAGTCACCGGGCGAATGCTGAACGATACACTGGGCAAGCTTCACTTCTGGGTGACGTTTCTCGGCGCCTACGCGATTTACTTCCCCATGCACTACTTGGGTCTGATGGGCGTGCCGCGCCGGTATTACGAGCTGGGCGAGATGGCCTTCCTGCCGCCATCGGCCGCGACGCTGAACGAATTTATCACCATAGCGGCGTTGATCACGGGTGCTGCCCAGATGGTGCTCTTGTTCAATCTGATATGGAGCCTGTTCAAAGGCAAACTTGCCGGTAGCAATCCCTGGAACGCCACCACGCTGGAGTGGCAAACACCCCAAACCCCGCCGGCGCATGGCAACTGGGGCAAGGAGCTGCCGGTGGTCTATCGCTGGGCTTATGATTACAGCGTGCCAGGCGCCGCACAGGACTTCCTGCCGCAAAACCAGCCCACGGCCGCCCGCGCCGCTTAGGAAACGGCGCCGTGAGTGCCATAGTCCTCTTCTTGGCTGTAATAGCGGCCATCGTTATATGGTGGCTATCGCAACAAAGGCTGACAGCCAAGCCCTGGTTGGAGGAGGGCGCCATCGGCGACTTCGCCGGTACAGGCGCATCGCTCCTGCCTGCGGCGAAGATCGGATTGGGGGTTTTTCTCGCCGTCGCCGGCTCGCTGTTTGCGCTCCTAATCAGCGCCTACCTCATGCGAATGAACATGGCGGAATTGACCGTCGCGGACGGACGATCTCTGCCTGTGCCGAAGCTGCTGTGGCTCAATACGGGCGTGCTGGTCGTGAGCAGTGTCGCGCTGCACTGGGCGCAGGTTGCCGCCCGCCATGGACAGATGGACGGCGTCAGAGCCAACCTCCTTGCAGGGGGCGTTTCCGCCCTTGCTTTCCTGGGCGGCCAGCTCTTGGCGTGGCAACAGCTGACCGCCGCGGGTTATTTTTTGGCGGCCAACCCGGCCAATTCCTTCTTCTACCTGCTCACCGGCGTGCACGGTCTGCACGTGTTGGGTGGCCTTGTCGCCTTGGGCCGGACCACGGCCAAGGCGTGGCGCGGCATTGGGCTGGGCCAAGTGCGCTTGAGCGTCGAGTTATGCGCCATATACTGGCACTTCCTGCTCTTGGTCTGGCTGGTTTTATTCAGTCTGCTGACAGGCTGGGCGGACGATTTCGTCGATATCTGTCGCGGGTTGCTTACCTAGAAGGAGCCAAGAACCGATGGCAGACCATGCGGTGAGCAACACGGGAGAAACCCTGGCGCGGCCTGCCGGCTGGCAAGGCATCGCCGCCGACTGGTCCTCGGACCAGCGAGCGTTCAAGAATGTCTCCTGGGGCAAGGTCATGATGTGGATCTTCCTCCTGAGCGACACCTTTATCTTCAGTTGTTTTCTGCTCTCCTACATGACAGTGCGAATATCCACGACCGTGCCTTGGCCCAACCCCGGTGAAGTCTTCGCTTTGACGATCGGCGGCACAAAAATCCCGCTCATCCTGATTGCCATCATGACCTTCATCTTGATCAGTAGCAGCGGGACGATGGCCATGGCCGTCAACTTCGGCTACCGCCGCGATCGGGTCAAAAGCGCGGTCTTGATGCTGGTGACGGCAGCCTTTGGCGCCACCTTCGTCGGGATGCAGGGTTTCGAGTGGACCAAGCTGATCATGGAAGGGGTCCGACCTTGGGGCAACCCCTGGGGCGCGGTCCAGTTTGGCTCGAGCTTCTTCATGATCACGGGCTTCCACGGCACCCATGTGACCTTCGGCGTGATCTTCCTGATCATCATGGCGCGAAAGGTTTTGCGGGGCGATTTCGATCGCGAAAGGCGAGGCTTCTTCACCAGCAGAAAGGGGAACTACGAGATCGTCGAAATCATGGGTCTCTACTGGCACTTCGTCGATCTGGTGTGGGTGTTCATCTTTGCGCTTTTCTATCTCTGGTGAGGGCAAATCATGGCACAGGCAAAGGTTGGCGTGGCGACACAGGAACACCCGATCAAGCTTTATCTCGTGGTCTGGGGATGGCTGTTCGTCCTTAGCACCTGCTCTTACCTCGTCGACTATTTCGGCTTCCAGGGATATCTAAGATGGTCCTTGATCCTCCTCTTCATGATTTTGAAGGCAGGCTTGATTGTCGCTGTCTTCATGCACATGGCCTGGGAGCGGCTGGCCCTGATGTATGCTATCCTGGTCCCGCCGGGGTTGGTGTTGGTGTTCGTGGGACTGATGGTGTTTGAATCGGACTATACGCTCTTCACTCGGGTGAAATTTTTCGCGGGAGAGCCTTAGCTCGGAACCCCCTCCGGCCCCGAGCGTCCCGTCAGAGGACAAGGGAGGTTTCGTGGTTCACATCGCTTTGCTTGCAGTTTCGCTCGTTTGGCTCGTTGGCGGCCCCGCGTATGCGCAGGATGCCGCGGCGGGCGAGAAAGCATTCACCGTCTGTCGCACGTGTCATCAGATCGGGCCAAACGCCAAAAATGCCATTGGGCCGTCGCTGAACGGCGTCGTCGGCCGCAAGGCAGGCACCTATCCCGACTTCAGTTATTCCGATGCGAACAAGAACTCGGACCTGACCTGGGACGAAGCAACGCTTCAGACCTATTTGCCAAACCCGCAAGCCCTGGTGAAGGGCACGAAGATGACATTCCCAGGCCTGAAAGACCCTCAGAAAGTTAAAGACGTGATCGCCTTCCTCAAGCAGTACAAGCCGGACGGCAGCAAGGCGCAGTAGGTGGAGCGGGCGGATGCCGATGACCGCGAAGGTTCGTGTTGCCGCAACGGTGCAAACCGCCAAAGGCGTTGAGTACATCGCGGCATCCGCCCCTGACACCCATCATGAGGCGACCGTCGACCTCGGAAAAAACCGTGAACCCGGCAGGTCAGGCAAGGCCAGAAGAGCTTGACCCAGATCCCGCAATTGGAGAGCACGCCGCCGCCGTCGGCCGCGATACGCTCTTTCCCGGCGCTCGCCGACGGCGGGCCGACGGGCCGCGGCGCGATCGGCCTCGTCGCATTGGCGACCGATCATGTCTGCGAGCTCGATCTCCGCCAGATCATCCCGCAGGACCGCGTGCCGCTCTATGTCGGCCGCATCGGTTTCGCGCCGGAGATCACCGTCGAGACGCTGGGTGCCATGCGCGACGGCATCACTGCAGCCGCCGAACTCATCCTCGCCGGCGGACGGCTCGATGTCCTCGCCTATGGCTGCACCTCCGGGACGATGGTGATCGGCGAGGACGAGGTCTTCGCCCGATTGCGCGCGGCACGTCCCGGTATTGCCTGCACGACGCCGCCGACTGCGGCGTTGGCGGCGCTGCGGGCGCTCGGGCTGCGACGTGTCGCGGTGCTGACGCCCTATACCGAGGCGGTCAACCGCCGGGTGCACGACTATTTCACGGTCCGCGGGCTCGACATCGCCGGCTTCGGCGCCTTCAACAAGACATCGGACGCCGAGATCGCCGCCATTGCGCCCGCCAGCATCATCGCGGCGGCGCAAGCGCTCGACGGGCCGGATGTCGATGGCCTCTTCCTGTCCTGCACGGGGATGCGCGGTCTAGCCGCCGTCGAGCCGCTCGAGGCCGCGCTCGGCAAGCCGGTCGTTACCAGCAACCAGGCGATGGCGTGGCACGCGCTCCGCCTCGCCGGCCATGCCGCACCGCTCACCGGTTTCGGGCGGCTGCTGCGCGCCTAGGGCAAGCGGCAGCCCATCTTCACGCACTCGCTTCAGCCGCTCGCCTTCTGCCGCTTCGCCTCGTGCTCCTGCTGGCACGCCTCGATACGCTCCATGTGCAGTTGGCCCCAGGCGCATAGCGGTGCCAGCGCGTCGCAAAGCGTGCCACCGAATGACGTCAGGGCGTATTCGACGCGCGGCGGAACCTCTTTGTAGTCCTTCCGCGTCACGATCCCATCCGCCTCCATTTCCTTGAGGTGCTGGATCAGCATCTTCTCGCTGATGCCCGGAATCTGCCGGCGCAATTCGCCGAAGCGGCGGGGCGCTTGGCGCAATCCCCACAGGATCAGCACCTTCCATTTCCCGCCGACCACCTCGAGCGCGGCCTCGAGGCCGCAGCTGTATTCCTTCGGTCTCACAATCGTCTCCATCTCGCCGTCTCCTCCGCATTTTATCCCACGACTTACCAAAAGGTGAGTACTTGTCTTGTAGAAATCAAGGCCGATATTTGCGCTAACGCAATTCGTCCGCGTCCCCCCCAAGCGACGGAAAAATCCCAGGGAATCCCGATGAGAGCTCGAATGCAGCAATTCCTGCGTCGCCGCGTCGTCACCGGCGCGATCCTCGCCTCGATCATCGTTGTGGGTGCTTATGCGGTACGCACGCCGCGCGCCAGCGGCGACCCGCCGGCCGCGCCGCCGCCGACCGTGACCGTCCAAACCCTCGCCCCGCAGAAGATCCGCGTATGGTCGGAATTTTCCGGCCGGCTGCACGCGGTGGATGCGGCGGAGGTGCGGCCCGAGGTCGGCGGCCGCATCACCGAGGTGCGGTTCGAGGATGGCGCGACCGTCAAGGCGGGCGATGTGCTGTTCGTCATCGATCCCAGGCCTTACGAGGCGGCGGTGGCGCGCGCCCGGGCGAACCTCGCCTCGGCCCAGACCAACGCCGCCTTTGCCAAGGTCGAGTTCGAGCGCGCCGCCGCCATGGTGAAGTCGCAAACGGTCGCGCAGCGCACCTATGACGAGCGCGGGAACGCGAGTCGCGTCGCCAATGCCGCGGTGGAAGCCGACGCGGCGCAGCTCAAGCAGGCCGAGCTCGATCTCGAGCATGCCTATGTCCGGGCACCGATCGCCGGGCGTGCGAGCCGCGCGGAAATCACGCTCGGCAATCTGGTGCAGCCGGGGCCGGGGGCGCCGCTCCTGACCACGATCGTGGCATCGCAATCGCTCTACGCCGATTTTGAGGTCGACGAGCAGACTTATGTCGAGAGCATCCGCGGCTATACGAACGGGCGCGAGGGCGAACGGCGCATTCCCGTTCAGCTTTCCGTGCCGGGTGACAGAAGCGGCGTCCACCAGGGCAGCATCTACAGCTTCGACAATCGCATCGACGTGGCGAGCGGCACGATCCGCGCCCGCGCCAAATTCGACAATCCCGACGGCGCGCTGGTCCCTGGCATGTTCGTGTCGGTCAAGCTGGCCGAGGGCGCCGAGCGCGACGTGCTGCTCATTCCCGAACGGGCCGTCGGCTTCGATCAGAGCAAGAAATTCGTCTATGTCGTCGACCGGGGGAACAAGGTCGCTTATCGCGAAGTCGAGCTCGGCAGGCAGGTGCAGGCGCAGCGCATCGCGCTCAAGGGCGTGCAGCCAGGCGACCGGGTGATCGTCGATGGCGTCCAGCATGTCCGTCCGAACGTCCTCGTCGAGGCGAAAGAGGCGGCGCCCGCCGGCGTGGCGCCGGCGCTCGTCTCGCAGGCCGCCGCCCAATAACCAACCATCGCCGAGATCACCATGAATCTCTCCCGCTTCTTCATCGATCGGCCGATCTTCGCCGGGGTGGTCTCGGTGGTCGTCTTCCTCGCCGGGCTGGTCTCGCTCTTCCAGCTGCCGATCTCTGAATACCCAGAAGTGGTTCCCCCGACGGTCGTCGTGAAGGCGCAGTTTCCCGGCGCCAATCCCAAGGTGATCGCCGAAACCGTCGCCTCGCCGCTCGAGGAGCAGATCAACGGCACCGAGAACATGCTCTACATGTTCTCGCAGGCCTCGTCCGACGGGTTGCTGACCTTGACCGTCACATTCAAGCTCGGCACCGATCCCGATCTCGCGACGCAGCTGGTGCAGAACCGTGTCAACCAGGCGCTGCCGCGCCTGCCGGACGTGACCAAGCAACTCGGCGTCACCACCGTCAAGAGCTCGCCCGACCTGACGATGGTGGTGCATCTGACCTCGCCCGACGGGCGCTACGACATGCTCTACCTGCGCAACTACGCGGTCCTCAACGTCAAGGATCAGCTCGCCAAGATCCCGGGCGTCGGCAGCGTCCAGCTCTTCGGCTCGGGCGATTATGCCATGCGCATCTGGCTCAACCCGCGCAAGGTGGCGGAGCGCGGGCTGACGCCGCAGGACGTGGTTGCGGCGGTGCGCAGCCAGAATCAGCAGGTCTCGGCCGGGGTGATCGGCGGTCCGCCTTATGACAACGACGTGGCGCTGCAGCTGCCGATCAACGTGCAAGGCCGGTTGCAGGAGATCGAGGAATTCGCCGAGATGATCGTCAAGCGCGATGCCTCCGGCGTCATCACGCGGCTGAACGACATCGCGCGCATCGAGATCGACGCCGCCCAGTACGGTCTGCGCTCCCTGCTCGACAATCAGCCGGCGGTCGCCATTCCGATCTTCCAGTCGCCCGGCTCGAACGCCATCGAGATCTCGAACCAGGTGCGCAAGACGATGGCGACCTTGAAGAAGAGCTTCCCGGAAGGGGCGGAATATTCCGTCGTCTATGACCCGACGATCTTCGTGCGCGGCTCGATCGAGGCGGTCGTCCATACGCTGCTGGAAGCGCTCGCCCTCGTCGTGCTTGTCGTCATTGTCTTCCTGCAGACGTGGCGCGCTTCGATCATCCCGCTGCTCGCCGTCCCGGTGTCGATCATCGGCACCTTCGCGATCATGCACGCCTTCGGCTTCTCGATAAATGCGCTCTCGCTCTTCGGGTTGGTGCTGGCGATCGGCATCGTCGTCGACGATGCGATCGTCGTCGTCGAGAACGTCGAGCGCAACATCGAGGCCGGGCTGAACGCGCGCGACGCCACGATCAAGGCAATGGGCGAGGTCACTAGCCCGATCATCGCGATCACGCTGGTGCTCTGCGCCGTCTTCGTGCCGATCGCCTTCATCACCGGCTTGACCGGCCAGTTCTATCGCCAGTTCGCGCTGACCATCGCCTTCTCGACCGTCATCTCCGCCTTCAACTCGCTGAC
>WNGL01008170.1_pt1 | contig 12259 bp, 8 predicted proteins | sample 5400591 | NCBI WGS metagenome assembly WNGL01 (sample SAMN13153377, study PRJNA577476) | soil metagenome | isolation source: 80 cm soil or saprolite under Garry oak tree replicate 1 | place: USA:California | collected 2016-06-15
AAACCGGCTGATACCAGGGAAGGTCAGCTTGCCATATGATGGCGCGAATCCCGTAATTTACGACAATGACGAAGCCGTAGACCAGTATACAGATGAGTATCTTCTGGCACTTTCCTCGCTTGGCAAGATTCATCTGAAAGGGATGATCACATCGAGCCCAATCGTCCCTTTTGATAAATGGGTTACCGTTGAGAATTACGAACGAGACGTCACTGACCGCGAGCAACTCATAACGAACGCAAAGGCTAGCGGCCTTCTGAATATCCCGAACCGCTTTAGGGGGCCAATGGGCAATCTACAGGAGCCGGCTTCAGGGCGCATCGAAGACACGCGCCCGATCGGATCGGACGGCAGCCGGTTCATTGTTTCCGAGGTAAGCAATGCGAGCCCACAAAAGCCGCTCGTTATCGTGGCCGGCGCCCCTTTGACCGCTGAGGCCGATGCGTACCTATTGGATCCTTCGATTGCTGACAAAGTCATTGTCGCCTGGCTGGGCGGCACAAGAAAAGATATGTGCGATTACAACGGGACACAGGACCCGTGGGCTGCGTATATCGTGCTGCAAAAACTCCACTTGGTCCAGTTTCCTCTGCGGGTTGCCCCGCCGTATGTCCCCAAAGAACAACTGCTGGGCTTACCCACCAGCCCGTTGCGAGAATTCATGTACCACAAGCATCACCCGACGAACTCAGATCCAGGTAGCATCGATGGGGACGGTCCGCCGGCCATCAGTCTTGTCCGCCCCGACTATCCCCTGGTCGTAAAAAGGGTCGCATTCAGACGCTGGGTGCCGTGCTATGAGCACTCGGTCCCATCATTTTATGCAGGTTTCGAATATCACCTGCCATGGATCGAACCGAAGGAGAGCCGGGCGCTTGTCGTCGAGAGGTCGGACCCTCGCGTCTCGACCGATGAATGGTGGAAAGTCGTCCAAAAGGCCCTTTCGCATTAGAGAGAGTCGGGACTCCGACAGAACGATAACGGAGGGAGTTATGTCATTTCCGACCGATAGAACGATGATTAGTTTGCTCAATAGCGCCAGCAGCCTGGCCGGAGGCATGGCGGTCGTGACCGGAGCCAGTAGCGGAATTGGGCGATCTATCGCATTAGCTTTGTCGCATCAAGGCATGCAGTTATGTCTCATCGGAAGGGACCCGATCAGGCTGGCTGAGACGGTTGCATCAGCCCAACAGTTTTCTAAAGTCATTGACTTTCAAATTGATTTAGCAGTTGACGCGGACCTCCGACCGCTTCTCCAACATTTGGAAAGAGAAGCCGGCGGGCTTGACGTTTTGATTCACAGCGCCGGAGAGGTCCATCCGGGAGAGTTGGAACGCGCGCGTATTGAAGACTTGGACCATCAATATGCCATCAATGTCCGAGCACCTTATTTTGTGACAAAGGTGCTGCTGCCTTTCCTGATGAAAGCGCGCGGGCAGATCGTCTTCATTAACTCAAGCGTTGTGCTGACGACAAACCGTCCGGGAATTGGCCAATACAGCGCCACAAAGAGCGCATTAAAAGCAATTGCCGATAGTTTGCGTGTGGAAGTGAATCCGAAGGGAATTCGGGTGCTTACACTGTATCTCGGACGGACCGCCACGCCTATGCAGGAGGCTCTCTTCCGGCAGGAGGGACGGGTCTATCAACCTCAGTTGCTTCTGCAACCGGAAGATGTAGCGTCCATGGTCATTCATACGCTTATGCTTCCGTCGACTGCCGAGGTGACGGACATTACGATGAGACCAATGCAGAAGTCGTATTAGCTTAGTCGATGCGGGTTGCGGCTGCCCGCAGCAATCCCGATTCCAAAAACCCTGAGAGACAACCTTCCAGAGATCTGACTTTGTTCTACAGGAACTGTACCCGTGTCATGTATCCCGTTTGAGTGTGCCTGATAACGCCCATTGCTATACTTGGGTTATCGAAATCTCGGCCAAAATGAGAAATGAATCTCAGTCCCTAGTGAGCGTTATCACGCCCGTGTACAACGGAGCAAAGCATCTCGCAGAGTGTATCGATAGCGTTCTCGCACAGACTTATCAACATTGGATATATACGATCGTAAACAACTGCAGCACAGATGAAACATTGGAGATTGCGCAGGCTTACGCCACGAGGGACCCACGGATTCGCATCCATAACAACCAGACTTTTCTTCCGGTGATTGAGAACCATAACCATGCGTTGCGTCAGGTTTCTTCGGAGGGCAAGTACTGCAAGTTGTTGTTTGCCGATGACTGGTTATTTTCAGAATGCCTGCAACAGATGGTGCAACTGGCTGAGGCGCACCCGTCTGTAGGGCTCATCAGTTCCTACGGATTGCGGGATAGCACTGTGCTGTGGACTGGATTGCAATATCCAAGCACTGTTATTTCCGGTCGAGAGACATGCCGTCAGCGGCTTCAAGATGGTCCATACGTCTTCGGGACCGGTACGTCCCAGATGTTTCGCGCCGATTTGGTGCGTAGCCGCGATCCCTTTTATAACGACCGTAATCTCCATTGCGATTCAGAAGTATGTTTTCAAATTCTTCAGGCTTCTGACTTCGGTTTCATACATCAAATTCTTCATTACACCCGAGCTCCAGGAGCCGAATCTTATACGACTTTCGCGTTCAAAAGAAGATCTCTTGAGGCAATGAAGCTTTATGAAGTGCTGACATATGGCCAAGTGTTCTTGACGCAACAAGAGTTCGATTTCTATCGCGAGAAGAATCTGGCCGAATACTATGATTTCCTTGCCCAATGCATCCTCGCCGGTGGCGAGTCGTGGAAATTTCATAAATCGAAACTGAATGAATTCGGGCTATCGCTTGACCGAACAAGACTTGCGGCAGCAGTTGCAAAAAAAGGTCTAAGAGCCCTGTTCAAGCATCCGAAGCAGACGTTCGTGCAACTGGTGCATGGCACCAGCATCCTCAGGAATCGTCTGCGCTCAGAGTAGCTTGACGAAAGGCGGCGGAGAGAATGATAAGGAGTTCCAAGTTGAAGGTCGGCGATTGGGTGGAGATTCGAAGCCCGGAGGAAATCCGGCGAACCTTGGATATTCACGGACGACTCGATGGAATGCCATTTATGCCTGAGATGTTCGAGTCTTGCGGTAAGAGATTTCAAGTCTATAAAAGGGCCCACAAGGCCTGCGACACGGTTTTTCCTACTCGCAGCCGTCGCATTGCCAAAGCGGTCCATCTCAACACTCGTTGCGATGGAAAAGCGCATGGCGGGTGCCAGGCCGGCTGCCTTATTTACTGGAAGGAGGAATGGCTAAAGCGAGTTGACCGCGATGCACCGAAGGATGCCGCACAGTATGTTGAGCTCCGTTCAAATGGTTCTCATAAACAGGAAGATGAGTTTGATCTGACAAACTTGACACAGCGAATCGATCCCCTGGACCAGACAACCGCATATGTATGCCAGGCAACGCAATTGCCTTATGCTTCCTCGCAGCTCGAGTGGTGGGATATTCGGCAATATGTTGAAGACTACTTCTCTGGCAACGTGGGTCTTGGCCGCATTCTCAGAGGGTTTGGATATTCGATCTTCTATCACTTGAGCCAGGCAGGCATTGGAGTGGGACGGCCATTGCGCTGGCTATATGACAAGGTTCACTTGCGCTGGAGGGGCACTCAGTACCCTCGCAAAAGAGGAAGTATCGCGGAAGGAGCGACAACCCCAGCTGAAGTTCTCGACCTGCAGCCGGGAGAGTTGGTGCGCGTAAAGTCTCATGCAGAGATTCTTAAAACGCTCAACATTAACAGTATGAACCGTGGCATGTTCTGGGATGCGGAGATGGTGCCATTTTGTGGACAAACGCATCGCGTGGCCAGACGTGTTACAAAAATCATCAACGAAAAGACTGGAAAGATGCAGGAGATGAAGACCCCTTGTATCGTCCTTGAAGCAGTGGTGTGCATGGCGAAATATAGCCATTGCCGCATGTTTTGTCCCCGCAGCATCTATCCGTACTGGCGCGAAATCTGGCTCGAAAGAGTCGAATCGCCGGCCAACGTCCAAAGGGAGAAGTGAATTCAATTGTGGCGGCGAAGAGCGCCTACGGAGTTATGCGCCTGACTCCTTTGTTGGGCAAGAGAACACCAATCCCGCTTTACGATCCGGATGAGATGCCGAGAGACTGCGTTTGAGCAATCAAGCAATCAATGGAGATGCAAAGTGAAGGTCGCGATCATCGGTGGTGGAATCGTAGGGTTGGCAACGGCACACCAGCTTCTCGTTGAGCACCCCCACATTCAAGTACTCGTCTTGGAGAAGGAGAGTGGACCAGCCAGGCACCAGACCGGAAACAACAGCGGAGTGCTGCACTGTGGGCTCTATTACAAACCCGGCTCGACGAAGGCGCGTCTTGCGGTGCAGGGCATTCGCAGAATGGTAGAGTTCTGTGCTCAGCACAACGTTCGGTATGAATTGTGTGGGAAGATTGTTGTTGCAACTCAGGGGGAGGAGGTGCCTCGACTGCACGCCCTTCTCGAACGCGGCACCGCAAACGGCCTGCAGGGGCTTCAACTACTAGGTCCGGAACAGATCCACGAATATGAACCTCACGCTGCCGGTTTGGCGGCGATTCGTGTTCCTCAGGAAGGGATTGTCGACTTCACAGCCGCCGCCGAAGCCATGGTGAGCGAGATTCGTACACGCGGCGGTGAGATGAGGTTCTCCTCAGAGGTCACCAAGCTCCATGACTCAAATGGCTGGAGAATTCATACCAGGAACGGCGATTATCAGGCGGACTTCCTCATCAACTGCGCCGGCTTGCATTGCGATCGCTTAAGTTCAATGGCGGGCAATCACGATCCTGCGCGGATCGTTCCATTCCGTGGTGAATACTACAAGCTAAAACCAGAGCGCCAACATCTGGTTCGAAACCTGATCTATCCGGTTCCGGATGCCAAGTTTCCATTTCTCGGCGTGCACTTTACGCGGCTGATTCACGGAGGTATTGAAGCTGGACCGAATGCAGTGATTGCATTTGCTCGCGAGGGTTATCGGCGCAGCGATTTCAACTTGCGTGACATGATCGAGACGGTCACCTACCGCGGATTTTGGCGATTCCTTCTTCGGTACCCAACGATGTGCTGGGACGAATTCAGGCGATCCTTCAGCAAGGCTCTTTTCTGTCGTTCTCTTCAGAGGCTTGTTCCAGAACTTCAAATGGAAGACTTGATGCGGGGAGGAGCAGGTGTGCGGGCGCAGGCTCTTTTGCCCTCAGGGGAATTGGTTCAGGATTTCTATTTTGTACGCCAGGCGCGGGCACTGCACGTCTTGAACGCACCAAGCCCCGCGGCCACAGCCTGCCTGACAATTGCGGATGAGATCATCGCTTTCGCGGGGGATGCCTTCGGCAAGTGACGATTCGGAATACGTACCCTCACTCGCCAGAGGCCCAAGTATCCACAAGCAAGACTTTCGAGAATTGCGCCTTACGCAATTCCGTTCAGCTATGGAATCGTAACGCTCGTCACGTTCGAGGGCGTGCTTTCCACATTGGAATAATCGACACTCTTGACGATGTAATCGTAGGAAGTCCCGCCCTGTACGGTGGTGTCCGCGTACGTTGTCTGGACATCGACCGACGAGTTTAACAAGTGATATGAAGAAGCGCCGGACGCCGATCGATAAACTCGGTATCCAGCTATCGGATCGGTCGAACTGATTGGTGCATCCCAGTTGAGTTGTACCTCGTGCGTTAGAGTCGCGCCGCCCGTTACGCCATTGCCGCTCAGCGCGATCAACGCAGGGTTGTTTGTTAAAGAGTCGCTTACGATTGTCAGTTGAGAAGTCGCGGGCCCCGTAGCTATTGGATCAAATTGCACGTTCAGAGAAAGCGTCTGACCCGAATTCAATGTGACAGGGAAATTGGTTCCCGGTACTGAGAAAGCTGTTCCTGTCAGCGTTGCGGAACTGATGGTCACTGGCAACGTGCCAGTGGATTTCAATGTCAGAGACTTCGTCGACGGAGTTCCGACTGTCACATCCCCAAAAGACAGACTCGTGGCACTCAGGTCGAGGCTTGAAGTTCCGCTTGGTGACAGTGTCAACGGACTCAATTGCATGACAGCCGTCTGAGAAACGCCGTTGGCGCTCGCGGTCAAAGTCACAGATTGCGTGCTATTGACCGAGGACGTGACCGCGTTAAATCCTGTGCTCGTAGCACCGGCGAGGACTGTCACTGCAGATGGTACTGAGACCAATTGGTTGTTGCTGGAGAGATAGACGACAAATGGGTCGGTTGCAGGGGCGCTCAAATACACTGAGCACGCTTTCGTTTCCAAGGAAATAAGGGAGAGTGTGCCGCAGGAAACAGCGCTGACCGCTGGTAAACCCGTGCTTACGCTTCCAGTGCCTGTTAGGCCCACAACAGACGTTGGAGAAGTTGCGGAATCGATGTTAACGGTCAGCTTGCCCGTCGTGGATCCATTTGTTGTGGGATTGAAATGCACCTTAAGGCTGAGTGACCCGCCTGGGGTGAGTGTCACAGGGAGGATCGTGCCTCCATCCAAATAAAATGAACTTCCGGTTACGCTTAACTTCGAAATCGTTACGGACGCAGATCCCTGATTGCCGAGTGATAATTTTGAGGTGACCTGTTGACCAATGGGAACAGTGCCGAAGCTGATCCTTCCCGGGGACGGAGTGATCGCGCCCGTGACCCCTGTGTTCCAGACAAGCCCTCCACAGCCACACATGGCGACTGTGACCAGGCACGAAAGAATCGCTACCAAAATAGTTTTTCGCCGGAGGTAGGGCCGACGGATGATTGCAGGACGAGATATGAGTCTTTCGTTTTCTTGAATATGAGTTGCGATTACCAATAATTGCGGCACTGAAAGTTCACGGCCAGACGGCTGCCGAACCTGAATTTTGTACATCCACTTCTCCTCAGCAGGCGCTCTCGCACCTCTTTTAACTTTGCAAACAGAGATCTTCTTCGACCCAACAAAACCTGCAACTGGTCGTAATCACTTTCAAGAAACCAGAACATGCCGTGCCCAGCACAATCCAACCGAACAATATGTGATAAAAATCACCGATATTGCGTCTTTCATCGTTCGCTTGGCATTCCCTTCGTTCTTCCTCCGCTAACCGCCGTTTCTCCTCGCCTGATTTACCCGTGCTGCATTTGCCGTCTTGGCAAGCCTTCTCGGCACAGGGAATGAGCCGCCGTTGACCGTCAAGTCCCCGTATAACTCAATGATTTGAATTCTGATTGGCCCGGCCGCTCGAACCTCGACACACTCGCACGCGATTCAAACGTGTAATTCCCTCACTTCGCAAGGGACTGCAGATGATTAGTTGCCCACTTGTGTGCAGCTAAGTCGCGGCGTGCACACAATCAGGCCGCTGGATTTGAAACATTCGACACAGACCTTGCAACATCTATGCCAAATTGGTTGTCCAGTGAGGAAAATAATTTCGCTAATGATTTGTTGAGTTTGGCGCCTAGAAAGAAGGAGGGGGGCGGCCTAAGTCAATCCTTCTCGATTTGAGAACTGTGTAAATGTTTCCACGTTGGGTATTATCTACTCAGTACATATCGCCCAAACAACATGGCCTTAAACTCTTCTGTACGGCAAGCTGAGAGATATTGCCTGTGGAAAAACAGGTCGAATCTGCAGCATCATTGCAGAAGTTTGACTCACTTCGGAGCAGGGAGAGTTTTGTCGGAAGGCACTCGAGCGCAGCGTGAACGTTATCTTCTCACCATTCTCGCCGGCACTCTAACGGGAAGATCGATCCCGCAAAATCCGAATGGGTCTTACCAGATAGTAAAGAGGATCAAGAATTCTTGGCAGTGCGATCGCTGCCCGATCTAGTTCGTTCGGTCGAAAGAGACTCGGAGAAAAGAAGAAGCGGATCCGGTCGCTGAATCCCAACAGCCGAATGTTGTACGGCACTCGCGATCGTGGAATGCTTCCGGGCGCATCAAAGATATTCTCTGAGATGTGCTCTGCAAGGGCGCGCACCGAAGAGTCTGATTCAAAGTTCTGCAACACTCTCTCTGGAACCGGGGCGTTTGCTACTTTGCGTGCCAGCAGTACGCCCAGGCCGAGTGCCTGCCAGAGGCCATTGCGTTTTGCTTCCTGCAAAACGTCCTTCCAATCGAGCTCGGGGTTCGCAGCCAGCAGGTGCGCCACATCACAAATCCAGATAAGACGCGACCAAATGTGTTTGCTTCCGTGCATGCACAGCACCAGGAGCGTAATCGCTGGCTCCATATCCGGAACTTTAGCGCCCGCAAGATTCGTTGTGCGCCTTCGCGGCCAAACCCAATCCATCCCCAGGTTGCGTCTGAACTTCGGCTGAGTCAGCTCGAGCCTCCAGCGGAGTTCAATTACCATTCCATCCGACCCCCGCTCGAAGTGATATTCGTAATAATCTTCAGTCGCTGGCGATCCGTCTGCCAGCACCTCGGTCTTCAGTTCATATCCCCTCTGATTCAGAGCGGCAGTTGCTCGCGCCAGATCGCGATGAAAGATCAGAACGTCCAGATCTCCTGCGGTGCGCGTTGAGAGGTCTTTGTAAATTGAGGCAGCTAGCACCACGCCTTTGAACGGCATGGCCTGAATCTTCTGTTCATTGAACTCCCTGAGTACTGCAATCAATTCGGCAGCGTTCGTGAGGCTGTGAAAAACATTGCGATCATATTCGGCTCGCATGCACTCAATCGCCGTGGATGGTATTGCGTTGCTCTGATTTGCCAGTCGAAGAAAAAGCCGCGGTAGAACTCGGTGTTTGCGCGCGACGCGGATCAGCGCATCCCAGTCGCAGATTCTAGGCACAATCTCGGCGAACTCCTTATCGTCGCCATTGGCTGGCCACCGGGCGACAGCGAGCAACAGCTCACGAGACTCTCGCTCCATCGACATCAGGACTGCCATCCTTCACGTGGGTTCAACTTTGCTCTGGCCCTTAGTTGAACGGATGCACCTCAAAAGTCAACCAATTAAAGATCAAAAAAAGCATCTTGCTGAATTCTCGTGGGGTTAGGGCGAGACCTCCACATGTACTCTTCTAGTATCTACACATAAAGTACCGACCCAAGCACATTACCCGAACTATGTATCCGATTACTATGGATAAGTTGCTTTGTGTTTAATCACTTCGGGCTCACTAACGGCCGTTGTATATTTACCGTGTAGTCGCAGGAATTCCAACTTCAATCCGCCTTGATTAGGAGGGCCCCCCCATGCATGTAGAGCGTCTAAATTCTAGCGACCTTGTAGTAAAAGGACTCCCGGATGGTTCGCGAGTCATCGTCAACTCAAACAATGAGACGGTATTCGCGTTGAACCCAACCGCCGGCGCCGCCTGGGACGCATGCAGCTCTCCGACGACGCTTTCCAAGGTCACCGAAGAGATGCGTCGCTCCTTCGACGCAAGTGTCACCGAAGAACTTGCTGAGCAAGCGATCCTCCAACTTAAAGAGAAGAAACTGGTGAGCGTGTCTGGAACATTCCCCAAGACAACGCGTCGTGAAGTCCTCGCGGGATTGAGTGCGGTTGCATTGCCTCTCGTCGTCTCCTTGACGGTAGGCGAACAAAAGGCTCATGCGGATCATGCAAGATCTTCCGAAAACTCGAACGATGAATCTTTTGACCATAGACCCCACGCAAGTGTTCCAAAACACAAAAGCTTGAATCACTAGAGACAAACGGCAGTCCTGCAAAAGCACGGGATTCACGCTCTGCAATTCAGCGCACTTGTGTTCAGATCTTTTACTTTAGGATTGGCGGGTTGGAAGTCCTGCTCGCCCCAGTTGTGAAGCGACACTTCGAAAACGTGCCCGACACAGTTGTCTATGATAACCGTGAAGGCAATTCGAAGCGTCGCTTCCTCAATCCCTCTCTGTCTCTGTCTATATGCGTGGAAAGTTCAGTTTCGACATTCGCGCTTTTGACTGCAAGGTCCATGTGGAGACGGCGTGTCCAGACGCTTACAGCACCTTGAAGGAATATATCTTCCCGTCGTTGCCAAGATCCAGCGCACCGGCGCCTTCCCCAGACATCTTTTTGAGCGTCGAAAGACACAATAACCTCTTCCAGCTATCGGTCAATGGTTCTCCTGTCGCATCGTTGGGGAGCGCGATGGACCTGGCGCTTGCGACGATCAAGGCATTGGATGATGCGATGATTCAACGCCTCACTACTCTGCGCGCCGTGCATGCAGGCGCGATTGTCTTCGGGGGTAGTGCGATTTTGATCGCGGGCCCTTCTCACGCGGGCAAATCATCCATGGTGGCGGAGCTGCTTCGCCGGGGGGCGACATACCTTTCTGACGAGTATGCGCTGATCGATTCAGATGGACTTGTTCACCCGTACCCGCGGCCCTTGCTGCTCAGGAACGGGAGCACCCATCAAATCCCAACTCTTCCCAATGAACTCAACGCCTCTTTCGCTGGTGCGCCGGTATCGGTGGGATGGATTCTTTCGCTCGAATATCAGGCGGGAGCTACGTGGAGAGTGCAGAACGTGCCGCAAAGTGAAGGTTGGATGATTCTGCTACGGAACACGCCGCATACCCTGGCCCAATCGCCATCAATGACAGAAGTATTCCGCCGCGCAGTAGCGGGAGCCAGGTGCTATGCCGGCCATCGAGGCGATGTCGTCCCAGCCGCCGATCAAATCCTGAAACTGGTCAGCGGCGCTGCCTGACTGGCAAAGCGCCGCTGATCGAGGATCAAGCTATCAGATCGTTTCAGCTACGGGATCGCGACAGTGGTCGTATTCGAAGGTGCGCTTTCCACGCCGGAAGTGTCGACGCTCTTTACGATGTAGTCGTACGCGCTACCGCTTTGGACCGTAGTGTCGGCATAAGCGGGTAGAGTGGAGGAACTCAACATCTGGTAAGAGCCCGTTCCGCTAGACGCTCGATAGACGTGATAGCCGGCGATAGTCACTGAGGAGTCTGTCGGTGCAACCCAATTCAGGTCGACCTGATGGGGAGCACCGGTGCCGCTCAGCCCGATCGTCACCGTTGCATTTGTTGAAGAGTTGCTCTTGATGGTCAGTTGACCGGTTACAGATCCTGAAGTGGTCGGATCGAACTGGACACTAAGGGTCACCGCCTGCCCTGGATTCAGCGTGAGTGGGAAAGCTGCTCCAGAAACCGAGAAGCCGGTTCCCGTTACGGTGGCCCCACTCACTGTCACCGCAGCAGTGCCTGTAGAGGTCAACGTGACCATCTGGGTGGCAGGCGAGTTCACCACTACAGTACCAAACGAAATGCTGCTAGCGTTCACGTTGAGCGTTGGTACCGATGCGTTCAATTGCAGTGCGAACGTCTTGGAGACGCCATTTGCGGTTGCCGTCAGCGTCGCAGTCTGAACAGTACTGACCGATGAGACATTGGCAGTAAAGCCTACGGAATTCGCATTCGCAGGAACCGTAACAGAAGTCGGCACACTGACAGCAGTATTGTTGGAGGCGAGGCTTACGCTCACTCCGCCTGATGGTGCCGCTCCGCTGAGCGTAACCGTGCAAGCATCTGTTGTAGAACCTGTCAGCGACGAGCTGCTGCAGGAGAGTGTGTTCAACGCAGGCGTGCTTACTGTACCCGTTCCGGACAAGCTGATCACTGCCGTCGGATTGGTCGACGAATTGCTGCTCACCGTAAACTGACCGGTCACCGATCCCGCAACCGTGGGAGCGAATTGTACAGTTACGGTAGATGCCTGACCGGGATTGAGCATAACTGGGAAGCTGACTCCGGAGACCGAGAAACCACTTCCGCTGGTTATCGCGGAGTTGATGGTGACAGGGGCTGTCCCGGTGGACGTGAACGTAACGAACTTCGACACACTGTTATTCACTACCACGCTGCCAAACGAAATGCTGGTCGCGCTGATACTCAGCGTCGGGGTATACGCATTCAGTTGCAGAGCGAAACTCTTGGTGGCGCTGTTGGCTGTTGCTGTCAGAGTTACCGTTTGAGTTGTGCTCACCGCTGACACAGCCGCTGTGAAGCTGGCGCTCGTGGAATTGGCTGGCACCACAACCGATGCAGGGACCGTCACTGCCGTGCTGCCGCTGGAAAGGGTAACGGTGGTTCCGCTGCCTGGTGCTGCCGAGCTCAAAGTGACAATGCAGGCATCCGATCCTGATCCTGTCATCGTTGCGCTGCTGCAAGTGAGAGAACCCATCGAGGACTGAGAGGAGGAGTTGAATCCTTTCCCGTGCAGCTTTACAGTTGTCGCGGAGAGGGTTGAGGTGCTGGTCATAACGCTCAACTGCCCCGTCGTATCC
>WNGL01008171.1_pt1 | contig 12259 bp, 11 predicted proteins | sample 5400591 | NCBI WGS metagenome assembly WNGL01 (sample SAMN13153377, study PRJNA577476) | soil metagenome | isolation source: 80 cm soil or saprolite under Garry oak tree replicate 1 | place: USA:California | collected 2016-06-15
GCAAGGCCTCGCGAATTTCCTCAGAGCGGATGGTCAGGGTCTTAGGCAACCCGGCGCTCAAATCGCGTCCCTTGACTTCCATGGTTAATTCCTGCTCCAGCGGAAAGGCAGAGCCAATGCGAATCTTGATTTCTTCCGCGGTGCGTTCGCCTATCATCAAATTATAGGCCCGTTTCATGTGCGCCACGACTGTCTCGTCGAATTCGTCTCCGCCCACCCGCAGGCTGCGGCTGAAGACGATCCCGGCCAGGGAGATGATAGCAATCTCACAAGTCCCCCCACCGATATCCACGATCATGTTGCCCGCAGGTTCATGCACCGGCAATCCGACGCCGATCGCCGAGGCCATCGGTTGTTCAATCAGATACACTTCCCGCGCGCCAGCATGAGTTGCAGAATCTTTGACTGCCCGTTTTTCGACTTCGGTGATGCCCGACGGCACAGCCACCACCACCCGGGGCGCGATCAGTTTCCTATGGTGGACCCTTTGGATGAAGTGGCGGAGCATCGCTTCGGTGATTTCGAAATCAGCGATCACTCCGTCTTTCATCGGGCGGATGGCCACAATATTCCCAGGTGTGCGGCCCAGCATCCGTTTGGCTTCTTCGCCTACGGCCAGAACGGTGGTGGTGCCAGCCTGGATTGCGACCACCGACGGTTCGCGCAAAACGATTCCCCGGTCCCGCACATAAACCAAGCAGTTGGCCGTCCCGAGGTCGATCCCTATGTCATTGGAAAACAGGCTTTTGAATTGCGCTAACATGAATTGTGCCTAACCAAGGCACAGATTAAAAGCGCAGATACTTCCAGGTCAAGACTATTAACCCGTCTTGATTTCCGCTTTCAGGACTTTGCGCTGTTCAACGCAGCCGTTCAACCAGCGGGCCTCTTTTGGCAAGCTTAGAAGCGTGCCGCGTGCAAAGCGGGCGGGACAGAACGGACTCCCGAACGGATACTCACTGGCCCACCCTGCGCGACTTTTCCGAATTCAGTAGAAAGGCTTGGCAAGGATGCCCGTACCACTTCGTCCTCAAACACCGGCGCTCTGAATTTCCATACCGCGCCCGACTGATAACTGATCAGGCAATCCGACGTTAGCCCCACAGCCGTTTCCACCTGATTGAAGAGGATGAACTCGATCCGCACCCAGTCCAAGTCGCTTGGCGTCGAGTTTACCACCTCACCCGCGATGCACCGGAACCCCAATTGGCTCACCTCCCACCTAATCTTGCGAATCTCCACTGCGTATTTGTCCAGCGCGTAAGGCCGGCTGGCCTCCGGCACGTACAACACAGTTTCCATCGTGCAGTTGGGGCAGTTGACCGTTTCACCGGTCCTGGAAACCCGGAAGGGCAGCCAATTATTGCAGAAGTTGCAGAAGCAAGTCACATTTTTGTCTTCCATAAGCATAAAGGTTTTGGTTGCTTGACTGGTTTCAACTTGACTCCGCCTAAACGCGGGTGGATCAAAACGCTCAAGCCAATCAGCTATCATCTTTTAGAGCTTCTGGCTCAATCCCGCAACCGGCCCAAGTCCTAAACGTGGACCGAGGGTCTTACCGGGAGGATTTCCGTAATTATACATAGCTACACCGCAAGTCGGGCGAACGAGCCTGGCGCAGCTTGAAAGCTGTCGCCGAATCTGTCACGGCCCGTCGGCGTCCATTGCGGCCATGCAGGAAGCGCGGAACTCCTACGCCAAGCGAGTTCATCTGACCAGCCACGCTGGGGCGGAGCAACGAAAAGGCGACCCAGTCGAACTGGGTCGCCTCATCCTAACCAACCTAACAACCACCACAATAACCCCGAAGCACCATACCTGCGTTTAAGCAGTGCGCAAGTGGCCATACCGCACTATGCATTGTATCTTATTGATATTCAGTGACTTATTTTGAAATACCACAGCACTTGTCCGTCGCCGCCAGGTTTGGCGGAGTCGATTGTGAGAGATTTTCGCGGCGAACGGAAGCAGGTCGGCGGCGATAGGTCTGGTTTTTCTTGAGCGTTTCCCACGTGGAGAAATGTTTTTGGTTTAACTAGGTTTAACAGACTTTAACTGGCTTTAACTGGATGGAGGACCAAGTTGGCAAGCAGGGTGAGGCGCAAGGGAGGCCAGGACGAGTTCGAGAACGCTCGAAACCGGCTGGCAGCGCGGTGCAAACCCTTGGAACGGAAGAAGTTAGGACCCACAAGCCGCGCCCGATACTCCGATGAATGCAAGGTGTTACCCCGTAAGTAGCCGCGCAAGTGCTTGGAAATCAACAAAACCATACTTTGATGCGAAGTGGCCGGAATGGCTGGGGGAATAATGAGACCGCTCGGCTTTTCTTGAGCTCGTCCCGGGGGCGAGTCGGTCGGTTCAAGAAAAGGAGGTATCGAGCTTGGGTCATTGTTTTTACTTACTCTCACGCGGTCCACCATACGCGCGGGGAAGGCGGTTGTCCAAAACTCAGAAGACTCAGTGTACAAAATGCACGAAAAAGACTCAGAAGACTCAGAGGACAAGATGCACGAAAAAAACTCGGAAACCTCGGCGAACAGGTTGAGGGGGTGGAGGGTGGGAGATGAAAGAGGGAAGGGAGGTTTTGCCACCGGTGGCAAGAAGGGAAGCCGCGTTTTGCTGGGATGTCTGGGGGTCTTGCGTGGCGAAGAAGGAAGCCAGCTAGACTGACGCCTCTTGGCGGGGCCGACATCCGACATCGCTCAGGGTCGCGCCCGGCCGACGTCCCTGCGTTTGGGGCGGGGATCTTGACAGGCACTGGCAAAGAAGGCTCCTCCGGAACTTGGCGTCGATTCTGCTTGTGGGCGGCGGAAGGCCTGGCTATTCATGTTCTCAGAGATAGCTGGGACAGTCGCAGTCATCACCGAAGACGATCCGGGTGTCGAGAGTGAAAGAGCCTCCGACAACACCCTTGGTTAACCGGGACAGCGCCACGAGGCGGGCAAGGCGTTTGGCTGTTCAGTCTGACGTAGGCGAGCTTTGCTTCGCTCTGCGAAGCGTTCGTAGCCGAGAAGCCGTCCCAGCGTTTAAGTTTCATGGCATTGCCAGTGCTATGGTTGGCGTGTGAGGTTCAGTTCGTAAGTTGTCGTTCCCGTAATGTAAGTGTCAGTCCTCACTATTGACACAAATTCAATTCGGTGCCTTTTCACGCAGAAGGTTTGAGACATAGGTCCAACTGCCCATCTGCAGCCTCTGTGCCACCCACTTCAAGCTCATGGTCGTTTCTTTCCTCAGCCGGCGCGCCATCGCCACCTTCCCCTTATCCCCTTTGCGCCGCCGTTGCAAGTCGCCTTTCTCCCAGCCCAGTCGTTTCATCTCCTCCATCACGGTGCGCTCCGCCTTTTGCTCGCCGCTTTCTTGACGCTCTGACCCGTAGGGGCTGGCCCCCACACGCTCCGCTGCTGCCGCCAGGAGTTCCTTGCGGAAATCCTCACTCCCCAGGCACCAGCCCCGCCGAACCAATTTGTAATTAATTTTGTCATTCCGTGCCCTGTTGCCTCAAGTAAAAAAGACGCCGAGGATTTGAACATTTGAATGTTTAGAGGAGAAATGCGAGAAATGCGATAAAAGCTTGACATCCTTAATTTTTTTTGAAAGATATTACTGGGGACGGCGTAGTACACCCAAAGAGTAGAAGTTAGTTTTTGAAGGAACCATAATGAGAAACGTGGATCTATCCGGCTTGGCCGGGTTAGGCGGCGTTGATGTTGGCAACAGTTGTCGGCTACGCAGTCGCCCTTGGCAGGACATTCAATGCAAACGAGCCTTGGTTCGCGGCTCCAGCCAATGCGGGCAGGGCCTTTGCCACGGCAGCCGGAGGGCCTGGCAGATCCTAACCGCGGTCTGGCTTTTGGTCCTGGCCTCAACTTGTTTGGCCCAAAGGTCTCCAGCGACGCTGCCCGACGCGCATTTCCTGACCGCTGGGTTGGTGCTGGCCATCGCGCTGCAGGACGACGGCAAAGTCATTGTTGGCGGTTATTTCTCCTCGGTGAACGGCGTGAGCCGAACCAACATCGCGCGGGTTAATGCCGACGGAACTGTAGATCAAACCTGGAACCCGGAAGCCAATGACGCAGTTCGACGGATCGTGCTAAGCGGGACGGATGTCTTCGTGCTGGGCGACTTCTCGGCCATCGGCGGCCAAACCAGAAACGGGATCGCGAAATTGAGCACGGGAGGCCCCGGCGCGGCTGACCCAGTCTGGAACCCGAACCACCCGGGCAACCTGCACGCAATAGCGGTGAGCGGCACCAATGTTTTCGTGGGCGGCCTCTCTTATCTGGCCAAATTCACCACCACCGGCACCGGCATGGGCGAGTCCCCATGGGGCCCGCAGCCAGACCTCAATATTTTCGCCTTGACCGTGCAAGGGACAGACCTTTACGTGGGCGGAAATTTCAGCCAACTCGGCGGATTGAGCCGGAACCGGTTGGGCAAAGTCAGCACCCTTGGCGCTGGCGACGTTGATCCGGTTTGGGATGCGGACGTGACGGGCGGCAATCTCGGTTATATCCCTGCTTTGGTTGCGACGGAGAGTTACCTGTATGTGGGTGGTTCATTCGATGAGGTCGGCGGCGTGAGCAGGAAGAACATCGCCCGGCTCAGTCTTGATGGCACCGGCGCGCCGGATCCGGCTTGGGACCCCAGCACCGACCGCGAGACGGTCTATGCAGTGGCGGTCAACGGCGGGGATGTGTACGTCGGAGGGTCGTTTTCTCAAATCGGCGGAGTGCCGCGCAGCGGTCTGGCGAAACTGAGCGCCACAGGCAATGGCGCCGCCGATCCGTCTTGGAACGCCCACACCGGCGGCAAGTATGTGTACGCACTGACCCCCAGCGGTAGTTCGGTTTTAGCTGGAGGCGCGTTCACCGCGATCAACGGCGTGGTTTCGTTGTCCGTGGCCAAGCTCAGCCCGGGCACAGGTGTGCGCGATGATACCTTCCTCGCGCAGGTAGGCAATCCTGGAAGGGAACTGGCTGTGGCCCGACAAGCCGACGGCAAAGTCATCGTGGGAGGGGACTTCTACCTGGCAGGCGGCCTGCCCTGTCAGAATCTGGCTAGGTTTAATGCCGACGGGACGCTGGACAACACCTGGGTTCCTCGAGCAGATGGGCCGGTCAGGGCCATCGTGCTCCAAGACACCAACGTGTTCATCGCCGGCGACTTCAGCAGCGTCGGTGGGCAGCCCAGGAGTTTCCTCGCCAAGCTGGACGCCACGGGCACGGGCCAAGCCGACGAAGCATGGAATCCAAGTCTGTCCGCCCCTGTGGACGCTTTCGCCATCGAAACAACCAATCTCTTTGTGGCGAGCAGCAGCTTTCCAGGTTCCGAAACCATCGTTAAACTGAGCACGACCGGCACCGGACAAACGGATTCTAACTGGAACCCGGGTGTGTTCGAGTGCTTCTCGTGCGGTGGGTTCGGGGACAAGCTGGTGCGGTCCCTCGCAGTGGACGCCAGCAACGTCTATGTGGGGGGCGATTTCGACGCTATCAATGCCGGGGCCATAGGCTCTATTGAGCGAAGGGGGCTTGCGAAGCTGAGCGCGACAGGAAGCGGCACGCCCGACTTGCTGTGGGACCCTGCCCTTGGTTCCGGGGTCCGTGTCTTGACACCTGCTGACACCGACCTCTACGTAGCGGGGCTTTTTGGGCTGGACCGAGTGAGCACCTTGGGCACAGGCGTAACCGACCCGGGTTGGCAGCCGGATTTGGTTAGCGGTTCTGTGACTGTTATAGCGTTGAGTGGAACAAACCTCTTCGCGGGAGGCTCGGTCACCACCGCTTCGGGGCTGACCAACGCACCACTTGTGCGGCTGAGCACTTCAGGTCCAGGGACTATTGAACCGTCGTGGAACCCGAATCCACATCGATCAGATTATCCTTCTGCCAACGTCAACCTGGCCGGCCTTGCAGCCAACGGCATGGACGTGTATGTGGTCGGCGATTTTGACACAATCGGTGGAGCGACACGCTCTGGCTTTGCGTATCTGCCCGTCGCGGAAGCTCCAGTCATCTCCCAGGCGGCGGGCTCAACCATCTTCATCAGCAGAAACCCGCTGGATGGACCGGAAGTGACTCATTTTCGTGTTACTGAAGTTCTGGGTGGCAGTCTGTACCTGGCTTCGAGCCTGACAGCGGTTAAGGCAACTGATTTCATCACCTTGGACCAAGGGGAAGCGGGCTTGCGTTTCATCGGCGATGGTGGGGTACGTTCGATAACGGCGGTTTCAGCTCTCAACCCAACTCCCGATGGGGCGGGTAGCGCCGCGACGGCTCTGGTCCTCACTGGCGAATCGGGGTCGTCCCTGCTCCAGTTTAGCATGAATGAGGGATTAACGCTCTTGGGCATCGCGGGGCACACCTATCAAATCCAACAAGCCGAGAACCTCAGTCCACCAATAAACTGGCTGCCGCTCACAGTGGTCACGCCGAGTGGGAATGCGGTGATTGTTCCGGGCACACTGCCTGGTAACAAAGCGGCGTGCTTTTACCGCGCAACGTTAGTGCCTTGAGTCCAAGTGGCTTGCCGCGGCGTGGCCGTTTCATGGTGTCTCATTGGTTAGCCCGAATATTTCACTTCGGCGAAAACGGTCTCAGGGTGTAGCCGCCGAGCGTCAGTCGGCGCTAGCTTCTTTTCCTCGGAGATCAGCGCCGACTAACGTCGGCGGCTACGCCGGCTATATCCAGGTCAGACTTGCTGGCTCTGGATCTTTCCCGCGCCTGATCTTCGTTGCCACTGGACTTTGGGCGGTTCGGGCAAGCCTTGGGCGCGCAGGGCGGTTCGGAAGTGCATTTTGGCGACCGCCGGCAGGGTATCTGCCCCATGCCTGGCGACGAATTCCCTGGCCGCGGCGTCCACGGCCGCCGAGGCCCCTTTCGGGAGTTTCATCTCGAACTCTTTTTCCAGAGCCTGGAGGCGGGTGACGAACTCGTTCCGTGCCAGGATCGAAGCCGCGGCAACGGCCAGGTCCTCCTCGGCGCGGTGCTTCTGCACCAGTTGGATTTCCCGGCCCAGAGTCATGAGGGCTTTGCCTACCACGGCTTTATTAGACGCGAATTGATCGCTGATAGCGCGTGCCGGTGGCGGGTTCATTCGATGTTTTTGGGCCATTAGATTTTCAATGACGCGGGCGTGGCCCCAAGCGAGCATGGTGTTGACGCTTTTCATTTTTGCGTAAAGACGGTTGTAGGCTTCGTTGCCAATGGGCACCACATTGGTCACACAGCCCGGCGTGGTGCGGATCAATTCGGCCAACGCCTTAATACGTTTGTCACTGGAAATGTTTTTTGAGTCGCGAATGCCGGCATCCGCCCAAGCGTTGACGACGGACTCATTCACATAAACTCCGGCGATACAGAGCGGCCCGAAGAAATCGCCTTTGCCGCTTTCGTCCACGCCCAAACGCGGCAGGAGAAGTTCGGGATTCAATACGGCCTCATAACCGAGCCGCGCCTGCTTAAGGACCTCCGGCTCGAGCACAAACTCGACGAATTCATGGGTTCCCATGCCCTGGACGACGAGTTTGGCGCTGTCATAGAAAACCAGGTTGGTTTTGTCTTTTTCGGCAGCAAACCGCGCGTAAGGCACCTGGCGAAATTTGTAATGATGAGCCTGCAACCAAGCTTTGAGGGTTGCGGCCTGCTGGTCTGTCAGTTTGCAGGTATAGGAAGTTAATGGTTTCACGATCCCGGCGAAGCGCCAACCAGGCACATGCCTAATGTGTGAAACAGTGTACCTGCGGTGCTTACGATGGCAAGCGTCCCGGGTTCTTTAGTTCCTTATAATCTTGATCGAATTTTCACCTAAAGACGCGCAGGCTTCGGCAGGCGGTGGACACAGGAAGCGCGGTTTGGAGGTTGGGAGGCTTGGGAGTTCACGGCTGTTGCCGGAGAGCAGGCTAAAGTCTAAGGTCAATGGGGAGTGACGAGCGATGCGCGATGAGTGACGAGCGGCGAGTGACGACCGGCGAGGGCGGCAGCGTAGCGCAGGCTTTTCAGCCTGCAGGTTCGGGCGACTTTCCAGTCGCGAGTCACATTCCCGCCAAGCAACGGGAAGCTGGAATGCCTCCCAGCCCGCTGAGTGGACAGCCTGCGTCACACCTCGGCGCAGGCACTGATGAGAAATCCAAGTTGGTGGACGCGTTGCTCGGGTGGTTTAGACGAAATGCACGAGACTTGCCCTGGCGGCGAACTTGCGACCCGTATGGCATCTGGGTCTCTGAGGTGATGCTCCAGCAGACGCGGGTCAAGACCGTCGTGGCCTATTGGGCACGGTGGATGCACGCGCTGCCAAACATCGTGGCGTTGGCCAATGCGAAGCCGGAAAGGGTCCACAAGCTCTGGGAGGGATTGGGCTATTACACACGGGTCAGGAACATGCAACAGGCCGCGCGGATCATTATGGAGAAACTCACCGCAAGGTTTCCCGAAAACTTCGAGGACATGATGGCGCTGCCGGGAATAGGCCGTTATACCGCAGGCGCGATCTGCAGCATCGCTTTCAATCAGGCCAAGCCAATCCTGGATGGCAATGTCATAAGAGTTTTGACCCGGCTATTCGGCATCGCTGAGAATCCGCATGAGAAGGAAGCCAATGCCCGGCTGTGGAGGATAGCTGAAGAATTGGTGATCGCGGCTGCGAAGGCCCCGAGGCGGCCTGCTCGTCGTTGTCCTCGTAAGCGTAATCGATCTGCTCGCGATTGCGATTACGAGGGGAACGAGGAGAGTGAGACCCAAAAACGGAATGTTGAGGCACGCCCTGGGATGGCCGCGGCGAGCCAGGCGTTACGCATTACGCGTGACGACTTCCGCCCCTGTTCGCACTTCAACCAATCGCTGATGGAAGTGGGCGCGCTGATCTGCACGCCGAGGGCCCCGCAGTGTGGCATCTGTCCCGTGGCAAAGCATTGCATCGGCTATCGGGAGGGCCGGGTCTATGCGCTGCCCAACCTTACACGGCGCCCTCGAGTGACGCAAAGGCACTTTGTGGCATTCGTCGCGCAAAAGCGAGGGCGGTTTCTGGTGCGCCAGAGACCAGGCGGCGTTGTCAACGCTCAACTGTGGGAGTTCCCAAATCTGGAGCTGCGGCGGGGCGATCTGGGTGTAAGGCTGGCGGCGCAAGCTTCAGACACGAAAGGCACGCTGCGGCTCAGGAGATGGCAAAGCTCTTCCGATTTGAAGCACACAGCACAATGGCTGCTGGGCAGCACGCCCGCCGCTCTTGAACCGTTGTGCACGATCAAACATTCGATCACCCGATATCGGATGACCCTGGAGGTCTTCCTGGTCATTGGGAATATGCTATTCTCGACGCCATCTGCCAGAGGCCGATGGCTGACGATGCAGGAAATGCAGCGGTTACCGTTTGCCGGGGCGCACAAGAGGATTCGGGGAATTCTCCAGGAACAGAAGCGGTCCGCTGATCGATAATCAGCGCCTGGATCAGCGTGTTCGTCTTGTTCTGGCCCATTCCGATCAAATGTGGTAGCCAGCCAGGCGCAGTCCGTGGGCGATCCAGCCGGAGAGATCTGCCACCCAGTTTCAACTACGGCGCGTTGATAGAAAAACCGAAATCAGCGCTTGCCAACTCGACCCAGCACGTCTAGGCTATGTTTCCTTTTCGGAAGGACCTTTGCCGTTGACGTATGAAATTGGCGGCTGCCCGCCGCCACGATGAACAACACCTATGCCGGTTCGAATTCGCATGAAACGGGTCGGGGCCAAGAACGCCCCGTTCTTTCGCATTGTGGTGGCTGATGGCCGCAGTCCGCGCGATGGCCGGTTCATTGAAGAACTGGGCACTTACCAGCCACGCAGGAAGGGCAGGAACTTCACGCTGGATCTTGAGCGGATCAAGTACTGGTTGAGCAAAGGCGCGCAGCCGAGCGAAACCGTTGCCAGTTTCATCAAGAAAGCTGCCAAAGACGTCACTGCGGCGGCCGCACCTGTTGCCGCCCCTATCACAACCCCTGGCGCCGCTCCCGCCGCCGTCGTGGTAACCGCTGCTGCGCCCGCCGTTTCATAACGCGCAGACTTTTTCCTATGCAAGGTTTTCTCGAATTCGTCGTCAAAGGATTGGTGCACCATCCAGCAGAAGTGACGGTGACGCCAGTCGAACGAGAGGGCACGACGGTCTATGAGTTGCGCTTGAACCCACAGGATGCTGGGAAGGTGATTGGCCGGCAGGGCATGACCATCAACGCGATTCGATCGCTGTTGCTGGCGGGCAGCGCCAGGAAGGGCCTGCGCTGCGCGTTGGAAATAGTCGAAGAGAATCCGGCCAGTTGAGCGGGCGTGGTGAAAAAGTGGAGCGATGGAGTGGCGGAGTGATTGGGCGGACTGAGGAAAAACCGGGTTTTCCGGCCCCAACAATCCACTGCTCCAGTGCTGGATTGCTCAATCAGAGCCAGATGAAAATTGACGTGCTCACGTTGTTCCCGGCGATGTTCGCGGGGCCGCTCGACGAAAGCATCATCAAACGGGCGCGGGAAGCGGGCCTGCTGGATTTGACAATCCATAATTTGCGGGATTACGCCCATGACCGCCACAAAACGGTGGATGATCGTCCGTTTGGCGGCGGACCGGGCATGTTGTTGAAGCCCGAGCCGATCTTTGAAGCAGTAGAGGCTCTAGCGGGCCGGAACACGCGTGTGATTTTGCTATCGCCCGCCGGACGGACCTTCAATCAGGCCATCGCCGGCGAGTTGGCTCAAGCCGAACATCTGGTGTTGGTCTCAGGACACTACGAAGGGTTCGACGAGCGCGTGCGGGAGCATCTGGCCGATGACGAGTTGTCCATCGGAGACTATGTGCTGACCAACGGCGCGTTGCCGGTCATGGTGATCATAGACGCAGTGACGCGTTTATTGCCCGGCGTGCTGGGCGATGAGCAAAGCGCCGATGAAGAATCGTTCAGTCACGGTTTGCTGGAATACCCGCAATACACACGCCCGGCGGCCTTCCGCGACCTGAAAGTCCCGGAGGCTTTGTTGTCCGGCAACCACGCGGAGATCGCTCGTTGGCGGGCGGAACAAGCCAGGCTGCGAACGCAAGAACGCAGACCGGATTTGCTGTGAATCCGGGGTGATGGAGTGATGGGATGTTGGGTTGTTTGCCCGGCACTCCGCTGCTGCATAACTCCAATACTTATACGGCAATTGAACACTTTATGAACCAGGCATTACTTGACAAAATTGAATCGGAACAGTTTCGCAAAGAGGCTGCGGATTTTGCCGTGGGCGACACCGTGCGAGTACACACCAAAGTTGTCGAAGGCGACAAAGAGCGTATCCAGATCTTTTCGGGGGTCGTCATTGGCCGGCGGGGGCGCGGGTTGAACGAGATGTTCACCGTGAGACGCATCAGCTACGGCGAAGGGGTGGAGCGCGTTTTCCCGATGCATTCGCCGCGCGTTGACAAGGTGGAGGTGGAGCGGAAAGGCTCAGTCCGTCGTGCCAAACTCACTTATCTGCGCAAGCGTTTGGGCAAGGGCGCCACGCTGGTGAAAGAAAAAGAAGGCCGCGCGGCAGTTAGCGCGAGTGCCGGCACGGCAGTGGAGAAGCCGTAGCAGAGATTTGTTCAGGAGTTCACCATGCTCAGCGCGCCAGAGAAAGCGCCGAAGGACTGGCGGACTGGCACAAGTCGAGGGGTCGCGGAGTCTCCAAGCGTTTTCATCGCCGCGCCTGCGATTTGGACTGTGCAAGCCGGCCGCGGCTTTGGGGCCGGCCCGAGGCAGATCGAACAAGCTCTGACCGTATCGGCGCCGGCGCGCCAAGCAAGCCCGGATCCACGCAGTCTGGTCTGCGCTACGGATCGCTGTTGCTTTTCGGAGAAGAATTCTGCAGCAACTCATCCGACGCGGCCGCAGGGGTGAGTGTCTTTTCTGCACGCGTCTTGAGGTTTTTGACTTTGGTCATAAGGCAGCCACTTTGGTTTCGCTCCAGCTTGAACGTGTGAGCCGCTTTGAGTTCCTGGGCGCGCTTAAATTGCTTGTCCGATTTTGCCGGAGCCAATGGGTAATCCACGACCAAGCCGGCAGTGCGGAGCTCCTGAACGAGTTTGAGGGATTCGGCGCGCAAGGCCTCATCCTCGATTAAGCAGAAGGCGTCGAGCCCGGCGTAAAATGCTGGCAACAAGCCCCTGGCTTTGAGCAACTCCAACAGCACCACGTCGCCCATCCCAAAGCCGAGAGCCGGAAGGTTCACCTTGCCGCCGCTGATCAGCCTGACCAGATTATCGTAGCGCCCGCCACCGGCGAT
>WNGL01018314.1_pt1 | contig 12259 bp, 14 predicted proteins | sample 5400591 | NCBI WGS metagenome assembly WNGL01 (sample SAMN13153377, study PRJNA577476) | soil metagenome | isolation source: 80 cm soil or saprolite under Garry oak tree replicate 1 | place: USA:California | collected 2016-06-15
ACTCCTTCGGGAGTCAGAATAGGATCTTAGACTCCAACATTTTATGTGCCTCATGACTCTCCGGGAGTTCTATCATGACGAATGAGGTCACTGTGATTACTGGTGCGAGCAGCGGAATAGGAGCGGCCTTAGCCAAGCAACTCGGGTCCAAGGGTCATCAACTCGTACTCGCAGCAAGACGCGAGAAGCAACTGAAGGAGGTTGCGAAACAAGCCGGGACGAGAGCGTTGGTCGTGTCAACAGATGTCACGCGTAGAGCCGACGTTGAAGATCTTCGGAGCCGCGTGCTCAAAGAGTACGGACATGTGGATGTCTGGGTAAACAACGCCGGCCGAGGGATCACAAAGTCGGTGTTGGACCTAACAGACCAGGATGTCGACGAGATAACTTCTGTTGTTCTTAAATCGGTTCTCTACGGGATGCAGGCCATCATTCCTCATTTTCAAGAACGTGGCCGAGGACATTTGATCAACGTCTCTTCCCTTCTCGGACGAGTTCCACTCGTGAGCCACCGGTCGATCTACAGCGCCGCAAAGAGCGGGGTCAACGTACTCACCGCGAACGCGCGCATGGACCTCAAAGTCAAGTATGCCGGAATTCACGTTTCGCTGGTCATGCCCGGAATGGTCGAGACAGATTTTTACAGAGTTGCCAACACGCCCCAAGTACCAAGAGCAGGCAGTCAAGTCGGCCCGATGATCGTCCAGTCAGCGGAGGAAGTCGCGGCACAGATTGTAGGACTAATCGAGAATCCTGTGGCGGAGCTCTACACGAATCCAGCCTCGGCTGATCTAGTGTCGCGATACTATGGGGATGTCGGCAAGTTCGAAGAGAACATAGCTCGGCGAACAACGTCAAGCTAGCCCTGACCCAAAAAGCTGATACTAGTCTCCATCCAGGCTCCGGGGAAGAGTTGTAGAGCGTCGACGAAGTGGAAGTAGCGTTCTTCGCAGAGTGTCAAGTGCTGAACATTCTGAACTCTGGTTCAGCCCCACCCCGCACCAACTTCATATTCCGACTCACACTTTGACGCGGATCTTAACCAAGTTTCATTTGGTTTCTTCTAGCACTGTGGGCTTCCATGCTGGTCCTTGCGTTTTCATATGCGAGCCGGATGAGTCTCTTGGCAGCTTCAAGATCTTCCAGCTTCTCGATCCTGAAGCTTACCCATCCGGCTTGGGGAGCAAATCGGTGACGGAGAGCCGTCCCATTCTTCAGCTCTTTTTCCTGGTCGCTCTTTGAGAGGCGTATGTCGAGAAAAGACGGTCCGTGGTGGTGCATGAATTCGAGACCTTCAACTTGGAATTCTGTTCCTCCGAAGCGGTGAGCCGCTTGGGTCACGCCTGGAAGTTGCAATATCCAGGCCTTCAAGCTCTCGAAGAGTTCGTTCCGGTCGACCATGATTAGCTCTTACCACTCGTCAACTGGGACGCATGTATTTGTTGACCAGCATCCGCCTTCGCTTGTTATTTCATAGAGGTTGTATAGAACTAGATAACCACTCAAAAGTCAACAGGAAAGAGTAACAATATGGCGCAATCCTCGAAACTTGCGATCCTCGGAATATCTGGCAGCGGGCGAAAAAGATCCTTTAACACTGCTCTACTGGAAGCAGCGAAACAGCTTCTCCCGCAGAACGCAACTCTTGAAGTCGTTGATGTCTCAAGACTACCACTGTACAATCAGGATCTTGAACATGAAATGCCCGTGGATGTCAAGGAACTCAAGAAGAAGATTCGTGACGCAGACGCAATTCTGATCGCCACCCCCGAACACAACTATTCCATCACAGCGATTCTCAAGAACGCGATCGAATGGGGCAACAGGCCGCCGAAAGACGCCTCGTGGAGCGGCAAACCCGCTGCTATCATCAGCGCCTCAACGTCGCTGCGAGGAGGAGCCAGAGCTCAACTCCACCTTCGACAGATCATGATCGACCTAAACATGTACCCGATCAATAGGCCTCAGCTATTCGTTGCGAATGCTCGAGAGAAATTCAATGAAAATCTGCAACTGACTGACGAGGAGACTCTCCAGACCCTACGAGATGTTCTCTCAAGCCTCGTAGAGTGGACGCGCAGACTTCAGCGATAACGCCGAATGTCTCGTGAAATCCACATTCCTACTACTTGAATAAGACTAATGAACCTTATGAAATCGACACGGTTCCCGAGAGAAAAAATGCGAAGAAACAAACAATGGGCAATAATAGCGCTAGCGGTGGCTTTCTTCCTAATAGCAATCCCTTCGACCACTCCCCGCGTATACGGCGCCTTCGCGAATCCATGTCTCGCAGCTCAGAAGTGCTCCATCAAGATCCTATCGCCAGGCGGAGCACTGAACACGAACACGAACGTCAACCAATCTTTCATCGTCTCGTTCGCAGTCAGTAATTTCACGCTTCAACAGCCAGGAACAATCAACGATGTCAATACATTCACAACCGGCTCTACCGCACACAACGAGGGCCACATACATGTATTCGTCGACAATGCCTACATCACGATCTGGGCAAATACCAATGGCATACCCCTTACTCTATCTCCCGGGACACATATCATTCGACTGGATTTGGTGAACGATCTTCACTACGAGTTCAGTCCTGGAATAAACGCAACGACAACCGTGAACGTCGCTGACCCACTTCAATCGGCCGCAAACACCGCCCAGAGCAACGCTGGCAACGCCATGTACTACAGTCTCGGCGCGCTGATCGTCTCCATCATAAGCGTCATACTCGTAGCGTACGTAGCGTTCAAGCCCAAGCCAAAGCCTTAATCAGGGCTCACCCAAATGAGGTGGCCCTACCACCATTTTTCTCAACGATCACTGGCGAAAGTAGTCTCGGCGCTCATCCTGGTAAGCGTATTCGTCTCTCCACTATTCGATTCGTGTCTAATGCCTGCTCGAGCTAGTAACTCCTCATACTCTGCGATTATCATTGACTTTGCTTACCAACCACTACGTATCAATGTAACCACCGGAACGGAAGTAATTTGGACGAACAATGGAAACACCCAACATACCGTTACGTCTTCGCCGCAGACGAACACTACGCAAAGAGGGACGCCTCTTATCAGTAGCGGACCGTTGAACCCAGGACAGAACTTCTCCTACGTCTTTTACGAACACGATCCAACAATGAACAGTTTAGTCAACGTCACTGGTTCTGACCTCCAGCCGCCCCCAGTGACGACGCCACCATCAGTTGATTACACACCTTACGTCATCGGCGGAACAATTGCTGGGGCCGTCGTGGTGGCATCGATGGCATTGTTCGTGAGGCGTCGGACCAAAAAAACTGGGCGCTTCGGGATCAGCCTCGCAATAGAGCTAGCAAGTGCAAGAGAGAGGTTTCTAGAGGCCCGTCTGTTTCTCTAAGGAGGTCCGAATCTTTTCAAGCGTCTCCGGCGAGAGCCTGAGCGTTCTATGCTCATCTCCCGCGTGAACTTCGACCAGCTTCATCATTTCGTCTATTGAATTCGTGCCTTTTGTTTCGAACTCGCACTCCTTCATGAGGAAATCCTTGCACTTGAATTTGATAATGAGCTTTAGGTCAAACTCGGTCTATGGATGATAATGTTTGTCCGACTGGTTATTCTCAGGTCCATCATCTCAAAAGTCACGGCTGGACCCGAAAATAGGAGCTTTGTCGGTAGCGTCCTCAAATGATTCTTAAGTAGATGTTGATCAGAGTCGAAATACGATGCCCTTGCAGGCAGCTACGACTCAGTCTGAGAGGAACGTTCAGGAGGTCCGAGAATATGATCTATTCCTCGATGTTGACTTTTCAGGTCTCAAATATAGGGGCAAAGTAGTAGTGGATCTTGAATCCATCGGCGATGTTTCCCTCGACGCTGTGGGCCAACAGATCAGTAGCGTAAAATCCGGTGGCAACAAGGTCCCGTTCAAGCATTCAGGGAAGGTTCTAGAGATTAAGAGCGGGAAGTTCTCGGGTCCGTTAGAAATAGACTTCAGTGGTAGAGTCTCCGACAACTTCACCGGGCTCTACAAAGCATCTTACGGGGATGGCTACATACTCAGTACTCACCTCGAAGCAGTTCAGGCTCGCAAGGTCCTCCCTTGCGTGGACCATCCTGCGTTCAAGGCAGTGTTCAAGGTTAGAGTCAGAACCGACGCTGACCTCTCCGTCATTTCGAACATGCCGATCGAATCCGAGACAAGGCAGGGGGAGAAGAAGACTGTCATGTTCAAGAAGACGCCGAAGATGTCCACCTATCTTCTCTACTTGGGCGTCGGAAAATTCGTCCAGGAGAAGAACAGGCACGGAGAAACAGAACTTTACGCGGCCTACGCTGATCGGCCGACCGGAAAGATCAACACAGAATTCTCATTCGACGCCACGCGTAAAGTCTTAGACTTTTACGAGTCATACTTCGGAATCCCCTTTCAACTACCCAAACTCCACAACATAGCAGTCCCAGAATTTGCCTATGGTGCGATGGAGAACTGGGGAGCTATCACATACCGGGAAATTCTCCTGCACGTGGACAAAGACACGAGCGTTCGGGCGAGGAAATCGGTAGCTCATGTCATCGCGCATGAGATTGCTCATATGTGGTTCGGAGATCTGGTCACGATGAGATGGTGGGACGACCTCTGGCTGAACGAGAGCTTCGCCACCTTCATGGACTTCAAATCCACCGACCGAGCCTATCCAGAATGGAAGGTCTGGCAAGACTTTGTCCGAACATCCACATCAGGCGCGATGGGCCGCGACGCCCTGACCAAGACCCATCCAACGCCTCCGGCCACGATCTCTGGTCAAGCCTCCAAGAAGCATCCGGGACGGATGTTAGCCGAATCATGGAAGGCTGGATCAGCCAAGAAGGTTTCCCAGTCGTCAAAGCCTCATTGGCCGACGGCAGACTAACCCTTGAACAGGAGAGGTTTCTCCTGACAGGCGGGACCTCCAAGCAGACCTGGCCGATCCCGGTCACAATGAACGTTGACGGCAAGACGCAATCGTTATTGCTCGACAAGAAAAAGGCCGAGGTAAATCTCCCAACAACACCACGATCCCTCAAACTCAACGTGGACCAGACAGGATTCTACGTCGTCCAGTACAATGGAAAGGAACTGCTAGACCTTGTCTGGAAGAGCGGACTCTCTCCGCTCGACCGTTGGGGATTGATCAGCGACGCCAAAGCCTTTCTCCTGTCCGGACGGACCTCTTTCAAAGAATACCTGAAACTAGTCGAGAAGTATCAGAACGAGGAGGAGTATCTTCCCGCGGTCGAAGTCTCCGACCAACTCTCATTCCTATACCAGATCGCACCCTTAAAACTAATCGAGACTTCCCGCAAATTCCATAGTGCCGGACTCAAAATTTTCGAGAGCAAGAAGGACGACAATAGCATCACCCTCAAGGGCATCATCGCCGCCCGCCTCACTCTTCTAGACGATGCCTTTGCAAAGAAGGCCGGTTCTAAGCTCAATGACCTGGCCAATGTCGAGCCGGACATGAAACGATCAGTTGTTATGGGATACGCTAGATCTTCAAACGATTATGACGGACTAATCAGCAGATATACAAAAAGCACTAAAGACGAAGAGCGACTAAGATACTTGGAAGGCTTAGCCAGCTTCAAGAATCCTGAACTCGTAGCAAAAACACTAGACTTCGCATTGAGCGGCAAGGTGAAGCGGCAAGACGTCCGGAACGTGATCCTCTACGCCACAGCCAACCCAGACGCAAAAACTGCGGTCTGGCAATGGTTCAAGAAGAACATGGTAAAATTAGAAGAGATGTACTCTGGGACAGCACAGTTCTCGATCATTCTGCGAGAATACCTCTCGTTTATCGGGGTCGGCCGCCTAGCCGAGGTCGAGAAATTCTTCCGCGAGCACAAAGTTACCGGAGCTGACATCGCGCTGGAAAGATTGAGAATCTACGACCAGCTCGCGAGAAACATCACTGCAGCCCCTTAGATTCCACTACCATCATAGGGTGGTGGCTAGACTATTCTTCGGCTGTGCGCGAAACGATGCTTGGAGCACTAATCAGCTAGCTAACAAAAATGGTGCGGGGACCGAGATTTGAATGCACGTCGGCGCCTCTGGCGCCAACCCGGATGTTCTTGTTAGAACTCTTATTTTCATCGGGCATGTTTACCAACACCTGATTGTGCTTGGCTAGCTAAGAACATTCCGGTCGATTTACATGAGAGAGAGGAAGAGTCTTCCATGAAGTACATGACGGATGACAGTCATTTGCATGTTGGCCCCGAAACTCGTCGATAGAGGCAAAGGAAGCCATCACACTGATCACGTCGGATTAATCAACTCTACTCTGTAGATTTTGACCCAACCCTCCGTATTCCCTTTTATTCCTGATTCTTCCCGATTCCGAGCGCAGCTTTCACTCCGGCAGAGATAAAGGGAGGCAACTCCTTTGTGGCACGACCTTGAGCACTGTCGCAGTGCTATTGCTGGTCGCGCTCTCTCTCCTATCTTCGCCATCAATCCAACCTTCGACGGGCTCATCCGCTTCGAGCGTGTGGCCGATGCTTCACCAGAACGCTCAGCACACGGGACTGTCCCCGTTCCCCGGTCCCGCTCTTCCCTTTCTTAGATGGATGTTCCAGACAGGTGGCCCAGTCTATTCTCCACCAGCAGTTGGCCGTGGAAGAATCTATGTGGGCAGCTATGACGGCAACCTGTACGCCCTGAATCTGCAAGGAGTCTTGCTCTGGAAGTTCCAAACGCCTTCGCCAATCATGACTACTCCGGCTATAGGTTCCGATGGGACAATCTACGTAGCATCTCACATAAGATGCATTGAGCCGCCCTGCTATGGTGTGCTTTACGCGATTAACCCGGGCGGGACAAAGATTTGGAACCTCACCATCCTCGCATTGCAGGGGCCCGCACTTTCTTCCCCTACCATCGGGCCTGACGGAACAATTTACACATCACAACTGGGCTTCCGAACCTATGCCGTGAACCCGGACGGCACTCTCAAGTGGCAACTGACCACTGATGGCGAAGTATTCGACTCTCCAGCTGTAGCCCCTGACGGCACTTTGTATGTTGGAGTTGACGACCCAGACCCTTCTGGATCGTGTGATCAGTGTCTGTTGGCATTGAATTCGGATGGGACGGTCAGATGGAGTGCAATACCTAAGCGTGCGGGTTTCTCCTGGCCGGCTATCGGTTCGGATGGTACAGTCTACATCAATGGCTATGCCATTAATCCAGATGGAACGGTAAAATGGGGGAGTCCGGGGTTTCGTTCTCCGTCGATAGGACCAGACGGAACTATCTACGGTTCCGTAGATAATGGTGTCTTCGCAACCAACCCAGACGGGACTTTGCGATGGGTGTTCCCAATCGAAAGACCCAGCGGCTCTGGAAATCCTTGCTGCTTCTACGGCATTGTTGGGCTCTCTTCTGTGGCTATCGGGTCGAACGGTATTCTCTACTTCGGAGTTGGAGTCGAGGGATTCTGTAACTGTGCACCAGTGCCCTCAGGCTATGGAAATGCTAGTCTGTATGCGGTCGCCCCGAATGGGACTCTGGCATGGAAGTTTGTGATACACCCTGCCGTAGCATGCGCCACATTCGATTGTCCTATAGTTTCAGTGTCAGACCCAGCCATTGGTTCGGACGGAACCATCTATGTGGGGAGTGGCGACGGTAACCTTTACGCTGTAGGATAGAATCCAGCGAAGAAATTCTATCCCTAATGCAAATGCCTCTCGCCAAGAGAAATTTGACGAGTTCGCTTGGTCCGGTCTCCGATAATGTGACACAAGCATATAGTCAATTATCGCCGCTAACAGTCCTAACCTGACATCTAGGTAGAAAGCAAACTGTTCTCCTGCGCATGTTGACAGCCATTGAGAAAGTCGTGCCCTCCTTGAATTTGGTTATTCAATCGTGAAGGCGGCCAGTCCCAGATTCTACAGCTTTCTCGTATAGCTCGTTAAATTCGCGTTCGGGTAGTGCATCAACCTGCTCGATGGTTAACCCCGAAATCTCTCGCATTCTGGCCCATATCCGGTTTTCAATCTTGTTGGCAGACTTGTCCAACTTCACTCCGGAACCCAAAGGAATGACGAACGTTCTTTCCTCGTCCTTCTTCTTTCTGAGTCTCATTCCTACACTACCGAGCCAGTATCCATGTTTGGTTCTATCGGTTACTTGGACATTATCTGGAAGCTCAACATCCTTAATGATGTATCTAACTTTGCCTTCCTTGACTAATCGCCGAATTCTTCTTTCTGCCGTCCCAAGACTTGCACCCTTCTTCTTGAGTTCGATAAAGTCCAAGCTGTCGCCCTTGACGCCAAGCAAGTCCATTGAGGACTGGGTTGACGTGGTAGAGAGCAGAATAACTTGCTCGTAGTCACCCAGCATAGCGAACGTCCCAAGAACTTGAGACATGTCTCCCATTACTTGGTGAGTTCCCATAGCGTAGGCGTCGGACTGTCTTGTTTGCCAATTCTGATAGTAGGTCAGAGCCTTACGCCGGAAATAGATGACAAAGAAGACGAGGACTGTCGCAACGACAAAGAGAGCTATCTCAAGGTCTGTCATGCTCAATTGAACCGTCTCGAATATTCTTAGAGTTTTTCCACCACGATGTTAGCGCATTCCTTACACATGAAACACTTCCCGCCCCAACGCCAAGTTATCTCGTGGTTCGTGACCTTGCCGCAAGTCCAGCACCAAATTGATTCGAAGCGGGCGAAGAAGTCGGGGTTCTTCTCCAAGGATGGCAAGGTCAAGCTATCAGAGAATCCTTCAGCTTATGTTTGAGAGACTGAGGCGAAAGTCACAGTTTCTTGCCGAGTTTCTTCGCAAGCAATTTGCGTAGGTCAGTTGCTTCGTTTGTAGCATGCAAGTGAATTCGACGATAATCGACCATCTCTTTATCGTCGTGCGACTTCTTTCTCCATGCATCGAAATATTCTTGAAATGTTGCTTCCAGCCCCGTGGCGTATGGTTTCAACCTGTCATACTCGTGATTGAAGTGTGGCAAGTCGCCAAACCACAATGCACTTTTGTGCAAGCAGTAACCTACACCTCTTGAGACCTCTTCGATAGCGTTGAGTGTTGTAGGAGTTTCGTCCTTCACGATCGCGGCAGCCGAAGTGACCTTTTCCATGAGGTCTTGCTTTACAAAGTCATGATACACCGTACTGCATCCTTGAATCTGACGACTCAAGTTGTGATCCGTTTCGTCATAGAACTTCCTTAGCTTCTCATACAGCTTTGCAGGTTCAATCAAATAACTCAGGTGTAGTTCTCGGGTAATCTTCAGCCATTGGCTCGTAGTTAGTGGGTTGTTCTGCTTTAGCCTCTCTAGACTTTCCTCGATCTCGTCAAAGAGAGGACTGTAAACACGTTCTTTGGTACTTTCGTGCGTGCTTCTTTTGATGTTCCAGTTCTGAGTGTAGAGTCCGAGTAGGAACCCACCAACTACTCCGATAAGGCTTCCAATTACAGTATCTTCCAGAGCCAATTGACTATTCACGGGCTTAGATGTAGATTAGTCTGATAGGTTCATTTTCGAGGATAAATATGTAGATGAGAATCTGGTTCCTAACAATGAGCGAGGAAGACACTCTCAGCGGGAAGGGTAGATCCCAACAACTGGGTCGAATGGGCGAATACGCGGTCATGGCTCAGTTGCTGTCTAAGAGTTGGGTCGCAAACGTCTACAGTCCAGCGGCTGATACTGGCGTTGACTTGATCCTTCTAACCAAAGAGCAGAAGCTGAGAAGGGTTCAGGTTAAGACATCAAAGATCTATCCAAATGGTGAAACTTGGTTCATGAACATCTTCCAAGAAAAACTGAAGGAGGACATCATTCAATCCGACATGTTCTATGTGCTAGCTGAGGGGCATCCGCCAAGCCAGTTCTTGATTTTTCCGGTGAAAGAGCTTGTGGGGCTGTTTCAACAACAGTTCACTGGAACCTGCCAAGGCAATTTCGTCGAGTTCTCGGGAGACTTCCCCGCCGGAAGAAGATTGCAAATTCGTCATCATGGTCCGAGTAAGAAGTACAGCGCAAGAATCGACGCATTGAACGAGGGCAAGACGATTGACAAGTATTGGAATAACTGGGACTTGCTCAAGTAGATTTGTTAGCCAACTGTGAGTTCTGCGGTAAGCGAGCCGCAATAGAGATACGAACTCGCGGTCCGCACAAGGAGATTACATTCCCCTCGTGGGCGTTGGCTGAGATGGATTCGCAAGAAGGTAGCGAAGAAGCGGTTGCGTAGGTAAGATGGATTAGGTTGGTTCTCTATCTAACGATTGTTGGTGTAATTCTAACAACAATAGGCGCCTCTCTGATTGGATGGAATGACATAATGTCCGAGGACAAGGCGATTGAGGTCGGGGTCCCCAGATGGGCGGGCACCAAAGAAGAAAATCGCCAACTACCAGCGGTTCGAGAGTTGCTTCGACGCAACAAGAATTCCCGAAGGGGCTTGTCTTTTGTCGTTGTCGGAGCGATGGTTCTGATTCTCGCCTCGCTACCCTAACCATGATTCAGGATCAATCTTCTTCGCCCGGTACGGGAAGAAAGAGCGTTCTACATCTCGGACAATAAGCCAATTCCTCTATCCCCACTATCCATTTCGCCGGGAGTAGTTTCGTAGAACCATCTTCGTGCATAGAACAGTGAGGACAGAATCCTTTCTTCACTTTCGACTCGGAATCTTTCATACCATCAGGTGGTGGGTTCGCACTTGGCTCTGTCGGCATGACTTCAGCGGCGACCAGCGCGGCGACGAATTGCGTCACCAACACCTTGCTGGTCTATGCACATTCCTTGGGCGGGTCCACGATCAGTCATAGCACGCGGGTCAATCAGTCGAATCGGTTTCCCACATAGGACGCACGTTAGATTAGGCTCGAATGCACCTCTGCTCATGGTTGCAAGTTCGAAATACAAAACGAGGACTTAGGTGTTTCCTAAGTCCCAGCGGGGGTGGCTTTTTGTTGTTGTTTTGGGTGTCTAAACAGGAAGAGAATCGAGACGAGTGCAATCGCGAGCGTTCCAACGGAAACTTCTTCGAACAGAGGGTAGTCAGTTATGCTTAGCGGCAAGAAAGCCACTCCATTCCGTGCCAAAGAAGATGCGATGTCCACGTAGATGACAATCAGAAGATAACCCGCTAACACGAGTCGGGCGGTTCGAGTTCGCATTGTTGACGAGAAACGGGGTTGCCGTTGACTTAGGCGTTTAGTAAATGTAGTCCACCGAACAGAATCCGATTAATGAGTTCTTGGTCCATAAGCGCGAGATTGTCCCGCAACACAAGTTTCGCGTCCACGTGATCTACACACCTAAAGCCCGATTCGACAGCAACGAGACCGCGCGTCTTGCGACGACAACGCGGACACTCCCAATCCCAGAATCCGGTCTGAGCATCAGCAATCAGACTCTTTTGATATTGCGTAAGACCGTTCATAACGGGACAACTGTAATAGAGGTTGTCGCGACTTATGAACACACCGGAGCGGGTCCTGTGTCCGTACGGTCTTTGTGTTTTTCATTCTTGTGCGAAAAGGTCTGTGAATATTTCGGTCGGGTTTTTGGGGGTTGCGGACCTTGGGTTCCCTCTCCAGGCCGACCGGGTGCGATGGGGTGATTGGCGGCGAGGTTCGCCATAATGCCTGGTAATTTGTCGGAATTCGCGCACGTCCCACGAAGTGAGACGCGCGAGCGATTCACGAGAGAAACGAGAGTAAACACACCAGAGTTTGGACACACAAACTACACAAGGGGATTGTGGTCTTCTCCCAAAGATTGACCTTTGAACAGCCTTGTGCAGGATGTTGTACTCGGAACGTTTTTCCCGCGGAATCTCAAGACTTAGGGTAGAGGTTTGTGGAGTGGCTCAGAGAGTCGTAGTTCCGAAACGCTTCTGGACGATGAGTAAAATTGTTGGTCTGGTTCTTGGGCTAATACTGGGAATTGGAGCCTCAGGATATGTGATAATTCAGTATAACAATGGCAAGGTTGCTTCGTTTTCCCATTCTGCCAATGTCTGTACGAATGGCGCAACTAACTACCCAATCTGCAACAATAACCAGATCTGTCAGTACGGAGGAACTTTCCCCAACTGCAACTCAGCACCTAGTTGCCAGTACGGTGGCGCCTACCCAAACTGCAGCCCAGCGCCTAGCTGCCAATATGGAGGTACCTACCCAAACTGCAACCCCTTCACCCCACAGTGCAAGGGTGCTGCTGCGTGCTTCACGGATACAGTGACATACA
>WNGL01022345.1_pt1 | contig 12259 bp, 12 predicted proteins | sample 5400591 | NCBI WGS metagenome assembly WNGL01 (sample SAMN13153377, study PRJNA577476) | soil metagenome | isolation source: 80 cm soil or saprolite under Garry oak tree replicate 1 | place: USA:California | collected 2016-06-15
TCACGGTCGCGTCGTCCGCGCCGCTGTCCCGGACGATCTGCTCGAAGCGGGTGCCGATCCGGATCTTGGCCGCGCGGATGCAGTCCAGCACCAGGCCGGACAGATGGTTCGGCGAGATCCGCCGGGCGGCGTCGGTGAACACCAGGTCGGTCAGCGCGCCGCAGCCGTCGACCGTGACCCGCACGGCACCGTTGGCCGACCGGTGCTCGACCGAGATGCCGGCGGCCTGTTGCTGGATTTGTTGCGCGCGCTTGACTTGCACGTTCGTCTCGGCCACGGCGGCGATGAACTCCCGATAGAGCTCGTCGGCAGGCAGGTCCCCGGATGCCATGCGCACACCGTGTCGAGATCGGCCCGCGCTGCCAAGCCGATCCCCGTCCCACGGTCATCCCACGTCGCTGACCTGCTGAAACGCCCAGAACCTGGGACACTGTGACAGCATCAGCGGGTGGTACGTGTCTCGTTCGCCGTACGGCCGCCCGCCGAGATCGGGGCGCTGCTGGCCGCGCTGCCCCGGCCGAGGTCGTCCTCGCCAGCGGCCGGATCCCGGCCCATCTCGCGGGCGCCGACCTGCGTACCGAATGGGTGGTGACGGCGGTCAGCCTGATCGCGGACCGGTCCAGCCCACGTGCCGTGAACCTGGCGGACGTCGCAACGATCACGCTGAACGGCTGACCCAACTGGCCAACTACGGCCGATCTGGCCAGCTCGGTCGACGCGGCATCCTCGACCAACCCGGACCAGTCGTCCCCTGACCAGTGCTGCCACCCACCGACTGCTTGCGTCAACTGTTGATGTCCCAGGTCATGACATGCGTCGAGGGCCGTGGCGTTGGGCCGTTCGTTCCCCTGACATTTGTCACATCCCATCTGTGTCTCTCAGATGAGAGCCAGGTCAGGCACGATCCAGATCGTGCGGGTAGTCGCCTGACACCCCAACGACAACCGTCATCCCGATGGTCACGCCTAGTGGGTTCTTGTCCGTTGTATTCCGTCGGCCCAGGTCTTTACTTGACCCTGTCCAGAATACCCGGTTTGGCATACCGGTTTGGCCCATTCCGGACGTCAGAGAGGCGTAGCCATGCCATTGAACGATTACAAGGGACCGCGGTTATCCCGTCGGAATGCCCTCAGAGCCGGCTTCGGAGTCGCGGTAGCGGCCCAGTTGGCCATGATCGAGCAGGTCGCGTTCACACCGAACAGGGCTGAGGCCGCCACGTCCCCCCGTGCCGCCACGAGCAGTTCCGGATTCCCGGCCATCCAGTACGACATCGGTAACTTCATCGCCCCGCCGGTCACGCTCAACGATGGCGCCGGCAACATCACCGCGCAGTTCGGCCCCGTATTCACCTACATCGTCCCCGCCACCTTCACGCGCACGCCGACCTTCAACGACCTGTCGACGTTCGACTACGCGATGAACACCATCGAGGACTTCTACTCCTTCAGCCCCAGCGGCATCTTCGTATTCCTCGCCTACGGCATTCCGTACTTCAACCTGCTGCCCGGCGGGATGAACGGATCGCTGGTCCAGCAGTTCATGCCGCAGTTGCGCACCGGCCAGAACCCGGACGGCACCACCAATGCGCTCGCCGAGGCGCGGCCGATGCCCACCGATGTGGTCGGCGGCCTGGTCGGCGGCAGCGGCGCACCCGTTCCGGGCGTCACGAAGGACCGCTTCAACGTCAACGTGACGATCGAACGCAACCACATGCTGTTCCAGATGCGCAGCGACTCGGTCCACAATCTCAACGACGTGCTCGCCTGGCTCAAGGGCAGCAACGTGCTCGCCGGCTTCAGTGTTCAGTCGCCGCCGTTCAACGGACTGCTCAGCTTCAAGACCACCCGCGTGCAGTTCGTACAACGCGGCCTGCCGCGTCAGTTGGCCAACAGCAACAACTTCGAGTACGCGCCCCGCATCAACCCCGACTCGCCGATGTGGATGGGCTTCCTCGACCAGCAGACCAACGCCGCCGGCCCAGCGGCCATCACCACCTTCGCCGGCAACTCATCGGCCCAGTTGACGAACAAGACCGCCAGCAACTACTTCGGGCTGGGCAGCATCCTGCATCTCTCGCACGACATCGAGGACCTGTTCCAGTTCTACTCCCTACCCAACCAGGACTCCCGACACCCCGACGGCGAAGACGCCCCCGAGCGGATCATGTATATGTTCCGCGCCAACCAAGAAGGCTCCACCAACGGACTGCCCACACCGTTCAACTCGACCGACCCGTTCACCAACGGCGGCTGCCCCGCGTTCGTACCCAACACCTTCCAGGGCACCAACGACGCCATGCTCGGCGCCCAGGACTCCGGCGGCCTGTTCAAATCCACCGACACGGCCGCCCAACAGCAGAACGAGACCTTCACCGGCCTGGGCCGCATCGGCCACAACGCCGGCCTGCAACGCCACTCCCGAGCAGCCGACGGAACACCACTACACATCAGAATGGACGGCCCCGGCCTGTCCAACCTCGACGTGCCGGCCTTCACGACGTTCCCCGGCGGCACGAGCGTCGCGGCCGGCAGCATCCAGCCGAAGCTTGAATTCATCATCTTCATGCCGACGGCCGAGTCCTTCCGCCAGATGCGGGTCGGCGTGGCCGCCCAGGACCTCCAGGTCCAGTTCAAGGTCGACCCCGACGACAACGGCCTCGAACGCTTCATCACGGCCACCCGGCGGCAGAACTACCTCGTTCCGCCGCGGAACGTGCGAACCCTGCCCTTGATCGAATTCACCTGAGTTGACCACGGTTCCCTGTGTCGTTCGCAACTGTCCAGGTCGGCCACCGGCCTGGACAGTTGCCGTCTGACCTGGTAGTTACCGACGCCGAGCACCCGCACCGGATTGGGCTGAACGGCGGACTTCGTTCGTTTCTGCGGCAACTGTTGATGGTCCGTCGGCCCCATGAGGCAACCCGCAAGGATTGCGCCGTTTGATCCCGGCACGCCATGGGACTTCCCAGATGGTTTTCGCAGACCAGCGGCCGGTCAGACCGATCCAGCAGGCTCTCGACACCCCGGCCCACCCGCCTCACCGGGGGTCATCGTGCTGGTCACGCCTAGTGGCTTCTTGTCCGTTGCGTTCGGCCGCGCCATCGCTTTACTTGAACCAGTCCAGAATACTGGCCGGTCGTCACGAGCCCCACACGTCGCCGTGTGGCTGACGGCTGGCCAGTTTGGCCCTTCCGGACGCCAGAGAGGCGTAGCCATGCCATTGAACGACTACAAGGGACCGCGGTTATCGCGCCGCAATGCCCTCAGAGCCGGTTTCGGGGTCGCGGTAGCGGCTCAACTGGCCTTGATCGAGCAAGCCGCATTCACTCCGAACAGAGCCGCGGCCGCCACGTTGCCCAAAGCCACGCATCCCCGTGCGACTTCGAGCAGTTCCTCGGTGTCTGACATCCAGTACGACATCGGCAACTTCATCGCGGCGCCGGTCACGCTCAACGATGGTGCCGGCAATGTCACCGCGCAGTTCGGCCCGGTGTTCACGTATTTCGTGCCCGCCACCTTCACGCGTACGCCGACCTTCAACGACCTGTCGACGTTCGACTACGCGATGAACACGATCGAGGACTTCTACTCCTTCAGCCCCAGCGGCATCTTCGTGTTCCTCGGCTACAGCGTCGGTTACTTCAACCTGCTGCCCGGCGGCATGAACGGCGCCCTGGTGCAGGACTTCATGCCGCACATACGGAGCGGCAAGAACCCCGACGGCACGACCAACGTGCTGGCCGAAGCGGTGCCGATGCCGACCGATGTGATCAACGGCCTGGTCGGCGGCGCGAACGCGCCCGTTCCGAACGTCACGAAGGACCGCTTCAACGTCAACGTGGCGATCGAGAAGAACCACATGCTGTTCCAGATGCGCAGCGACTCGGTCCACAATCTCAACGACGTGCTCGCGTGGCTCAAGGGCAGCAACGTGCTCGCCGGCAACAGTGTTCAGTCGCCGCCGTTCAACGGGCTGCTCAGCTTCAAGACCACCCGGGTTCAGTTCGTGCAGCGCGGCCTGCCGCGCACGATGGCGAACAACAACAACTTCGAGTTCGCCCCCCGCATCAACCCCGACTCCCCGATGTGGATGGGCTTCCTCGACCAGCAGACCGACTCCTCCGGTCCGGCCGCCATCACGACGTTCGTCGGCAACGGCTCCGCCCGCCTCACGACGGCGCAGCCCGGCGACTACTTCGACAACGGCAGCATCATGCACCTGTCGCATGACATCGAGGACCTGTTCCAGTTCTACTCCCTACCCAACCAGGACTCCCGGCACCCCGACGGCGAGGACGCGCCGGAACGACTGATGTACATGTTCCGCGCCAACCAGGAAGGCACGCCAGACGGCCTGCCGTCGCCGTTCAACGCGACCGACCCGTTCACCAACGGCGGCTGCCCCGCGTTCGTCAACAACAGGTTCCAGGGCACCAACGACGCGTTCCTGGACGCCCAGGACGCGGGCGGGCTGTTCAACCCGAACGACGCCGCCGCCAAGCAGCAGACCGAGACGAACACCGGCCTTGGCCGCATCGGACACGAGCAGGCACTGCAGCGCTCGTCCCGGGCGGCAGACGGCACGCCGCTGCACATCAGGATGGACGGCCCCGGCCTGTCCAGTTTGGACGTTCCGGCGTTCACGACATTCCCCGGCGGCACCGCGGTCGCGGCCGGCAGCACGCAGCCGAAGCTCGAATTCGCGATCGTCATGCCGACCGCCGAGTCGTTCCGCCAGATGCGGGTCAACACGGCTGCCCAGGACCTCCAGGTCCAGTTCAAGGTCGACCCCGACGACAACGGCCTGGAACGCTTCATCACGGCCACCCGGCGGCAGAACTTCCTCATCCCGCCGCGTGACGTGCGTACCCTGCCGTTGATCGAATTCACCTGATCGGATGCCGTCCCGGCCGCCACGTTCGCGTGGCGGCCGGCCGGCATCAGCTTACGGAGACCGCGCTCGTCCGCGTGCGTGACCGCGACAGCCAGGCCAGCAACGAATACCCGGTCAGCACCAGCACTCCGAACTCGAACAGCAGACTGAGCAACGCCTGCGGCGCCGGATTCAGGTCCCGCTCCACGAACCCGAACAGGCCGACCGTGCGCGACAACAGAAATCCCAGCAGCGCGCCGGCGGCCAGGCCCGCCGCCAGCAGTCGTAACACGGGCGAGTTCGACACGATCAGCAGCACCGCGACCGCGAACGAACCGCTGGCCTGCAACAGGAACGACGGCCCGACGAACGGGATCGCCTTGTACCCGTTCAGATACAGGTCCGTGTGCACCCAACCGGTCCCGGCCAGCAGCGCCGCCACGGCCAGCCGTAGCGCCAGATCCCTCATGCCAGCCTCCGGTCCTTGATCGCCAGCCCCTGGTTGCCGCCCTTGACGTAGTTGACCTCACGGATGCCCAGCGCGGCATGCAACTGGCGGGCCGGCAGCGTGACCGGTGACGGCGCGGGGCCGTCACCCGGCTTGGGCAGCGGATACGCGGTCGTGGTCGCGCTGAAGAACGTGATGTTGCCTTCGGTCTTGGTGAACAACTGGTGCACGTGTCCGTTCAGGCACGTCACGGACGCGAACCGGCGCAGGTAACTCAGCGCCTGCACGGAATCGTCGGTGCTCCAACCCCATTTCGCGTACATCGCGAACAGCGGGATGTGGCTGAACACCACGATCGGCGTGTCGCTGGACAGCCCGGCCACGTCCTTGCGCATCCACTCCAACTGGTCGACACCGAGGTGCCCCATCGATTCCAGGCCCAACGTGTTGACCAGGCTGATGAAGTGCACGCCACCGAGGTCGAAGCTGAACCAGCCGTCGCCCAGCGTGCCGCGGCCGAAGAACTGCCGGTAGTTCGCGCCGTGGTCGTCGATGTCGTCGTGCTCGCCAGGCACGGTGTACACGTGGTCGGTGTGCAGGCCGCCGAGCATCTGCTTCACCTGGTCGAACTGGGCGGGCGTGGACAGGTGGGTCAGGTCGCCGGTGTGCATCACGAAGGCCGGCCGGTAGGGCAGCGCGTTGACCTGGTCGATGGCCTCGGTGAACGACTGCTCGACCATCGTGTTGGCCGGACCGGTGAAACCGATGTGGCTGTCGCTGATCTGCACGAACCGCAACGCACGCGGATCGTTGGCCGCGGCTGCGGCCGTGCCGGGGCTGTCGCTGATCTGGCTGATCACCTCGCCGCCGACGACCGTCAGCACCACCGCGCTGCCGAACCATGCCGTGTGCCGCAACAACTGCCGGCGGGTCATGCCGTGTTCCTGGGCCTCGTCGGTCACGGCGTCACCACCACCATCGCGGTCATGAACGGATGGATCGTGCACAGGTAGTTGTACGTGCCCGCCTTGCTGAATGTGAACTTGAAGCTCGCGCCCGTGTTCAGCGCCTGCGATCCGAACGTGCTGTCCTTGGCGGTCACCGTGTGCGCGTCCTGGTCCATGTTCGTCCACGTGACCGTGGTGCCGACCTTGACGGTGATCGCGGCCGGGCTGAACGCGAAGCCCTTGATCGTGACCGAGGTGCTCGCGACCGGTGCCGCCGGCGGGGCGGTGGTGTCCGGCATGGACATGGACGTCGTCGGTGTCGCCGGCGGCGCGGCCGATGCCGACGGTGGAGCGGCGGCCGGCGTCGACGAACCGCAGGCGGCGAGTCCGGCCACCGCCGCCGCGGCCGCCAGCGCGAGCAACGTCCTGGCTGCGCGGTTGTTTAGTCTCATACCCACCAATACGGCGGTGGGTTACGGACCGGTACCGCGCGGTACGAAGACCTCGACCTTCCCGTCGGCCTCGCGCACCGCGATGACCGGCAGCGGCCCCAGCTTGATCGGCAACCGGTGCCGCATCACGGCGCCGGTGACCGAGAACGACGCGCCGTGGCACGGGCAGTCGAGCTGCCGGGCCTGCGCGTCCAGGTTGAGCTGGCAGCCAAGATGCGTGCAGGACCCGGACACGGCGGCCACCTGTCCGTTGGTACGGCGCAGGAATCCGCTCACCGCACCGAGATCGAAGCGGAGCACGCCGCCCTCGCGCAGTTCACTGCTGGTAGCCACGGCGAGCCAAGCGCCGTGGTCCGGCGAGAGCGGCGGCCCGCCAGTCTGGTTGTCCGCCGGCGGGGTCGCCGCGGGGCTCGCGGCGCTGGTCAGCACGTGGTCCAACCCGGCGCCGATGCCGATCGACGCGGCGGCGGTCGCGGTCAGTTGGACGAACCGCCGGCGCCGGGTCACCGGCACCGGCGGCGCTGGATCGGCGGCCAGTTCCGCGCCGAGGCGCTGGTGCAAGGAGGTCACGAACTCCTCGCGCACAGAGCCGGCGCCAAGCCGGGCCGACCGCAGCAGGATTGCCGTACGCAGCTCGGCGTCCGAGCCCGGACCGCGACATGATCACACTCCGATCCGCTCCGCGACCTTGGCCGCGGCACGCAGTGCACGGTGCTGGAGCACCTTGGCATTGCCCACCGTGACGCTCATCTCGGCCGCCGCCTCCTTCAATGTCAGGCCGTCGAGAAATCGCAGGCGCAGGATCGTCCGGTAGTTCTCCGGCAGATCCGACAGGATCCGATCCGCTTCGGCCGACCGATCGCGGCTGATGTCACGCTCGGGGAGCGCCGGATCGAACAGTTCGTCATCCAACGTGGTCAGTTCCCGGCCGAGCGTGCGCCGCCAGTGGTCGGCCAGCACCGTCCGTGCCGTCGCCATCAGGTACGACCGCACCTCACGGACCGTCGCCGACACCCGCAGCGGCCGCAGCGCGGCCAGGAACACCTCGGTGGTCAGGTCCTCCGCGTCCGGCCTGCTGCCCACCTTGCTGAACAGCAGTCCATAGACCCAGCCGACGTTGTCCCGATAGATCGCCTCCCAGTTCGGGTACACCCCCGCACCACCCACTACCCGCAGGCGCGGCGGCCCGGCGAGCTCGCCGTGTTCCGTGTCATCGTCCTTGTCACCAGTCCTGCGTCGAGCACGCACACAGTTCTATACGGACGAGGGTTACGCTCCGCCGGCACGCGAGTTCGGGAGGCTGCCTGCGTTATTCGTCCGTAGTGTCGGTGGGATCGACTGTCAAGCCCTGTTGGGTCAGGAGGGCTTGGACGGCACGCTTGAGCCATCTCACGTCATCACGGGTTTCGACCACGGTCGTCACGATGGCGGTCACGTCCTCTTCGGCACGCTGAACACGCGACTCCAAGCCGCGGACTCGGGCTTCCAGGTCAGCGAAGGTCGTTGCCATCGGGGGTTGGTCTCCTCTTCAAACGGTGCTGCTGGCACGCTACCCGGCCAGGCGGCCGGACCGATAGCTGACTGGGCCTCATTGGCTACACCTGGGCGGCGGCGCGCATCTGGTTCGAGGCTCTTGCGGGCTACGTCCACGAGCTTGGTGAGGCTGGACTCGTCCAGGATGAACTGGAGGGTGTCGGTCGGGTGGCCGAGCGTGAACTGGGCTTGGTCGGACATGAGCGCGCGTTACGCCTGGGCCCGAATCAACTGCCTTCGGACCAATATCGTTGCAGCCTCGCGATCGCGTCCTGCTTGCTCATCGTCGCCACCTCCGACTCGGCGAGACCGACACGCGAGATCAACAGGTGAACGACCTCGGCGGGCAGCGCTTCCGCAGGCGACGTGGGCGTTCCACGGTCCGGCTTGATTCCGTCCCGAACACACGCCCAGAAGTCCACCTCGCTGACCTGAAGTTGATCACGAAGGATGTGCCGCCACATACTCGGTCCATAGTCACTTCGGTCGACCGGATGCGATATCCGCGTGCGCAGAATCCGACCATCGGGAAGAACAAGCTCATAGGTAACGTGATGGGCGCCGGTCCGTCCACGTGCGTCACAAACTGGGTGCCACTGTTCGACTCGACAGAACGTGTCATGATCCTTGCGCGTCGGCTGGGGACAGCTCACCGCGCAGACCCGACGATCCAGCCGCGAAGCTGCTCATCGTCACTCAGGCCGATGAGCTGGACCAGACCCCAGTTCTCCCGGTGGTTGGGTGCACCCAACAAGTGGTCCTGCCAGTCGTCCGCGTATTCACGTAGAGCGTCGATCATCTCGGCCACTGCCTCATCGAACGTCCCGCCATCGGCTGCTACGGGCAGTCCGGGGATGAACACGGACCATCCGCCGGCTTCCGGCACCACTTTCGCCCGCGATGGAATCAGCGAGGCAAGGAAGTGCAGCAACCGCTCGACATCGACGACAGCGGTCGTGGCGAGGTCACGCCGGATCGTCGCCACACGCCCCTTCTCGGCTGCGTCCAACAGATCCTTGAGATGAGCACGCGCATCGGTATAGCTGTCGTAGTGAACAGCAGGCACGACATGACCTCCCGGTGCGATCGTCGCCACCAGTGTCTCCCAACTGTTGAAGTACGTCAAGTACGTCACGTACTTGGCTGACACGCACGCATCTGGCCGAGGGTCTTGCGGGCTACGTCCACGAGCTTGGTGAGGCCGGGCTCGTCCAGGATGAGCTGGAGGGTGCCGGTCGGGTGGCCGAGGGTGAGCTGCGCTTGGCCGGCGACGACTTCGGACGACATGTCGCAGTCGCGGTCGATGGTGACCCAGGCGTCGAGTGCAATACCGAATAGTGTGTTCATGAAGCGAGAATCTATGGGCACGGGCATACTTCAACAATGTCGATGCATAGGAGCATCGAGGGAAATCAGCGACCGGACCTGTCCCATCACCTGATGCGGGCATGTAGCAAACGGAGAATAAGACATGGCGAGAACCCCGAAAGCTCACGCACTCGGCGTGGAACTACGACGAGCGCGTGAGAATCAAGGGTTGACTACCCGGGACCTGGCCGACCGCATCGGCCGCAATCATGGCGAGATTTCGAGGTGGGAGACGGGCGACCGGACGCCCAAACCGGAGCATGTCGCCCAATTCCTCACAGCGCTCGGCATCATCGGCAAGCCTTACGACGAGATCATGTCGCTGGCGCACGACACGAGCGCTCCGTTGTGGGTCGCAGCCAGCCTGCCGGCGCAGCGCCAGCAGTTGGCGGCTCTTATCGAGATGGAGCAGAGCGCCGCCGCGATCACTGAAGTGTTGCTGTCACTCATACCTGGGCTGCTCCAGACCAAGGGCTACGCCGACGCCGTCATGTCCATCGGCAATTTGTCATCAGACGAAATCGTCACGCGTGTCACCATCCGAATGGGCCGACGCGACACCATTACCCGGACCGAGCCGGTGCGGTACACCGCGTTTATCGGCGAAGCAGCGCTCCATCAGATCATCGGTGACCGATCGGTCATGGTTGAGCAATTTCGGTATTTGCTGGAAATGGCAAGGCATCCTAATATCGTCGTGCGAGTAATGCCCTTTGCGAGCGGGTGGCATCCCGGCCTGGAAGCACCATTTATATTCATCTGGCCGAAAGAGGCGGCCCCGGTCGTGCACCTGGAACTTCGCCGATCCTCAACATTCCTGCACGAGGCGGACGTCATCAGGGCCTACAAGGAGGCTCTCGCCGTGATCGATAAGGTAGCATTGGCACCCGACGCATCAGCACGACTCATCGCCGACAGAATGGAGAATTTGTCTTGACAAGAACTGTCCGGTGGCGCAAGGCGAGCCGTAGCCAGGAATCGGCGAGCTGTGTCGAGGTCGCCAGCACGCTTGATCAACTCCGGGACTCGAAGAACCCATCCGGCCCGGCGCTCCGCGCGAATGCCATGGCCCTAATTCAGTCTGTCAAAGAGACTGATTTCGATCGATGAACAATGCCTGACCTGTCGGAATACCGGCGCCGGCGTGATGCGGACCGTACGCCGGAGCCGGTGCCGGCCGCCGGCCCGCTACCAGACGGTAACAACGACGTGTTCGTCGTCCAGGAGCACCATGCCCGGCGGCTGCACTACGACGTCCGGCTGGAGCGCGATGGGGTGCTGGTGTCCTGGGCCGTGCCGAAGGGCCTGGTCATGGACCCCGGCACCATCCATCTCGCCGTGCAGACCGAAGATCACCCGATGGAGTACGCCGCGTTCGCTGGCGACATCCCGCACGGCGAGTACGGCGGCGGACACGTCGACATCTGGGATCGCGGCACGTACGACACCGTGAAGTGGACCGACGACGAGATCCAGGTCGTCTTCCACGGCCGGCGCGTCGAGGGCCAGTACGTCTTCTTCCGCCGTTCGCGCACCGAGAACACCCGGGACTGGATGGTCCGCCGCACCGGCGTGCGCGTCGCCGACACCGCCATCACGGTCCAGGTCGACGGCCGCAAGCTCAAGGTGACCAACCTCGACAAGGTGCTGTATCCGTCAACCGGCTTCACGAAGGCCGAGGTCATCGACTATTACCGACAGGTAGCCCCGCTCATCCTGCGGCACCTGGCGGGTCGTCCGGTGACGTTCCGCCGCTACCCCGACGGCGTGACCGGCCCGTCGTTCTACGAAAAGAGCGTGTCCCGGCACGCCCCGGACTGGGTCCGCACGGTCCGGCTGGCGACGCCTGGCAGTGCGAAGGGCAGCGAGTCCGCCGACTTCGCCCTGATCGACGACCTACCCGGCCTGGTCTGGGCGGCGAACCTGGCCGCCATCGAGCTGCACGTTCCACAGTGGACAATTGGCGAGCATCGCGAGCCGGACCTGATGGTGTTCGATCTGGATCCGGGCGCGCCGGCCACGATCGTCGAATGCTGCCGCGCGGCCGAGCTGATCCGTGTCGCGCTGGCCGAGGACGACCTCGTCGGCTACCCGAAGACCAGCGGTGGCAAGGGTTTGCAACTCTATGTCCCGATCGAGCCGACCTCGGCCGAGCACACCGCCGACTACGCCAAGACTCTGGCGCAACGGCTCGCGATCAAGCACCCCGAACTGATCCTGGCCGTGATGACCAAGGCCCGGCGGGGCGGCAAGGTGTTCATCGACTGGAGCCAGAACCGCGCGGCCAAGACCACCGTCGCACCGTATTCCTTGCGCGCCCGCGAAACCCCGACCGTGTCGACGCCGGTGACATGGTCCGAAGTGGAGCGATGCCGCCGGGTAGCAGACCTGACGTACGACGCGGATGCCGTCCTCGCCCGCATCAACGAGCACGGCGACCTACTGGCCGATCTGCACACCACACCCGGCCGACTCCCCCACTGAGTGCGCTATTCGGTTTCCAGTGCGCCGGCCAGGTGGAACTTGCGGCGGGTGCGCTGGTAGAACGTGGTGCGGCCGAGGCGGACCACCCGTGCGGCTTCGGTCAGTGACACGACTTCCACGATCGCGCCCGCGCTGAGATGCCCGACCAGCCGGCC
>WNGL01008173.1_pt1 | contig 12257 bp, 13 predicted proteins | sample 5400591 | NCBI WGS metagenome assembly WNGL01 (sample SAMN13153377, study PRJNA577476) | soil metagenome | isolation source: 80 cm soil or saprolite under Garry oak tree replicate 1 | place: USA:California | collected 2016-06-15
TCCCAGTTCGCTATAGGCTTTGTCCCTGGCAGTGCGGAGTTTCTCCGCAAACGCCTGAATGAGCAAGGGCTCGTCGTGCCACGATTCCACAAAGTCGAAGCTCAACGACGGATCGCTGCAATTTCTAAGAGAAGTCCGGTACAGGCCGACGCTGGTCTGCGAATTGTGGGGCGCGAGGCAAATTACAACTGCACGATGAATTTGGTCTTTGATCATTCGCCGCAACGTTTGGGAGATGAACGGCTGCCAGTTCCGCATGCCAGCGTAAACCGGCCTCCCTAATTCTGCGCTCAGCAGTTCGGCTTGACGCAGAGTGATGTCGGTTAGAGGCGAGCGGCCGATCACGCTGTAACGATGGCTCACTTCCTTTACGACATCAGGTGGAAGCGGCCGCCCTCCCGTAACTCGCAACAGGAATTCGGGAACTTGCTCTACCGAATCCGGACTCCCGTGCGCCAGCAGCAGCACAGCGGAATGTATCCTAGGCCTGCTCATCTCTGGATCGCAGCCTTCGCCGAATGCTCTTGCACATACGCCGCAAGGGCTTTCACATTTTCAACTGGAGTTTCAGGCAGTATGCCATGACCGAGATTGAAAATGTGCCCGTTTCGCCCCGCAGCTCGATCCAGAATCTCCTGCGCCCGTTGCTTCACCTGCGGCCAGCGCGAAAACAGCACAACCGGATCGAGATTTCCTTGCACCGCCCCGCGATTTCCAAGGCGTGACCACCCTTCATCGAGGGGAATTCGCCAGTCGAGCCCAATTACATCCGCTTCCGTCTCTTTCATTGAGCTGAGGAGAGTGGCGGTGTCAGTTCCGAAATAGATGACTGGAACGCCAGAGCGCCGAAAGTTTCGCACCAGCTCAGCGGTTCGTGGCAACACGAACTGCCGGTAGTCCTGCGGCGAGAGACATCCTACCCAGCTATCGAAAACCTGGATCACGTCGGCGCCAGCCCGCACCTGCGCCGTTGCATAGGCGGAAGTTACGGAAACCAGTTTGCCCAGCAGTTCGTCCCAAACCTGCGGTGCCGAGTACATCAGAGTCTTGGTGTTGACGTAATGACGAGAGCCGCCGCCCTCGATCATGTAACTCGCCAGGGTAAACGGCGCGCCGCAGAAACCAATCACGGGCAGAGTCGAGCCAAAATGTTTCACAACCAGGCGCACCGCTTCCGCCACGTAATCCAGATCGGACGCACAGTCAGTCCGCAGCCGAGTGACGTCTTCGGCATTCCGCACCGGTTTTTCTATGACCGGCCCTTCTCCCGCGGCAAAATGAAACGGTAGTCCCATCACCTCAAGCGGGAGCAGAAGATCGGCAAAGACAATCGCCGCGTCCACCTTCAGGATGTCGGCAGCCGTGATCGTCACGTCTGCAGCGAGTTGCGGATTCTTGCAGATTTCTATTAGCGAATGCTGCTTGCGCACTGCCCGGTACTCCGGCATATAGCGTCCTGCCTGGCGCATGAACCACACCGGCGTGCGGTCAACTGGCAAGGCTTTGCAGGCGCGGATAAAGCGTGAGTCAGGCGCTGACATGAAGAATTAATGTAGCACCGGAAGGCAGTGTTCAGTGGTTAGTGGCCAGTTGTCAGTACTTGTGGAGGTTTGGAGTTTCTTGGGCGATTGACACTGACCACTGGCCACTAATCACTGGCCACTTGCCCTATGACATTGGCTCAATTTTGTCCACGTGGATCAGATTGATTTCGGAGTCGAGTGTCCCAGTCACGCGCACCCGCTGTCCTTCATACTGTTGGACCTCTTGCTGATTGTCCAATTTGTAAGAAGCGGTCGGAGAGACTTTCAAGACAAAATTATCGGAATCTTTGCTGATAGTGCCGGTAAAGCTCTGGGCTGTGGGCGCCTGGGTCCCGGCTGCGGGCGGCGAATTTCGCCGTTCTGGAGGCGCTGGCGGAACCGGGGTTGGGTTCTGCGCCGGGTGAGTATCCGGCTGCGGATCGGGAGTCGGCTGCTGATGTGGCGCGCTCGGCTCCGGTGCTTGCGGCTCTTGCATGTAGGACCACAACACCAGGTCGGACGAAAGCAGACCCTTGTGGGACAGAGCTGGCTGCTGCGCGAATGCCAGCATCCCCGAAAAAACGAATGCAATTATTGCAAACGACCAGCGTTTCATGACCTGACTCCTTGGCCGGTCTTTGGATGTAGCAATCTGGGAAGGCGACAAGCGGGACTCGCCGTCTAATCTCGTCCTTCAGGAGGACAGAACCCACATCGCTGTGGAACTACTTAGATTGTTGCACCGCCGCAGGAAAATCGCTCTACCCGGGATGCTGTACGAGGGCTAAGGTAAAGGGAACTCAACAAAATCAGCCCACCTGGTGGTTGGTTCACAAGCGGTTGGAGCAGGCCTTCAAGGCCTGCAAAAAATGGCAAGAAACACATGGGCTTTGAGCCCTGAGGTACTTGGTGGTAATGATGAGAAAGAGCAGCTCGCGGCTGAAGCTTGCCACCCATTTCCAGCACGCGTAATGCAGAGCTGGGAAGCCCTGCTCCACCCTAGTCTTCGCTCATAAGTCCCTGGGCTAAGCCTTGCTTGCCCCGGCTGCCATCGGTTTGATCCTCTCAAACGCATCTTCGGCGCGCCGTAGCGCTTCTTCGACATTGGCACAGATATTTTCCCGCCCGACCACCTCTTCGAACTCCGCCTGATGAATCAGTTGCGCAGGCTGCTCTCGCGCGCCGCACAGAATCAGTGTGCGCCCGGAGGCGTGCAGGTGTTTCGCAACTTCTTCCAAGGCGAACAAGCCGGTAGCGTCAATTGCGGTCATGTTGCGCAGACGAATAATGACCACCGGAGGCAGCGCCTTGAGGTTCTCCGTGATCGCGGAAATTTTGTCAGTCGCGCCAAACAGGAATGGCCCGTGAATACGAAAAATAGTCGCGTAGTAAGGGATGTCCTTATCCTGCAGAATGTGGATGCGGCCGTCTTCGATATAGTCGTCGGTAACCTGCGACACGGTAGTCGTGTTGGCCACCCGCGTAATAAATAGGAGTGCTGCCAGGATCATTCCGGCCTCGACGGCTACCGTGAGGTCGGCAAACACCGTCAGCGCAAACGTAACTGCCCACACGCTGATATCAGTTTTAGTCAGCTTGAGCAGTTGCGGAATCTCGCGCCACTCGCCCATGTTGTAAGCGACAATCATCAGGATCCCCGCCAACGCCGCCATCGGGATGTAACTCGCGAGCGGGGCTGCAAACAGCAGCACGCACAACAGAGTGAGTGCATGAATCATTCCGGCGACAGGCGATTGCGCTCCGGATCGAATGTTCGTTGCGGTGCGGGCGATGGCGCCAGTCGCAGGCAAGCCTCCGAACATGGGCGAGACGATATTCGCCACGCCTTGCCCGATCAACTCAACATTAGGGTTGTGATGGTCATTACTCATGCGGTCGGAAACTACCGCCGACATGAGCGATTCAATTGCGCCGAGCATCGCAACCGTGAACGCGGGCCCGAGCAGTCCGTGGACCAGGCTGGCGTGCCAGTGGGGAATCGCCAGATGCGGCAGTCCGCTGGGAATTCCTCCAAAGCGTGTGCCCACAGTTTCCACTGGAAGCTTGAAGAGATAGACAGCGACGGTTGCGCCGAGCATGGCGACGATCGGCCCGGGGATGCGGCTCGAGACCGCGCGGCACAACAGCATGACTGCCACGGTGCAGCCCGCCACCAGCGCGGCTCGCGAAGACCACGTTGGACTCGCGGCCGCAAGCGCTTTCACTCGGAGCCAAAATTCCCCGGGGACATTCTGTAAATGCAATCCAAAAAAATCTTTGATCTGCGTGCTCGCGATCAGCACCGCGATCCCGTTTGTGAAACCCAGCACCACCGGCCGCGGAATAAACTTGACTGCCGACCCCATACTGGTCACGCCCAGCACCACCAGCAGCACGCCCGCCATCATCGTGCACATGAACAGCCCGTCAATCCCGTGCACGGCAACAATTCCCGAGATCACCACTACGAACGCGCCGGTGGGTCCGCCGATCTGCGTCTTTGATCCGCCGAGCGCCGAGATCAAAAAACCGGTCACAACCGCGCAGTAAATCCCCGCCTGCGGACTGAGTCCAGACGCAATACTGAATGCCATCGCCAGAGGAAGCGCCACCAAGCCGACGGTAACTCCGGCAATCACGTCACGAATAAATTTGTTCAGGTTGTAATCGCGCAGGCACAGAACAGACTTAGGCAACCAGCGATCATCAATTGCAAAGGGAAGCACGCGAAAAGACATACTTCATTTCATTATGACAGGACGGGACTTCTCTCGCGGAACCTACTGCGCACCAAAGTCATAAGACGGCCAAGAATAGTAAAGGTCAGACGTGGAGGATTCTGGCTAAGTCTTCTGCATAGCCAGCATAGATTTTTTGAATTGGACTTTCCCCGGACTCTTTGTCAGATTGCAGTAGTAGCTGCTGCCAGGAAGCAGCATAGCAGTCATGATTTTTCGCCCTGTCGCCCATTCTTTCCGACCTTGTTGTCCCGAAGCGAACAGTTAGGGAATATCCTCAGCAGTTTCACGTTCTTAACAGATCGGAAAAGAACGAGGGAGAGATTCGTATGCAGGAAGCACTGAACGGAACCTCAAGCAAGCAAACTCGAGTGACGCTCAAAATAGTAGCTGACCACTTGGGTCTGACAGCAGGAACGATTTCTGCGGTCCTGAACGATACGCCGGCAGCGCGGCGTATTCCGCAGTCCACCAGGGATCGAGTTCTAGCCGCAGCCCGCGAACTCAACTATCAACCTAATCCACTGGCGCGAGCTTTGCGCACAGGCACAGGCCAAGGCCTCAGGCCACTAGCTTCGGCGTATGACGGCGCGAACACGCGCGGCGCTTTGGTCATTATGGATGCGGACCATTTCGTGCTCGCCATGAATGCCATCCAGCAAGCTGGTTTGCGGGTGCCCGACGATGTCTCAATAGTGGAATTCGATGGCATTCCCGCCGCCGCGATGGATTACTCTGGCTTCGAAGCCGCTTCGAAACCCACCTGACTGGGCTGGCGATTGTCGCGTCCACTACTCGACTAGCCGGCACCACCAGATTAAAGGCCACACTCATCGCGAGTGTGGCCTTTGTTTTGCGAACAACTGCAGAGAACACTTTGGTAAGCTGGGAATAAATCAATTAAGGCTTATACTGCATCTAAGTCGTAAGTCATTGGCCCGCATTTCCTATTTTCGTGACGTGACCAGCACGCGCCGTGCCGTTGCCTGGGTGTGCGTTTTGCTCGTACTCGTGTTCGGGGTGATATCGGTTACCCACGTACATTTGAACGAGCTGAAAGCTGCGAGCCACTCCTGCTCGCTTTGCGCAGTCGCGCATGCAGGAGCAATTGGTTCGGGAATCTATTACTCAGCGCCGGTTCTTGCGTCCTTGGCCGTTCTGGTGACGGCTGAAAACTCGCCTTGCGTTCTTCGCCTCGTTTCATCTCTCTACATCCGTCCTCCACCATTAGTTTAAGGACCGCAACAATCTACTCCGCGGCGTTTTGCCAGCGGTTCGTTTAGCGTCCATAAACTTTTTTTGGAGGAATTCATGCTGGCTTCTTATAAGAAGTCGCTTCGTGCGGCTTTTGTAGTCATTTCCTTTTTGTCTTTCGCTCTCAGTGCGCAAGCGCAGTCGGGCGGTAGTTCAACCACGGTGACTGGCACTGTTCTTGATCCGAGCGGCGCGGCCGTGGCGAACGCCACCGTACAAATTCATAACCCAGTCAGCGGGCTTAGTCGAACCACGTTAACCGATAACTCCGGTACCTTCACAATCCCCAACGTTCCGTTTAACCCCTATCACGTCAGTGTCACTGCAGAGGGATTTAATTCCTACGCTCATGACATTGATGTTCGTTCCGTCGTTCCTGTGAACCTCAATATCAGCCTGAAAGTCGAAGGGTCCGCGGAAACGGTCACCGTCGAAGCTGGAGGTGATCTGCTGGAGAATGATCCGACGTTTCATACCGACGTGGATAGGGACCTGTTTGACAAACTGCCTCTCGAGAGCAAGTCATCCTCAGTGAGTTCGCTAGTTACGTTGGCTACGCCGGGAGTCGCCGCCGATTCCAATGGCCTCTTCCACGGCCTGGGCGACCACGCGGAAAACTCGTTCTCGGTGGATGGCCAGCCGATCACCGATCAGCAGAGCAAAGTATTCTCCAATCAGATTCCACTCGATTCGATTCAATCGATGGAAGTCATCGCTGGAGCTCCACTGGCCGAATTCGGAGAGAAGGCAAGCCTGGTGATCAACGTCACCACGCGCTCGGGTCAGGGCCTTACCACGCCCCATGGCTCCGTAAACGCTTCTTATGGCAGCTTCGGCACGTCCACTGCTGGATTCAACTTCGGCTATGGAGGCCAGAAGTGGGGGAATTTCATTTCGGCCAATGGTTTGAATAGCGGACGCTTTCTCGATCCACCCGAGTTTACTGTCAGCCACGCCAAGGGTAACGAAGAAAACACATTTGATCGGCTGGACTTTCAACTCTCCAAGGCAGACTCCATTCATCTGAACCTCGGCTATACGCGTTCATGGTTCCAGACGGCGAATTCCTTCGACGAGCAAAACGCAGTTGCTTGGTCGGGCACTGGTGGCATCGACCCCAACGGAAAACTCGTTGGGCCGACAGATCAGCGTTCGCAAATCAAGACTTTCAACATTGCACCCTCGTGGAACCGTCTGCTCAATGCCAACACGGTGTTTACTCTCGGCGCCTTCGTTCGGCGCGACCATTTCAACTATTACCCGAGCGCTAATCCTTTCGCAGATCTCGCGCCAGACCTCCAATCGGAAACGTTTGCTCAAGACCGAGAGCTTACCAATGCCGGGATTCGTTCGGACGTCTCCTACGTGAAAGGCATTCACAACGTGAAGGCAGGAGTGACCTACCAGCAGACTTTCCTGGACGAGGACAACCGCTTCGGCATCGTGGATCCAGCGTTTCTCCCGTCACTTACAGACGCTAATGGGAACTCCTGTGTTGATTCCGGCGGAAACCCCATTGCTGCTCCTTGCACAACTTTGGCGCCATACGACTTGACGCGAGGCGGAACTCTATTTCCTTTCAGCGGCCACACCGACGTTAAACTGCTCTCTTTGTTCTTGCAGGATTCGATTACCAGAGGGAACTGGTCCGTAAATTTGGGACTGCGTGGCGATGTTTACAACGGCCTCACTTCGCATAGCGAAGCCCAGCCTCGTGTCGGCGTCGCCTACAACATCAAGAAGACCAACACGGTTCTTCGCGCTTCGTATGCGCGAATGCTGGAAACCCCATTCAACGAGAACCTGGTGCTTTCGAGCACCGGATGTGCCGACCCGGTACTGAATCCGCTTCTGGTCTGTTCGTCGAATACCGTCACTCCCTTCAGTCCTGGATGGCGTAACGAGTTCCACGTGGGACTGCAGCAGGCTGCAGGACGATATCTGGTCTTTTCCGGCGAATACGTCTGGAAATATACCCACAACGCTTACGACTTCGGGGTGTTCGGGAGTACCCCGCTCACCTTTCCGATTGAGTGGAACAACTCGAAAATTCCCGCTGTTGCTGGACGCGTGAGCGTTCCAAACTATCATGGTTTCTCAGCCCTCTTCGTTTTCTCCAGCGTCACATCGCGCTTCTTTACCCCGCAGATCGGCGGGGCCGGCGCAGCTCCCAACGTGATTGGTGCATTCCGCATTGATCACGACGAGAGGTTTAACCAAACCACACATCTGCAATATCAGATTGGAAAGCGCGGACCGTGGGTCGGCTTCAACTGGCGGTATGACAGCGGCCTGGTAGCGGGCGCGGTTCCAGTTTCGGACGGCACCCCAGTAGATCTTGTTGCGAGCGGGCTTACTCCCGACCAGGAATTCCAGGCCGGCCTGTTCTGTGGCAGCGTGCGCGCAACTCCAACCACGCCCTTGCCATCGCCCTGCCCGGCAAGCCAGTTCGGTTCCACGCTCGTAAGCATCCCCGCGCCGGGTACGGAAAACGATGACAAGAATCCGCCGCGCATTGCTCCGCGTCATCTCTTCGACCTTTCCATCGGGCATGACAACCTATTTCACGGTGACAAATACAAATGGAGCCTTCAGCTCACCGCCATCAACTTAACCAACAAAGTTGCTCTCTACAACTTCCTGTCAACCTTTACTGGAACCCATTACGTCACGCCACGGGCCTTGACCGCCCAGGTGGGAATTAACTTCTAGCTGCTGTTGTGTGGGGGGCGGACCTGCCCTAAGCGCAGTCGAACGGGGCACTCGCCCGCCTTCCACGCGAAACTTAGTTGACGGTTCGCGCATCACACTACTCAAGCCGATGCGGATTAAAGCCAAAATTCTCGCGATCGCGCTTCTTCTCTCGGTAGCGACGACGTTGCTGGGCGAGAGCATGCTGCAGTCACTCATCCGTAGCCAGCAGCTCGAAGGTTGTCACGAACATGGCCATCGTCCGGCCCGCTCTTCGTCTCCGTCCCCGGTGAGTCACCTATGTTGTAACGCCGGACATGAGGCCGCGATTCTGCCGGATCGCTTGGACCTGGGTTACTCTTTGATCCACGTTTCCTTACCCTCAGATTGCCCGGAGCTGTTGATCAGAAAAACGTCCTTCCGGAGTTTTTCGAGCACCATCGTCTTGCCGAGCAGTTCCCCAGGCAAATTACAGCTTCGCATTTAGAAAATTCCACACCCCACTGCTCTTGAGTTTCACGACTGCGAAACTCAGATATCAAGAACCCTCACTGGTAAAAGGAGCGGGCCGTGCGGAGTTTCTGTTTCTACTTAATTACCCCTCTGGTCTTAGGCTGCTCGTTGTTAGCCCAAGATTCGCAGCACGACATGAACATGCCGGGAATGAGCGGGATGCCGCCTGACATGAACATGCAACCCAGTTCTTTGATCGAAGCACTGGGGCAGCACGCAACTTCAGGAACGGATGCGGAGCCTAATTCCACGCCATCTGCAATGCTAATGCGCAAATCCGGCAATTGGATGCTGATGTTCCACGGCGAACTTTTTCTGGACGAAGTTCAGCAGAGCGGCCCGCGTGGCGCGGACAAGTTCTTTTCCACGAACTGGTTTATGCCCATGGCGCAAAGAAAGCTAAGCCATGGAACTCTTACATTGCGGGCCATGCTCAGCCTCGAGCCTGCGACGGTGACGAAAAGGCGGTACCCGGAACTCTTTCAGCAAGGAGAGACTGCTTTTGGGCGTCCCATCGTTGATGGCCAGCATCCACACGACTTCTTCATGGAGTTGGCCGCCCTGTACGACCACAAGCTGAACGAGAAAACCGCGCTTTCGTTCTACGCCGCACCAGTCGGCGATCCAGCGTTCGGGCCTCCCGCTTATCCGCATCGAGTTTCTGCGTCAGAAAACCCCATCGCTCCTCTCGGCCATCATTTCGAGGATTCTACCCACATCGCGAGCGACGTGGTCACGCTCGGAATCACCCACAGGAACTTCAGGTTGGAGGCCTCGGGCTTTCATGGGCGCGAACCGGATGAGGATCGCTGGGATATCGACTCGGGCAAGATTGACTCTTGGTCTATACGCGTGACCGCGAATCCTGCGCAGAATTGGAGTCTTCAATATTCGATTACGCAGCTCCACAGCCCTGAAGCGCTTGTGCCCGATGAAGACATTCGTCGGATGACCGCATCGCTGATGTACAACCGGCCGATTCGCAATGGCAACTGGGCATCTCTGCTTCTGTGGGGAAGGAACCAGAGTTTGCAGGACGGCAGTGTGGGCAATGCGTACTTAGCAGAATCCACGCTGCGATTCCTTAGCCGGAATTACGTCTGGGGTCGAATGGAGAATGCGGATCGAACGAACGAGCTCTTGTTGGGAAACAATCTCTTACCGCCAGGCTTCACAGAGCGGTATTTCACGCGCGTTCAGGCGTACACCGCAGGATATGATCGCGAAATCGGACACATCTCACACCTTTCAACGGCATTAGGAGGACAAGTGATGTGGTACGGAGTGCCGAGCGCGTTACAGCCGATCTACGGCTCGCATCCGGTGGGGGTGGTGGCGTTCTTGCGGATGCGAATCAGATGAGTCGTGTGGGAGCAGCCTGGGTGGGATTGAGCTCGTGTGGGTCGGACACTCTTGTCCGACGCTTTTGATTTCGTCTTGTGATCCCACCCTTGAGAAGTGAAATAACAAAGTGTGACTGAGAAGCAAAGTCAAAAACGTCGGACAGGAGTGTCCGACCCACACGGTCAACTACGCTGCTTGCCCGCTCTTTATGGCTTCTCGACCGTTCGTCCTCGCCCAGGTGTACTGTATGCGGTGAATCACAGTGATGGTCGAGAGCACCGCGATAACCCACAAAACCGGCGCCATGCGATTGAACAGCGCCCCGATGATTACCAGCACCAGGCGTTCGGGCCGTTCCATGAAGCCCACACGGCACGATCCAATCAATGACTCCGCCCGTGCCCGGCTGTAGCTCACCATGATGGCACTGATCATGACGAACGCAGTCAGGACGATGTAGAAGAAGCGATCTCCCCGGGCGTAATAGATGAGCAAGCCAAAGAACTGAAAGGCGTCACTGTAGCGGTCCACCACGGAATCAAAAAAAGCGCCGAACCGGGTCACCCGGTTTTGCGCACGCGCAACCTCTCCATCCACCAGATCAAAAAAGCCAGAGCCGATGATGATCAGGCCAGCATAGAAGAACATGCGCTGTTGATTTTCTACAGTGGCGTAGCCAAAGAAAAACGCCGCCCAAGCGTTCACCACCAGGCCCATGAACGTAAGCACGTTGGGGTTGATCTTGGTAAGCGCGAGCCAGCGAACAATCGTTCTGAGCAGAACGGCGCAAGCTCGTCCGAAGGCGCTAGTCCATGTCATTTAGTCTTTGTGTGGGTCGGACATTCCTGTCCGACACTTCTTCGGCCACGTTATCATTCCGCTGCCGCCGCCACGTCGTGAATCGTACTCAGGCTCAGGACTTCCAATTCCCGCTTGCCGTTCGGAGTGACCACCGTGGCGGTTTCGCCAACCTTTTTATTCAGCAGCGCGCGCCCAATCGGAGAGTTAGTCGAGATTTTCCCCGCAGCCACATCCGACTCTTCGCTGGTTACGATGCTATATTCCACTTCCTCATTCTTAGTGCTGTCGTAAACCTTGACGGTCGAGCCCAGGCCAACCTTGTCTTTGGGAATGTTATTCATGTTGACCATGGAAAGGTCTGCGAGCCGCTTGCCAAGTTGTCGAACTCTGGCCTTGACGAACTCCTGCCGCTGCTTGGCCATGTGGTACTCGGCGTTCTCGCTGAGGTCGCCCAAAGCTGCGGCTTTCTTGATTTCTTTGGGAAGCTCATGGATCAGCTCGTGCTCCAGAGCGTTGATTTCGTCCTGCAGTTTTCTCTTGATTTGCTCGGTCATGCTGGTCGAATTATAAACCTTGCAATACCTCGGCTTCAGGCCAGCCACAGTTGATTTCAGGGGCCGGCAAATCCTTGACAGCTGCGACACAAAAACACTAAGTCTTTGAAAATAAACAATTCTCCCAATGGAAAATTGTTAATGCGCGCGCGATAGGGTAAGATAAGAAAGTCGCGGCGGGCTGTTCTTTTGTTGTTCGATGCGTTCTTATGGGCATCAATGGTAATGGTGATTTCCACATCGGTGATCGGGTCGTTTATCCCAACCACGGCGTAGGAATCGTCGAACAAATCGGCAGCCGCACTCTCGGCCAGCAGGTCGAGAGATACTACCTGCTTAATATCAAATCCAGTAATCTCAAAGTCACGATCCCTTTCCACAGTGTCGAAACCGTGGGCCTGCGCCGCCTTGTGAAGAACGGTGAAATTCAGAGGATCCTTGACTATCTTTCTGATGGCAACGGCGACAGCGCCGCCGACTGGAAAGACCGCTTCAAAGAAAATTCAGATCGTATGCGGACGGGCTCTCTGCTTGAAGTGGCGGCGGTGCTCAAGAGCCTTCTAGTGCTGAAAGAATCCAAAAGCCTTTCCTTCCGCGAAAAGAAAATGTTGGAACGCGCGCGCTATCTTCTGGTCAGTGAGCTGGCCATGGCAAGAAATTGCGAGGAGACCAGCATCGAAGTCCTCCTGACCAAGTCCCTCTCCAAGACCAACCTAAGACTTCCCGAGGCCGGCGAACTGCAAGCCTAGCTAAGACTGCTACTAACCTAACTTTGTAGGTAGTCCCAACTTTGTACTTGTAGCCCCGGACGCCCTCGTCCGGGGGACACCCGCCTCAAA
>WNGL01008176.1_pt1 | contig 12256 bp, 9 predicted proteins | sample 5400591 | NCBI WGS metagenome assembly WNGL01 (sample SAMN13153377, study PRJNA577476) | soil metagenome | isolation source: 80 cm soil or saprolite under Garry oak tree replicate 1 | place: USA:California | collected 2016-06-15
CGATGACAATGTTCTTGAGTGAGGTTGAGAAATTCTTAGCGTAGGGCGATTCGAACATCGCAATTTTTGGTTTCAAGTTTAATTTTTCTGGTTTCGAGTACCCAACGCGGGATTGCGCGCCTCACGAAACTGGAAACTCGAAACTTGGAACTCACCAGCACTGCCGAAGCGCTCCGTTTCATGTTGCGGCATCTATAATTGTTGAGGAAATACTCGCAGGAGCGCACAAATGGCTGCTATGGACGAAGTCGTAATCATCTCGGGTTGTCGCACCCCGGTAGGAAAATTTCAGGGATCGCTGTCTGATCTAAGCGCTACGCAACTCGGAGCAATCGCGGTTCGTGAAGCCGTGAAGCGCTCCGGGGTCGAACCTGCACGCGTGGATGAATGCATCATGGGCAACGTCATCTCCGCCGGACTCGGGCAGAATCCCGCGCGGCAGGCGGCGCTCTTTGGCGGACTGCCTCCAGAAGTGGGTGCCATGACCGTAAACAAAGTCTGCGGCTCCGGACTCAAAGCTGTCGCTCTCGCAGCGCAGGCGATACAAACAGGAAATAGCACTTTAGTTGTAGCTGGCGGAATGGAATCCATGACCAACGCACCTTATCTGCTTCCGCAAGCGCGCAAGGGATATCGTCTCGGCGACGCTCAGATCATCGACTCGATGGTCCGCGACGGCCTCTGGGACATTTACAACGACTACCACATGGGCATCACCGGAGAGAACGTTGCGGAGAAATATGGCATTGCGCGCGAAGAGCAGGATGAGTTTGCGGTGAACTCCCATCGCAAGGCGGTCGCCGCAATTAAAGAATGCCGCTTCAAGTCGCAGATCGTACCCGTCGAGCTTCCCGCGAAGAAAAAAGGCGCAGCCCTGGTTCTGTTCGATAAAGACGAATCTCCGCGCGAAGACACCACTATCGAAATCCTGCGCACGCTCAAGCCCGCATTCAAGAAAGACGGGACCGTCACCGCAGGCAATGCTCCCGGAGTGAACGATGGCGCGGCAGCCGTCGTCGTGACCAGCGCCGCTATGGCCAAAGAAGTTGGAGCGAAGCCGCTGGTCCGCATCGTTGCCCAAGCCACCAGCGGAATCGATCCCAAGTGGGTGATGATGGCTCCGGTCAGCGCCGTCCGCAAACTTTGGGAGAAGACCGGCTGGAAGAACGACGACGTTGATCTCTACGAACTGAACGAAGCCTTCTCCGTTCAGGCCTTGGGAGTCATGCGCGAGCTAGGCCTCAATCCCGAAAAAGTAAACGTGAACGGAGGCGCAGTCGCCATCGGCCACCCCATCGGCGCCAGCGGCGCCCGCGTTCTGGTGACGCTAATTTACGAGATGATCCGCCGGGACGTGCATCGCGGGATTGCGGCGTTGTGTCTGGGCGGGGGGAATGCGGTGGCCATGGCGGTAGAGCGGTAGGTGTCGGCTCAATGGACTTTTGCAACTCGCATCACCGAGTCTCGACACGTAGGATTAGGAGCGCATGGGACCGGTTGGGGATGTCATATTCGTCATCGCTGTTCTAGGTGGGCTGGCTATCTGGGTGGTCTGGGGATGGAAAAGTTGGACGCCTTACCGCTCAGAAACCTCCGCCCTTGGGTGGTTTTTGGTTACCGGATTCTCGTTAGCATCTTTGTCCGCGCTACTCCAGATTGGCTCCGGGATCTACGCACAATTCCACGACTTCCCGTTTAACGATCCAACTCTCCTTCGGATTTACTTTGTAGGCTTCTGGCTGGCGCTATTAGGATTGATTTCCGGGCTAATCGGTTCATTTCGCAACGGCCCAATCCGATTCAAAGCCCCATCCCTTTCGGCATTTCTCCTCTTGTTATGGATCTGGCATGCCATGGCTGAGTAACTTCCATTTCGGACCAACCGTTTCATACATCTACTTTTTGTCAAAGAGCACTCGCAGTTACAATCTGTCGCCTCAAGTCTGCAGCCAGAATCGACAAGAATGGTCAAGAACAGCGCACGAACGGAATTGATTTGCTTCCATTGGCCTTGCCGGCGCGGTGCGGCACTTCAAACCCAATTCTGTGGGGACTGCGCGCAGGCGGTGCCATGAGTTCGCGGATTGCTTCCACGAGTTCTTGAATGTCCGCATCATGGCTTTCGAGGCGGCTTTCAAGTTCTGCCAGCTTTGCCGCAATCTGCTCATTCGTGGCCAGTGCTCTGCGCATGCGTACAAAAGCGCGAACCACAAAGATGCTCAGCTGAATTGCACGCTCTGAATTCAGAACGGTTGCGGCCATGATTGCGTCGTGTTCAATAAATGCATAAGGCAAATAGCGCCTGCCGCCGTGTCCCAAACTTGAGGTTGCAAATTGCAACCTCAAGTTTTCGTATTCTGCGCGAGACAATCGAAAGCGGAAATCAGACGGGAAGCGGCCCGCATTGCGTGTTACCCGTTGGTTCAGCCGCTTGGCAGGAACTCCGTACAGTTCGGCCAAGTCTGAAGCGAGAATGATCTTCTGGCCGCGCAGGAACAGAATTCGCGAATCGACACGTCTTCCAAGAGTGATAGCTGCTTTTGCTCATAATGCTCTCGTCGTTTGAGATCACATTTTGTGCTCTCAATAAATCTTTATGTTAAGGGCCGAGTCCGCGGGCACAAGGTCATCCATCACACGACCTTTGTGACATCCGTCACAACCTTTCCTCAGACCCATGAGCTAAGGTGAATGCGCGAAGCGTGTCTCCCTATGCTCTACAAAACCCTCAGCGCGGCCGTGTATGGCATTGATGCCAGCATCATTGAAGTCGAGGTGGACGTCTCCGGCATTAAGTGCGACGAGGACCATTTCCACACTGTTGGCTTACCCGATGCAGCCGTGCGCGAGAGTCGCGACCGGGTTCGCGCCGCGCTGAAGAATTGTGGCTATGACGTACCTCCGACGCATATCGTCATCAACCTGGCCCCCGCCGACATCAAGAAGGAAGGCTCCGGCTTCGACCTGCCCATGGCACTCGGCATCCTGGGCGCGTATGGCGGGCTTAACAAGAAGGAAATTACCGATTGTTTATTCGTGGGTCGATGGCGGTGTTCGCGGCGTCCGTGGAGCCCTCCCCATCGCCATCGAGGCCCGCGAACGCAAGATTTCACGCCTCATAGTCCCCGAACTCAATGCCAAGGAGGCGGCCATGGTGAGCGGGGTTACGATTTATCCGGTCAAGTCGCTGCTCGAAGTCATCCACTTTGTGAACACGGGCAATGGGATTTTGCCAATGGCGGTGGACCAAGAAGCTCTGTTGAGCGAAGCGCAGCATTTCCCTGTGGATTTCAAAGATGTGCGCGGACAGCAGACCGCCAAGCGCGCCCTTGAAGTTGCCTGCGCCGGGGGACACAACATTCTGATGATCGGGCCTCCGGGATCAGGCAAGACCATGCTCGCCAAGCGAATCCCGACGATCCTGCCGCCATTCACTTTCGAAGAGGCGTTGGAGACGACCAAAATCCACAGCGTGGCGGGCGTGCTTGACCCCGGCGCCGGATTGGTTGGCATACGACCATTTCGAAATCCGCACCACACTATCTCTGACGCTGGACTGATCGGCGGCGGAGTCATTCCGCGTCCAGGGGAAGTCTCTCTCTCGCACAACGGTGTGCTGTTCCTGGACGAGCTGCCGGAATTCCCCCGCAACGTGCTCGAAGTCATGCGCCAGCCGCTGGAGGATGGCACTGTCTGCATCGCTCGCGCTTCCATGTCGCTGACATTCCCGCCGCGATTCATGCTGGCGGCGGCCATGAACCCGTGTCCGTGTGGATTCTTCAATGACCGCTCGCGTGATTGCCGCTGCACTCAGCCGATGATCCAGCGGTACATGCAGAAGATTTCCGGCCCGCTGATGGACCGCATAGATATTCACATTGACGTGCCGGCGGTGAACTACAAAGAAATGCGGTCGGCTTCGGAGCCGGAGGGCTCGGCTCAGATCCGCGAACGGGTTATGCGGGCGAGAGAGACACAGTTGCCCCGGTTCGCGTCTTCCACCAAGCACCGAATCTACTCGAATGCGCAGATGACCTCGCGCCACATCCGTACCTTCTGCGAGCTCTCAGCGGATTGTGAACGCCTGCTCGAACGCGCGATGAACCAGCAGGGGCTAACCGCCCGCGCCCATGACCGCATCTTGAAAGTCGCGAGGACCATCGCCGACCTGGAGGGATCGGCTCAGATCGAACCCAAGCACATCGCTGAGGCGATCCAGTACCGCACGCTGGATCGGACATTCTGGGCTTAAGTTCACGGGCGAGCGCCCCATTCGACTTCGCTCCGGGCAGGTCCGCGCCACACTGGTCATCGGGTGGGTTGAAGGCTCAACCCGCGTTTGCTGCCTGGGTTTTCACCAGCAATCGCCGCGCGTTGGCGATCAGGTCTCCAACTTCAAACGGTTTCACCAGGAATGGGACGTTGTTCTGCTCGAGAAAAGTGCGGACTTCCGGCTCGGCAAGGCTGGAGAAGGTGAACAGCAAGTGCTTTGAAAGTTCTGGCCAATTTTCCAAGATCCAGCGGCGCGTTTTCGGAACGCTGTCGGCGCCGGGCATCTTGCCATTCATTATGAGGGCATCGAACGATTGACTTGCTAGCGCGGACTTCAGGCCTTCCATGCTGGTCACAGCCGTCACTTGCCCACCAGCCCCGGCCAGAACGTCGCGCTCAAACTCGATTACCGCTTCTTCATCTTCGACCAGCAGAATGCTTCCCTGTAACGCGTTCTCGCGTTTTTGGATAGCTTGCGCAGGCTGAGGGATGGCTTCGTGTCCTGCCGAAGGCAGACGAACTTCTATGATTGCCCCTCCGCCTTCCGCATTACGGGCGGAAATCTCTCCTCCGTGTTCCTTGACGATGCCGTAACAGATGCTGAGCCCAAGTCCGGTCCCCTTGCCCACGCTCTTGGTCGTGTAGAACGGTTCGAATATCCGACTTGGCTCCTTCAGCCCCGGCCCTGAATCCTGGATCTCAATTACTACGTGTTCGGTGTTCGAATGCACCCGAACTATAAGGCTGCGGGATTTGCCCTCCTGGGCCCCCGCTTCCATCATCGCGTCCACTGAGTTGTTGATGATATTTAGAAACACTTGTTCCAGTTGATGCGGATCGCCGGATACAGCCGGCACACTGGTTTCGATTACGCGTTCTAACTTGATGTTGTTGACTTTCATGTCATAGTCGCGGAGCAGCAATGCCTCATCCAGTACCTTCACCACATCGAAATCTTGCTTCTCCGGCTTGCGCTGGCGAGCAAACGACAAAAGATTCTGAACCACGCGATGCGTCCTCTGTGCCTGCTTAAAGACTTTACTTACATATTCCATGGCACGATCTTCCAGCTTTTCCGACTCGAGTAGCTGCGCGTAACCTAGAATCGCAGTCAACGGATTGTTGAGTTCGTGCGCAACCCCGGCAATGAGCTGTCCAATCGCCGACATTTTTTCGCTCTGCAGCAACTGTTCTTGAGCACGACGGAGGTCGTCATAGGCTTTGCAGGTCTCTTCATAAAGCTGGACTTTCTCGACGGTGGTGGACAATTGGCGGCCAATGGCTACCAGAAGATTTTCATCGTTATTGCTGTAATCGCGGAACTGCACCCGGCTGATTCCCATCAGTCCAACCGGGACTTCTCTGCCCCAGAGCACAACCCACATCGAGGAGCCCATATCGGCGGCGCGGACAAACTCGGAGACTGACTCAGGTAGATGTGGCAAGTACTCTCCGGTGAGTACTTCGGCGCGCGATCGTACGACCAACTCGCCCAGACCTTGCGGAAAGGTCACTTCAGCAAAGCGCTTACGATCGGTTAGGCGCTGACCCCAATTAGCGCGTCGCCGGAAGTGATTGTCCGGTTCAGCCAGATACACCGAGCCGGATTCGGCCCCAAGCAGCGAGATCACCTGCCTGAGGGTAAGGTTCAGAATTTCATCCAGGTCGAAGCTCTGAGTGGCGATCACCGCCATAGCGTTGAGAGCGTTTAGCTCGCGGTTTCGGCGCCGAATCTCATCTTCGGCTTGCTTTTTCTCACTAATGTCCAGCAAAAAGCCCTGGTAACAGTCAATGTCGCCGGACTCATCCCGTGTAGCGAAGCTGCTTTCCAGAGCGATGAGGATCGAACCGTCTTTGCGGCGCAGATTGACCTCAAAGTTGCGGACGAAATTGTGCGCTTCAACCTCGCGCCGGAAATCCTTCCGCTGCTCTGGGGAGGCATAAAACTCTGTGTCCACATTCCGCCCCAGCAACTCTTCGCGGCTGGTGTAGCCGAGCATGCGGACGAAGGCATCATTGCAGTCGAGGAGCTTGCCCTGAGGCGTCGCGACGAACACGCCTTCCTGTACCTGCTCAAATAGCGAGCGATATTTCTGTTCCGCCGCGCGGCGCTCGGTGATGTCGCGCACCACGTGGATCGTGCCTTTCTGCTTCGTGCCCTGGTCCACGTAGGTCGAGGTGGAGGCAACCGAGAAGCCCCCGAACGGATCGAGGCCTTCGTAAAACCCATCTTCTTCGCCGTGGCAGTAGGGGCAGTCCGTCCAGTCGAGATCGTTCTTAGGCAACACGGCACTGCAAGCCTGGCCCACAACTTCGGCCTGAGATTTTTCCAGCCTGCGCAATAAAGCGGGATTTGCTTTTAGAATGCGGAACTCAGAATCGTGCAGCAAGACCAGATCCTGGATGGATTCAAAGGTATTGCTCCATTGCCGATGTGAGCGCAGTATCTCTTCCACTAAGTGCAGGTTTTCCAAGGCCAGGCCAAGCTGTTGTGCGCAGGTGACAAGAAAATCAAGTTCATCGGGCGCGTACGATTTGGGTCGGCGGCTGCCCAGGACCAAACTCCCGGTCAGCGATTTCTTGCCCGGAACCGCAACTAACACGATCTGCTGAATCGCCTCTCGCCGGAAAAATGGCGCAGCCCGGTCGCCGAATTGCGACTGTTCCAGTATCACCGAGTGAGCCGTCTCGGGAACCCGCTCCGCTATGTCGTCTGCAGCCACGGACATCCGGTCGCGCAAAAACTCGGGGGATAGACCAATCTGCTGAAATATCGTGAGGCGCCTGTTGTCCGCGAGACGAAACCATGCGGCCTGAGCGCCCATCAGATCCTTCAACTCCTTCAAAGCCGTCGCTGCCAGGGCGCCATGCTGACCGGCACGGGCAATGCTGGCGGTCAACGCATTCAACGTCGAGAGACGACGGGTGTGCAGCCGGGACTCGTCAAAGACGACCATCAGCATCCCAAGGCCGAGTAGCATGTCGAATAAAATTCCGGCGTCAGATGGGAGATGGGAACTTACCGGACTCCACTCCAGGTGGAGCGTCAAGAGACCCGCCGCCAGTATCCAGGGCCCGATTTCCTTGCGAGCACGGCGGAACCGCAAAATCTGGATAGCGGCGAGTAGTAATACTGCGCGGTACGACAATTCCAGCGCGAAGCGCAGCGTAACCGAATCAGGCCACCAGATACCCTGCAAGAGCGCAAAACCCATTAGCGCAACGCTAATGACGAGCAGAGGAGGCAAGAAATCGCGGGCGCCAGCGTAAATGAAAGCTCCGGCAGCAAACAAGGCGACTGCCAAGACGAATTCAGCGTGTCCTGCTGGAGTCGCGTAGGGATTGGCTTGTCCAGAAATGTTGACCAGGGCGTGATGCGATCCCAGATAAGCCAGCCAGCCTACGATCCAGACCATTAAACAGCGTTCCCGGAGTGTGCGAAAGACCAGCAGGCTGGCTGCGAGAATGAGCAGCACAGCCGTTTCCCGGGTCACGAATTTAGGAGTGGAAAGTCCGCCCAGGACTTCCCAGGCATGCCCGACAACCGTATTCATACACCTCGACCCTGTTTAGGTAGTCCCTTAGGTTTTAGCATGGACGGTTTAGTAACCAACGGGGTTTCGGGTGACCCAAGGTTACTTTCGGTACCAGTCACCTAGAGTACAATCGGCCATACACTCTAGTCGGTACCGCTATGCCAGCCGATCGAATTCTCGTAGTTGACGACGAAGAATCCATTAGTGACGTGGTTTCTGCGATGTTGAGCTCTGCCGGCTATGTTTGCAGCCAGGCCGCATGCGGAAAAGAAGCGCTCGCCCTGCTCGACTCCGGCGAAGAGTATGAGTTGATGCTTTCCGATTTGATGATGCCGGAAATGAACGGCATCGCATTACTCGAAGCCGCCAAAGAACGCTTCCCCGACCTGCCCGTGGTCATGGTCACTGCCGTCACCGATATCTCAATTGCTCTTGGTGCCATCCGCAACGGCGCATACGACTACTTGCTGAAGCCGTTTGAGCGAGAGCAATTATTGGCGACGGTTCGGCGAGCTCTTGAAAATCGCAAGCTAAAGCTGGAGAACCGCGCCTATCAAACCAACCTTGAGGCTTTAGTAACCGCCCGCACCGAGCAACTGCGCAGGGCGGTAAGGGAGCTTGAGGAGTCCTACGACATTACGCTGCATGCCCTGGGCGACGCATTGGATCTGAAGGATCGCGAGACGGAAGGACACTCCAAACGGGTCACATTGTTCACGATTGCTATCGCCCGCGAGATGGGACTATCGCAAGATCAAGTGAAGATGATCGCACGTGGCGCTTTCCTGCATGACATCGGCAAGATGGCCATCCCCGACGCCATCCTAAACAAACCTGGCAAGCTCGATCCTACAGAGTTTGAGACCATGCGGGAGCATCCGTATCGCGGCTACCAGATCGTGAGGAAAATTCCGTTTCTATCCGAGGCTGCGGAAATCGTGTACTCGCATCAGGAAAAATTCGATGGAACAGGTTACCCACGTGGACTGAAGGGCGAAGAAATACCGTTGGGCGCACGAATTTTCTCGATTGCCGACACCCTGGATGCGATGACCTCAGACCGCCCCTACCGTGCGGCGATGCCCGATTCGGCGGCACGGGAGGAAATTACTAAGTGGTCAGGGCGCCAGTTTGATCCCGACGTCGTAAAGGTATTCTTGTCCATGCCAGAGAAGATCTGGCCTGCCCTGCGCAAAGAGATTGACGCGGAAATCCACCGGGCCGCATATACAACGGCTGCAAAGGTCTAAGCAGATTGCCTCGGCGAAAATGGCTTTTCAGTAACTCTCGGCCATTCTCGCTCTGATTCGATTTCCGTCCACCGGCACATCCCGCTGCAGCACAACTTCCAGCGTCGTTCCAGGTCCCATCTTGACTTCGTTACCATGCATCAGTATGGCGATGCCTATTCCCACCGCCGCTCCGATGCCGGCGCCTTCGGCCGCGCCTGCGCGCGTTCCGGTTGAAAGAGCTCCAACTGTGGCTCCGCCTCCGGCGGCGGGCACGGCAACCTTCGCTGCCCTCTCCCCTTTGCCGCTGTCGGCCTGGATTGTGCCTTCTTTATCCTTCATTTTCGTTTTATCCACCCCCGGAGCGTTTTCGAGCGATCCCGGAAGCATAACGGTGTAACCGCTAGGGTAGATGAGCGTAGTGAAATGTATCAGCACTTCAGCGCGGCCTTTGATCCGTCCAGCCGGTTTAATCGAGATGATCTTGCCCTGCACATAAGTTCCCGCTGGTACCACGATTCGATCATCCACCGCTACCGGAAACGTTGACTGGGCGTAAATCGGATCGCCGACGTGGTTGCTCTTGGTTGAAATCGTATTCTTGAGGACGACGGGAACCCTGGTGCCTGCCGGAATCGTGATGTCGCTTGCGCCGACGCGCGGGCTAGGCCGCAACGAAGTTGATGAATTGGGGTTGGTATTGGAACTTGGGTTTTCCTGCGCAACTCCAAGTCCACACAGCAGAACCAATGCGATCAGAAAGCGCATTGAAGCCCTCCATTTACAACCAAAATGACAGGAAAAATGATCCCTACTGTAAAGGTACGATGCCGCGAAACCCAGAAACGTTTGTAGCTCAATGCGGGAGTGCCGGCAAGTGCCCAGCGTCAGTTTGCACCGGAACTCCGGCGCTTGGGTAAAATCTCTCCGATTCTCCGAATCTGTGCCCCCACCCCGCGAAACTTCTCTTCGATATTCTCGTAACCACGGTCAATATGGTACACGCGATCAATAATGGTTTCGCCATCGGCTACTAATGCAGCCAGTACTAGTGAAGCCGAAGCTCGCAGGTCCGAAGCCAGAACTGCTGCGCCGCTCAAAGGAGATTTGCCCCGTATGATGGCGCGGCTTCCTTCGATTTTGATGTTCGCCCCCATGCGCACCAGTTCCTGCGCGTGCATGAAGCGGTTCTCAAAAATGTTCTCGGTAATCACCGAGGTGCCATTGGATTGGGTGGCGAGCGCCATGAACTGTGCTTGCACGTCAGTCGGGAAGCCCGGATATTCCTCAGTAATCACATCAACGGCTTTCAAATCACTGTTACCCTCCACTCGCACCGAATCCGGCGTGCATTTGGTCTTGATTCCAACTTCGTTCAGCTTCTGCAGCAGAGCGCCGAGGTGCCCGGGATCACAGCCGGAAACATTCAGATCACCATCCGTAAGGGCGGCCGCAATGATGAAGGTTGCAGCTTCAATACGGTCGGGAATGATACGGTGTTTCGCCCCATGCAGCTTTTCAACCCCTTTTACGCGAATGGTTGCGCTGCCCGCGCCTTCGATCTTCGCGCCCATGCGGTTTAGCAAGCAAGCCAGATCGGCAACTTCCGGTTCGCGGGCGCAGTTTTGCATCACAGTTTCGCCATCCGCCAGGGACGCCGCCATCAGCAAATCCTCTGTTCCCGTGACCGTGATCTTGTCGAAGACAATTTCGGCGCCTTTGAGCCGCTCGGCGCTCGCTTCCACGTATCCGTGCTCCTGGGTAATCTTGGCGCCCAGCCGTTCGAGTCCCTTGATGTGCAGATCAATAGGACGGGCGCCAATCGCGCAGCCTCCGGGAAGTGAAACTCTGGCTGTGCCGCAGCGCGCGACCAGCGGGCCAAGCACCAACGTGGACGCTCGCATCGTTTTTACCAACTCGTAAGACGCTTCTGGTGACGCCAGATTACGGCAGCAGATCGTGGTGCGATGATGCGCACGTCCATAACCAAGCTCGACCTCGGCCCCCATGGCAGCCAACAACCTGCGCGTAGTTTCTATGTCGCGCACCTGTGGAATGTTTTCCAGTATGACCGGCTCTTCTGTGAGGAGCGCCGCAGCCATCGCGGGCAATGCCGCATTCTTGGCTCCGCTGACCCGAACCGTGCCCAACAGCGGGTTTCCTCCGCGCACCACAAACTTATCCATAACGAGATAATTCCTTAAGTAGATCCCATCGTAGGTTTCCAGGCCCGGCAGTCGCGTTTTCATTCTAGCTTGGATGCTAGCGATCCTTCCCATCGCGCAGGATTTCGATTGCGCGCCTGACGTTTTCGCCAGCCGACATCAATGCTCTCTTCGCTTCCTTTCTGCTCGTTCCCGCCACGTGCATCACGATCGTTACCGGGACATCATCTCTGCCAGCTTTTAGAGCCATCTGGGCTTGATTCCGACCAATTCTCAGCGCTCTCTCCACAATCGTGATAGCCCGTTCCGTCAGCTTCGAATTTTTCTGATGCAGGTTCACCATCAAATTCCCGTACACGTATCCCAAGCGCACCATGGCCCCAGTAGAAAGCATGTTCAGCACCATCTTCTGCGCGGTGCCGGCTTTCAGGCGCGTGGAGCCGGACACCACTTCAGGCCCGGTTTCAATCACAATTGCCAGATCAGCCGCTGTTTCCAGCGGGGAACCGGGGTTGCTGGTCAATGCAATCGTCTTCGCCCCAGCGTGCCGCGAGTACTCGATGGCTGCGATGGTGAACGGAGTGCGCCCACTAGCAGCGATGCCAACCACGACATCCTTTTTACCTGGCCACTTCTTGCGAACTTCGCGAATGCCAAAGTTCCGCGAGTCTTCATCGGCTTCGACCGCGGCGCTAAGGGCCTTCCGGCCTCCAGCCATCACGAATTGCACTAACTTTGGGTCCGTGTCAAAGGTCGGAGGACACTCCGAGGCGTCAAGCGCTGCGATTCTTCCACTCGTTCCCGTACCGACGTAGATCAGCCTGCCACCACTGGCGAGCGCATCGGCAATCCAGTCAATCGCCTGCGCAATCTGCGGCAAGGCCCGCGCCACTGCCTGCGCAACTTTGGCGTCTTCGGCATTGATGATTCGCGCAATCTCAAGCGCTGATTTCGTATCCAGATCCGCCGAATTTGGATTCAGTTGCTCGGTAGCCAACTGGTCCAACTCAGAGCTTGAGCCTTTCCTCATTCGGTTACTCCGAGCGCTTCCACA
>WNGL01008178.1_pt1 | contig 12254 bp, 10 predicted proteins | sample 5400591 | NCBI WGS metagenome assembly WNGL01 (sample SAMN13153377, study PRJNA577476) | soil metagenome | isolation source: 80 cm soil or saprolite under Garry oak tree replicate 1 | place: USA:California | collected 2016-06-15
TATTCAAGCACATTGGCGACCAGCGACATCTCTCCACGCGCGTCGCTAATGGGTTTACCCGCGTTGCGAGCCTCGACGGTTGCCAACTCTTCTAAGCGCTGCCGCACAAGAGTGGCGGCTTGCAGCAGTATGCGACCGCGCTGCGTCGCGCTGAGTCGAGGCCACTGCCCCTCCTCAAAAGCCCGGTAGGCAACCTGTACCGCCCGTTGGGCATCTTCTGGCCCTGCCTGGGCTACCTCGGCGAACGGTTTCCCTGTTCCCGGCTCGATCACAGCGAAGGTTTTACCATCTGCGGCGGGGACACGCTCTCCGCCCAGTACTATATGCTCGATAGTCATGGTGTCTCCTTATTGATACAAATCCATTGGATATGATTGTACCATTGGAGTGATATACCTTGCACAGCTATAATTTGACCAAATCCGCTTTCAAAGGGATGAACTTGCAAGGAGAGACTTATAAGTTTATACTTAGTAAGTGAAAGGAGTAACAGGTGGAGCCATTACCGCTTGAAGTGACACATGCCGCTGGTGAATTGCGCGCACTGGTCGGTCGTCTCTCTCGCCGCCTGCGGCAAACCAGCGTGGTTGGCGAAATGACCCTCTCCCAGGCATCAGTGCTGAGTTTACTCGAACGGGAAGGCCCAGCAACCCCAGGGATCCTGGCCACCAGGGAGCATATTAGCCCACAGTCCATGGGGGCTATCCTCATCTCGTTGGAGGCGCTTGGACTGGTCTCACGCACGCCAGACCCAACCGATGGGCGCTCTCTCGTTATTTCACTCACCGAGGCAGGACTCCAGGCAGTTCAGGGCGCACGACGGCACCGGGAAGAGCGACTTGCTCGTGCCCTTGCCGATCACTTCACTGCCGAAGAGCAACAGGTGCTGATCGCAGCACTTCCGCTCCTGGAACGCCTGGCCCGGTTGCTCTAAGGCGAGCTCCTCTACCTGGACAGGTTGGTAAGAGAGACGCCATATCATGTCTGAAGCAGTCTCCGCCGCTAGATGGGACGAACATGACAGAAACACTCACACAGGAACAAGTACAACGCACACACGATCGCCGCCGACGGCCAGTCGGGCCTTATTACAAATGGGTGGCATTGACCAACACCACGCTGGGCTCGTTAATGGCAACCATTGATGCCAGCATTGTGCTCATCGCGTTTCCCGCTATCTTCAAGGGAATTGGAATTAACCCACTGGCCCCTGGCGAAGCCAGCTATTTCCTCTGGCTTCTGCTTGGTTATATGGTCGTGACCGCCACGCTGCTGGTGACCTTTGGCCGCATCTCTGATATGTTCGGTCGGGTGCGCTTGTATAACCTCGGGTTTCTCATTTTCGCCATTGGCAGTACTCTGCTTTTCCTGACACCGAGCACAGGGAATACCGGGGCACTCGAACTCATCATCTTCCGTCTGATTCAAGGCATCGGCTCAGGGTTTCTCCTCTCCAATAGCGCGGCGATCCTGACCGATGCCTTTCCAGTGGAGCAGCGGGGGCGCGCACTCGGCATTAATCAGATTGCAGGGATCGCCGGGTCTTTCATTGGCTTGATTGTCGGCGGCATCCTGGCTGCGATTAACTGGCGTCTCGTCTTCCTCGTCAGCGTGCCGGTTGGGATCGCCGGAACCATTTGGGCCTACACGATGTTGCGCGAAACAGCGACCATCCGTGAACATCAAAAGATTGACTGGCTGGGAAACGTGACCTTCGCGCTTGGCCTCACCATCTTCCTGTTGGGGATTACCTACGGTATTGAACCGTACGGTGGGTCGCCAATGGGCTGGGGCAATCCCCTGGTCATCGGAGCAATTCTTCTGGGCATTGTGCTTCTGGCATCCTTCATCTGGATCGAACTGCACGTGGACGACCCTATGTTCCGGCTCGATCTCTTCAAAATTCGCATGTTCGCTGCTGGCAATATCGCTGGCTTTCTCTCCGCCCTGGGGCGTGGCGGCCTGCAATTTATGCTGATTATCTGGTTGCAAGGCATCTGGCTGCCATTGCACGGCTATAGTTTTGAAGAGACCCCCTTGTGGGCAGGCATTTTTATGACCCCCCTGCTGATCGGCTTCATTTTGATGGGTCCGATCAGCGGTTACCTCTCGGACCGCTTCGGAGCCCGTCTTTTCTCGACGGCTGGCATGCTGATCCAAATGCTCGGCTTCCTCGGGCTGACCTTGCTGCCAGCCAACTTCAACTATCCGGTCTTTGCCGTGCTGCTCTTCATGCTGGGCTGTGGTTCTGGCTTGTTCGCCTCGCCCAACACGAGTTCTATTATGAGTAGTGTTCCCCCGGAGACCCGCGGGGCCTCCTCGGGGATGCGCGCCACCTTCCAAAATAGTGCCACCCTGGTCAGCATCGGCCTCTTTTTCAGTATCGTCACGTTGGGCCTGGCAGCAGCGCTGCCTGCGACCCTCTCAACGGGGCTGATTACGAATGGTGTGCCCAGGCAAGCGGCTACCACCATCGCGCATCTGCCCCCAACGGCTGCGCTCTTTGGTGCGTTTCTGGGGTATAACCCGATTGGAGAGCTTCTACCGCCATCGGTGCTGCAAGCCATCTCACCCACACACCGGGCGATACTGCTGGGCAAGACGTTTTTCCCGAACTTGATCTCTACACCATTCATGGATAGCTTGCACGCGGTTTTCTATATCTCGGCGGCACTGTGCCTCATAGGGGCGGCAGCATCGTTACTGCGAGGTAAGCGTGTTGTCTATGGGCAAGAGAAACACTGAGCGAACAAAAGCTGCAAAGTCATTGTGCTACTGACATACTGTTGTCACTCGCATAGGTTAGACTGTGAATAGAAGAGAAACCGAGTGCCACAGTTGGTGTGGCTGCTCAGCTTTGAAAGGAAGGAAGACCCATGGCAAAGCTTCTGGGACCCGATTTTATCAGCTTGCAGGTGCGCAACCTCTCCGCCTCGCGCGCGTTCTACACGGAGATGTTGGGCTTGACTATCGATGAGCGCTTCAACACTCCCGATTTTGTCCTCTTCGATTCCAGTACGATCCCTTTTGCTCTCAGCGAAGCAAAAGTGAACCTGGATGAAGCACCGCAGCCGGGATGGGGTATGACGCTCTGGATCGACTGCGATCATGTCGATGAGTTGCATGCTAAAATGCAAGAGGCTGGAGCCACCATCATCCAGCCACCCTATGATGGTCCATTTGGGCGCACTTTCGTCTTTGCTGATCCCGATGGATATCGGATTACGGCCAATGAGAACCCCTGGGATCGCTTTCCTTTGGGCGGCAGGCAGCACTCATAGATGCCTGCACCAGTCGGGTCGAGTTCCCGTGACTCTGTAGCGATACCTCGATCAGTGGCGAATTTTTCTGTCAGGTGACAGCAACTTACATCGTCGTCCAACCTGTAATATTCAGTTGTGTGCCATCGGCTATCGAGGCGAAGGTGGTGGGCATTCCCCCGTTCAATGATCCGAAGACCAGGGTGAAGGATGAGACGTTTGCCTGGTAGTTGATCGGTTCGAGGGCATACATACTGCCATCGCGCGAAACGTTTGACCAGGGGTATTGGGAGTTGCCATTCAGCGCACTTAGAGTGTGCGCGGCGTCAGTGGTCAGGCGCGTCAGGCCGGAACCGTCGGCGTTCATCTTCCAGAGTCCGTTATGGCTCGTGTCTGCGTTGGGAACAGCGACCTGGTCATTGCGAATTAACACGAGCAGCGCGTTGGCGGTGACTGCGCGCACTGCCACCGTGTCGTATTGGGGGCTATTTAATACGGTGGCCTCCGCCCCACCTGTCGCGGGCTGAACAGTGATCTTTCCTGGTGGAAAGCAACCGCCCTGACCACAAAGGCCGTAGTCAACGTAGAGGTGCGTGCCATCGAAGCTGCTATCGAAATCTCCAAAGGTTTTCTGCACAACGGCTGTGAGGTCGCTGATATGCTGATTCGGCCCTTTGCGGGTATCCAGGATGTAGATCATGTCCGGCGGCTGGTCGGGCTGTATATTGGTCAGGTAGATGCGCGTGTTGTCGAGCCAGGTGCGAAAGTTGAAACCAACAATGCCGTTATTGGTCGAGGCGGTGAGTTCGCTTTGCAGGTTGCCGTTGGAGATGTTCAACAGATAAATAGTTTCAAGGCCATTCGTGAATCCACCAAACACCACCTGTTTTTGATCGGTTGACCACTGTGGCCCTTGTATGCTGTTGCCGTTTGCGCAATAGAGCGTTTGTAAACCCTTGCCGTCCATACGGATCAGCTGTAGCTTCACCGGTCCCGATGTAAACGAGGTATAGGTGACAAAGAGAATCCACTGCCCATCCGCCGAAATCTGCGCGTTGGTGATGGAGCCGGGCAGCTTGACGACCTCGGTTTTGTTGCCGGTGGTCACATCGTGGCGTTTCAGGGTGCCGAAGGTGGGTGTATTCCCCTGGAATTCATTGACGGTATACACAATGTTCGGGTGGCTTCCCAATGCCAGGGGAGCCATCACTGCTGCACGCGCTGTAGCAGCCGCCGGACAATTGGTCTGCGTCGGCGGCTCTGGCGCGGTCGTGGATACAGGTGTGGTGGTAGGCATTTTAGCGCCGCCAATTGTTGCCGTTGCTCCAGGTGTCGTACCGCTGGTAGGGGTTTGACCAGTTGTAGTGGGTGGAGTTGAACTACAGGCCGCCAGTAAGACGATCAGGACTATGCAGGGGAATAAAAGGCGCGGGAAGAGTTTTTTCTGCATGAGTTTTTCCTTTCTGAGTATTGTACCATTTTCCAGGCATAAGACCCGCTTGACAGCGTGTATAACTTGGTGTATCTTTGACGTAACAATCATAGGAAACGCGCTGATCGGGATTAGTAGGCGTTGGCGTAGTCGAAGAGCGAGTCGGGAGAGTGCAAGCCGACAGATGGTGTCGCGTCGAACCCACCTGTGAGCGTCAGTGAGAAACTGACCGGAACCTCACCGTTAACAGGAGGAGCGATTAAGATTCTGTTTTGACCGCATAAGTGGAGTTGTGCTGTAAAGCGCGGCTCAAAAAGGGTGGTACCACGGGTTATAGACTCGTCCAAAATGTCAGGACGAGTTTTTTTATTGCTTGCAAATGCTGCACCATTTTTAGGAATCAATGGGTTCAGAAAGGAAAAAACATTGGCCGGTGAAGAAAAGTATGTTGAGGAGATCGTTGACCAGGAAGACAATTTTTCGCAGTGGTATAACCAGGTGGTGCGTAAGGCTGAATTAGCCGATTACGCGCCTGTGCGCGGCTGTATGATTATCCGACCGTATGGATATGCCATCTGGGAGCATATTCAGAGCCTGCTGGACGCGCGCTTTAAGGAAACGGGCGTGATGAATGCCTACTTTCCGCTGTTTATTCCACGCAGCTTCCTGGAGAGAGAAGCGGAGCACGTGGAAGGCTTTGCCCCTGAACTGGCCTGGGTGACGCGTGGAGGAGGTGAAGAACTCGAAGAGCCGCTCGCAATCCGTCCAACCAGCGAAACCATCATTGGGTATAGCTATGCCAAATGGATACAAAGCTATCGCGATCTGCCCATCCTGATCAATTTATGGAACAACGTGGTACGCTGGGAGAAGCGCACAACCCTGTTTTTACGCACAACCGAATTTCTGTGGCAGGAAGGCCATACCGCGCACCGCACTGTCGAAGATGCGGAAGAGCGCACGCTGCAGATGCTGGAGGTGTATCGCTCCTTCGCTGAAGAAGACCTTGCCATCCCTGTGATAGCGGGACGCAAGAGCGAAAACGAGAAATTTGCCGGCGCGCTGCGCACCTATTCGATTGAGGCCATGATGGGCGATGGCAAAGCCTTGCAATCGGCGACCAGCCACAATCTTGGCACGAACTTCGCGAAAGGCTTCGATATGCAATACCTGGATGCCGATGGGCAGCGCAAGTACTGCGCCACGACCAGTTGGGGACTGAGTACGCGCACCATTGGAGGCGTGATTATGGTGCATGGTGACAGCTCTGGACTGATCTTGCCGCCGCGCGTCGCACCGTACCAGGTTGTGATTGTGCCGATCTGGCGTAAGGAGGCCGATAGAGCGAGTGTGAGCGAAGTGGTCACACGCATCGAGAAGATGCTGAAAGGCAAGATTCGCGTGAAGGTGGACATGAGCGAGAACACGCCTGGCTGGAAGTTTAACGAGTGGGAGATGCGCGGCGTCCCGGTGCGTATGGAGATCGGGCCGCGCGATGTGCAGAACAACAGCGTTGTGCTGGTGCGGCGTGATAATCGCGCGAAAGAAGTAGTCTCCATCGATGCCCTGGAAACACTGCTTCCCGGGCTATTGGAAGAGGTGCAGCAGGCGTTGCTCCAACGCGCGCGTGAATTTCTCAAGAATAATACCTTCGTCACCGACGATTACGAGGAATTCAAGCAGATTATCGAGAGGCGCGGGTTTGCGCGTGTGAAATGGGCCGAGGATAGCGCAGCCGAACTGGCCATCAAAGAGGAAACCAAGGCCACCCTGCGCGTCATTCCTTTCGATCAGCCGGAGGGCGGCGTGTCCGGTAAAAGCATCTATACCGGCAAACCGGCCACCTGCGAGGCCATTTTCGGGCGCGCTTATTAGGATGTGAGGGTTCGATTACCTCGCTTTGACAATCACCACAAGCGGCAGACGGACATACGAATCAATGGCGACATGCTGGCTACCTCCATTGACGTAAAGGCCGGTAGATGAGCCGCCGTCCAGGTTGAGGGCGATGTCGATGGATAGGTCCGACGAGGTGAGCAGGTCGGCGAGTTGGTTGAGGGTAAACACCTGGCTGGGACTGGCGATAAAGAGCATTCTGCCCTGCCTGTCCATCGCCACGATGCTGCGGCGGTTCTGGGTAGCGTCCGCGTTAAACTGTGTGCGCTTCCCATCCAGCACCAGGGTTGGGGATGATTGAATGGCCTGCGATAATTGTTCACTGGCGTTGTATGGTTGTTGACGCAGCGAACGCAGGCGAATGTGCCCCTGCGCGTCAACGGAAAGCATGCCGCCGAAACCTGTATACGTTTCTCCGAATACCTGCCCATGGGAGATGACGAGGGCCGTTGCCTGGTCGTTCAGGTCGAAGAAGCCTCCATTGATGATGGCTGTTGCCCGTTCCTGCTGCATCCACTGGCTCATTACCAATGGTTGCGCTGGCTGGTAGCCTACACTCAGGGTGACGGCGCGCAAATCGAAGCGCACAATCGTCACTGTATCCTGATCGCCGCCGTCCGTCTTCCAGTCCTCGTAACGCACCTCGACACCACGCGAGGCGCTGTACCACGTGTTCAACTGCGGGTTGCCGGGCACATTGCTGGCCGTCGGTGTTGAGGAGCCGCCAATGCTGGGGACATCACATGCAGTCGATAAGAATAGGAGGCAGAGAAGGATAATTGACCAGGGCGACCGCCCTGGATGGTGTATGCCTTGCCCCAGATGGTTATAATTGCCCACGAATACCGTTACCTTTTCCAGGGGGTTGCTTCGATGGCTGACATTGTGCCCTTGAACTCCATGGCCAGTTTCAGCGCGGTTTCGTGGGCGATATTTTCAGCGGTATCGTCGAGTGGGGTCAGTTCTACTTTGCCGTAACGCCGTTCCAGGGCGCGCTGGATGAGGTAGTCGGTGAACCAGGGATTTTTGGGGAGGAGCGGGCCGTGCAGGTAGGTGCCATAGACCTGCTTATACCTGGCTCCCTCGAAGCCGTCTTTGCCATTGTTGCCCCAGCCGACGATGACCTTCCCAAGCGGCTGCATATTGTCACCGAGCCAGGTGCGCCCGCTATGATTTTCGTATCCTACGAGTATCTTTTTCCCCACTCCCTCAAGATCGCATTCCATCGCCATGTGGGTCATGAAGCGCGTGCTGCCGCCTTCGGTATAGAAATCGAGCAGGCCCACGCCTTTGAGTTCCGGTCCTTGCGACGGTTTGTAATAGTGGCCGAGCAGTTGGAAGCCCGCGCATATGCTGAGGAAGACCACGTTGGCTTGCGCCGCTTCGATCAAGGCTGGCCCTTTGAGCTGGATATCGCGTGACGCCAGTTCCATTTCGCGGTCGGCGGCCCCGTGAATCAGCAGCAGGTCATATTTGATGAAATCGGGGGTTTGCCGGACATAAATCTGCTCGACCTCGGTCGCGATGCCGCGCCATTGGCAGCGCTTCTGTATGGCGTAGAGGTTGCCCCGGTCCGCCGCGACGCTCATCAAGGTAGGATAGAGATGTGCAATTTTGAGAACCATGCCTGTATCTTGAACTTCATTACTCATGCCGATTGCTCCTCAGAAGAAGATCTATCATATAGTCTAGCTGTATTACCCGCCAGAGATATTATACTCATGCAATATTAAACGAAGGAATGTGGCTTAAGATACATAAACGGTACCTTAATGGGGCTGTCTGTTGTTGTTGGGGCAAATGCGGTTCAGATATTATGTGAAGGACAGTGGTATGAAAGAAAGGGAGCATGGATGGGGAGGAAGCATGGCATGGGACAAGTGCGGTTCAGATATTGTGTGAAGGACAGTGGTATGAAAGAAAGGGAGCATGGATGGTTTGTAATCATCCATCGATGGTGATTTACCAGACGAGGGGAGCATGGTATGGATGGGGAGGGAGCATGGATGGGGAGGGAGCATGGATGGGGCAGCATTCATGATGCTGCCTCATCCATACTCTCGCCCCATCCATGCTGCTGTCCCATTCATGATGCGGTCGCATCTATGCAAAAGGCAGCAGCTTATTTTATTTCAGATCGGTAGTGACAACGAACCACTTGTTGCCCACACCCTCGCCGTGGGACTGAGCGGGGCCGCTATCGCCCGAAAAGGTGTAGAGAAGATGGCCGTTGTACTCAACCTGGTTGCCGTTCGCTGTCTTCACTACAGTCAGTTTCCCTGGCAGCGAGGTAGAGCTGGTTGGGGTACCGGAGCCTGTTGCCAGCAGTGGTGGCCAGGTCTGGGCGCATCCGCCGGTGCACGCGGCGGTAGTCGCTGTATCGGGCGTGAAGTAATACAGCGTTTTGCCCGAAGAGGCATTGGTCAGAACCGTTACCGACTGGCCGTTTACTGTTACCGTCGCGGTTTTGATGAGGGCGCCGGAACCGGAGCCGTTACCTACAGCGAGATCGGGTGTGCAGACGAACCATTTGCCGCCAATTCCCTCGCCGTTGGTCTGAGCCGGGCCGGTATCACCCGAAAAAGTGTAGAGGGGATGCCCGTTGTAGGCAACCTGGTTACCATTGCCCGACGATACTACAGTCAACATGCCTGGGAGCGAGGTAGCGCTGGTCGGAGTGCCGGGGCCTGTTGCCAACAGCGGCGGCCAGGTCTGGGCGCACCCGCCGGTACACGCAGCTTTGGTCGCTGTATCGGGTGTGAAGTAATACAGCGTCTTGCCCGAAGAGGCATCGGTCAGGATGGTTACTGACTGGCCCTTTACTGTGGCTGTCGTTGTCATAACGAGAGCAGCAGCAGTAGTGGGAGTGGGTGCAGCTGGTGTTGGAGTGGTTGCGGCCGGTGTTGGAGTGCTGCCACTCCCGGAGCTTGTGGAATTGCCACAAGCTGCAAGTACCATCGTCAATAGAACGAGCACGGTAATAGGAAAGGTACGTCTGAGGTAGATCATGGCTTGTTTTTCCTTCTGATATCAGTCCAAATAGGCATTTGCCGACATGCTTCTAATGATTAATACAGAAGCGAGTTACAATAGATACCTTAAACACAGCAGGGTCACTGTTGAGCAAGAAGAATAAAAGGAATAAAGCAAGTTATGTTCGTTTCTGTGGAGTATATCCCAATTTCGGTCGCCAGAAGCTTTTATAGATGTCGGTCCAGAGTTTGCTCATAACTTCTAGCTCCTCTTTCACATGAGCTACTTCTGGTGGTCGTTTGTTCACATCCATATCAAGCATGCGGGCAATAAGTATTTCGAGCTTGTTTACCAGCACATCCACCATGCTTGTGGTGAGCGAGCCGGGGTCAGAGTGACCTTGAGGGCTTTTGGGACGCAGGGGTGTAAAGCGAAAAGGCGCTTCTGAGGGATCTTTGGTAGTCAGTAATTGATGCAAAACGGCCCCTAAGCTGTAAATATCGGCGCGCGGAGTGGTTTGTGCTTTGCCGTACTGCTCCGGCGCAGCATATCCGAGCGATCCAAGGGCAATGGTATCTTTTGCCTGACCTGGCTTGAAGTAACGTGCGATGCCAAAGTCGATCAAGTAAAGCTGTCCCGCGGGGGTACGCATGATGTTGGCGGGTTTGAGGTCGCGAAAGACGACGGGCGGTTGTTGTGAGTGCAGGTATTCCAGGACGGTACAGAGTTGAATGCCGATAGTGAGTACATCGCTTAAAAGGAGGCGTCTTTTGGGTGCCTTGTTTTGGTATTGCTCGAGGGTATCGCCCGCGATGAAGTCCATTACCAGGTACCAATATCCTGGGCGCTGCAAGTGTTCATACAAGCGTGGCAGGTTCGGGTGATCCAGTTGCGATAACAAGCTTACTTCACGCTGGAAGGCGTTGATGGCTTCAATCATGGCCTGTGGAGGTATCCCAAGTAGCTTCACTTCCTTGATGGCGACAAGGCGATCTCGGCTCTGCGTGTCCGTGGCCTTGTAGACTGAACCAAAGCCGCCCGCGCCAATCCTGGCAACGATGTAGTAACGATGCTCGAACAGTGTATGTGGAAGCAACTCTGCTGGAATAGGGGTCTGTTGGGTGGAGAGAGGCTGATTACACGCGAAGCAGGAGTGCGCGGATGTCTGATTGCATGCCCCGCAAATTGTGCAGTAGAGAGAAGAGGTGAGGACCACGGCGCTTGCTCCTTCACTCGCTCGCGCATCAAGATTCCTTCTATAATCGTAGTATACAAGCAAGTGGGGGGAAGGCGCAAATAGCGAAGACTTCAAAGGATGGGAACCACACGAAATCAAAACGACCATCACCAGCACACCATTGCCAATTCCCAGCGACCTGACAGCTCTGAGAGAAGCGAAGCTACCAGCTTATCGAGAAAGTACTACTTTAGCGGGCCTCATTACCGGCTGGTGTTTGCTACACCTGCATTTAGCGAGCTTGATCATCTCAAAATAATATTAGCCCCACTCCGATTCTTTGACTACTCAGTTTGAACCCGTTCTTCGACGAACCACTGCTGACCGCTCTCGATGGCTCAAAGGTATCCATCCGGCAGAAATATGGAAATACTGCGCTGACCTATTGCTCGACCGACAAAGGTACCTCGCTTATCCCGGCCCCGATCAGAGTACAAATCATCCTTGTATCCAGGGACCAGCAGATCGTACTCATGCAACGTTCCCAATCGGTGGCCTTCTATCCCAACCACTGGTCAGTCTTTTTTGAAGGGACGATGAACTCTCCCATCATCGATCACGAAGGGAATATCACACAACCGGGTGACGAGAGCTTCTTTGCTACAGCCATTCGAGAGCTTGATGAAGAGTTTGCTATATCGCCCAGTGCCATAGAGAGCATCAAAGTGCTTTCCTTGAATGTGGAGTACCTGACCCTCTCTGTGGACGCGATCACACTGGTCAAAGTAGACCTGGATGCGGGAGAGATCAAGCAGAACTGGCTGCTCCGCGCACGCCATAGAGACGAAGCCTCGAAATTCGGCCTGGTATCGACGAAGCTAGCAGATGTAGCGGATAAGTTGTTCACCAGGACATTAAGGCATCCATCAGCGAGGATGCGCCTCATCCAGTTCTTGTTTCATACCTACGGCATCGATGAGGTAGCAAAGGCTATCAAGAGGAAGAGGGATGCGCTGAAGGTGTAGTTAATAGGTTATAATAGCTATCCACTTGAACTGCAATAAAATAGACTACCCATAGAAGACAGTCCAATTCATCGAATGAGCATCTCGATATTGCTTATTCGTTTGGAATAGTTTAGAATAAGCCTGAGCCTACAGAGGGTTTTTTCAGGAATGTAAACAGGTTCGATTCATCCCTTTAATGCATTCAAACTTAGTATATTCCTTAAAAACCGCTTGTGAAATGAGATGATATTGACGAGGTAGAAAGGAGATCAGATCATGGATCCAATCACTACAGCAATTATAGCCACTATCACATCCGGGGTTACAAAGGTTGGACAGCAAGCTATTAGCGATACCTACACAGCCTTAAAAAACTTACTTATGAAAAAATTTGGCGACCATAGTGAAGTTGTAAAATCTATAGAAGGACTTGAGGCTAAGCCAGATTCTTCGGCCCGTAAAGAGCTTCTCGCAGAAGAAGTAATTTCCGCAAAGGTAGATCAAGACCC
>WNGL01010745.1_pt1 | contig 12254 bp, 10 predicted proteins | sample 5400591 | NCBI WGS metagenome assembly WNGL01 (sample SAMN13153377, study PRJNA577476) | soil metagenome | isolation source: 80 cm soil or saprolite under Garry oak tree replicate 1 | place: USA:California | collected 2016-06-15
TTTCGCGCACTTCTTTTTGCTTCACATCCTGGGTATGCTGCGAGGAAACGACCACCGTCGTGGCGCGCACTGGTTTATAGCCATCGTATTCGATTGAGACTTGCGTTTTGGCGTCGGGACGAAGCCACGGGACTTCGCCCGATTTGCGCAAGCGCGTCAGCTCCCGCCCAAGTTTGTGCGCAAAAGAAATCGGCGCGGGCATCAGCTCCGGGGTTTCATTGCAAGCAAAACCAAACATCAACCCTTGGTCGCCAGCGCCTTGTTCCGCAGTACTCTTTCCTTCAGCCGGAGCCTCATCGACTCCCTGTTTGATATCGCGCGATTGCTCGCTCATCTCACAAATGACCCGGCAGGTATCGGCGTGAAAAATGCAATCGCCGTTGACATATCCGATGTCGCGGATGGCGGCGCGCACGCGCTCCTCAAAGTCAAACTTCGCGTTGCTGGTTATCTCGCCGGCGACGACGACGAGATTGCCTTTGGCGAGCGTTTCGCAAGCCACGCGGCTCAACGGATCCTGCTCAAGACAAGCGTCGAGAACGTAATCGCTGATGGTATCGCAAACTTTATCGGGATGACCTTCGGTGACGGATTCAGACGAAAAGATGTAACGACGAGACATGGCTTGAAGAAAGCGTTGAAGGATTGAAGCGTTAAAGCGGTTTACAATTCCTGGTCAGTCCAACGATTCAACGCTTCAACGGTTTGACGCTTTCACGTTGTCGCAAGACATATTGACCAATCATGATGCGTCGATATATCGTTGGCTCGCATCATGGCGTCAACGATTAATTTGTTGCGGTTGTTGGCCGACCCGACCCGGCTGCGTTTGTTGCTTTTGCTCGAGCAGGAAGACCTTTCGGTCGCGGAGCTGCAGCAAATTCTGGGCATGGGCCAATCGCGGATCTCCAGTCACCTGGCGCAATTGAAACGCGCCGGCGTGGTCTCTGATCGCAGGGTTGGGAAAAATGTCTATTATGGCGCAAACCATCGGGGACGGAATTTACAGCGAGAGCGCGTGGCAGAGATAACGCGGCTGCTGGCGCGCGAATTGCCGGAAACGTCGTGCGATCGGACCAGTCTCAAGCTTGTTCTGCACAAGCGACAGGACAAAGCGCGCAAGTACTTCGACGAGCTCGCTGGGAAGTTTGGGCGAAGTTATGTGCCGGGCCGCTCATGGAAGGCGCTGGCACATACGCTCATTACTCTTCTACCCCCGCTGACAGTGGCAGACCTCGGAGCAGGCGAGGGGACACTCTCGCAGTTGTTGGCGAAGAAGGCGCGCAAAGTGATCGCCATCGATAATTCGCCAAAAATGGTCGAGTTCGGCGCCCAGCTTGCGAAGAAGCATGGATTCAAGAATCTCGAGTATCGGCTTGGCGATATTGAAGATCCGCCCATCGCAAAAAACAGTATCGATCTTGCGATCCTTAGTCAGGCTTTGCATCACGCCATTCATCCCGAGCGAGCCATTACGGCTGCCCGTCGGATTTTAAAACGCGGCGGTCGATTGGTAATTCTCGATCTTTTGAGTCACCGGTTCGAACGCGCGCGCGAATTGTATGCAGATCACTGGCTGGGATTCAGCGAAGTGCAGTTGCATGAGTTCCTGGAAAAAGGCGGTTTCCGAGAGATTGAGGTGAGCGTCGTTTCTCGGGAAAACCAAAGCCCGCATTTTCAAACCGTCTTCGCGACCGGAGTGAAGTGAATTTCAAACTAGGGTTCTGTCCCTCAAATCGCTTTACAAGCAGATCAGTTCTCTAGGCCGGAGCGGGCGGGCAGGTGGCTGGCAAACCAGGCGTGGCATAGGGGTGACACTGCGTTCGCGTATGACGTCTCGCCGGCGTTTTTGGCTCCCAAAAGCGATCAAATTGACAATTGTCTGGTCGTGACGAAGGAGACTCGTGGCTCAGCAATACGTATTCCCTGCGGACGAGAGGGATCTCCCGCTGGAGATCGCGCATCTGCTGCTAGTCGACGTCGTCGGATATTCGAAATTACTGGTCAACGAGCAGATTGATCTGTTGCAGAAACTGAATCAAATCGTTCGCGCCACAGAATGTTTTCGGGCGGCGGAGGCCGAAGGTAAACTCATCCGAGTGCCAACAGGCGACGGGATGGCGCTCCTTTTTTTTCGCAACCCGGAAGAGCCAGTGCGATGCGCTCTGGAGATTGGTAAGGCATTGCGAGATCATCCGCACATTCAGCTGCGGATGGGCATTCACAGCGGCCCGGTCAATCGCGTTACGGACGTTAACGACAAAACGAACATCGCGGGATCAGGAATCAATGTCGCGCAGCGCGTGCTGGATTGCGGCGATGCCGGGCATATCCTTCTATCTGCACACATAGCCGAGGATCTAACTCAATACAGGCACTGGCAACGGCACCTGCACGATCTTGGTGAATGCGAAGTGAAACACGGGCGGCGTCTGCACCTGTTTAACCTTTACAAAGACAATCTTGGCAATCCAAAAGTCCCGGAGAAACTCAAGCAAGAAAGATGGAAGCAGCAATGGCCTGCAATTTGGCCAGTGCCTTTACCGCGGGGCCCCAGGTTTCTGCTTGCGATTGCTTTAGTCGTGTCTGTCGCGGCACTGGCGGCCAGCGTCTCGATCTATCTTCATCGAGAATCAAAAAACATTGCGCAGTTGGCCGTCAAAAGCAGTGCTGCGGCGTCTGTTCCAGAAAAAAGCATCGCTGTGCTTCCATTCGAAAACCTGAGTGACGAAAAGGGGAATGCTTATTTCACCGAGGGCGTACAGGATGAAATCCTCAATAATCTTGCCAAAGTCGGTGGTTTAAGAGTCATCAGCCGCACTTCGGTGATGCAATACAAAGCCGGTACGCAGCGCAACCTGCGAGAGATTGCCAGAGAACTTGGAGTTGCGCATGTGTTAGAGGGAAGCGTTCAACGAGCTGGCGAGCGCGTCCGAGTCAGTGCGCAATTGATTGATGCCAGATTAGACACGCAACTGTGGGCGGAGCGATACGACCGCGATCTCGCGGATGTATTTGCAATAGAGAGCGAGCTCGCCAAAACAATTGTTGCGCAACTGAAATTGAGACTTTCGGCCGACGAAAAGGCTGCAATTGAAAAGCAACCCACAGCGGACCTGGCTGCTTATGATTTGTATCTTCGGGGCCGTTACCTCCTCAACAAGCGCACCATTGACTCGATCCAAACGGCGCGCGCACTTTTCGAGCAAGCAGTTGCCAAGGACCCGCAGTTCGCCTTGGGACATGCTGCTATTGCGGAGTCGTACATTTCGCTGGGGAAAATTGGTGGAATTACTCCAGCCGAAGCGTCGCGCCAAGCCTGGTCGGAAGTTTCATTGGCCTTGGCAATCGACGATAAATTGGCCGCCGGATACGTTTCTCGCGCAATTTTACTTGCCGAGTTCGAATGGAACTGGCCAGCGGCTGAAGCGGATTATCGTAAAGCACTCGAACTCGATCCTAACAACGCTGTCGGCCATTATTGGTACGCTCGCTGGTTGGGCGAATTCGGACGAATCGAAGATGCACTGCGCGAGGTGGCGACCGCGCAAAAGCTGGATCCGTTGTCGGCTGCGGTTCGAGTAACCAAGGCGAAAATTTTGCTCGTGGCCCGACGTTACGACGACGCGATCAAGCAGAGCCACGCGGCAATTGATCTTGAGCCAGACTTTGGTTCGGCTTTTTCTGTGCTCGCTCAGGCTTATCTTTCTAACAAGCAGCCGGCGGAGGGAATTGAAGCAGCCAAGAGATATGTCGATCTTTCAGCCGGCAGCGGCTGGGCAAAGTTGGAATTGGCCTTCGCGTATGCCACAGCCGGAAACAGGGCGGAAGCGGAACGAATTGTGCGCGAGACAATGGCCTCACGCGACCCCTTCTCGCCTTATGATATGGCAACGATTTATGCCGCGTGGCGCGAGACCGATAGCGCGCTGCAATGGTTGAAACAAGCAGTCGAACAACGCTCCGTCGATGTGGTCTGGATCCGAGTCGATCCACGCCTCGATAACGTTCGATCCGACCCGCGTTTCCAAGAGATCGTCAAGAGCATGACGCCTGGCTGAAATTCCGCAAATAAAAGCTTGCTGCTAATCGTACGTCCATCGTTTAATAGAACCGGAGGTTAATTTCCTATGGCTAATAATGTGTATCCTGCTCCGCCCAAACCATATTCGCTGCGAGAGATCGTCGACAAAATGCTCGACGATCAAACTGGCAAGTACGCGCAATTCATCCACGACCAGGTTTCCAAAGCGAAAGCGGGCGATGCGACGGCAAAAAAAACAGTGGATGCGCACTTTAACCCGAGCGCGGCGGAGTTGACGGCGCTGAATGTCTCCCAGACGGACCAGCCCCAATACGCCCTTTGCACTGACCCCAAAACGCGTTTGTTACCCGCGGTCGTCGGCCAGGCCATCGCTTGAAGGCGATGTGTGGCGCGACAGTCGCTCGCCAACTCGAGCGACGTTGGCGCGATCAGATAAAAAGCTTGCCCATTCTGAACGGCATGTGGCGTTACGCGCGTCGCATCCGGTCGAGCGATCCCGCGCAAGGTTGGAAGATTCACATTTCCGCGACGCCACTCTCCGCCGGCGCGGTCTTCTCCCGTGTCCATCTGCTTCTGACAAGGCGCGGTCTGCTTTTTAAAGTTCCTGCGTCTCTTGATTTGCTGGTGCAACTCAACGCCGGCATCGCCGCGTTCTCTCAAATCGGGAAGTTTCTCACGATCTATCCCCGTTCCACAGTGGAAGCTGTTGATCTGGCGCAGCAGTTACACGCGGCGACGCGCGGATTATGCGGGCCGAAAATTCCCTTCGACGCGCGCTACCGCAACAACAGCCTGGTTTACTACCGCTACGGCTCGTTCGGCAGATCAGGGAATGGCACGATTTTCGATCATTCACACAAGCCGCACAAAGACAGGCGCAAACCGGGATGCGCAGTCCCAGGCTGGCTCGATGACCCGTTCAAGGCGTCCAATAATGGCGAGGCCAAGCCCAGCTGGCTCAAGTCACGTGGACCGATCGGATGCGATTATATCGCCTTTCGCGCGATCAGTCAGCGCGGGAAAGGCGGTGTTTACGAAGCGATTGATCTAACCGTTTCACCAGCCCGCGGCGTGATCCTGAAAGAAGGTCGGCGCCACGGCGAGACGGCTTGGGACGGACAGGATGGATACGACCAGGTGAAGCACGAGGGGAAAGTATTGCGCGCCTTACAGGTCGCCGGCCTCCCCGTGCCTCGCGTTCTTCGTGAATTCACGCAAAACGGGAATCGCTACCTCGTTCTTGAAAAAATCGCGGGACGCCGTTTGCTGGCGCGACATCGGACACAACCCAGCCGAACTTCTTGGGGTCGCGCGGAGATGATTTTGGATCGGCTTGGCGAATTATTGTCGAGGTTGCATGCCACAGGCTGGGTGTGGCGCGATTGCAAGCCGTGGCACATTTTTCTTCATCGCGGTCAAATGCGATTGGTCGATTTCGAAGGCGCCTGCCGAATCGCCGAAACAGAAGTGCTGCCATGGAGCTCGTTGAACTATACGCCTCCGCCATGCCGGAAAACTTTTTCACGGCGGCCAGGCGCTCTTGAAGATGATTACGCGCTTGGAGTGATTGCATTCCAATTTCTCAGTGGCCAGCTTCCCAGCGAAAACGCCGAATTGCGCGCAGCGGTTTACACGCGCACTCAATGTCCGCCCAAGCTTCAGAATCAAATCGAGAACCTTCTTCGGTATTGATCTGGCGATCGGCAGAAATGCCACCGCCGTACGATCACCGATGAATCAGAAACATTCTCGGAGCTACAGCACGCGGGATTTTTCAGCGAACATATCGATGTTGCCGTTGTCTTATTGTTAGCGATCGTGCATTCATCCGCGCTTATGCCTGCTGAATCCAAAGCCGCTGTTCGGCTCGCAATCGGACACGTCTTGTTCATTGACATCGTAGGCTACTCCAAGCTGCTGATTAGCGAGCAGAGCGAGTTGCTTGGTGTGCTCAATGATGCGGTCCGCGAGGCGGGAGAGTTCCGTTCGGCTGAAGCGGCCAGTCGATTAGTGCGCTTACCTACCGGTGACGGGATGGCGTTGGTTTTTCGCGACAGTCCCGAACAACCGGTGCGCTGTGCTTTGCAGATTAGTGAGGCGCTTAAAAATTACCCGAAACTCCAGATCCGCATGGGCATTCACAGCGGGCCGGTGAACGAGGTCGCGGATGTGAATGAGCGCGCCAATATTGCGGGGGCGGGGATCAATATCGCGCAACGGGTGATGGATTGCGGCGATGGTGGTCACATCCTGCTTTCAAAGCATGTCGCAGAAGACCTTCAGCACTATTTGGAATGGCAGCCGCACCTGCACGATGTCGGCCAATGCGAGGTGAAGCACGGGGAAATGATCTCCATCGTCAACCTCTACACGAAAGACCTCGGTAATCCCAATCCCCCGCGTTTGAAGCGAGCGCGAACCGAGGTGCGGAGGCGCCGCCGCAACGCCTTTTTACTCGCCGGGTCAGGCCTGGCGGCTTTGCTCATAGCGGGATCGTTTCTTTTGCCTCGCGCGTTCGCGCGCAAGATCGACAAATCGATCGCTGTGCTTCCCTTTGAGAGTTTGAGCGACGACAAAGAGAACGCCTATTTCGCCGACGGCATTCAGGACGACGTGCTCACCAATCTATCCAAGATAAGCGATCTCAAAGTGATTTCCCGGACCTCGGTGATGCCATACCGAGGAAAGGGGTCCAACGTTCGTGAAATCGGAAAGGCATTGGGCGTGGCAACCCTTCTGGAGGGCAGCGTTCGCCGCGTTGGCAATCGCGTACGCGTGAACGTGCAGTTGATTAACACCGAGAACGACGAGCACCTCTGGGCGGAAGACTACGACCGGGAGCTCACTGATGTGTTTGCGATTCAAACGGACCTGGCACGAAAAATCGCGAGTGAGTTGCAGGCAAAATTGTCGCCGAGCGAAAAAGCGCAATTCGAGCGCAAGCCGACAGAAAACGGCGAGGCTTATCTTGCTTTCGTTCAGGGGCACGATCTTTCCTGCACCTTTGAGGATTTCGAAAAACTGAAACAGGGCGAGCAGCTTTTCGAGCGTGCCCTCGACCTGGATCCAAACTTCGCGCTTGCGGTCGCCCGCTACTCGCAGTTGGAAAGCTGGATTGTGCACACGTTCGATCCCTCGGCGGCGCGCCGCGAAAAAGCGCGTTCTCTGGCAGAGCGCGCGCTGGAACTACAGCCGGATTTGCCAGAAGCGCATCTGGCCCGTGGCGTCTCGTACTATTACGGCGATAACGATTACGATGCGGCGCTGAAAGAGTTCGAGATCGCGCAGCGCGGATTGCCTAACGAATCGGAAATCTATCTGTACATCGGTTCAATCCAGCGCCGGCAGGGAAAATGGGCAGAGTCCACAGCGAAGATGGAGAAGGCGGTCAGTTTAAATCCGAAGGACGTTTGGCCGCTGCAAAATCTCACGTTCAATTACGCAATGCTGCGAAACTACGACAAGGCCAACCAGACCATTGATCGCGCGCTCGCGTTGAATCCGACAGCTACAGAACTTTGGGAGGTGAAGTCCAAGCTGGCCATCGCCGACAAAGGCGATTTCAGCGTCGCAGAAAGAGGATTTGCGGCCGTGAAATCGGTTCAAATGACGAATGCGCAGAAAGTCACTGTCGCCAGCGGGCGGGCAGAGGTCTTTCTCTTGGAACGCAAATACCAGGATGGATTGGAGGCAGCCGAGCAACTATCGGACGACCAGCTCGCAGATCACCCGGGCGGCCTCTGGAGCAAATATTATTACATCGGCTTTACGCGGAAGGCACTGCAAGACCAGTCCGGCGCACGCGCGGCTTTCCTCCGGGCGAGAAGCGCGGCTGAGGACGCACTCAGACAGAATCCCAACGCGGCAAAGCTACGCATCCAGCTAGCAAAGGCGCTCGCGCACCTTGGCGAAAAAGATGCCGCGCTCGCAGAAGCACAACGCGCAAGCGAATTGCAGCCCGAAAGCAAGGACGCCTTTGAGGGGCCGGACATTACTGAAGGTGTGGCCCAGGTTCAAACTATCGTTGGCGAGAATAATCGTGCGATTGAAATTCTGGATGGACTGTTGAGTCGGCCAAGCGGCGTCACTGTGCAGACTCTGAAGATAAATCCGATTTGGGATCCGCTGCGAAACGATCCAGGTTTTCAAGCTTTGCTGACCAAATACAGTGGCAAAGCGTAGCGCCGCGCTGCTTCTTTTCGCCGTTGCGGCAACGGCGCACGCGGATTGGGCGATTCGCTCGACTGACTCGGAACCCGGACGCGACGGCATCGCGCATCGGCACGTCGTTTTAGAAAATGCGACTGCGAATGGGAGCGCCGTTCTCGATCTCGCAATTTTCTCTGCTAAATCGTGCACCCTGCGCGTAATTGACAATCCAACCGGCGAACCTTTGTCCGACACCATGCCACGCGAGAAATGCGCCGCGGGAGTAAACGGCGGTTATTTCAGCCCGGACTTCGCGCCCATCGGCTTATTGATTAGCGACACCCGAATGATTGCCCCATTGCAACGCGCTCGACTGATCACCGGCGTTCTCAGCGCGTCCGCGCGCGGTGTGCAGATCCTGCGAGTTCGCGAATTTTCGAGACGAGAAAAGATAACCGCTGCCGTTCAATGTGGACCGTTTCTTGTCGATCATTATGAGCTGGTTCGCGGTCTGAATGATTCCACCGCGGCGCGCCGGACTTTCGCCGCAACCGTAACGAATGATCGGGCGTTGCTAGGAATTTGCTCCGAAATCTCGCTCGCCGAATTGGCGGCAATTCTCACTACAACGCGATTGACCGATGATTTGAAAATACAGCGCGCGCTGAATCTCGATGGCGGATCTTCGAGCGCATTTTGGTTCGCGCGCGAAAATGGCAGCGCGTTTTCGATTCGCGAGCAAAAACCCGTGCGCGATTTTGTGGCTGTCGTGCCAAAATAAACATTCGCAATCTGTCATCCTGAGCGGAGCGAAGGATCTCACACAGGTTGGTGGATCACACTGGGTAGCTTGCGTATTCTAACCTTTAATTGAGAGGTCCCTCGGTCGCCGCGGCGACCTCGGGATGACAATGATGAGGACATTTGGCGGATTCAAATCAGGCGATAACTTTTTCTACGGCGAAGTGAGCGGCGACGATGTGCGCGTGCTGGCAAGGCCGTATTGGATCGAGATCGAACCGACCGGCGATGTACGGAAGCTCGCAGATTTGCAAATCGATCTCCCCGTCGCGCCATCGAAATTAGTCGCGGTCGGCCTGAATTACTCCGATCACATCGCGGAGATGAAACGAACGGAGTTGGGCGCGCCGTTAATCTGGTTTAAGGCGCCGAGCTCGCTTCTGCCACATAACGGCGTAATCGAGATTGCGTTTCCCGAACATCGAACAGATTTCGAAGCAGAACTCGTGGTGGTGATCGGGGCCCCAACCAAAAACGTCAGCATGGAAGAGGCGCTCGATCACGTCTTCGGTTACACAATCGGCCTCGATATTACGGACCGCGATCTGCAAAAACAGGAAAAGCAATTTGGCCGTTGTAAATCGTTCGATACTTACACGCCGATTGGGCCGTACGTTTATACAGATGTGGACGTGAGCGATGTTTCGCTTGAGCTGCGGCGGAACGGCGAGTTGGGCCAGAGCACGCGCACGAACGGAATGATCTATTCGGTTGCGGACCTTGTTTCATTCGCGAGTCAGTCGCTTACACTTTTGCCGGGGGATGTGATTTTGAGCGGAACGCCGGCCGGCGTCGGCCCGATTCAAGCCGGCGATCAATTGGAAGCCGCAATCGACAATTGGCCGCGGCTGCGGAACAGCGTTGCGATCGCGCCTGACGCGGTGCCTCGCGAGGCGGGACCAAACCGTGCGACGACGAGTTGAAAAACTTTCCTTACATCCCGCGAGTAGGGATATTACGAATCAAAAGGTGGAATGCGCAGAGGTTGAAGAGGTCACAAAAAAGTGAAAATTTTTTCTCGACTCACAACTCCCGCATTTCCAATAATCGGAAACTCGCATCTAAATCGAGCTATTCATCAACTCCTGCTTCAACTATGAAAACGTTATTTACCATCTGTCTATGCTCACTCGCGCTTGCGCTCACTTCGCTTGCGCAATCTCCCGCTGCGCCACAAACGTCTCCGGCTGCAGGCGCTCCCGCTGCGCCGGGTGCAGCAGCCGTGACAAGTCCGGGCGCACCGGCTGCGATGAGTCCCGGCGCACCGGCTCAAATGGGAAGTGTCCCGCCTGGCCAATCTCCCGCCGCGGCAGCGCCAGCGACCAGCGCTGCGTTAAGCCCCGCAGCCGAAAGCCCGCCGCCGGCTCCTGAAGCCACACCCAGCGGGGGGATACTCGGAAGTAATTGGTTGATCGACAAATTCCACAAGGGCGGTCCAATCATGTGGCCGATTTTGATTGTATCGATCGTCGGGCTCACCGTGGTGATCGAGCGAATTTTTTGGTGGAGTGGCCGCTGGTTCCGACGTGATCCGAAACGGGAATGGCCTCAATCACCAACACGCTTCGCTGCAGGGCGCATTGCAGGTTGCTGCCGGCATCGAGATCAAACGCGCCGGTCGATTCCTCGTCGTCATGGACACACTCGTAACTTTGGCGCCGTTGCTCGGTCTGTTGGGCACGATTACCGGTCTGATCCGTTCATTCAGCTTCCTCGGCAACGAAGAGTTGGCTGTGCAAGCCGTCACTGGTGGTATCGCGGAAGCGCTTATCGCCACAGCCTGCGGTCTCGGTATTGCCATCTTCGCTCTGATTCCGTTTAACTTTTTCACTTCCCGAGTGGCTAACTTGGAGTTCGAATTACAGACGGCAGCCACCAATCTGGAAGTAATGTTAGGAGCACAAACCGCGGCGGAGGAAATCAAGTTCGCGGGGCAAGCCCCGGTCTCTGGGAAAGGCTCGTCGATCTAAAGGCTTCCAATGTACGTAAGCTCACCCATTCCACACAAGAAAGCGCGGATCGAGATCATCCCGTTGATCGACATCATGTTCTTTTTGCTCGCCAGTTTCATGATGGTGAGCTTGAGCCAGGTGCACATGAAAGGGGTCAAGGTGAACATACCATCGGGGGTCTCGGGCGAGACGCAGACTAAACGCGAGTACCTCAGTGTATCGGTCGATAAAGATGGTCATTATTTCTTCGACAAGGACGAAGTCGGTGACGAGGAACTGCTGAATCGTCTGCGAAGGGTGCACGGGTCAGCCCCCGACGCGAAGGTGTTTCTTCGAGGCGATCGGGACTCGGCCCACGGGAATGTTGCCCATGCGCTCGAAATAATTCGCGCGTCCGGGTACTATAAAGTCTCGTTCGAAATTAGGAGCGAATCGCTCAAAGGAGTCCCGGGACCCCGGTAACTGGTTATGGCAAAAGAAGAAGTAAGACCATTGATTTACCGGCCGCCGCCGCGTTGGTATTTCTGGACCGCTTTTGGCCTTGCATTAGCGATTCATCTCACAGCGGTAGCAGTGTCTCAAAAGCGGGAGGCCCCTGCGGTAGAGCTTCCACCTCAACCGCCGCCGGTCATCGAGGCGACTTTAGCACCGCCGGAGTCCACGCCCCCGCCGGAAGATATCCCGTTGCCGGAGCCTCCTCCTCCGCCCGACATCAAGCCAGAGTTCGTCGAGGAAAGAACACCGCCACCGCGGCCACCGCCAACTGCGCAAAAATTCACGCCAATCAAGGCTACTGAGATGTCGATGTCCAAAGCAAAAGCACTCGCTGTTGTCCGGCCGCTGCCCGCGTATCCATATGAAGCGCGCCAGCACCACATCACGGGGACTGGAGTGATGGTTATGCACGTTGACCCAGCGGGTGGCGACGTAACCGACGTTACGGTGCAGAAAAGCACTGGGAGCCCCGTACTCGATGAGGCTGCCGTCAACGGCCTCAAACGCTGGCGATTTAGACCCGGGACCGCCTCAAAAGTCACATGTCCCATCACTTTCACGATGAGCGGTGCCTCGTTGTAAATTTTATCGAATATGCACATCTCATCGCCAGTTCCGCATAAAAGAGCGCGCATCGAAATCATTCCATTGATCGACATCATGTTCTTTCTGCTTGCCAGCTTCATGATGGTGAGCCTGAGCCAGACCCACATGAAAGGTATCCGGGTCAACCTGCCGGCCGCCGTTGGGCCACCGCCCGAGGGAAAAGTAGATTTCGTTTCCGTTAAAGTGCTGGAGGGAAGCGCGGTGTT
>WNGL01008182.1_pt1 | contig 12253 bp, 6 predicted proteins | sample 5400591 | NCBI WGS metagenome assembly WNGL01 (sample SAMN13153377, study PRJNA577476) | soil metagenome | isolation source: 80 cm soil or saprolite under Garry oak tree replicate 1 | place: USA:California | collected 2016-06-15
AGGCAGTATTGAGGCGGCTTGACGCCTCCCCCCGCAGGGCGACGCCGAAGGGCCACAAAACCTTCATCTACTACACAACATTGCCTCAAGCAGGTCTACCTACATCCAACCCCTCTCAGCATTCGTGGCACACATGCAGCAATACAGTAATCTCCGCGATCCTCGTCATCCACGACCGAGGTTCCGCCGGATTGAGGTGAACATGCCCCTGCAACCGTGTCATCAGCAACGATGGCACGCCCCCCGTCGAAGCACCAGCAACATCAGTAGCCAGGATGCTCGGAACCGGGAGCCCGCTTCCCGCCACCACAACAAGGTTGGCGATCTCCTTCTCCAAGCTCCCCTGCAGGCCAGCCCGCCCGGGTACTTCCGCAGTACGACGAACGTTCGCATTCCACGTCGCTCGACAGTCAGCCGATTCACGGCGGAGCAGACGCCACCGGTCAATCGGCGATAGCCAACGATGCGACTGCCCCAACCCATCGACGCCGCAACCCAGGCGAGAGTCTCCACGGAGGGCCGACGCTGCCTGAACCCGCCATCCCTCCAGTCGCCGTCGATCATCAGCGCGAGCCTATTCGTCAGGGGCCTGCGGCAATAGGGGTTTTCTAACCCGCCAGAGGCAGTGACCCGGCTGCTGGATGGCCGTCAATGGTGCGTATGAACTTCAAGAACTCGCCGTTGCGATCGGCGAGAAACAGCGGCCACGCGGGTACGGTCGGCGACCAAGTCGGGCAGCAACCGGGCGGTCTCGGTGCCCACCGGACGCGGGCGGACGGTGTTGAGTAGGGCCTGGGCCTTTGGCCGGTCGACCTCACCGAGCCGAGACTTCGGCCGTCAACTGGTCGTCCTGGACGAACTCCGGACAGCCGCCCCTCCTCCAGACGGATCGCCTCGACGATGACGCCACCGCTGTCCAGTGACCTGGACAACCACGCCGCTGGCCCATCGAACGTCTGCCCTGGTCACCGACCATCGCTAGGGCGTCCGCACCGCAACTAATCTGCAAAGCGCGGTCGGACAGGCTGGTGCCGTCCGGTAGGACGGTCAGGTAGCGTGGCGTGGACCGGCCGGTCAGCACCGCGTTGCTGGACTGGTAGATGGTGCCGACGTGCCCGACGAACAGGGTCCGGCCGGACACGATTCTCGGAACCGGGTCGGCGAAGTGTGACGGACAGCGGTAGTTGTCACATTTCAGCGATGGCTGTCACAAGACCAGCGACCGTGCACCCAGTGCCTGTGCCTGTCAGCGATACCTGGCCAGTGCCAACGGATCTTGGCCATCATCGAGTGTGGCGCCATTCGGCTGACACCCTTGGGGAGCGCCGACGGTGCCGATGGCCCTGCTCAGCACGCGTGTCGCACACCGCGCACGCGGCCAACAACATGTGACAGCCGCACCGAATGGCCAGCTATCCCTGACATAGGTGGCCAACTACCGCTGTCAGCAAGCCGCTGCCCTCGACGTCAGGGTCTCGCTGCTGGCCATCTATCGCTGACAGGCACAGTGCCGGAAGGCCAAGCAGGGCTCGCTTGGCTAACTAAGCTATGGCTGTGGGCCCGGTTCCGAGGCAGGTTCAGTGACAGCAGTGTATCCGGCCCAACGTGGATCGACCCTACCTCGCCGGGTGTCCGCGGACACGGCGGCTCGGCTGGCGCTGGGGAGTCGCGCACCGACAACTGACCAACACGTACGGACAAACCGGGTTCCATCACAAGGTTCAATGAGCGAGGCTGGCTGGGGGACGAGTGGAAGCGGGCCGCACGGCAGCACCTGACATTGACGTCTCCGGACACGCGCCTGCCGGTAGTGCGACAAATGTCCGCCTCCGCGCCAACACCGAGTTCTGGTTGATGCTGCTGGCGGGAGCGCTCGGTGTGGTGCTGGCCATGCTTGGGCTTGTCTCCAGTTGTGGCACCCCCACCCCGGCGGTGCAGTTTCCCGGAGCGCCCGGATTACCGACCGGACCTGGCGGAGTGCCTAAGCTGCCTACCGACTACCCGACCGGGTTCCCATCCGCCCAACCGACGTGAACGACGGCGCCTCCCGCCGCTCCTCGGCTCCGTTCTTGCCTTGTTACGACGGCGTGCGGCTCGCTTGTCCCGTCACCGACCGTTACCGGGAATGGCTCAGTGCGAGCCGCGGGGACATCCATCGCACGCGCCAGGGTCAGCTGCTGCGCGCGGCTGCCTGTGCGCGCCAGCGATCGAGTAGCTGGGCAGCGACGTCGGCGGTGATCTCCACGTGCTCGCGGTCCATACTGCCAAGCACGTAGTAGCGCTCCAGGTAGTCGGTCGGATGCCAGTCGAGGTCATTGCCGATGGCCTCATCGGTCGGCAGCGGACGGGTGTGGACGCGGCGCACGAGTCCGGTCGCCTCCTCGGCGGTCCCGCCGTCCTTGATCAGGGCGAAGTACTGCACCGACGGTTCGTCCTGTTCCATTTCATCACCCTAACTGCCCGGGGGCGTTATGTCGGTGGCACCGGTTGGTCGTGGAACCGCGCGGAAGGTCGCCTTCATTTCTGCCTTCAGCCTCAAAACCTCGGCCTCGGGTAAGCCAGGAATCCTGGCCTGCTGGTACTTCTCGTGGTTGACCATCTTCGCGTCGAAACTCTCCTGTGTATGGAACTGCATCTCGAAAACGTGTCCGGTCCGCAGGTCGCGCCAGAAGCTGTTGATGCCCGGGTAGTCGTCCCCGCCCCAGGTGTTCTTGAACTTCACGTTCTCGAAGCCGGCGGTCTCGAAGCAGCCGATCGCTGTGTTGACCCCGTCAGTGTAAGCTGTGCCCTCGCTCGGCAACTTGAAGGTGTAGCGGACTGAGTCCTTCATGTCGGCCAGTGCAGCGTCCAGGTCCCGGGTCGGGCTATCGGACAGCGTCGTCGCGAGCTTGCGCTTGAACGATTCCGGGTCCTTGCGCACGAAGTCCGGGTAGCCTACGGCCTGCGCACCGGGCACCTCGTCCTTGATGCCCATGACGACCGGAGTGATGGTCGACTCCGCGTCTCTGGCTTGGGCCAGGAACCGATCCGCCGCAGCGTTCTCCTCCGGGCTCAGGTGCAGTCCGCCCTCACCCTCCCATCCGTCGACACCCCTTGTCGGTGGTCGTCGGGCGGTTGTCGCGGGTAGTTGGGCGCGCACGAGGTCGACGAAATCGGTTGCGGACCTTTTGCCGCGTCTGAATGCCGCGATGCCGAGGACGATCAGGGTTGCCGCAGCCGCGGCGCCGAGTACCACGCTGGCCACCAGCGGTGGGGTGGATGGGCAGTCCTGGACGCTGACGCCGTCCTGGTAGCTGATTCCGCAGGCGGATGCCGGGGATGGGGATAGCAGGACCAGGAACAGTACGGCCAGCGACAGAGCGCTGAGCCGGATGAAGGCAGTGACGACCCTCATGTGACGGCCTCTACGACGGCGGCGAGCCGCTGACGGCGGGCGAGCACGGCGCCGCGCAGCGCGTCTTCTGCTGGGCCGTCGTCGGGTCCGTGGGCAAGTCGGGCGGCCAGGTCGTACTGGGCGGTGTGTAGTCGGCTCACCGCCCGGTATCCGGCCCAGCCGTGCCGGCGGAACATGGTGACGTGCAGCCATAGCCGGGTGTCCGGGTTCAGCAGTACCGGGATCTCCGGTTCGGTGACCGCGCCGGCCCCGGTGTCGGCTTCGACGCGCATCGCGTGGGCCAGTGCGTGCGCGTCGCGGCGTAGGCCCAGGCGCAGCAACAGCAGGTAGAGCACGACGAACGGACCCTGCAGCGCGGCGAGCACCATGGGCGTGACCAGCAGCACGTCCAGAGTTGGGTGGGCGCTCCAGCCGCGCGGCTCGGCATGTCCCCACCAGCGCAGCAACGCGTCGTTGGCGAAATGCGTGCCGGCCGAGCCGAGGTAGCCGCAGCCGATCACGGTCCGACGCAGCCGGGGGTCGTCCAGCCGCCGGGCCACGCCGAACGCCGCACCGAGCACCGCGGAAAAGGCAGTGTGCGCGGCCATGATGCCCACCGACTGGCGGCCCCAGAACTGGAACCCCGCGCTGGCACCGTTGCCCGCAGTGATGTACTCGACGCTCTCGACCAGGTTAAAGCCCAGCCCGACGGCCGCGCCGAGGACCACACCGGACACCACACCGTCGAAGTACCGGCGGAACAGCAGGTATGCCAACAGGATGCCGGTGCCCTTGCCGAGTTCCTCGAACAGGCCCGCGCTGGCGAACGTGGCCGTGTAGGCATTGTGCATGGTGCGCAACGGTTGCAGCGGGTCCGTTCCGCCGCCGAAGTAGGCGGCGCCGTAGTCGAGGGTCCAGATGTTCATCGAAGCGCCGAAGCCGGTCGCGAACAGCGCGCCCCAGCAGAACACGGCGAAGAACAGCCGCAGTGGTACCCGGCGCAGGCGCTGCAACCGGTGCACGCCAAGCAGGGCCAGGCCGGTGGTGGGCAGGCACACGAGCAGCGCGACCGGGTGTCCGTACAGGACGGACACAGGGGATGCGGTCAACGGCAGCAGCAGGGCCGCGGCCATCGCGAGTCGGAGTATGGGCGGGCCGCCGCGTACCCGCCAGCAGACCAGAATGCCGATGGCGACCAGCCAGCCGGTGACCACGAGCCAGAACGTCACCTTTACCGAGGCCGTGTAAGGCCCGAGGATGCCGATGAGTGGCTCGCGTGGGACGCGGCGCGGCCGCGTGATGTCGATGAGCATCTGCATGGCGTACAGACCGGAGAAAAGCCCGGCGACGGCCAGCAGCGGGCGGGACGCGCGGTCGATCGTCATCCGCCCGGTCCCGTCAACCGTGGGAACGGGAACCCGCTCGCCACGTCGGTGGGCAACTGCGGCGGTCCGCCAGGTGCGGACGGCGGTCCGGGCATCCACAGCAGGAGACACGGACAGCGGGGGCGTCGCTGGCACAAGCAACGGCCTAGGAGCATCGCTTGGCAGGTCAGGCGAGAGCGCGGACCGCATCCGTCCGATGCCGTAGCCGACCCCGTACAGAGCCAGCGCCGGCGGTGAGAACACGCCTACCAGAACCATCGACGCCCATCGGGCCTGCGCGAACCGGTACCGCCGCCGGCCTTCGCGTAGGCCGACGATCAGACCCCTGACCGCCGAGACGAGCATCCACGTGTAGAACACGAAAATGATCAGCAAGTTCAGACCGGTGATCCCCGCGCAGGCGGAGGTTCCGTAATAGTCCTCGCATGACCGCGACACCGGGTCGACCTGCAGACCCAATACCGGCCCGCCGCCGCCGATCACCACCGCCAGGCAGGCCGCGGCCGGCCAGCCTCGGCCCGGACGCGGCGGTTGCGGAGGCGCCTGGGCCGGCCTCGCCGACCCGACCGCGTACCCGCCCAGGTACGCCAGCACCGCCCCGGTGGCCAGCAACCCGACAAGAACCATCCGGCCCACCTGGTTCCCGGTGAATTCGCACCGGCGCCGCCCGTCGACCAGACCGACCCGTGCGAACATGACCATGGTCGCAGCGGTGACGGCGGCGGCCACCAGCCAGCCGGTGGCGATCAGGCGATGACTACCGGCGCACGCGCCGGGGTCCACGCCACCGGTGCAGTATCCCCATTCCTCGGACGAGACCAACACCACGATCATCAGCGCGATGCTGGTCGTCACGAATGCCAATGCGGCGATGCCGGCCAGTTCCGGCCAGCGGTCGCGATTCGGCTCGATCCGCCCCACGGCGGCCACAGCCGGCGGGAGTCCGGTGTCCTGCGATTCCCGGCTCATCGTCCCTCCGCTGCCTGGCCACGCCCAGTTGATCGTGCTACTGGGTGAAGGCCAGGTTCAGGGTGAATGGCTGTGGCGGCTTGGTCCAGGAGAAGGTCTTGCCGTTGTCGTCGATCAGCTGCGACTTGCGCAGGTCGAAGGTGAGCGTGCCGGCCGTGGTGTTGTCCGGGACGTGGAAGACGACTGTCGACACGTCGGTGAAGTCGGCGATGTTCGATAGCGGCGGGGTCTCGATGGCCGAGTCGGCCGGGACGGTCCGGCCGTTTGCTGGGGTGAACGAGAATGCGGCAGCGTCGTTGAACCGGACCTGCTTTGGCTCGCCCGACATCATCAACAGATCCGAGGTACCCGACAGGTTCGGCACCGGTACCATGAGGAAAGCCTGCCCCTGGGCTGCCCAGCCGTCCTGGTAGTTGTGCAGGATGGCGTAGTCCCCCCGATGCGGCCGGGAGAGGGCGCCCGGGTTGGTCACGCTGAGCGTGCCGGCGCCCCAGGCGGCCAGGCCGGGCGTGCCGCTGGTGTCCGGCACAACGACGGGCGACTCACCCTTCCACTCGACGGCGCTTTGCCGTTGCCAGTACCCGTCTCCGCTGGTCGCGCCGGTCCGCAGATCCAGCATCTGGGCTTTGCCATCGTCGGTGACCCGCAACTGCAGCAACGCGTGCGGTTCGGCGCTGAGCAGGATCAGCTTGCCGGTGCCGTACAGCTGGCCTCCGCTGTCGGGCAGCGGTACACCCGGTAGCGGGGTCCCCTTGCCGTCGACGAGCACCTCCGCGGGTGGCGGCGTGGACGGCTTGAACGCCGCCGTGCTCGCCTCCGGCGCGATGGCCACGACGACCAGGTCCCTGCCCTTGGGCGCCCGAACCGGGTGGATTCCCAGGTCGCTGGCGGACTTCGCGTCGATCCACTGGCCCGTGGCCATCCACGCGATCCCCAACGTGTAGTGCGGACCGACAAGCCTCCGATTGTTGAACACCTGTACCTTCATGCCGCCATGCGGTACAGACAGCAGGTCCGACCCCGGCACGGACACCACCTGCGTACCGGCCAACTCCGGCGGGGGCGCGGTCGACGAGCAACCCGCCACAACTGCGACCATCGTGGCAAGCACCGCCACGCGAACAGTGACCTGCGTCTTCACACCCACCCCCGCACGCGGTATGGACTGCATCGGTTACCACAATTCCGGATCGGATAGATGAGCTGACATCTTAACTACTCCTACCGGTCGCTCACCATTCCGCGGGCGAGGCTGCGCGGCAGCGGGGCGATCATGACGATGACCCGTTGGTACCGGGCTGGTTGACCAGTTCGGTCCACGGCTCGTGCGCAGCCGTGCCGGTGGTGTCGATGTGGTCGGCCAGCGAAGTGCCGTAGGCGGTCAGTAACCGGTCCAGGTCGATGTCGTGGGGCCGGGTGCAGCCGTCACGGAAGCGGGCGAACAAGGCGTACGAGCTCAGCCGCCAGGCGTCACGCACCTGGGCGGGTTGCCGGTCTCGAAGCGGGTGCGGGGCGAACAGGTGCTCCCCGCCGGTGATGCGGGCCCAGACGATGATGGAGGCGCAGTGCCGCTTGCGGTCGCCCAGTTCCAGCTCGCGACGGTGCGGCCATGGTGAATCGGAAAGCTGGGCCACCAGATGCGCCCAGGTGTCGGCGTCGATGCACCACTCGTCCAGGGCGGCGCGGCGCTGGTGATAGTCAATGCGATGCGGGTTGGCTTCCAGCTCGTCGGCCAGGTTGTGGACGGCGGTTTCGAACTCGTACGGATCCCGGCGTTGCTTGGCCCAGCGGTGCACCGCGCGGGCGCTGGAATGGCAGCGCTCGGCGGTGGCGGTGGTTTCGGGCAGGCCGAGCCGCTGGGCGGCTTGGCGGATCGAGCCGCCCACGGCCATCTGGCACAGGTGCAGGGCCGCGGTGCGGCGCAGGTGGGTGGGGTTGATGCCGTCCAGGTTGGCCAGGTGCCGTTGGTACCATTCGTGGTGCAGGAACTGGGCGATGTGTTCGGGGCCGAACGGGGTGCGCCGGATCGGGGCGTTCAGTGACCGGGCGCGACGGGTTCGGGCGTAGGTCTGCAGGATCGGGGCGACGGCCTGGCGCAGCCCTTCGCTGCTGTCGGGCCGGTCGGTGAGGAACTGTCGGGTCCAGTCAGCCTTTCCGGGGCGGCGTGGGTCATGGCTGAGCAGGTGCCGCAGGTGGCCGGTCAGTGCCCGGGGCGTGTCCAGGGCAAGTAGCCGGTCGGCGGTGGCCAGCAGCGCCGCGCACGCCACCGAGTCCACCGGCGGCGCGCGGTCCTCGTTGTGCAGTTGCCGCCCAGCATCACCACCGGTCCGCCGGCACTGATCAGCGATCTGCTCGTGCCGCCCGGCGATGTACTCCTCCAGGGCCTGCGCCAACACGGCGGTGGGCACCAGGTCACGGCCCAGCGGCCAGGACCGGCGCAGCAGGTAGCTGAGCTGGATCAGATCCGTGAAGTAATGGCCGGGGCTGGTGGGCCGGCCCAGACACTCCACGGCGTCGGTGGTGGGGGTAAGCGCGTCCAGGAACCGCTGCTGAGTGGTGAGCACCGCCGTAACCGGGCGCAGCCGCACCCCGGGCGCGGTCGCCAGGAAGGCTTCGCAGCCCGGCAGTACAGCACCGCTGGTCGGGATCGGCGGGGTGCAGGTGGCGCGGCACTGGGTGGGGTGCAGGTCGGTGCTCCACCAGCCGGCGGGGAAGCCCACCACACGGTGATGCACCAGGTGGTCGCAGGCCGGGCAACGATGGTTGAGGTAGCGGCGGTGGACGGGGCAGGTGAACACGACCGGCAGCCGCCACGACCGGCGCCAGGCACCGCCGTGACGGGTCTGCAACGGGCTGCCGTCACCGGCCAGGCAGGCCGGGCAGTACCGGGTGGACTTGGACAACACCCACTGGTCCAGATGCAGTCGGGCACCGCGCCGCCCGGTCGCGTCCGGCCGGGGCGCCGCCGGCGGGTACCGCTCGGCGTACCCCCCAGCAACAACCCGGCGGCCTCCGTATCGGTGAGCCGGGTCGCTTGCGCGAAGTTCCGCAACGCCTGCACGTCAACCTGGGTCAGCAGGACGAACGGACTCGGGCCACGACTGGCCAGGCCGGCGTCGCCCGGGTGGAGTCCGGTGACGGCCATCAGCCGGGCCGCGGAGATGTCCAGCCGGTGCGCCAGCCGAAGCAGGAACCCGGTGATCGACTCGTCTGGCAGCGGGGCGAGGCTACGCGGCCGCACTCTGATGGTGGTCACGCGCCCCGCCGGGTGCCGGCCGCCCGAGGCGGGATGCCGGCGTCGTCGTAGACGGTGTTACGCGGCCGGCGGCCTGCCCTCGACGGTCGGGGTCGTGCGGCGGGAACCGGGGGAACCTCACCGGCGGTGGGTTCCCGGCCGGGGTCGTTGCCGAGATTGATTGTCACCTGGTCCAGTACCGGTTCGGTGAGCTGTTCCACGCCGCTGTCCAACGCCTCGGTGCAGCCGTCTTCGACCAGCCGCTCCAGCAGGCCGACCACGCCGCTGGTGCGGCGGAACAGGTACTCCGGCATCCGGCCCCCGGTCAGCATCCCCGGCGCGGCCTTCAGCAGCCGTAGCTGTTGCTCCAGCCCGGCCAGGTGCGCCGTCCACGCGGCGATGTGCTCGTCGGTGTCGTACCGGAACGCCTCCAGACCGACCAGGTCGAAGCGCCGTTCGGTCTGCGTGGCCAACCCCTCCGCCGACGGGCCGACTGGTGGCGGGAACACCCACTGGCCGGTGCGCGGGTCGTGGCGGCCTTCGCGCAGCAGCCCGGAGCCGGGGATGTCCACGCCGATGAGCACCAGGGTGGTGTGCATGCTCATGAACGCGCGGAGCAGGTCGAGGCTGTCCTGGTCGTCGGCCCGGTGCATCTTCAACCGGGTGATGTCGTCCAGCAGCAGTACGCGCACACCATGGTCGTGCAGCGAGGTGCGCACCGCCCGGGTCAGCTGCGGCAGGGTCATCTTGTGGTGGTCGGCGCCGAAGAAGTCCAGGATCGCCTCGCACGTGCTCTTCGGCTTCGCGGTTACCGGGGTCTGCACGTAGGCGACCGGGGCGTGCAGGTCTCGGGTACCCGGCACGGCGTTCGGGTTGAGTTGGTGGTGCAGCGCCAGCCAGGCGTCCTCGAACGCGGCGGCGATCTCGCATGCGGTCTCGGTCTTGCCCTGGTAGCCACCGCCGGTGATCATCAGGCCGGGGCGGGTGGTTGGCTTGTGTTTCAACGCGTTGGTCTGCAATCGGGACCGCATGATCCTCGTTACTGCCAGACTCATCGGGGTGTCCTGCAACGGCAGGTTCGCGTGGGTGGCCGCGCGGTGCAGGTCGTGCAGCTGCCGCTTGCGGGGGCTCAGCCGTCGGTAATCGGCCAGGCTCAGCCGGGGCGCGGGCACGAAGCTGTGCCGGGTCAGTCGCCACTGCCGCCACCCCGCCACGGTTTCCCGGTCGGCGATTGGTCCGGGCAGGATGAACGGCACAGCACCTGGCGGCGCCTTCGGGTCGGTGTTCACCGCGCCTCCGCGTCGTGCGGGGCCGGCGTCGCGTCGTCATCGTCGTCGGCGGGCAGCAGGAATAGGTTGCAGCGGCGGAACGCCTCACCCAGCCGGGGAGGTGGAACAACAGGCTGGCCGGCCAGTGCCCGGTGGCGGCGCTGCGCCCGATCCTCGTCCACGGCCTGCTGTGCCTGCCGTGCCCGGCGCTGCCATCCCAGCCCCTGTGCCGAATCGACCACGCCCGGCTCGGTGGCGCCGGCGTCAACGCCCCCACGGCCGTCCTCGCCTGGGCGACCAGGCGTAGCGGGTGTCGGCCGGGGGTGGTCGGGGCGGTCCGTGGCGGCGGCCTGCGCCTGCAGAGTCTCCCGGGCATGCGCGGTGCGGTCGGTCTTACCCATGCGGGTCGGCCACGCCTCGACCGGGATGTGCGCCCCGATCAGCTCCAGCAACACCGGCAGCAGTTCCGCGTCCGAACGCGGTCGCAGCCCGGCCTGGCGAGCAGCGGCCAGCACGTCGCGGACACGGGCGTCGGAAAACGCCGGCACCTCGCCCTCGGGGGGCAGACCCGTCCATCGCAGCGGATGCCAGTCATGCGTCTTCGGGTCCTGGAAGAACGCCGTGGAGGCATCCCGCGGATCGTGGCGCACCACCCACCTGTCGCGGTGCCGGCCGCCGCGGCCCGACAGGGCGTGCCGGTAGTCGTCCAGGGCCGGCCCGTCGTACCACAATCCGCGGATCTTCACCCCACGCTGCCCGTGGATGCGCACGTGATGCGCGGCCAGCAACTGGTAGTACAACTCGGGTGACGGGATCTCCAACGCGAAGCCGCCCTGCGCCATCGCCGCGGCGAACAGCGTGTTCGGGCTGTGGTCGCCGACCGGGTCCCAGCACGGGGCGTGTTCCCCGAGTCGCCGGTTCTGCCAGATCGCGACGACCCAGGCCGCGATCAAGCGTTCCATGGCGTCGACGGTCAGGACCGCGTCGGCCTCCGGGTCCACGCCGCGGTCGGCGACATCGACGCCGGTGTAGCCGAGTAGATGCTCGAACAGCAGCGAGCGTGCCGCGCCAAACGCGCGTTCGACCGCCTGCTTGTCCGTGGGACGAAGAACGCGAGCCGGCAGGATGTTGGCCCCCAACACCCGCTGTGCTTCCACGAGTTGGTGGTTTCGGTAGACGCTGCCGTGATCGGTGGTGATCGTCTCCGGGGCGAAGAACGGCAGACCGGCCACCTCGTAGCCGGCGAACTCGGCCACCACCGCCGCCGGCAGGCCCGGATACGGCCAGGCCATCTCCGGACCCCAGTCCGCGCGCATCGGCAGCGGCATCATTACGTCCCGCAGCAGCATCGCCACGTCCACCCCGGCGTCGGACACCAGCGTCAGCCGGAACGCCACCAGCGAATGCGTGTACACGTCTATCGCCAGAGTTAAGTGGGTGGATACCGGTTCGCCGAACACGCCCTCGCGGACCTTGACCGGCAGGATCGTGGTGTCCAGGGCGACGACCTGCCCAGGCCGGTGCACCACCACATGCCCGCCATTGGTGGGTATCTCAGCGGAGCGCGCGTAGCGTTGCCGGGCGCCACCCGGGCCGAACCACTCTCGCCACACCACCCGCAGCGTCCCGTAGCTCGGGATCGCGGCCTCCGCGTCCGGGCCGTGCCGCTCCCGCACGTACTGGTGGATCATCCGTTCCCGGGTGCGCATGCTGACCCGCGACCGGTGCAGTGTCTCCTGGTGCACGGCGTGGATCGCCTCCCGGACCTGCTCGCTCACGCTGGGATGCCCCGCCGTCGGCCGTAGCCACCGGTCGTCCGCGCAGCCGATCGGCCCGAACTCGCGGCGGCGCACCTCCCACCGCAGCAGCGTGCGATACCCCACCCGGTCCAACCCCAGCAGCCGAGCCTGGTCGCGATCCAGCGCCGCGAACTCGGCAGCCTTCGCCTGCCGCCGCTGCGTGCAGGTCGTCGCTGCCGGGTCGAAACCCGGCCGCGGTTCACCCGGCCCGGGCCGCAACGGGT
>WNGL01009636.1_pt1 | contig 12252 bp, 12 predicted proteins | sample 5400591 | NCBI WGS metagenome assembly WNGL01 (sample SAMN13153377, study PRJNA577476) | soil metagenome | isolation source: 80 cm soil or saprolite under Garry oak tree replicate 1 | place: USA:California | collected 2016-06-15
CCGTCGAACTGATGCAAAGACAGGAAGCCGTGAAGGTATCCATCACCCCATGACGCGCTCCGATCGGCTGGCCGGCGCCTCCGACCACACCAAGCGTGTCGAGATCACCGCCAACGCGCACGACTACACCAAACGTGTTGAGCTCCCGACCAGCACGCACGCCTACGCCACGCGCCCCGAGCGGCTGGCCAGCGCTCCCGACACACCAGGCGTGTCGACGGCCAACATGCACGCCTACGCCACGCGCCCCGAGCAGGTGGCCAGCGCTCCCGACCCCCCGACAAGCGCCAATGCTATGGCGCGCCCGCCAAGGGCGCGCAGGCGTAAAAATGGGGGAGTGCGGGGGCCATTTCGAGGCCCCCGCACTTAAATGAAAGCCCAGGTGTTCCACGGCCCGGGAGATCTCCGCTTCGAGGACATTCCGGTACCCGAGCCCGGAGAGGGCGAGATCGTGGTCAGGGTCGACGCCGCCCTGACCTGCGGCACGGACGTCAAAGTGTTGCGCCGCGGTCATCCGGTGATGATCCCCCACGTGCCGACGGTGTTCGGCCACGAGCTCGCGGGCACGGTCGGGCGGGTGGGCTGCGGAGTCGCTGGCTTCAAGGAAGGGGACCGCGTCGTCGCCGCCAACTCCGCCCCGTGCGGCGCCTGTCGGCTGTGTCGCATCGGGCGCGAGAACCTCTGCGAGGATCTCCTCTTCGTCAACGGCGCCTATGGTGAGTACATCGCCCTTCCGTCCCGGCTCGTAGCTACCAATGTCATTCGCCTGAGTCATTCGCTGTCCGCGCGGCGCGCCGCCTTCGCCGAGCCGCTGGCCTGTGCGCTCCTCGGTATCGAGCGTGGACGTGTGGAGAAGGGCATGACGGTTGCGGTCATCGGTCATGGACCGCTCGGCTGTCTGCTCGCCCTCGTGGCGGCACAGCGGGGAGCGCGGGTGCTCCTCGTCGGCAAGCCAGGATGGCGGCTGAACCGTGTGAGGTCCCTCGGTATTGCGGAGTGCCTCGACGCGACTGAGGGGCCTGACCTGGGCGCATTGCTGCGCCAGACCACGGGCGGTGACAGTGTCGACGTGGCGGTGGACGCCACCGGCCGGCCCGAGGTCTGGGAGCAGGCCATGGCTGCTGTCGGCCGAGGAGGGACCGTGGTATTCTTTGGCGGTTGCGCGCCGGGTACCTCGGTTACCCTCGACACACGGCGGGCCCACTACGAAGAGTTGACGCTGGTGGGGGCTTTCCACCATACGCCGGCCTTGATCCGGCAGGCAGTCTCGCTGCTCGAATCCGGCGGCGTGATGCCGGACGGGCTCCTGACCCATACCATGGGTCTGGGTCGGGTGCGCGAGGCGCTCGGGCTCATGGCCGAGGGCAGGGCCCTCAAAGTATTGATCGAGCCGTCGTTAGCCTGAGGAGACTATGGCAACCATCCCGTTACAGGAGATCGTACTCGCCGGACCCCGCGGCTTTTGCGCCGGCGTGGACCGCGCCATCGATATCGTCGAGCTGGCGCTGCAGGTGTGCCCGCCGCCCGTCTACGTGCGGCGGGAGATCGTGCACAACCGCCACGTGGTCGAAGCCCTCCGCGCCAAGGGCGCGCACTTCGTGGACGAGCTCCACGAGGTGCCGGACGATGCCACGGTCATCTTCAGCGCGCACGGCGTGTCGCCTGCCGTACGCCACGAGGCGCAACAGCGTGGCCTGCACGTCATCGACGCCACCTGTCCCCTCGTCACCAAGGTGCACCTCGAGGCCGTCCGCTACGCGCGGGAGGGCTACAGCATCGTGCTCGTCGGTCACGCCGACCACGATGAGGTGGTGGGCACCATGGGCGAAGCCCCGGAGCGGATGTTCCTCATCGCGCATCCCGAAGAAGTGGACCGGCTGGAGATCCCCAACCCGGACAAGATCGCGTACCTGACCCAGACCACGCTGTCCGTGGACGACACCCGCGACTGCATCGAGGCGCTGCGGCGCCGCTTCCCCAAGATCGTGGGCCCCGCCAAGGACGACATCTGCTACGCGACCCAGAATCGCCAGGCCTCGGCCAAGACGGTGGCGGGCGAGGTGGATGTGTTGCTCGTCATCGGGGCCGCCAACAGCTCGAATGCCAACCGGCTCGTGGAGGTCTCGACGGTGATGGGCACACCCTCGTATCTGATCAACGACAAGAACGATATCCGGGCCGAATGGCTCGAGGGCTCCCAGCGGGTGGGGGTGACCGCGGGGGCCTCCACGCCGGAATTTCTCGTCACGGAAGTCGTGGAGGCGCTCCAGCGGGAGCGGGTCGCCGAGGTGAGGGAAGTGCACGTGGTCGAGGAGGACGTGCGCTTCGGGCTCCCCCGCGAGCTCGAGGACGTTGCCCGCCAGACCGGCCGCACGCTGCCGCCGCGCAGCGGCGCCGCCGCGGGGGGGGAGTAGCCATGCGCTTCGTCACGTTCCGGCGCGGAAGGGGAGAGCCCAAGCCAGGCGCGGTGTGGAACGAAACGGTCCTGGATCTGAACGGGCTCGCCAAAGAGCTGGCTGTCCAGCGCGGCACCGTCCGGCGCGGGCGCGGCGGCTTTCCCAAGAGCCTCCTCGAGCTGATCCAGGGAGGCGAGCCCGCCCTCGCCCTCGCCCGTGAGGCATGGGAATACGGCAAAGGGCTCGTGGAGCAGCAGGCCATCGAGGAGCTGGCGAAGCGCAAGCTCGCCTACCCCCTCAAGCGCGTGCGCCTCCTCGCGCCCATCCCGCACCCGGCGCGCAACGTGTTCTGTCTCGGCCGCAACTACGCCGATCACGCGGCGGAGCGGGGGGCCGCGGTGCCCGAGCATCCCGTGTACTTCACCAAGCCGGGAACGGCGGTCATCGGTCCCGGCGACGATGTCGTGCACCACGCGGTGACCAGCGAGCTCGACTACGAGGTGGAGCTGACGGCGGTGATCGGCACGGGCGGCCACGACATCAGCCGCGCCGACGCCCTCAAGCACGTCTTCGGCTACACCATCATCAACGACGTGACGGCCCGCGATCTGCAGAAGCGCCACACCCAGTGGTTCAAGGGCAAGTCGCTCGACACGTTCTGCCCCATGGGCCCTGTGCTCGTCACCGCCGACGAACTCCCCAATCCGCAGGCGCTCAACATCGTCATGCGCGTCAACGGCCAGGTCCGGCAGTCGAGCAATACGAGCAAGATGATCTTTCCCGTCGACCAGTGCATCGAGGTGCTCTCGCTGGCCATGACCCTGCTCCCCGGCGACATCATCGCCACGGGCACGCCGGATGGCGTGGGCGCGGCCACGGGGAATTTCCTCAAAGCCGGGGACCGCATGGAGGCCGAAGTCGAGAAGATCGGCGTGCTGGCCAATAAGGTCGTCCGCCCGTAGCCCCAACTCACGTCATTGGATAGGGGAACCCGCATGCGCACAGCAAAGACGCTGGCCCTGACCCTGGTGCTCATCCTGGCTCCGCTCGCCGCCCACGCTCAACTGATGATCATCGGCAACGACGACAAGATAACGATCGACAAGACCGGCAAGGTGATCCGCCGTCCGCCCGGCAAGGACTCCATATCCGTCGTGGACATCAGCAGCCCCGAAGCGCCGAAGATCGTGGCGAACCTGCCTTTGATGAACTCGATCGTGGGGCCGCCCACGAACCTCGCCATCACGCCCGATCAGAAGCTCGCCATCGTCGCGAACGCGGTGGACTGGCAGAAAGAGGGCGACGAGTGGAAGCAGGTGCCGGACAACAAGCTCTACGTCATCGATCTCACCACGAGCCCGCCCGCCCACATCGCCACCGTCGACGTGGGCAAGCAGCCCTCGGGTCTCAGCATCAACAAGGCGGGCAATCTGGCGCTCGTCGCGAATCGCGCCGACAACTCGATCAGCGTGCTCTCGATTTCCGGTAAGGACGTGAAGCTGATCGACACGGTGCCCATGGGTGAGCAGGTCGCCCACGTAGCCTTCACGCCCGACGGCAAGCGGGCCCTCGCCGCCAAGTTCCCCGGCCACAAGATTGCCCTGCTGGCCGTGGACGGCCAGAAGGTGACCTATGACAAGTACGACATGCCGGTCGGCCTCTGGCCGTACAACGTGGACGTGGCGCCCGACGGGAGCATCGCCCTCACGGCCGACAACGGCAATGCCGGCGGCTCCGATGGCCACATCGACACCGTCAGCGTGATCGATCTCGAAGCGACGCCACCGCGCGTCATCGACCGTGTGGTGGTGGGCGATGCTCCGGAAGGCCTGGCCATCAGCCCCAAAGGCAACCTCGCGGCCGCCGTCCTGCTGCGTGGCAGCGACCGGGCCTGGAGTTCCTGGCACTACAATCGCAATGGGAGCGTGGTCATCCTGAAGATTGACGGCAAGAAGGTGACCAAGCTCGACGAGGTCGAAGTGCGCGGGCTGCCCGAGGGCCTCGTGTGGAGCCCCGACGGCAAGTACCTCTACGTCGGCAACTTCATGGACAGCGATGTGTCCATCCTGAGAGTCGAAGACACCAAGAAGGGTGAGCGGGTCGTCAATACCGGGAAGTCCCTCAAGCTGCCTGGCCAGCCCGCGTCGATGCGCGGCCGCAACCAGTAGATTCGACCACGCGCTGCGTTGATCTCTCGAGGGCGCCGCCTCGCCGTGGCGCCCTCGCCGTCTTCCTTGGTCTGGAACACTCCGGAGCACTGTGGTAGCATCCGTCCCCACATCGCCCTTTCTCCGGCAGTCAGAGTTTCCCTTCGCAGGGCGGGCACGGGGAGGCAAGCATGGCGACGGACATTTCCAAGATCCGTAACGTCGGCTTCGCGGGTCACGGCGGAGTCGGCAAAACATCCCTGGTGGAAGCCATCCTGTTCGCGGCGGGCGCCACGAACCGGCTCGGCAAGGTGGACGACGGTACCACCACCACCGATTTCGATCCCGACGAGATCAAGCGCAAGATCTCGCTCGGCACGTCGGTCGCGTTCTGCGACTGGAAGGGATATCACTTCAACCTGATCGACACCCCGGGCTACGGAGACTTCGTGGCCGACGCCCGCGCGGGGCTCCGCGTGGTGACCGCGGCGGTGGTGGTGGTGGATGCGGTGGCCGGCGTGCAGGTACAGACGGAGAAGATCTGGAAGTACGCCAACGAGTACGGCCTGCCGCGGGCCATCGTGATCAACCGGCTCGACCGGGAGCGCGCGGACTTCTACCGCGCCCTCGAATCGCTCCAGAAGCGCCTCAAGGGCCGGCTCTGCCCGCTCCAGGTGCCCATGGGCTCGGAGGCCGGCTTCAAGGGCGTGGTCGACCTCGTGGCCATGAAGGCGCTCCTCACCGTGGACGGCAAGGTGAAGGAAGCCGATATTCCCGGCGATCTCATGGACGACGTCAAAGCCTGGCGCGAGAAGCTCATGGAGGCGGTGGCCGAGACGGACGACGACCTTCTCGCGAAGTATCTCGAGGATGGCGGCATCGAGGAAGAGGAAATGCTGACCGCGCTCGGCAAGGCGATCGGATCGGGCACGCTCGTGCCTGTCCTTGGTGCCGCCGCCACCAAGGGCATCGGCGTCCAGCCTCTGCTGGATCTCCTGATCAAGGAGTTTCCGTCGCCCGCGGAGTCCGCCACCGTCGAGGGTATCGATCCGCGCACCAAGCAGGCGGTGACGCGCGCCGCCGACCCCAAGGCGCCACTGAGCGCCGTGGTCTTCAAGACCATCGCCGACCCGCATGTGGGCAAGCTGTCCCTCTTCCGCGTCTACTCGGGCACGTTCAAGGCCGACAGCCAGGTCTTCAATGCCACCCGGGGCGCCCGGGAGCGTATCGGGCACGTGGGCTGGCTCCAGGGCAAGACGCAGAAGCAGGTGGAATCTCTCGGGCCCGGCGAGATCGGCGTGGTGGCCAAGCTCAAGGACACCCTCACCGGGGACACCCTCTGCGACGAGGCGAATCCCGTGGCGCTTCCCGGCATCGCCTTCCCCGAACCCGCCATCTCCTTCGCCATCCAGCCCAAGACGCGCGGGGACGAAGACAAGATCTCCACCGCGCTTCACCGGATGACGGAAGAGGATCCCACCCTCCATCACCACTTCGATCCCGAGACCAAGCAGCTCCTCGTGTCCGGCATGGGACAGCTCCACGTGGAGACGGTGGTGGAGCGTATGAAACGCAAGTACAACGTGGACGTGAGCGTGCTCCCCCCGCGTATCCCCTACAAGGAGACGGTCAAGGGGCGCTCGGAGGTGCAGGGCAAGTACAAGAAGCAGACGGGCGGCCGCGGCCAGTACGGCGACGTGTGGCTCAAGATCGAGCCGCTCCAGCGCGGCGGCGGATTCGAGTTCGTGGACGACATCTTCGGGGGGGCGGTGCCGCGCAACTTCATCCCCTCCGTGGAGAAGGGCGTGCGCGAGTGCATGAAGCGCGGCATCTTCGCCGGCTATCCGGTGGTCGATCTCAAGGTCACCCTCTACGACGGCTCCTACCACGACGTGGATTCCTCGGACATGGCCTTCCAGATCGCGGCGTCTATGGGACTGCAGAAGGGGTTCGTCGAAGCGCATCCGATATTGCTCGAGCCGGTCATGAACATCGAGGTGACGGCGCCCTCCGACCATGCCGGCGACGTCATCGGCGATCTGAACGGACGCCGCGGGCGCATCGTCGGGATGGAGCCCGAAGGGGAGGTGGTCTCGGTGCGCGCCCAGGCGCCCATGTCGGAAATGCTGACCTACGAGTCCTCCCTGCGCTCCATGACGGGGGGGCGCGGCGGATACTCCATGGAGTTTTCCCACTACGAGGAGGTGCCCGCGCACCTCGCCGAGAAGGTCGTGGCCGCGGCAAAAGCGGAGAAAGAGAAGGCCCATTAGCCCGCTCGCGAGCTTCGTCTCTCATATCGAATGCACCGTCTGTGGCCGGCACCACGAAGCCGGCCGCCTCCTCACCGTCTGCGAAGCCTGCGGCCAGATGCTGGCCGTCCGGTACGATCTGGCCAAGGTCTCGGCCGCCCTCTCCAAGGACGATGTCCTCCGCCGCCCACCCGGAATGTACCGCTTCCGTGAGCTCACGCCGCTCGCCCCGGACGAAGAGCCCATCACCCTCGGTGAGGGCGGCACCCCGCTGCTTCCGCTGCCGCGGCTTGCGCGACACCTGGGATTTCGCCACCTCTGGGCCAAGGACGAAGGACAGAACCCCACCGGCTCCTTCAAGGCGCGGGGGCTGGGGATGGCGCTCACCAAGGCGCGCACGCTCGGCGTCACCGGCCTCATGATTCCGTCGGCGGGAAATGCGGGCGGCGCCGCGGCCGTCTACGGCGCCCGCGGCGGCATTCCTGTGGCGGTCGTGGTGCCGCGCGGAACGCCGGAAGCCGCGGTGGCCGAGGCGATCATCGCAGGGGCGCACGTGTTCACGGTGGACGGCTCCATCGCCACCGCGGGCCGGCTCATCGCCGGCATCGCCTCCACGATCGGCTGGTTCGACCTCGCCACCCTCAAGGAGCCCTATCGGCTCGAAGGCAAGAAGACCATGGGGCTCGAGCTGGCCGAGCAGCTCGGCTGGGAAACGCCGGATCTCCTCATGTATCCGACGGGCGGCGGCACCGGCCTCGTCGGGATCTGGAAAGCCTTCGAGGAGCTGGCGGCCATGGGCTGGATCAAGAGCGGCCAGCCGCGCTTCATCGCCGTGCAGGCGGAGGGGTGCGCGCCGCTCGTCAAAGCCTGGGAGGACAAGGCCGAGACGACGTCGCTCTGGGAGAATCCCGTCACCGATGCCCCGGGCCTGCGTGTTCCGGGTCCTTTCGCGGGGCGGCAGATGCTCAAGATCATGCGCGAGACGGGCGGGCATCCGCACGCGGTGAGCGAGCGCGCCATCGTCGACGCGCAGAAGCTCCTGGCGAAGCTCGAAGGGATCTGGACGGGGCCGGAGGCGGCGGCGGCGTTGGCCGCCCTGTGCCAGATGAGGGAGGCCGGCGACGTGGAGACGGGCGCTCGCGTGGTCTTGATCCTGACGGGCGCGGGCATCAAGAACCCGCCGCCCGCGCTGCCGGCGCCGATCCATCTCGAAGGTGATCCCGCCCGCGTCCTCGACACGGTCCGCCGCGCCCTCGGACGTTGACGGACCGATGGGTCCGGCCCTCCTCTCGTTCGACGTTTTCGGTACTTTGATTGACACGCCGGCGGGCACGGCCGCGGCGTTCCAGTCGATTCTCGTCGACGCGGGGGCGGGTCATCTCGACCCCGGCCCCTTCTGGAATCACTGGGAAGAGCGGAACATCGCTCACTACCGCGAGCCCTACCAGTCCTACAAGGAGATCTGCCGGATCTCCCTCGAAGAAACCTTTCTTCATTTCCGCATCCCGAGTGGCGAGGGCCGGCTCATCCAGCGGTACTTCGATGCCTTTTCACGCTTCGAGCTCTACCCGGATGTGGCGCCCACCCTCGAGGCGCTCGCCCCGCGCCACCGCTTGGCCGTGGTGTCCAACATCGACGACGATCTCCTCGCCGCCACCCGCCTCGGACGCGAGTTCGATCTCGTCTGCACCGCCGAGAAGGCGCGCGGCTACAAGCCCGACGGCCGCCTTTTCCGCTATCTCATCGATCGGGCCGGCGTCGGCTTGGAGAAGATCCTGCATTCCGGCCAATCGCAGTTCACGGACATGGTGGGCGGCAAGCCCCTCGGCCTGACCATGGCGTGGATCAATCGCCGTGGCCTCAGCCTGCACCCGAGCGTGCCGCGGCCCGACTTCATCTTCCCCGGTTTGGCCCCCCTCAGGACTCTTCTTCTCACTTAGGCGTGCCGACGTTGACAGCGTTCTCCATGCCTTGTATGGTCCTCGCCATTCGGGTCCAGAATCGGCGAAACAGCGGAGGCCAGGGAATATGACGAGGGTGACTCGTCGGCACTTTCTTCGGTCGGCGTCCGTCGGGCTCGGTCTGGCCGGCGGCCTCGCAGGGTGCGCGAGCACGGTGAAGGGAGACATCGCCCCCAAGAGCGGCCGGCGCGTCGTGGTCATCGGGGGCGGGTGGGGCGGGGCCACCGCCGCGCGCTACGTGCGCATGACCGATCCGTCCATCGAAGTGGTGCTTCTCGAGCCCAACCGCGAATTCATCTCCTGCCCCTTCAGCAATCTCGTGCTGAGCGGGCTCCGGGCCATCGAGAGCCTCACGCGCTCCTATGACGGGCTGCGAGGCCGCGGCGTCCGCATCATCAACGAGGCGGCGACGGCCATCGAGCCCGACACCAAGCGCGTCCGCATCGGCGAGGGTTACCTCGCCTACGATCGTCTCGTTGTCTCGCCCGGCATCGATTTCCAGTGGGAACAGGTGGAAGGCCTGTCCGCGGCCAAGGACACCGTGCTCCACGCGTGGAAGGCGGGGCCGCAAACGGTCGAGCTGGCGCGCCAGATACAATCCATGGCCGACGGCGGCGTCTTCGTGCTCACCGTGCCCCCCGTGGCCTACCGCTGCCCGCCCGGGCCGTACGAGCGCATCTGCCAGGTCGCCTGGTACCTGAAGCAGAACAAGCCGAAGAGCAAGGTGATCGTGCTCGACGCCAACCAGAACATCGTCTCGAAGACGGCGTTGTTCAGGACGGCCTGGCAGGCCTATCCGAACATCGACTACCGGGCGTCGAACAAGGTCATGGCCGTGGACACCTCGACCAAGGAGGTCCGCACCGAGTTCGATCGGGTCAAGTACGATGTGCTCAATCTCATCCCGCCCCAGCGCGCGGGAGCCATCGCCGTCCAGGCCGATCTCGTAGGCGCCGACAAGCGCTGGTGCGAGGTCAACCACGTCACCTACGAATCGGTAAAGGAGAAGGACATTCACGTAGTCGGCGACGCCACCATCGGTCTCCCCGTGCCCAAGTCGGGCAATGTCGCCAATGCCATGGGCAAGGCGGCCGCCCTCAGCATCGTGAGCCTGCTCAACGGCCAGCCCGTGCCCCTCATGCCGCCGGGCAATACCTGCTACAGCTGGGTCAGCGATCGCGAGGCCATCGCGGTGGTCAATGCCTACAAGATCGAGAACAGCAAAGTCGTCCAGATCGAGCAGAGACTCACCCCCGCCCAAAGCGTTTCCGTGGCCCAGCGCGCAGAAGGCTGGCGCCAAAGCATCTGGGCCGACGTGCTGTCGTAGATGGACACGCCGATCATTCGCATGGGGAGCGCCCTCGCCGCGGCCGCGCTCTCCATGCTGGCCGGGCTCGGTACGGCGCAGGCGGCGGGCCCCCTGGACAATCCGGGCTTCAACAAAGTCATCACGTGTTCCGCCTGTCACGGGCAGAACGGCAACAGCAAGTCGGACATGATGCCCATCATCGCGGGGCTCGACCCCGCGTACTTCAAGAAGCAGATCGAGAACTACGCCGCGGGCAAGCGTCCGTCGCCCGAGATGGAGCCGTATGCGAAGGAGATCCAGTTCCTGGGACTGGACGAGATCGCGGCCTTCTTCGCCGCGCAGAAGCGCGAGCCCACGCTCATCCGCGTGTCACCCGACGCGGTGGCGAAGGGCAAGGTGGCCGCGGCTCCCTGCGCCATCTGCCACGGCAACGACGGCAAGGGAGATGCCGCGCGCCTGATCCCGAGCCTGGCCGGACAGCCCCCCGGCTATCTGGGGCAACAGATGCTTCTCTTCAAGCAGGACACGCGGGATCCGGGTGATCCGCTCCTCGCGGCCAAGAAGGCGATCATGCGGGTCGTCCCCGACAGCCAGTTCAGCGATTTGGCCGCCTACTACTCGAGCCTCCGCTAGCGGAGAAGATCGCCGGGCGTCCCGCGATTCGTGGCAGAATCGCGCGGGAGGATCGTCCGACTCGTGTTCGAATGGCTCTGGCTCATTCCCGCCGGACTGGTGATCGGGGCGTACGGTACCATCATCGGCGCGGGGGGTGGCTTCATCCTCGTGCCCCTCCTCCTCCTCTTCTATCCCCACGAGAGGCCCGACACCATCGCGAGCGTCTCCCTCGCCGTGGTCTTCTTCAACGCGCTCTCCGGCACCATTGCCTATGCGCGGCTCAAGCGCGTGGACTATGGCTCGGGCATGCTCCTCTCGATCGCCACCATACCCGGGGCCATCATCGGCGCGCTGACCACCGGCCGAATCGCCCGCCGGCCTTTCGATTTCATGGTCGGGGTGTTGCTGGTCGGCATCTCAGGCTTCCTGATGATGAGGCCCGTCAACGAAGCGGGCGAGTACCGGGGGCGCTTCCGCTTCGCCCGCCGCATGGTCGACAGGGACGGGACGGTCCACCTCGCACTTCACCCTCACCGTCATGACCTTCGTGGGCTCCACCGTTCACCTCGTCACGGGCACCCTGGCGGGCACCGCCCATCGCGTCGTCCCCCTCTCCATCGGCGTCATCGTGGGCGCCCAGGTGGGGGCCCGGCTCGCCCAGCGCATGCACGGCGTCTGGATCATCCGCGCCCTCGTCCTCGCCTTGGCCTTTGTGGGCCTCCGTCTCATCATCAAAGCGCTATAGCCCGGGGCCGAACCGGGCTATCATCAGAACCCGCATGCGCTACGGATTCGTCATTGATCAACGCAAGTGCATCGGGTGCCACGCCTGCACCGTCGCCTGCAAGGAAGAGAACCAGGTTCCGCTCGGCGTGAACCGCACGTGGGTCAAGTATATCGAGAAGGGCACGTTCCCCGACACCCGGCGCTACTTCTCCGTGATGCGCTGCAACCACTGCGACAATGCCCCCTGCGTCGCCATCTGTCCCACGGTGGCCCTGTACCGGCGCCCCGACGGCATCGTGGACTTCGACGGCGACCGCTGCATCGGCTGCAAGTCGTGTATGCAGGCCTGCCCCTACGACGCGCTCTACATCGACCCAGAGACCCAGACAGCGGCCAAGTGCCACTACTGCGCCCACCGCATCGAAGTGGGACTCGAGCCCGCCTGTGTCATCGTCTGCCCGGTGCAGGCCATCGTCCCGGGCGATCTCGACGATGCGGGCTCGGAGATCGCGCGGCTCGTGGCGGGGCAGCAGACGGCGGTGCGGAAGCCGGAACAGGGGACGCAGCCCAAGCTCTTCTATCTTGGCGCCGACGAGGCCTCGCTCACTCCGGCCATGCAGGAACGCGGTACCGGCTACCTCTTCGCCGAGGGGAGTGAGATTCCCGTACCGGGCCGATCCAACGTGGCTCGAACGGCCGCTCCCGTCGGCCATGACGGCATCGATCTTCTGCGGATGGCGCGGACGGTCTACGATGTGGCCCACCCAGAGCGGCCATGGGGTTGGAAAGTGTCGGGCTATCTCTGGACAAAGTCGATAGCCGCGGGCGCCCTGCTCGTGGCGGCGCTGG
>WNGL01008186.1_pt1 | contig 12251 bp, 10 predicted proteins | sample 5400591 | NCBI WGS metagenome assembly WNGL01 (sample SAMN13153377, study PRJNA577476) | soil metagenome | isolation source: 80 cm soil or saprolite under Garry oak tree replicate 1 | place: USA:California | collected 2016-06-15
TGTTGGAAATCGATTATCCCGGTCGAACTTTTGTGGTGATTCCAATCGGCCGACTCGATATTCCGCCTGGGGCCACGCTGCCCGTTAATCCCGACTATCAGAAGTTCGACCGCGCTTTGAAGACGCAGGTGCGTCCGGTACTGGTGTCCCTCCAGCGTCTGCCCTTCCGGGATTTCACCGCTGAGGTGTTCCTTGGCCGCACGTTGACGACCTGCCGCGGCGCCGGCGGCTGCGTGAGCGTTTTTCAGGGAAACAGTCTCACTCTCGGCCAGATGGTTGATGCGTGCATTTATGTTGGCGGGGGCGCCGACATCGATTCGAAAGCAAGCGGCTCGATTCTCTTTCGCAACGTCAAGATTGAACCAGCAGATAAGGGCCGAAGTTTGAACTCGCGGCTGACGTGGCCGTAAGCCGTTACCAGTAATTTGGTCGATTGATAATCGCAAGATCGCAGGCTGACCCCAATTGTGAATTAAACTTGCCCACACCCGTTCATCTACGCCTCGTTGAAGCCTCTGGAAATGAAAGTGCGTGGCGAGTCGATGAGTTAGTGATAGGCGCAGCGGCCTTTATCTAAACCTTTCTCTGCTGTTCGGTCCGAATTAGAGGCAATTTTCTTCTTCTCTAAATCCAACCTCGCCTCTTGCTTCGTAATTGTTTCCAGTGAGTGAAATCAAAGACACCTAAACTCGACTGAACGCGGCCGAGGCTCAACTTCAGTTTTGAACATTGAACCTTCAAGAACTGGAAGGTCCAGTCAGGGAGAGATCTGTCTTTGGTCAACAACGAAGAACCCGAGGCGCAGAGCAATGCTAGATAAACAACTGCACAAAAACAGCGACGAGCTTCGGGCTCAATACAAGCGTAAAAGTTGTAAGAAAGCAAAACCCTAAACAAGAAAGGATATGTTATGCGAAAGAAGCTCTCTCGAACGTTAGGCGCCGCAGTTGCCTGTTGTCTGGTGGCAACAGTGTTACTGGTCACCGGCGTACCTGGTCCGTCCCAAGCTGCGAGTCACCGCGAGGCGCCGCTGCTGGCCATGGACCCTACAGTTGACAGCACCGACTTCTTTGCGTTCCGCAGCTACGAGCCAGGGCGCGAAGGATTCGTGACCATGATTGCCGACTACATTCCGGGTGAACTCCCGCCGGCTGGCCCTAATTACTATCAGCTCGATACCACCGCGCTGTACGAGATCAAGATCGACAACACCGGCGACGGCGTTGAAGACATCACCTATCAATTTCGTTTCACCAACAAGATTGTAAATCCGGACATCGTTCTTGATATGTCCGCGCCGAACAAGGTTCTAACTGGGAAAGGCGGCATTGGGATCACTTCGCTTGACGATCCTGATTACAACATCATGCAGAGCTACAGTGTCACCCGCGTCGAAAAGGGCAAGAGCAAGGTACTCGCCGATGGGTTGTTAGTGCCGCCGGCAAACATCGGAGTGCGCACGACGCCAAACTACGAGGCGCTAGCGAAACAGGCTGTTTATTCTCTGCCCGGTGGCGGTCGGGTGTTTGTCGGTCCCCGCGATGATCCGTTCTTCATCGATTTGGGATCAATCTTTGACACGCTGAATCTGCGTTCCATCACTCGTACGGGTGGTTACGATTACCTGGCCGGTCTCAATGTTCACAGTATCGCGCTGGAAGTGCCGATTAAGGATCTGACCCGAGACGGCAAGGCGCCAACCGATCCAACTGATGCGAAAGCGGTGATCGGCGCCTGGACAACGGCGAGCCGTAGCACGACCTCAGTGATTAGATCGAAAGGCGACGGCATGAATAGCGAGATGAAGCAAGTCTCACGTCTCGGCAATCCATTGGTCAACGAAGTAGTTATTCCGCTTAAACTGAAGGACGCATTCAGTGGTCTGTCTCCGAAAGACGACGCGGTTGCGGCGCCCTTTGTGCTTGACGTGCAGCTTGCTCACTTGATGCAGGCGGTCTTTAAGATCGACATCCCGCCAGCTCCGCGCAAGGACCTCGTGGCGATTTTCGCTACCGGCATTCCTGCGGGTGCCGTACCGGGAGCGCCGAACTACAACACTTTCTTGTCAGACGGCAAGCCGCACGAAATGCTGCGACTTAACGTGGCGATTCCGCCAACGGCCTTTGATAAGCAGAACAACCTCGGACTTCTCGGTGGCGACGTAGCCGGGTTTCCCAACGGCCGTCGCGTCGGCGATGACGTGACGGACATCGCTCTGCGCGCGGTTGCCGGCGGCACTCCTTTTACCCCGGACACCAACAAAGCTCCGAACAATGAACTGGGAGACGGTGTGGATCACAACGACGTGCCATACCTTCCCAATTTTCCTTACGTAGGGCTACCGCACTCGGGCAGGCAGTAGCTACTCAGGAGACAGGGTGAAGATCGCAAACCGGTCTTCACCCTGCCCTGCGTTAGTTCGTAACTCAGGATAGGAAAAAAACGATGCGCGCAAAACTTCTTCTGACATTCGCGGCCTTAATTCTCGCTCTCTTAGCCACGTTCGCCGGCATTCAAGCGCTGTCGCATCGCAAAGGTACTTCAGATTCAGCCCTTGCGGCGCAACCGCTCGCGGCGCGCGCTACGCAAGCCGACCGCCAGATTCAAATCGCTGAAGCAAGAATCAAGCACCTTCCATCGCTGGCCGAAGGATACAACCTGCTGGCCGCCGCTTACATGCAAAAAGCACGCGAGACCGGGGATTTTGGATTTAATGCTCGCGCGGAAGCCGCGCTTGATCACTCGCTCGAACTAAGTCCGGACGACCCGCTGACACTTACGATGCAGGCAACGCTGCTGTTAACCTATCACCGTTTCCGCGAAGCCCTGGCAGGAGCCAAAAGAATTCAAGCTTCGGGTCCGGACAGCGCTGAACTTTGCGGCATCATGACAGACGCGCAGGTGGAGCTTGGTGACTATGAAGAAGCAATCAAGTCCGCTCAGAAGATGATGAATTTGCGGCCGGACGCTGCGGCTTATGCTCGCGTTTCTTATTTGCGTGCGTTGCATGGCGACGTTGACGGCGCAATCGAAGCAATGCGTGTCGCGGTGAAGGCCGCAAACCCGGCCAATCCAGAGAACGCCAGTTGGTATCGAGTTCATCTCGGTGTGGAACTCATGAGCGCCAGCCAAAGGATCGAAGCAGAGCGAGAGTTTGATATCGCTCTGAAGATCCTTCCGGGTTATCACCTGGCACTTGCCGCTAAGGGGCGAGCACGAATCAGCGCCGGCGATCTTGCCGCCGCGGTTGAATACTACCGGCAGGCACAGGAGCGCGTGCCGCTGCCTGATTACGCGATCGCCCTTGGGGACCTCTACAGCAAGCTCGGACGAACCAGTGAAGCCCAGCGCCAACACGAGCTGGTTGAGTTTATCGAGCGCACCAGCGCCGCCGGCGTTACTTACTCGCGACAACTGGCTCTCTTTTGGGCTGACCACGACACGAAACTTGATGAAGCCTTGCAGATCATGATGCAGGAACGCGCCGCGCGCAAAGACATCTATACGTGCGATGCGCTGGCATGGTGTCTTTACAAGCAGGGTAAGTTAACGGAAGCGCGTGAATCGATCGAGCAGGCTATGCGACTGGGCACGCGTGACGCGCGCCTCTTCTATCACGCGGGAACGATCTATGAAGCACTCGGCAATCGCGGCCGGGCAGCTAAGTTTCTGAAGTTAGCCCTCGCTACGGATCCGTCGTTTGACATTCTGCACGCTGATGTTGCCAGGCAGAAGATTGCTCAACTTGATAGTCGAGGTAATTTCTCGGCGAGCATAAGAACACGAGGGTAACTGGAGCTATCATGAGATACCACAATTGGTTTTCAGTTTGTGAGCGACTGACACTCTCAGCACTTATTGTCGCCGTTCTGATGCTGGGATCGTCTGCGGTTTCAGCTCATCCGCTGGGCAACTTTACCGTCAACCATTTCACGCGAATTGATCTGGTCAACGACGCTCTGAAGATCCACGGCGTGATCGACATGGCTGAGATTCCTACGTTTCAGGAGTTACAACAGATAGACACAAACGGGGATGGCAACGCCTCGATCGGAGAGCTTAACGAATATGCTAATCGCACCGCCGATCAGTTAGCTCGGCAGATTTCTTTGCTCGTCGATGGCCGTGGCGTTCCGTTGACTGTCTTCGCGAAGCGGGTGAGTCTTCCGGCGGGAGCGGGCGGACTCAAAACCCTGCGAATCGAATTCGATCTCGCCGGTCAATTCTCAGCCGGTAGTATCACCCAGGTGCGTGAACTCAAATTCGAAGACAACAATTATGCTGATCGCATCGGCTGGCGCGAGATCGTTGCGAGGCCGCTCTCAGGAATCCAGATTTTCAATAGCTCAGCATTCGGAAATGGCGTGAGCGACGAGCTGAGAGCTTATCCGTCGGGCATGCTGACTGCTCCGCTTGACGAACGAACTGCGCAGCTTTCGTTTTCCAGTGGTTCGATTCCGGCAGGCGCGCGGCCCTTAATGTCGCGCGACGGTCGGATAGCGCAAACGCCGGCGCGCGATCGTCTGGCCGAACTTATCGCCGTGCCAAGACAGACTCCGAGTCTGGTGCTGCTCGGTCTGCTGTTTGCCGTCGTCCTTGGCGCCGTGCACGCGCTTTCGCCCGGTCACGGCAAGACGGTGGTAGGCGCGTATCTCGTAGGGTCGCGTGGCTCTGCTCGTCACGCGGCGTTCCTGGGATTGACCGTGACGATCACTCACACGGCAGGAGTATTTGCTTTAGGTTTGATTACGCTGCTGGCTTCGGAATACGTTGTGCCCGAAAAACTGTTTCCGATACTCAGTATGGTCTCGGGCGGCATCGTCGTAGGCATCGGCCTGAGTTTGTTCTTGGGGCGTCTGCGCAAAGTTCTGCGCCCCAAGACGCACACCCACCACGAACACAGTCATGAGCATGATGCCTCTGATTATGATCACGACGCGAACGATCCGGGCATGCCTCATTCCCACGGCGGTCGCGTGCATTCGCACTTGCCACCCGGGGCTGATGGTTCGCCGATCACCTGGAAGAGTTTACTGGCGTTGGGAGTGTCCGGCGGAATTCTTCCATGTCCCTCAGCGCTGGTTGTGTTGTTGGCGGCAATCTCGCTTCATCGCGTTGGCTACGGCTTGCTGCTTGTGCTGGCATTCAGCGTTGGCCTGGCGAGCGTCCTGACTACAATTGGGCTCATATTTGTTTACGCCAAACGATTGCTGAAATCGTCCCGGACTTTGGGAAAGTTGAGCAGAGTCCTGCCGATCGGAAGCGCTCTGGTCATTACCTGCGCTGGCTTGGTGATTTGTTATGAAGCGCTGTCGTCGGCGGGAATCAATCTCTGGTCAACCGTGGCTGCTTTTGCAGCGCGAATTAATGCGGCCGCCGCCGCGCCTTCATTCGCATCAATCGGCGTTGTGGGCCTACTTGGGCTCGGACTTATTTACGGGCTTAAGCACGCTACCGAAGCTGATCACATCGTGGCAGTTTCCGCAATTGTAAGCGAACACAAGAAGCTGGCCCGCGCGGCGATCGTCGGCGGCCTTTGGGGAGCCGGTCACACCGCTTCGCTGGTGGTCGTTGGCATGATCGTGCTCGCGCTTAGAGTTGCTATCCCGCAACGCGTCGCTGGTTGGTTGGAATTCAGTGTGGCGCTGATGATTATTGCTCTGGGTGTGATCGCTTTTCGGAAGGCACTCAATCGCCGCTCGGACCTTCACGCGCATCGTCATGGCCACGGGATGTTCCTCCATTCGCACATTCACTTTCACGAAGCTGAAGACACGACAAATGCAATGGCAGCGAAACATACACACAGGGTCGCGCGCATTGGAGTAAAACCGATGATCGTCGGAGCCGTGCACGGACTCGCCGGCTCTGCCGCGCTGACGCTTCTGGTGCTGACGCAGATTGCTTCACCCATGCTTGGTCTGGTCTATTTAGCGATCTTCGGAATCGGATCGATTCTCGGCATGCTGGTGATGTCGGGGTTGGTGGGGCTGCCATTCGTTATTAGCTCTCGTAAGTTGGGTGGTGTTCACTACCGTCTGCAAATGTTGGCGGGGTTGCTCAGTGTGGTTTTCGGACTTTGGTACGCCTACCAAACCGCGCGCTAGACTATTCCGAAAACAGCGATAGTCGCCAAACACTTCACCATTCACTCTAAAATCACCTTCGAGCACGAGACACTCTTCGACCGTTGGGAACAAAGGCGGAGTCAACTTCTACAACGTGCTGCGCAGCAGAATTGGACCAGTCGGCGTTTTGGCGCCGCTCGCGGTTTCCTGGGTGACGGCAAAAACCGGTGTCTGAAGCGCCTGGGCTGGAATCTGATCGGCTGATATTGCTTTACCGCCAGCATCAATCGCAAAGATTCTGCCCGGCAAAGGCAAGTCGCTGACGATAAACCATAGTTGATAGGCCTTTCCGGCAGGCGCCGGGGGCAGTCCATGGGTTATAAGAATGGCGCGGCCTGACTTGGGATCATAAGCCAGTGCCGCGTGTGCCGCCGGCGCATCCTTGGTGCCCGCAAGCTGGGCTATGCGAGTCCCCGGCGAGCTGAGCAACTCGAGTGTCTTCTGATCGCGATCGCGGGCTCTTTGAGCCTCTTCATTCAGAGCTGACAAACGCGCCAGTTCAGTTCTCGCCGTACGATTCTGCCGCCAAAGAATTACCAAACCGATGATCAGCGCTACTAAGATCAGCAAAGGGGCGATTGCTGCGAATCTCTGAAACCAGCCGAACCGGCGGGGTGACGTCGGTTTCATTTGGATGGCCTTCGCAGCCACACTTGCGTTGCTGGTCTCTGCTCGGACACTTTCGAGAATCTGATTGCGCACGTGCGGTGAAGGCTCAACCGGCTCCGCGAGGCAAGCCAAAGCGCCCGCTGTACCTTGCCAACCGGCGAGATCAGCTGGACATTCCGCGCATGTCACCAGATGCTCTTGCATCACTCGCCGATCGGCTGGATCGAGAGCCGCAAGCGCGTGCAGGGCAAGCATCTCTTTATAATCCTGATGCGTCATCTAATGCTCGGATAATAACGAATTCGGAGCCGATCACAACGCCCGACTCTCGAACCTTTGACTCAGCAACTCGCGCAACCTAATCATTCCGGAGCGCATGCGCGTCTTAACTGTCCCCAGCGGCGAGCGAAGTCTCGCCGCAATTTCCGATTGGGTCAGTCCTTCAAAATAAGCTAAGGTCAAAGCCCTTCTCTGCTCTTCTGAAAGTTCCGACAAGGCTCCGGCAACAATCTGTCGCTGCTCAGATCTAAAAGCGTCCCGCGCTGGGTTAGAAGCCACGTCGCTAACGAACTCGATGGCTGAAAGGGCCAAACGTTCGCGCGATCCAAGCTGACGCAGCCGATCGATCGCGCGGCTGCGAGTTAACGTGACCAGCCAGGTGAAGGCGCGCCCGCGCCGCTCATCGAAATCGCCCGCTTGCCTCCATACTTGTAGAAACACTTCCTGCAATACATCCTCCGCCTCTTCGCGCCTATTTAGTATCCTCATTAGCAGGCCGAATAAGATTAGTCGGTAACGATCGTAAAGCGAGGCTAACGCCTGCTCGTCCCTGAGGGCGATGGCGTGCAGCAGATTAACATCCGTAACTGTTGGCGGTTCGGGCGGCAACTCAGTTAATTTTGAATGTCAGACCCAATATACGTAGGAGCCATCACAAAAAGATTTGGGTGGCATCACAATACCACATGTGCCTTTATGGAAAAGCCGCAGAATCTAGGGGGTGATGCTTAATCGCGCGCGGATGCATCTGCGCGACTGTCTCGAAATGAATTGGTTCAAAACTTCCTACAAACTCACACCTTCGCTCATCAACATGACCCTGAAGCCTAAGAAGGCCCGGCAGGAATCACTGCATTAAGCATCTTCTTTTTGGCGGGTTCGGCGATTTGTTTGATCGCGAGTCTCTCTTTGGTTCTCCCCAATAGTTTCACTGAGCCGATGTGGCCATTGCAATTAACCTCGCCGGTGACATTATCAATACGCTTACAATACCTGACAATTCTACGGGTAGTTCCAGTTAAAAACTAACTTCTTGACCCTGGACATCGCTTCAGAGTCTATACTCTCGTGTTAGAGATCGTTTGAAGATTCGGAATAGGTAATAGTAGGAGGGAAAGAGTACGAGCACGCCTGCTGCAAGCGCGACGAATAGCAATTGCAATGTAGCGCGCGGGGCGGCAGCGGAGTAGATGGTCATATCCGGTTCGACAAGATATGGGAATTGAGCCAACGCCCAGCCCACGAGAATCAAAGTTACCTGGGCTACCGCACAGATACGTGCCACTCTGTATTTTCTGGTCCACAAAGTATAGAACGCGCCCACGGCAACTACTGCGGTGCCGAGGTGCAGCGCTAACGCCCACCAACTTCGGCTGATACCAGCGCGCACGGTCGGCGCACCAGTTCCTGCTAAAATGAAAACGGTTAGTGCCAATATCCCGACTGCGATCCCTGCAATCAGGGCTCGGAGTCGAAAATCATCCTGCAATTCATTCTCAGACGCTTCAACCGTCAAATAAACCGCCGCCAGAAATGCGAACAACGAGAGTGCGAAAAAACCCACGCCAATTGGAAACGGCGCCAGCCACGACTTAAGAAAGCCTGAAACGACCACACCATTTTCAACCCTGATTGTTCCCGAAGCAATAGCGCCGAGCACGATGCCTAACAGCAACGGCGTGATGATGCTGGCTATCGAGAAGACCAGGCTCCAACGACGCTGCACGTCATCGCGCTTAACATCATGAGCCCGAAAGGTGAACGTGGTGCCCCGCAGTACGATGCCGATCAGCAATAGAGTGAGCGGAATATGGAGCGCAGTTGAAATAGCAGCAAACGCAGGTGGGAAGGCTGTGAAGAGAACGACAATCACAAGGATCAGCCAGACGTGATTCGCTTCCCAGACTGGGCCAATCGCATCTGCAATGAGCGCCTGCTGTGCCGGCGCACGTTTGCCAAAAGCAAACAGATCCCAAACGCCGCCCCCGTAATCTGCGCCACCCAGCAAAGCATAGATGGTCAGGGCAGAGATCATTGCGGCCGCAATTATTGTTTCAAGCGGCAAGCCTCACCTCCTGTCCGTCTGATCCAAACGCTTGCGGGCTCGCTGCGACCTGTCTCAGTAGCAACCAAACTGTAATAGCGGCGAGAAAAATATAGAGCAACGTGAAAGTAATGAAAGGCACGACCAGTGCTGGTATGGGCGTGACTGCTTCAGCCGTTTTCATGACGCCATAAATGATCCAGGGCTGACGGCCGACTTCGGTAACTACCCAGCCGGTCTCGATAGCGATGAAGCCCAGGGGCGCGGCTAAAACAAGCGCCCGCAGAAACCAACTTGATTCAAGCCATGTGTTTGATTGTTTCCGGCGATGCTGCCAGTATTGCCACACTGCCCAAACTGCCAGTGCCATCATCGCAACCCCGCACGCCACCATGATTTGAAACGACAAGTGGACAATTGCAATCGGCGGACGCTCTGTTGCGGGAAAGTCGTTCAAGCCTTTAACGGTCGAACTTGGATCGTTGTAAGCCAGTATGCTCAACCCGTAAGGAATCTGGATCGCATACCGGGTTACTCCTGCGCCTTCATCTGGAATGCCGCCGATGCGGAGCGGCGCACCCTTCTCGGTCGCAAATTGTCCCTCGAGCGCTGCGAGCTTCACCGGTAGATTCTTCGCCACCATCTTAGCGAGCAGATCGCCACTCAAAGGCTGAAGAATCGCCGCCACTCCTCCAACCGTTAGAGCGATAGTCAGCGCGCTTTTGTGAAAACGGTTGTTTGCATCGCGTCGCAGCATGAACGCATGGATACCGGCGACGACAAATCCCGTGGCTGTATAGGCCGCCAGAGTCATGTGAAGGGTTTGCGCGAATGCCGCTGGATTCATCATCGCCGCAAGCGGATCGATATCAACGGGCCTGCCATTAACGACGCGGAAACCCGTGGGAGTGTTCATCCATGCATTAGCGATGACGACGAAAATGCCCGAGAGTGCGCCGCTGACAGCAACCATCGCACCGGCGAACAAATGTGCTCGCGGCGGCACGCGGTCCCACCCGTACAGGTAGACGCCCAGGAAGATCGCCTCGGTGAAGAATGCGAATCCTTCGAGCGAGAACGGCATTCCGATAATCGCACCTGCGTAGCGCATGAAACCCGGCCACAGCAATCCCAACTCGAATGAGAGTACAGTGCCTGAAACAGCGCCGACCGCGAACAGTATTGCAGTTCCCTTGGCCCAGCGTTTCGCTAATGCCAGATAAACTTCGTCTTTGGTCCGCAGCCATTTCCACTCCGCAATAATCATCAAGAGCGGCATAGCAATACCAATTGCCGCAAAGATGATGTGAAAAGCGAGTGACATCGCCATCTGCGACCGCGCTGCGAATAGGTCGTTCATGACTAAAGCTAAGACTTCAGCGCTGCAATTGTAAATGTGCCCGCGTGTTATGGATGTCTTCGGGAGGATTGCCGTCGAGCAGGACAAGGTCAGCCATCTTGCCGGATTCAATAGTTCCGAAATCGTTTGCTTTGTTCAGGACCTTCGCCGGCGTCAGTGTAGCTGCCTGAAGCGCCTGTAGCGGCGTAGCGTGCACGCCCTTGCGGATTGCTTTACAACATGATCATTTGACACCAGCCCGCGTTAACGATTGTTGGCAGAGCCGCCCCAGTTCTTGTAGAACCGCTTCGCCGTGACTTTTGACTCGTGGTTATCCGCTCGCTGCATATGATGAACCGGCGGCTGTGAAAACGACTGGGGTCAAAACGACTGGGGTCAGGCCTGCGATTTGCGATTCTCAATCAGCAGCCAATTACTTCCGTACGAGTTACCGAAGAATCGCAAATCGCAGGCCTGACCCGAATTCTTTAATTCTTTGGAGCTGCATTTGAAAAGTCGGTGTGGCTTCTCATGTGTAGAGAGAAACACCTGGCTCGAAATAATGATCGTGGCGGTTCGCCAGCTATCTCCCAAAGAATCCCGGATCCATGAGATACCAATTGCCGAGACCCAACAACAATCCTATGCCGAACACCAACAGGAAGATGATCTTATCCGTAGTGGTCTCAGGCTTTCCAGCCTTGCCCGGAAAGAAAAGCAGAAACAGCCCGCCTACTACTCCGACCGGCGCGAACGCCGCTAATTTCAGCGAGTAGCGCCCTTCGGTTTTCAACTGACGCCAACTGAAATAGATCAGGCCGGCAAAGACGACAATTATCACTAACGCCAGGATACGAGCTTTCAGATGACGCATAGCAGCTTATACCTTATTCGTTGTTACCTGTCGATTCCCTTCGCGTCGAGAGACAGAATGCAGTCCACAACAATCGATTTCGAGTGCTCATCACACCTTCCCTCTCCATGTAAGGTTGTAGCTCTAACGGCGTCTTATATCAGATGTGTGTGGGAGATTTCCACCACGGGTCGAACAGTCCGGGGAGCCTGCAATGGATCGCCCTAGCCTGCGAAGCAGGCGAAAGCATAAAGCCTGGGGCGTAAGCCCCAGTATCGAAGTTACCAATAACAAATGAGCCCGCGAAGCGGGCGATAGCGGTACAGAACCCCGAGCGGTAGCGAGGGGATGCTTCCATTCAACCTAAATAGAAAACGGTCGCGCTTTCCCTTCGAGTAAAACTCTCGCATCCGGTCGCTACCGCTCCCGGTTTCGTAACCGTGTTGTCGCCCGCTCTCGCGGGCTTGGTTCATTTTCCCAACGCGCACCTGTGGCCTGAGCCCCAGGATCACGAACCCGTTATGATTATTAGCCCGCGGAGCGGCCGATAGAGCTGGGCATTGCCAATTGGCTAATTTCGATAGAGCCAATCGGCAATCAAAAATCGTCAATCGCAAATGATTCGGCTGACACCCGCTTCGCGGGTTAGGAACATTCCCCGGCGCAGTTATTGACGGCGTGAGTTTTGTTGATTGCATCTTCCGCGGCGTTCGCTCCACCGAGGTCGTGAAAGCCAGCGGCTCGATTCTATTCCGCAACGTCAAGATTGAACCGGCAGATAACGACCGAAGTTGAACTCGCGACCGACGTGGCCGTAGAGTCTGGATGACATGAGGACGGCTAACTCGGTGGAAAATGCTCGCGGTCTTACGGCAAAAGTTCAAAGCTGTCACAGTGTCTGGGACGAATCAATTGAAAGTCACGCCGGTCGAGAGTCAGTGGTCGTTTGATATTCAAGCGTTCTGCTGTGGCAGCAATCAAAGCGTCAACAAAATCCAA
>WNGL01013883.1_pt1 | contig 12251 bp, 9 predicted proteins | sample 5400591 | NCBI WGS metagenome assembly WNGL01 (sample SAMN13153377, study PRJNA577476) | soil metagenome | isolation source: 80 cm soil or saprolite under Garry oak tree replicate 1 | place: USA:California | collected 2016-06-15
TATTTACTGGCGCGCCGGATTGGCCCTGCTTTGCGCCCTGAGCTGCTGCGCTCTGTTCGCCACCTTGTCCGCCGGCGCCAGGACCTCGGCCACCACCCATCATCATCATTCCACCGCCCATCTCAAACTTACGCAGGACCGAGTCGTTTTTGATCACGACGGTCAAAGGTTTCTTCGTCTGCAGATCGTTTATCTTGATCTCGCCAGCGGTTGCGTCAATGGCAGTGACGGTGCCGGCAACCGTGCGAAAAGATCCGGTGACGATCTTTTCCGGCGTGAAGTGCGTTCCATCTGCGCTCTTTTCACCAAGCGCGCGTAGCTGGTCTCCAACTTGCAGTTCGCCGAGACTGCTCGTCTTTGCATCGCTAAACTTTATTGAGTCGGGCGCATAGCGCCGCATATCGACTTTATCTGTGACGGGAATGATAATGGGCTGCGGTCCCGCCGGCGTGGTCGTCGAAATCGTGATCTCTTTGGTGTCGGTTTTCACCGTGCTGACGACTCCTAGAATGCCGCGCCGGCGCCACTCGGCTCGATCCGCCTCCTGCTTTTTCGCAATGTCCGCCTTGGTCATTACAACCACGGCCAGCGCGGGCACGGATTTATGATCGTCGGCAACTTTGCCTCGGGCCCACACACGATCTCCTTCGCCCACATCCGCAAACGTGATCTTGGTCGCGTTTGTCAGTGTCTTTTCGCCCGGCGCCAGACGCAGGTAAGCAGTCTTATCGCCCAGCTTCACCGTGACGAGAGAACCAGCATCGGTCTTGACGATCATCTGCCTCGCGGCAGCATCAATAGATCTAACTTCACCAATAACGCCGTTCGGCGTGATGTTCGCATCGCCAGCCTGCGCACGGGCAGGCGACGACTGAGGCGTCTGGCCGTAAATATTCACTACACAACCAGCAACCAGCACTAGCGCAAGGCCACAAAAGAGCGCTCTCATTACTCCTCCTATGATCCTCTGCTGCCTGAACACCGCACGCGTCGGTTTCATGGCAACTTAAACAGGTTTTAGTGGATGTGGTTCCGTTAATTTCAATTGAAACCACAGTTGTTTTACGCGCAGATCCGAGTGAATGTTCTGAGTTTATCCCCTCAGACGCAACGTCACGGCTGAAAATTCACAACTCAAAGCGGGCATTTTCGTTAGCCCTCGGTTCGACGCTTTCACGCGGGCAAGGGTCGCAACGAGCATCCCGCATCGCTCAAGCAACGCGCGATCTGGCTTTTGATGCGATAAAGGTGGATTTCGTTGGGGTTTTTTCCGCCGGCGTGGTCTCAGCCGGCCGTTGCTTTCTTCCAGTCGTTGCGGCGTCCGGCCGTCAAAGCAAGGCCGAAACTCAAGACTAGAGTTACGGCGACGACGCCCGGCCACACATAAGGCAATGAAGAAAGAATGGCCCAGCACACCGTTCCCAGGAGCAATGCAACCGACTCTGAATTCTTACTGAACGGTAGATATTTGCGCTGTAGCCAGCGTCCGGTCGCGGCATAAATGACCACGCGACCGAACACACCCGCCAAAAGAACAAACAATAGCGCCATCATTCCGACCACCGCGCTGAATGGCGTGGGCAACAAACGCAAGCAGGCGGCCACGGCAGCACCGACGACAATCGCGCCCAGGAATCCAATTGCCCCGACTTGCAGGCTGGTCAATTGAAGCCGGGCCACTCCGCGACTTACCGCCCCCGGCATAGCGGTGGTCAAAGCCAGCGAGACGACGAACCAGAAAAGAACGGCGAGTAGTCGGAGGCCGAAATAAGTGGACGACCAATGTGGCGCGAGCAACCCAGTCGGGTTGCGCATCATGTCGCGCAGCTCTTGTTCGTAACCTGCATAGATCACGTCATTGATCGTCTTGTTTCGGATCGGCGTTTTGTCGGCATGACGATAGCCACCGCCTACCACGATCACGTCACCGCCGATGCGCGCGCCTTCGAGCTGAATAACCGAGCCGCCGATAACGGCCACGTCGCCTTCCACCGTTCCCTGGACTATGACGTCACCCCCGATGGCTACTGCGCCTTCCTTCAGCGTGCCGGTGATCTTGATGGATCGTCCAAAACCATAGACGTTGCCATTGGTAACGCCCTCAACCACGAGCGGCGGCCTCTCGCCCGGCTGCGGGTCACCGTTGGGTTGCGCGCAGGTCACAATTACCATCAACAACAGCGCCGAGAGCGCCGCGCACATTTTCCAAAGCATGCGTGTCGTAATCAAATTGCCGGGCTGCTGAATTACCCACTCGTTCATACGCGGTCGTCCAGACAAGATCGAAAACAATCGAAACCCTGTGCACAATGGACCGGCCAACTCCGAACACAAGATTGATCGAGGCCGCTCCGAGCAAAGCAAACGAAGCCGCCGCCAGCAACGCGCAGTAGCGCAATGCGCGTTTGTGTTCCGCGCTCCCACGCACTCCGCTCATGTCGCTCTCGGCATGGGCAGCAACGATCTTCGCGAAATCTTTCGGCAGCGGCAGCTCGCCGGATTGACCGAGAGCAGAGTCGAAAGAGCACAACAAGTGTCGTTGTTCCGTCAGTTCCGCAGTGCAGCGCGAACACTCTTTGAGGTGCTCTTCAAGCATGGCGCTTGAGTTGCCGTCCAATTCGCCGTCGAGATATGCGGCGATCTGTTCGCTCTGGCAACCCAAGTTGTCCGTGCTCGCGTTCATCCGTTAAATGCCCGTGATTCCCCTCTGCAAAAACTGCTGACGCATCATCTCGCGCGCGCGAAACAGCCGATTCTTTACCGTTCCCAGCGGCAGCCCCGTCACCTCCACGATTTCCTCGTAGGTGAGATCCTGCGAATGGCGCAGTATGATCAACTCTCGATAGGCGCCGGGAAGCGCGCGGACGACGCCTTCGATCTCAAGCCGGCGTTCCTCGCGCTCGCTTTCCTGTTCCGGGCTGAGCCGTTTGCTTTCAATCGGTAGTTCGTAAGTGTCGCCTTCGATGCCGCTGACCAGCGACTGCTCGCGGCCGTTGTTTCGGCGCAGGTAATCAACTGCGCAGTTGTGCGCGATCTTGTAGATCCAGGTTGAGAATTTGAACTCGGAACGATAACGCGCCAACGATCCATAAACTTTGATGAATATTTCCTGCGTCAAATCGAGCGCGGCTTCGTAATCACCGACCATCCGGTAAACGTAGCCGGAGATTGGCCGCTGGTAGCGCCGCACCAACTCTTCAAAGCCGCCTTCCAGGCCGGTGACCGCGCTGGCAACCAACTCTCGATCGGCCACCAAACTAAAGTCCGCAGAAACAAAGGTGGATGCACTCATGACGATGACGCTCGGATGTTACGCGTTACAAAGGGAAAAGGTTTCAAATCTGATAGTCCGGAGTCGCGAGTCTGGGGTCTGGAGCCTGAAAGGCAAAACTCCTGCCTTATGGACTTGAGACTACAGACTCGCGACGCTGGACTCCAGACACTTATTACGCCCACCGCAGCGTGGCCAGGCCGGCTGGAGCCGCAATCGCATCGAAGCTGAGATCGCCGGTGGGCAGTCGTAACCCCACGTCGTCGGCATCAAGCGTGCGCAAATGGCCGCCCAGAGTTTCGTTGACGATCTCGCTCGCTCGTTTCTTGCTGAAACCAGTACCGAGCACCAGCATGCGCCCAACAAACTCCGGCGCCCCGGCACCTTCCACTATGTGGCGATCGCGATAGAAGAGCAGCAGACGGTAAAACTCATCTTCACGCTCCTCTGGTTCGCACGCGATCGACCTCACGATCAGCGGCTGCTGGTCACGAAAGACGACGGCGGTAAAGCCCTCGTCGTAAGAACTCACCAGCAACGCGTCGCCGGCGCTCCCATTGCTGGTCAGCCAGCGGGCTTCACCCATGTGTCGCGGCTGAATGAGTCCGGCGCTCCAGCCGAGCGAGTGAAATACACTCTCGTACTCCCAAAGCACCGAAGCCCGCAGGGCCACGGCAATATAACGACCTCGCCCCTGGCTGTCGCTCGGCAGACGGTCTCGCGAGATGGATAACTCGTCCACGGGCGCGCCGAAGCCACGCTCCATTTTCCACTTCAGGATTTCCTCGAGCTCGATTCGGGAGGCAACCTGACTTTCGAGCGTCAGAATCAGCGTGCGGGTAGTTGCCTCGGGCAAGGCAACCGACCACTTGCGTTGTCGCAGGAGACCGGCGCCCGTGGCCAATTCCGACAGCGCCTCGACCAACTCGGATCTGTCAGCGATATTAGGTTCATCGAAACCGGGGCGAATCAACGAGTCGCCAAACGTGATGCTCGCGGCGCGGCGCAAGCCAAACTCATTTCCCCGGCCGCGCTCAAGCTGAACCATCGAGGCCATGCCCCGCTCAAGTCCAAGCGCAGTGGGCGGGTACCATGGGTCGGTGAGTCTATTCATTGCCAATTTCCCATTGCCAATTGCCGATTTACAAGACTAGCACGCAAGTAGCCATTCGCGATTGAGAACCAGAACGCCAATCGGAAATCGCAAATTGGCAATCGGCAATGTTCCTACCATTCGCTGTACGGCCTGCCATCGGATGAAACCTCCGGCGATGCGCTGTGAACGTCGGTCACGCCCTGCTCGCCGCCGGACGAGTTCGGATCATCGCCCATGGTCACCGTCCAGTCCTTCTGATCCGTGAACGGATCGACGGGAATCTCGCGCATGTAGCGGGAGCTAACCAACTCGTCCAATGATTGCGGCAGCTTGCCTTTGTCGGCAGCGTATTCGTCAATCAGCTTCCGCATCTGGAACAGGTCGTCGTGCAAGACCGCCTCGCGCGCCGCGGCGATCGTCTTCTGATACTGTGGTAAAACAATGGCCGCCAGAATGATGATGATCGTGATGACAATCATCAACTCGAGCAGCGTGAAGCCGCGGAAAGCAGACGGCAGACGGCAGTAGGCAGTAGGCAGCGAGCCGGAAATTCCGTTTCCTGCCTCCTGCCTTCTGCCTCCTGCCTCCTGCCTTTTACCAGTCACTATACTTCTCCCCGTTCAGCGCGGTGTCTTTGGATTTCGAGCGGACATCGAAAACATTCTCGCCACCCCAGGACGCCACATCGGCGCTGTCGTAGCACGAGCGCAAATCCCACTCGGCTTTCCCGGTCATCGGATCGACGGGAATACCGCGGAGGTAAACTTTCTTTTTCGTCGCTAGCTCTCCTACCTGTGTGGCATTCACACCCTGCTGACCACGGCCACCGGCAAATCCAGAAATAGGAATAACATTGACGCCGCTTACAAGTGTTTCGAGATCAGGCGGATAACGGTCGGGATTGTCGACTCCGAAGATCGTGCAATCAGTGATCGCGACCTTAATGCGCGGATCGATGGGCAGCTGCGGGTTAGGGTTAGGGTTCGCAGCACTGGTTTGTAGTGCGCAAGGATAAATCAACGCTTCGCGATGAAACTGGTCTATCGCCAGCCTCATCTCGCGCAAAGCGTCGCGCAGTTGCTGCTCCTTCTGCCGCTTGATCGATACTTTAACCAGCGGAATGATACCCAGCGAGAGAATGGTCAGCACTACGATGGTGATCACCAGCTCGATGAGCGTGAATCCCTTTTCGCCGGACGCTGACACGGCAACGCGGTGACCAGTTAATCGCACCACCCTCACCGTGTCACCGCGTCGCCGCGTGGCCGCGTCTTGTTCTCTGCACTTCATTTTACTGCTTTATCGTCGTCTGCCCTTGCGACAATTCGAGCACGACATCGCGCGCGTCGGTCGCCATAAGGTGCGTGTTGTCCTTATCGAATGCCAGGCCGCCGTCGCCGGCGGCGATCGCCTCGACATCGATGAACAACAGCACGCCCGCTCCCTTAAACGGCTGCGCGCCACTCACTGCCGAGATCGAGATCAAGCAAACGCCGTTTGCGTCCGATGACTGGGTGATACGCGGCGCACCGTCTTTGTTGTCCGCAAACATAGTGCCGGTGGACACCCCGCGCACCGCAACGAGACGTGGATCAAACCGCAGTGTCAACACAGCCAAGCCAAGCGGAACGTCGGACTTCAGCTCAACGGCAAATCGTCGCTTCTCACCGACCTTCAGAGCTTCATCTGTCGTCGCGAGCTTAAGCTGCGCGATTCTCGATGCCTTAACCGTATCCACCGAGACGTCGATGGGCTTTGCTAAACTTGTCAGCACTGCGTTGGTCGGTCCAACCGCTCCGGTGTTCACCGCCGCAACCTCCGTCGCCGCCTGGTTATTAATCAAAGACTTTGGCGCCGGCACAAAGGCCTGCGACTCCTCGGTAGCCGACGTCTTTCGATCTGGCGCCACCGGTGCGGCGGTCTGAACCGGCGAGGCGTTGCTGGTGGCCATGGTATTCGACTCGTTCTTCGCTGATACCGAGGCCGACGCGGCCGCATCGACCTGGCTGGGCTTCGGCGCGCTGGACTGAGTGTCACCGGCGCTCGATGTGTTTATAACGTTCTCAGCCGCTGCGAAAACTCCCGGATTAACATCGGGCACCTGCACGGTCACGTTGCGGGGCACTTTACGCGCCGCGGCTATCTGGTCTTCGCGATCAGCCTCGGCAATCACCGTCGCAATCGTGCCGAGTGTCGGATTCGAAAGCGTGCCACTTGGCCGGTCGATCAGATCGCGCGGCGTCACGGCGGGCGCGCGCAAAACGCGCGGCGTTACCGCGATAACGATATCGACCTGGCGATTATCTCGGGTCGGAGACGAAAACAGTCGGCCCACCAGAGGAAGGCCGCCCAGCACGGGCAATCCCTGACGTCCGGTCGATTGAATGTCCTGCGAGACACTTGCCAATAACATCGTGCGATTATTCTGCACACGCGCCGTGCCGGTAATGGTGCGCTCCGAAAAAGTTGGTTGGAGTCCGTTGGTGTTGTTGCCCGTCACGTCCTTCGACTCGATCGACATCTTTACCTGAACGTCGAAGTTCGGATAAACCAGCGGCGTAAACTTGAGCGTCAGACCAGTCGGCTCGTAGTTGATTACCGGGAAACCGCCGGTGGGAAAATTGTTTCCCGTGCCGGGATTGGGCGTTCCAGTTTGAACGCCAAAGGGATAAGCCTGCGCTGTCTGAACTGGCACACGCTGGCCAATGCGCGCCGTTGATTCTTCGTTATTGAACGCGTGAACCTGCGTTGAGGCAATTAGTTTCGCGTTGGTCTTGCTTTGGAACGCGGTCAGTATAGAAGGCGGTAGAATTAACGCCGCCGCCGCCGCAGTGGGAACACCCCCGGCTATACTTGCGAGATTCACGCCGGTCCGCAGTCGGTCGACAGTACCGTTTGAGGTAAGAACAGTTAGGCCCGGTGAACCACCGAGATTGAATGTTCCATTAGGGCCAGGTGTTCCGATCTGATTACCCAGCTGCAGGAAGTCCGTTTTCGAGACCTCATAGATGTTCACTTCCATCACGACTTCAGGGCGATCTTTGTCGATGCTGGTCAGCAGGTCACCAATCAGCCGCACATTCTCGGCCGTATCACGCACGGTCAAAGTGTTGGTTTCTTTATCCGGCACGACGATCGTTTGCGGCCGGCCAACCGATGGCGGGATGGCCCGCGTAATGAGTTCGCTCGCTTTCTGTGGATCGGTGTTCGAAAGGAAGAACGTGCGCAGTACCAGTTGCTGATATTGCGCCCGGCGCTGCTGGTCGGCGACGAGGATTGTTCGTTTGCTCAGTTTCTGAAAGAACAAGCTCTCCTGGAGAAAGATGTAATCCAGCGCTTGCGCGGTCGTTACTTCCTTGAGATTGATGTCGATCGTGCGCGGCTGCATAAATGACTGTTTGTCGAAAACAACGTTGAGGTTGAGCTGATCGCAGAGACTACGAATGAAGGCCTTGAGATCCCCGCTGTAACTGATCACGCGGAGCTGCTCGGTCCGGGCGGTAGGCGCCGCGGGCTCCTGTGCCGTCTGCCCGTTCGCAGGTGTTCCGCCGCCATTCTCTTCCCCTTCTGTCGGCCCATTCGGCGCAGCAGTTCCATCCTTCACCGCTTGCAGGCGCAGCATTCGTTCCATCTCGGAGACCGCCAGTTGATTCACCGGATCGTATCCGTACGCCTGGCGGAAGGCGTTGTATGCTCCAACATAATCGCGCCGCTCGGCGAGCGCCCGTCCCTGCGACATAAACGCTTGCGAGGCATTGAAGGTAGCACGCCGGAAATGGAGCTGATATTCCGTGTTCGAAGGGTTGGCGGCCACCGCCAGCGTGAACTCCTGCGCGGCCTTTTCCCACTGTTGGGCAGCCTCGTACTCCATGCCCTTCTTGAAGTGAGCATCGCCCTTTTTCGCAAAGGCGCTGATGGGCATGACCAACAGGCAGAAGGTAACTAGGAGCGAAACGAATAGGCGCATCCGAATTGTCGTTCTCATGGTTCTTTCTCCCAGGAGGAGTTGGATATTAAGCGGCGCGATCATGCCGCCGTGGAGGCCAGGATGCAAGTCATCTGGCCCGGTTCTCTTTAAACGCTCCGGGGAACACCTGGTTCCCCAAGTGTCCGACAAACTTTCAATTTGTCGCTTATTAGTCAGATATCCCAGATCTCAAATCTGAAATCTCAAATCTCAAATCTCAAATCTGAAATTTGAAATCAGCTATTTACTAACGTTAACTTCCTCGACAAACGTCACCCGGTTGATCTCATGCAAGGTCGAAATCCCGGAGAACACTTTCTTCAGGGCCGATTCGCGCAGGCCCTTTAGCCCTTCGGCCTCGGCGCTTCGTCTTACTTCAGACCCCGGTCTTCGCTCAACAATCATTTCCCGAATGTTGTCCGAAAGATCGAGTAACTCATGAATCGCCGTGCGCCCGCGGTAACCGGTGTGGTTGCAGGTGTCGCAGCCGACACTCGTGTAAAGCACTACGCCCCGGTGCTCCTCCGGCTTGAGGCCTGACTCTATCAGTTCCTCGTCTGAAGGGCGATATGCGCGCTTGCACAAATTGCAGAGCAACCGAGTCAGGCGCTGGGCGAGCACGCAATTCAAAGACGAGACGAAATTATACGGCTCGACCCCCATGTTAATGAAGCGCCCGATCACGTCAATGACGTTGTTCGCGTGGACCGTAGTGAATACGAGATGGCCTGTCAAAGCCGATTGGATGGCAATCTGCGCCGTCTCGTTGTCACGAATCTCGCCGACCATGATCTTGTCAGGGTCGTGGCGCAAGATAGAACGCAAACCGCGCGCGAATGTTAAGCCCTTCTTCTCGTTTACAGGTATTTGCGTGATGCCGTGCAATTGATACTCGACCGGGTCTTCGATCGTGATGATCTTGTCTTCCTCATTTCTAATCTCGTTCAGCGCGGCGTACAAGGTCGTCGTTTTACCCGATCCGGTTGGACCCGTGACCAGCACCATGCCGTACGGTTCCGCGATGTAGCGCCGAAACTTTCTCAGATCTTCTTCGGCAAAGCCGACCACATCCAGATTGAGGTTGCGAAACGATTCGTTGATCTGTTCCTTGTCGAGAATACGAATCACCGCGTCTTCGCCGTGAATGGTCGGCATGATCGAGACGCGGAAGTCGACGTTACGAGCTTTGTAGCGCACCCGGAATCGTCCGTCCTGGGGTACGCGCCGCTCGGCGATGTCAAGTTCCGACATCACCTTGATGCGCGAGATCAGCGTCTGATGATAAGCAAGATCGATCGGATCGACTTTGGCATAGAGCGCGCCGTCGATCCGATACTTGACTTGCACTTCAGTATCGCGCGTCTCGATGTGAATGTCCGACGCTCGCGACTCCATTGCGTTGTAAATGATCGTATCGACGAGCTTGATGATCGGCGACATTTCGGAATCCGTCGCCAGTCGATCAAGATCCAGCACCTCTTCGCCCTGCTCGGTCTCTCTGACCAGCGAGATGCGAAAGCCCGACGCCGCCTCTTGTAACACGCGCTGGGTTGTGTCACCCCGGCGCAAGACTACGTCTATCGCTCCGGCAGTGGCCACGAACGGAATCAATCGGCAGTGCAGCGCCCCGGCCAGCTCGTCGAGACGTTCAAGGTCAGTCGGGTCCGCCATGGCAATGTGCAGCCCTCTCGCGTCTCGCTTGAGCGGAACAAACTGGTGGCGGACCATCAGGTCGACCGGCACTTCGGTGAACAAATTGTAATCGATCGGCGAATCGCCATTGTGTGGCAGGAGATCGATATAGGGCAGACGATAACGGCGGGCCAGCTCCTTTGCGGCGCTCACTTCCGGAGGCTCGTTGTCTTCCGGCATCAGCGGAAGCTGATGCTCGTCCGGCAACACTAGAGTTTCAGTAGGTTCTTCAGTCAACTATTTCTTTCCTGCTTGTAGCGGTTGGCTTGTTTAGGGCGCGCAAGTTAACAATTTCCCCGCATCAATCTAATGACCGCCCACTCCGATGCCGCCTGAGATCGATCGAATAATCGGCAGATAGATGGCCAACAGGATGGTGACGACAACCACGCCCATGACCACAAGGATCGCAGGCTCAAGGGTAGTCGTCAACTGTTCAAGGCGCACCTCTGACTCGGCGTCATAGAAGACTGCGACCTCGTCGAGCATCTCCCGCAAACTGCCTGATCGTTCGCCGATCCCAATCATGTCGAGAGCCAGCAGCGGCAACCACGCCGCAGACTCCAAACTCTCCGTGAACGAACGCCCTTCTCGGATCATGGGCAGGATGGCCGCGCTTCTGCGGCGAAGCTCCCGGTTGGAAATCGACTCGGAAGCGATTTCCCACGACTCGACCAGCGTGATGCCGCCGGCCAGGAGCGTCGCCAGCGAGCGAGTGGCCTGGGCCACCGACAACTGAACCACGAGCGGACCGGCAAATGGAACTTTCAAAACAAATGCGTCCAGTTTTAGTCGACCCTGGAGCGTGCGCGACCAAAGATAAAACAAAACTGCGCCGCCAATCACCAGTGGCCCAAACCAGAAAACGTTGGCGGTGAGCCAATGAGAAAGGCCAACAACGATCTTCGTCGGGAGCGGGAGATCGCTACCGAAACCAGTAAACAGTTCGGACATGCGCGGCACGACGTAAACGCTCAGAAAAGTGATCATGCACAGCGACGCAAAGAGCAGAAAAACCGGATAGGCCAGCGCACCCCGGATCTTGCGGCGCAGTCCAACGCTGCGACGCATGTAGGTGACGTAGCGGCTCAACACCTCGTCCAGAGCGCCCGAGCGCTCGCCGGCCAGAATAGACGCGGTATAGATTCTGGGAAAGACTTGCCGGCCCGAATCAGCGCCGCCAGTTGCTGGTTGAAGAGGAGAAAGTCGTTTGCCTTGACGCGAGCCTGAGCGCCCAGTCGTCCAAATTGGGTCAACGCCGTTACGCCCGAAGTCTTCGGCGGCGTGACGTTGAAGACTTTGAATCCTTCGCGTTCGAGATGCGCGCGCGCTTCGTTGATGCCGGGCGCTTCAACGGTTCGCGTCACCACCTCGCCCGCAGGCGTTCCTAAACGACAAATAAACTCAGCCATTCGTTGCTATCCATTCCTTGCTCAGTCCCGTTGAAATCCGAAGCGGCTTTATGCTGGGGCGTATCCGAGCCGTGCTGGCTGAACCGGTCACTAAGGGCCGAAGTATACCACGCGGTTTCACTCGGCAGTGATCCGGGAGACCACGCATTTTCCTACACGCCAGCGGTGCAACAAAGTTGCAATGGAAAACCAAGTCTCACTGGCCAACGCTGCCAGCCTCAACAAATTCCGACTGTGCATTAGCGGCTCCCCTGCGATAGAATGCGGCTTCGAAAAGTTGTCTTTGCGAGAAATCAAGTGACATTCTAACGGGAAAGGTTTGAACTGCAATCAATGAACAATCCGGCGCAGGCAGCACCTGCTGAAGTCAGACCGCAAGAAGCAATGCTCAAGCTCATTTCTGGTTTCTGGATCTCACGGGCAGTCTATGTCACGGCAAAACTGGGCGTCGCCGATCTGATCAAGGATCAACCCAGGACCGTCGATCAGTTGGCAACTGCGACCGGCACTCACGCGCCGTCGCTTTATCGCGTGCTGCGCGCCCTCGCCAGTGTTGGGGTTTTTGCCGACGACGGTGATATGCGTTTCTCGCTGACGCCGCTCGCGGGGACTTTAAAGAGCGGAGTTCCCGGCTCGCTGCGTGCCTTCGCGATGACCGAGCTCGGCGAGGAGCACTATCCCGCCTGGGGCGATCTCATGCACAGCGTAAGGACCGGCGAGATTGCGTTTGATCATCATTTCGGAACGGACGTCTGGAAATTCTTCGAACAGCATCCTGAGAACGCCAGGATCTTCAACGACGCGATGTCCGGG
>WNGL01008188.1_pt1 | contig 12249 bp, 7 predicted proteins | sample 5400591 | NCBI WGS metagenome assembly WNGL01 (sample SAMN13153377, study PRJNA577476) | soil metagenome | isolation source: 80 cm soil or saprolite under Garry oak tree replicate 1 | place: USA:California | collected 2016-06-15
ACGTCGAGATCTGGCCGACCTGCATCGTCGTGCCGGCCGGCTGGCGCATCGCGCTCACCGTCCGGGGCAAGGACTACGAGCACCAGGGCGAGGCGGCGACGCTGTCGAACATGAAGAACCCCATGAAGGGCTGCGGCCCTTTCCTCCACGACGACCCCGCCGACCGGCCGCCGGCGGTCTTCGGCGGAAAAACGACCTTGCACTTCGGGCCGGCGCGCCGGGCCTTCCTGCTTTTGCCGATCATTCCGCCGAAATAGGGGCGCCGGTGCGCGCCGAGCTCGTTTCCGTTCCCACCGAAACGGTCCCGCTCGACGGCTTGTACTACGAGCCCAAGGGCAAGGCGGTGGGAGCGGCGCTGCTGTTCCACGGCAACACCATGAATTTCTACGTCGGCGCGCCGCGTTTCCTGCCGCCGGTGCTGGTCGAGCTCGGCCTGGCCTGCCTTGCCTTCAACCGCCGCGGCCACGACATCCTTTCCACGCGCAACAGCCGCACCCCCGAGGGCGGCGCGTTCCAGCTTGCGCGCGAGGGGATCGAGGACAATCGTCGCGCGGCGCGCTGGCTGGCGGCGCGCGGCTTCGCGCATCCGGTGGTGATCGGGCACAGCAACGGCGGCATGCTCGCCGTGCGGCACGTCGCCGATCATCCGGGAACGCCCGCGCTCGTGCTGCTTTCGGCGCACCTGGGCGGGAAGAACATCCTCGAGCGCACCAGCCGCGCTGGGCTCATGGCGCAGGACCGCGTCGAGGAGTTCACTGCGCGGGCGCGCACGCTCGTCGCCCAGGGACGCGGCCGCGAGCTGATGTTGATGCCCGGCTGGTGGCACGCGATCAGCGCCGAGAGCTACCTCGACCGTCTCACCGAGACGCCCGACGGCCTCGCCCTCGCACCGGCGATCAAATGCCCGACACTCTACGTGCGCGGCGACCAGGAGCCGCGCGAGAACTACCCGGCGGAGGACTTCCAGGCGCGCGCCGGCGGGCCGTGCGACGTGGAAATCGTTCCCGGCTGCGATCACTTCTACAACGGACGCGAAGAAGCGATCCAGCGGCTGGTGTCGTCGTGGCTTGCAAAAACGCTGCATTTGCGCACCGCGCGATAACAAATGCCGCCGCCCCCGCGAAATCTGTCCCCGAGTGAATGAATCGGGGAGCGGGGAGCCGACACTCAAGGCCGACTATCGACCGAGGCTGTGTGAAAACTCGGATTTGTCGATAGTACGTGAAAACCCGACCGTACAGAACGGCCCACAATCGACGATCGGCACTTCGGGAGACATTTTGCAACTCCCAAAAACCCGCGCGGTTGGAGTTTTCACACAGCCTGGACCCGTAGCGGTCATTCCCGCTGACTGTTGATCCGGGTCCTTGGTTCGAGCCCCGGTCGGGGAGCCATTTAGGAGCAAACCTGGGCACCGCCACCAGTACGCCGCTTCTTGATTGCTCGGTCGCACCCGCAAGCGCGTCGTAGCTACCCCGCATTTCTTCGCGCACTACGATTTCATGCGCGTGCACCGTACAATAAGGGTTACTCCAGCGATGGAGGCCAGGAATAACTGATCACGTATGGGCGTGGTAGAACTACGTGCATAGGAGGGATGTAGATATGGCTGCAAGAATTCAGCTTCCACCAGAAGCAAAACGCGGTGCAAAAATTTCGCGTCGGAGAGGTTACAGGCTGATAACTCCCAATAAGAAGAGGGCATTCAAGGTTGCGGTAGTCGCGAAATTCAATTCAATGCAGGGAACGTTCGTGGTCTTAAGGGTTTCCTAGACCAAATTAGGATGCTACCCCTGGGGACACAGTTAGGTAAGTGAAAGCATAGCTTGGAGCGCCGAACTGCCCTGTTCTCTCTTGGAGCACTTGTCCAACGCATTAACCAGCCCGAGTCAATCGGTCTAATTCGGGAGACACGATGGGACGGACAAGCGGAAAGTTGGAACTATTCGGTCCAATTCGGCGCTCAACTCAAGGTTGTCCCTGAGGAGTCACTTCAGGCCGTTATTCCTGTTACGTCGCTGTGGGATGCTCTTCGGGAGCGCCGTCTCTCTGGCATTCAGCATTTCATTTTTACGCTGACATTTCATCGACTGCGGCGACCTCCGACAAGAATAGCCTATTCTTTCGCCACCTCGCGGACTCAGTTCTATCCGCACCAGTTTAGACCCCTACTCAAGTTCCTGGACCACCCTGGCAAGCGGTTGCTAATAGCAGATGATGTCGGCCTTGGGAAAACGATCGAGGCGGGTTACATCCTACGTGAACTTGAAGCCCACCAAATCGTGGAGCGGGTAATCATTATGGTGCCGGCACGACTGGCGACAAAATGGAAACGCGAACTGCAGACTCGCTTCAATTCGAGCTTCGATATTGTCCGTCGGCCTGACCTTCTGAGGGTAGCAAGTCGCCTACGGCAAGGCCGAGATACCGAGGCTTTTAGATGGATTGTCTCCTATGAAAGCGCGCGCCCCGAAGAAGTACGTACTGCACTCGAAGAGACGCAGCCACCGATTGATGTCTTCATCGCTGACGAGGCTCATCGCATGCGAAACCCTGAGAGTCTCCAGCACAAACTCGGAGCCGCACTTTGTAGATCCTCCGACACGGTTCTCTTTCTTTCAGCTACGCCTGTACAGAATACACTCGAAGATCTCTGGCACTTGTTGCGTTTGCTTTCCCCGGACGAATTCGGAGACTGGATTCTTTTCCAGAAGCAAATTGAGGCCAACCGGCCAATTCTTGCTGCTCAGCGAGCACTCGCGCAGCGCCCAACCGCGATAGGAGAAGCCCACAGCTCGCTGGCGGCATTCTTTGAATCTGAGCCCGGGCGCCACCTCAAAGCCACCGAAATGGCTCGGTCGATCGAGGAGCGACTATCTCGTGCTCAATTAGATCGACGTGACATCGTTGAACTCCAAGCGGATATATCAAGACTCAGCCCGACGGGCCACATTTTGTCCAGAACCAGAAAGATCGAGGCAATGCCAAATCGACCTGTGCGCGTCGCAAGTTGGCGTCCTGTACATCTTTCCCAGGACGAGCGGCGGATTTATGAAAGTGTTGAACTCCTCTGTCGGATGAGCTGGGCTGGAGCGGAGAACTCTTGGGGGTTCCAAATGAGCCTTCTAATGGCCTACCGCATAACTGCGAGCTGCATTCCGGCAGCGATTCAGTACTTCGCAGAGAAGCTTGGTACCTCTCCATCATCGCTGCCTCTCGCCGAACTTGTCGAGGAAGGGAACGAGGAAGAGAACGGTCGAGAGCGGGCGGAGGACGTGACGGCGTGGACGGGTCCCTCTCGTGCCCGACTCGCTGAGGCAGTTGCGTGGTACGACCGAGTAGCGGGCACCGATTCAAAGCTCGACTGCCTTATCGAGACTCTGCGATCAGTGTGGAAAGAGGATACTGAAACCAGTCGACAACGACGAAAGGTGGTTGTGTTCTCATTCTTTCGCCGGACGCTGGAGTACCTGGCACGCGCACTTGGTGAGAGGAAGGTAACAAACCGGATGATCCATGGGGGCGTTCCAATCGATGAGAGAGAATTGGCCATCGACGACTTCTTGGAGAGGTCCGATGTTTCTGTGCTCTTGACATCGGAAGTGGGAGGCGAGGGTATCGATCTCCAGCGCGCTTCTGTTCTTGTGAACTACGACTTGCCTTGGAATCCGATGGTCGTAGAACAACGTATCGGCCGCATAGATCGTATTGGGCAGGAGGCAGAGCGGATTATCGTACTCAATCTCGTCGTGACCAATTCAATCGAGGAACGCGTCTTGCAGAGGCTCTTGGACAAGATCGGTATTTTTCGAGAATCCGTGGGTGAGCTGGATCCAATTATCGGCGAAGAGGTGGAGAAGTTAACCGCCCAGGCGCTACGCGGTGAACTCACTAAAGAAGAACTCGATCATTTAGTGGAAGAGCGAGGTGATGCTCTAGCGCGAAGGCTCTTTGAGGCTCGCCAAATGCTTTCTAGGGTGGATGGACTTCTCGCCGCTGATCAAGGTTTGGTCGATGAGATCAACGCTGTGACCGGCGAGCGCCAAATACCATCTGAGACTGAACTACTGCTTTTCTTGAACACGTTTCTAGCGGAACGTGTAGCTGGATGCCAATTGCCTCGTGAAGCTGCAACGGAGGTCGTCTCGGTTGATCTACGTGGACAGCTTGCAGCGGCTATGGAACAAGAGGCACCTTCACTCGGTGCGGACGTGGCTGCTTTCTCTCGTCGCATGTTGGGCGGACCAATTAGTCTCACACTTTCTCGCGAAGCGGGGTATCGTCATCCTCGGGCAGAGTTGATCCACCTTCGGCATCCACTGACCAAGTACGCCGTATCACTAGTCGAACGCATGTCAGAGAAGCCGAAGACGGCGTTTTCTCTCCGGCTTCAAGAAAGCTCTGTGTTACCCCGGGGGGTGTACGGGTTTTTGATTTCCCTGATCGAAATGAAAGGTTACCGTTCCACCATTCGATTTGCAGTAGCCTTTACCTCGCTCGGAACGAATGAAAGGATTTGGACTGATCCTGACGAGACGACAGCCATTATCCTAGAACTGCTCGAACGCGGAGGGGACATAGAATCACCAGAGATAGATCAAGCGATCGTTAATCGAATACAAGAAAGACTCGTATCTTCGATTGCAAGGCTAACTAGCGAGTGGAATTTGCGTGAGCAACAGCTCGATTTGGCGCGCCGGCAACAGCAGCACGCCACGCTGAAGGCGACGCTTAGTCTTCGAGCGCAACGCGCGAAAGAGCGATTCAACGCTCTTACAAACCAGGCAGCTGGTGAATTCTCGATAAGGATGGCTCGCGCACGGCTTGAAAAGTCCGAGAGGGAGTTCGCTAACCTTACGAACGCTCCCCCCAGTGCTGCTTGGGGAGGAATCGAACAGGAAGAGGTAGCAGTAGGCCTACTCGTCGTGGGAGAGCGTTAATCATGGCACACCGACGCGTTCATCTTGGCATCGACTATGGAACCAGCGCATCGAAAATTATCATCAGAGACTACGGCGCTCCCGGCGGTGAGCACGCGACGGTACTTACCGACGAGGGGTCGTACCGATTTTCCTCCGCCGTGAGCGTTTCTGGGGACATGATAAGACTCCAAGCCCCAGCACGCACAAATGACCAGAAATTGAGGGTGCTGCAAAGTCTCAAGATGCGAGTGGCGGCAGAAGTAAAAGGAAACGTCGAGCGATATTGCTACGCGCCGATCGAAGAATTACCAGCAGGTCTTTCGGCGACCGACCTTGCCACGCTAACGGTTGCACGTTTGGTAGACAGAGGCGCCCGCGCCGCGAAAACGGTAGCGGGTGCTGATATTTCGCTTGGTATGACTTTGGGCGTCCCAATGAGCTTTTTTACTGACCGAACGCTACGGAAAGCATTTCTCCGAATATCGCGCACGGCGTGGCGTCTCTGGCGATCTGGTTCGCTATCTACGGACACAGTTTCTGTGGCGGAGGCGCGGCAATTCCTTTCAGAGGCGTACGCGTTTGTTGACTCGACTCCTATCGAGGACGACGAGATACGAGATTGGATTCGTTCGGAGGCAGAGGCGGCCATGTGGTGGGCGTTTCAGTCGCCATCTGTGCCAGCGGGACCATACGCAAAGGTTGATATCGGGGCCGGCACCACGAATTCCAGTGTGTTCCGGATTGTGGACCAATATGCCCACGGACGCTTGATCAAGGAGAGACTAGCCTTCTTCGGAGCGTATTCCGGACCGATCGGCATGGACGCGGTTGACGAGGGCTTAGCGAAATGGAAGGGTGTGCCGCTCGAGAATCGAGTCGAGCTTAGGGGATCGGAGGACGATCTTCTCCAAGATCCGGCAGCGGAACTGGCTTGCGCCGAGGCAATCCGCGGAATCCGCAGGGCATTCTCAACCGCGTGGATGCGTGGTTTCGAAAAATATAGGAACTCCATGCACGAGACCGAACGGTGGAGAGAGGATGCACAGGTATTCGTCATAGGAGGAGGGAGTTTGACGAGAGCCGTACGCGCGGGGCTTCGGGAACATCCGCAGAGTCCTAGCAAACGGTTGTCCGTGAAAGAGATGGAAAGCCCACCAGACCTTGAGTTCCCTGGCACCCAGTCGGTGCCAAAGGAGGCCCTACCGTTTCTTACCGTGGCGTACGGTCTATCTAACCTTGGCCTCGCGATTCCAGAGGTTCGAACACCGGACGAAGTCGATCCGCTCCCGAGCGCGGAGAATCGCCGAATACAGATCGACCACGAAGATATCTACACGAGATAGTTATTAAGTTTCGGCTCGCGCTCCGCATTTTGCATTTTTCTCAGACCGGTAACGGTTCATGCCCATTATCAGAAGCGGCGGGGGTAATGCCCTCAGCCGAAACGTCGAGGTCCATTCAGTCGGTGCGCTCCGGCAGCTAAGACGATTGCTCTTGTGGCCCTCGCGCATTGCCCCACATCCTTCTTTAGGTCATGTTCCCAGACTCTTACAGGACGCCAGCCCAATGATCGCAGCTTGGCGTTCACCGACCTGTCACGTTCCTTGTTTCTTGTGATCTTATTCTTCCAGAAGTCTGAGTTGCTTTTCGGGAAGGTGCCGTGCGTAGGACACCCGTGCCAGAAGCAACCGTCAACAAAGACGGCCACTCTTGCCTTCGGAAATAGGATATCGGGACTGCCGGGAAGCGAATGGACGGTACTCAGGCGGAATCGCAGGCCTAGGCGGAACAGCGCTTTGCGGAGCGCTATTTCCGGTGCCGTGTTGGTTCGTCGGACGCGCGACATCAGCCGGCTGCGCGACGGCGAGGTGGCGATCGACTGTCTATTCGAACCGCGGGCGCGGGTCAAAGTTTTGCCAGCAGCTGGTCCAGCTTGTCCTTGAGCGCGGAGCGCTCAAGGTACTCGGAATACGCAGCGCGCGCGCGAGCGATCAAGGTTTCGTAGTGTATGGCCCGTGCGCCGAGCAAGGCAAGTTGCTGTTTCACGTATGCTGTTCCGAAGGATGCGTCGTCTTCTTCATGGACGCTCTGGCCCAAGACGAAAACGATAGAGATGTGGGGATTCTCAATTCCTGTCGCGCGCAAGCACTTGTCGAGCGCACCTTTGTACTTTTGCCCTTGCTCGATCAGTTCCGGAATACGCATCTTCCGGTTCGCGCGTTTCAGTTCGACGATGATGTGCTCTCCGCCGTTCGTGCGGTACCGGATATCCACGCGGCCCATGCTTTCCTCTTCGGAGAGATCTTGCGCGAAGTCTCTGTATTCAGTCTTCAGTTTTTCCTCGATGCGGTCGCTGCCGGCGGCACGCTCCCAGCCGGGGTCCAATAGCCACAGGTTTTCGAAGAGGTGGCCCTGCAGCACCTTTTCCTTGGCATTGATGTCCACCAAGCCTTCGAATTGGTTGATAACGTCAAGCCGCGATCGGACGATGTCTCTATACAGAGAGCCTTCGAGCGTGGCGAGATCGGAGAGAAGCGGCAGGAGGTGCTCCGCGGTCAGTGCCGTGGTCTCCGATAGGCGATGCGATTCTTCGCGCAGTCTCAGCCGTTCGAACGCTAGCATTCCGGCACGGTATAGCTCTTTCCGGTCTTTCTCCTCCTCGATTTCGATTCCTTGGATCAATCCGAGGAGCCGTTCGGCCGGCCTACGCTGTCCCGGAGATAGGTTGTTCAGCCACTCTCCAAGCGCTGGATTCTCGGAGACGGCTTCTTTGCCTCGCAGCTCGTTCCTGAGCTGCGACCAATCGTCGGATATGGACACCAATGTGTTGCGTAGGAAGTTGACGAGGGCGACGTATCTGTCGTCGTCCTCGATCATTCTCTGGCGATCACTGGTGGCGATGTCGTCTTCGCCTTTGGCGTCGAGGAAGTCCGCCTCTACTTGCCCTGTTATGTAGTGGCCGAGGATGCGGTTGTAGCTGAGTTTGTCGAGGATGTTCTCTTGTATCAGGCGCCCGCGGGCGAGCACCATTATGCCGTTCATCGTGCCAGCCTCGTCGTGCTTGAGCTTCTTGGGCTGCGAGGACGCGCCCAGCCATCCGCGGACGATCCAGTGGGGTTTCACCTCCGTTACAACGCCGGATAGGAGGAAGCGCTTTTTGAGAGCGGGGCAATTCTTGGCGGGGATCATCTCCTTATCACCGAACTCCCACAGGAATTCGACGATCTTGAAGTCCTCTCGGTCCTGAGGCCCTATGTTCTCGCCGTTCAGGATCACGTCAAACTTGTCCCCTGTCGGCGAGACATGTCCGATGATGGAAAAGCGCCGTGCGATCCGTTTCCTCAGGGCGGACACGGTGGGTGTGGTGCGCCTCTTCTTTAGCTCAGTGAGGACGATCTTGGTGCCCTTCTTGCGATCTTCAAACGTGATAGGTTCTGGCCTGTATTCCTTCTCCTTTTCGATGGCGGTCCGGATGTCGGCGGTTCGCATACGAAACGCGTGTTTTTCGCCGTCGGCAGTGGTGTGGACTTCGATCACGTCGGCAATCGAAAAGAGCGCCAGTTTGCCGATGCCCTTCCGACCCATGAAGCGACGGCCCTTCTTAGACGTTTCGCCTTCGCTCGTGCGCTTGTCGTAGCCAACCCACAGAAAGCGCTTGTTGATATCGTTCAGCTTCATCCCGACGCCGTCGTCTTCGATTACGACTCGGTTCGGGTCAATCGATATCTTCACGGATTCCGCGTCCGCGTCCCATGAGTTCGCGACCGCCTCCGAGAGCACTGCCGCTGCGTTGCTGTACAGCTTGATCCCAAGGTGATCGAGCACCCTGAGGTCCAGCTTCATTTCGTAAGGAGACTTCATCCTTTTTCTCTTGGTTTTGGCGTCGCGGCGTTGCCCTTTACCAGGATCTTGCCTACGCAGTACGCAAGGCGGGGAGGAACGGCGTTCCCGATGAGGCGGCCTATGGGCGTGAATTCCGTGTCTTTCTTGCGCGCCACGAACCTATACTTCCGTGGGAACGTCTGAAGTATGGCGGCTTCGCGCAGGGTGATGGAACGGTCCTGCTCGGGATGACCGAATCTTCCCGTGCCGAAGTTGTAGGCCTGGGTGGTTATGGTTGGCGAGGGTTCATCCCACGACATCCGTGCGTATACGCTCTTGTAGGAACGCCCGGTTTTCCTGCGATGGCAAGGTGCGCGGAGTTCTTTCGGCCAGTCTTCCCATGTGCCGCCGGGTTTCGAGGCTCTCATACGGCTCAGGTTAGTAGCGTCGAGCGCGCGTGCGCGGTGGAGAGCGTCCTTGGAGTCACACTTTCCTGCTTGGACGGCAGGAAGGTGTCCGATTGCGTCACGGACGACCCTGAACTCGGATTTCTGGTACGGCCCGGCCTTTGGGATGGCAATTTTCCCTGACTTGGAAGCGGTGAGTACAAGGCGGCGCCTGTGTTGGGGAATGCCGAAGGTCGGGCAGTACACGGAACGCCAGTCGACCGCATATTTCGCGTCGGTGAGAGTCTTCAGAAATTGCGCGAAGATAGGACGGGTGGCGAGGCCCGGCACGTTCTCCATGGTGACCAGGTCAGGGCGCATTTCGTTGACCAGTCTGGCAAACTCGGCCAGCAGGCCCCACTTCTCATCAACCGAGGTGTCCTCGCCGCGCCTGTACGGTGAAAACGGCTGGCACGGTGCACAGCCAGCGAGCAGCCTCAGTCCCTTTTTTGGGTAGAGCTTACTCAGCTCTCTGCCGTGGATCGCAGTGATGTCGGCCTGGAGGAACGTGCTCTTGACGTTGTATTCGAACGGATACTTGCAGGCCGGGTCGAGATCAAGGCCGGCAACGATGTTTATGCCCGCTTTCTGGAGACCGTAGCTCAGGCCTCCCGCCCCGCAGAACAGATCAATGCCATATATTTTGTCCATAACGTATTCTAGAGATACTCACCCTGCCCGTCGATGGGGTCGAGCCAAGTCTCTGATTGTTATGGGAGCAGTCAGGCGACGACTACAAGGGCGCGCTCCTCGCCAAGGCGATCGGCACCTTCAAGCTGCTCCTCGACAAAGAGAAAAGAACGGATAACAAGCCGCTCAATGGTCCATGTCGAGGCGGGGGTTTGAACCGGACGTTGCAGGTGACCAACAGTCCGGGTCTTCATTGGAATTCGGATCTGTATTTGCCCGCCTGTCGATACAAGACTAAGCTCAACCCAAACAGAATAAAAGCTTCAAAACCAAGTAGGGTGTGGCGCGACGAGCCAATATGAAAGATGGCGAATTTACGTTTCTGATTTCCCTGAGCGTCTTGAATCACTTGGGGAGACATTTATATCGCAGTTTTGCGACCGTTCTCGGAGAAGCAATTTCAAATTCCTGGGATGCTGATGCCAGGAACGTATGGATTGAAATCAATCGTCAGAAAAATAGTTTCTTAATAAAGGACGATGGAACCGGGATGGATGCAGATGATTTTCAAAACAAGTTTCTGAAAATTGGATATTCCAAAAGAAAGGAAGGAACAAAATCGCCTCAAAGACGGAGGCCATTCATCGGCAGAAAAGGAATCGGGAAATTGGCCTTGTTGTCGTGTGCAGATAAGATTGCGGTGATCTCAAAAGTAAAAGGTGGAAACTACGTAGGCGGCATTATTGACAATTCCAATTTGGACAAAGCCATAACTGACGATTTAACCCCGCAAGAATACCCACTCGAAAAATGGAAACAGTCCACCTTCAGAAAACATATTCAGGGGCACAAACATGGCACGATCGTCTATTTCGAAAACACGAAAGAGGGCATACGAAGCAGTTTTGATTTTTTGAAAAAGATTATCGCCCTATATTTTCGCTTCTCGCTTCTGGATAAATCTTTCAACATCTTTCTCAATGGTGAAAAGATCACCCACAAACACCTTGAGGAGTTAGCTCAAAAAACAGAGTTCTTATGGAGTATAGGAAAACACGACGACCCATATATTGGTGACCTGAAGGCCTTATTCTCGAAGGAACGAGATGACCACGAGACAAAGTCGTTGACTATTGCTGGCGTCCATGGCTTTGTCGCCTCAGTCGAAAAACCCAGAGACCTGAAAATCACAACGACCGAGGAACGAGTAGGAATTGATCTGTTTGTCAATGGACGCTTGCGTGAATCGGACATTCTGAAACACATACCCACCGCGAGAGTCGCCGAGAGTTATTTGTATGGGCAGATTCATTTTAATGGACTGGATGACAAAACGGACAGATTTACCAGTAGTCGCGAAGGTGTTGTCGCCGATGATCCTAAATACAAACAGTTCCTAAAAAAATTTAGGAAGACAATTCTGGATATTGTTACTGATTGGGATAAATGGCGAATTAAGCATCGAGAAGAGGGCGATCCGGAAAATGAAAGACTCTCAAAAAAGGAAAGGGCGTCACGTGGCTTGTATGGCGCTGTTTCGAACGAGTATGGTTTGTCTAAAGGTTCAAAAAACAAAGGCAAAGTTGATGGCTGGGTTGACGAATTAAGCGGCGACGCCGCGTTTAACTTCGGGTCTTACGCAGAATGTTTTATTTCGGAAAACTTGGTAAGGAAATTTATTCGAGAGAAGAAAATTACATTGTCTCCGGAAGCCAAGTCAGTGGCTAAAGAAATGAAAGGCAGAGAAGCTGACAGTAAGAACAAGGGAAACATCAGCATAGAAATACGAAGGGTCAAAAGCGACTTAAGTTATTTGGATATGAAGAATCTCTCGAACCTAGTTGATAAAAAGGACCCCGGGAAAGAAGCCTGTCTGCCCAGAGACGCAAACGAGTACAAACCTATCAGAGACGCGGTCGCGCACACGTCTCTTTTAACGAATGTAGCCAAGAATAAATTGACAACCGTTCACGAAAATATAAAGGGACGAATTAAGACGCTACTGTCCGAGCCAAAGAAATGATCCATTCCGTAGGATGTCTGCTCTTGGCCGCTTGCCCTCATCCCCTGAACCGAAGTGCGCATAAGAATACGTGGCAGGAGCGTCATCGCACGAGTGGCACGGCTGATTCCCCGGAAGTACCCGGGTTCGTCTTGGTTGGGACCCGAGGTCTTCAAGTTGCTGGATTCCCGCTTGCGCGGGAATGACAGTAGTAATTACCGCTCGTAGAATGATGGACTATCGGAATCGGACGGGGAGAGCAGGGATGAGACAGCTCCGCGTGGTCGTGCTTGCAGCATTTGCCCTGGGGTTCGCCGCCGCTGCGCTCGCGCAGTCCTGGCCCTCGAGGCCGATCAAGATCATCGTCCCGTTCCCGCCGGGCAACACCACCGACATCATGTCGCGCCTGATCGGGCCGAAGATCACC
>WNGL01025897.1_pt1 | contig 12247 bp, 14 predicted proteins | sample 5400591 | NCBI WGS metagenome assembly WNGL01 (sample SAMN13153377, study PRJNA577476) | soil metagenome | isolation source: 80 cm soil or saprolite under Garry oak tree replicate 1 | place: USA:California | collected 2016-06-15
TGCGAGAGCGCTCATGAGCCTTGTCACGCATGGGGCTCGACTAGGAAACTCCTACCCGTTCTGCCTCACACGGCACCGGCCCATCCCGTCTCCGATGGCACATAAGTTGCGTTCTTTCTTGAGAGCAGTAGGCCGTGACCAAGGGCCGTGCACGATGGGGAGGAAATCGATGAGTCGAGCGTGGTTGCTGGTTTGCAACCGTGACGGTGGCGCTCGGCGCGGGCACGGCACGGCCCGCCGCGGGACAATCGGTCCAGGATCAGAAGGAGCTGCCCTGGAGAGGCGGATCGTCAGCGTGAACGAAGAGTTGATCCAGCTCTTTGATGAGACGGTGGTGCGCGTTCGCCAGGGAGTGGAGTGGCTCTCCAGGCCGACCTCCGATAACGGGACGTCATGAGATCACTCCTCAAGGTCACCTTTAATGACTGGTATGAGGACCGGGCCCAGCGCATGGGTGCCGCCCTCGCCTATTACACGATCTTCGCACTGACCCCGGGTCTCGTCATTCTCATGGCGCTGGCGGGGTTGTTGCTCGGCCCGGGGGCGGAGAGTCAGATTATCGAACAGATCCGCGAGCTGATCGGGAAGCAGGGCGCCACGGCAATCGAGGCGACGATCAGGAGCGCGCGGAAGGAAACGCTGGGTGCGACGGGTACCGCGCTCGCGCTGATCCCACTCGTGTTCGGGCTCTGGGGCGTTTTCGGCGAGCTTCAGGACGGGCTCAACACGATCTGGGGTGTGACACCGAAGCCGGGCCGGCGCCTGAGGGATATCCTGCGGGAGCGCTTCCTGTCCTTTACGATGGTAGTCGGCACCGGCTTCCTGCTCCTCGTCTCCCTCGTGCTGAGCGCTTGGTTCGCCGCGGTGAGCAGCTATGTGAGCACGCTTCTGCCTGCTCCGGCCGAAGTGCTCGAAGCCGTGAACTTCGTGATCTCCTTCGCCGCAATCACCGGTTCGTTCGCCCTGATCTTCAAGCTCCTACCCGACGTAAAGATGGCCTGGAGCGATGTCTGGCTGGGCGCCGCAGCTACCTCGTTCTTCTTCACCATCGGCAAGCTCCTCATCGGCCTCTACCTCGGGAAGAGCGCGGTAGCCTCGGCGTATGGCGCGGCCGGCTCGCTGGTCGTCATCGTGGTTTGGGTTTACTACTCGGCCCAAATCCTGCTGTTCGGCGCGGAGTTCACCAAGGTGTGGACAAGGCGGCACGGCTCGGGGTTCGTGCCCGAGAAGACGGCGATGCCGGTGACGCAAGAAGCCCGTGCCGAGCAGGGCATGGGCCCTCGGACTCCGTCAGCGTAGGTGTCGTCACGGCGTCGGCTCAGTCTAGGCCGATCCCGTCCGCGTGCCTCATCCACGCATTCCGCGGCACGCACTGCGCGACGGGGGAGCGGAAGGACGGAACATCAACCTCGAAATCCGGGGGGCGCAGGAGAAGTTAGAGAGACTCCCTGCAACGGCCACTCGGCTCGTATGCGCGAACTAAATCGCCTCGATCCACAAGGTGTACCGCGGTTGGAGCGCAGGAAGTATCGCGTTATGACGACTGGAAGAAGGTGCACTTCACCGGCCTCTTCTTCAGTGCAGGAGGCGCCTTCTTCGCGTTCGTCGTTGGCGGATGGGCGGCCGCTCGGGTCGCCGCTATTCTGCGCGCGAGCCGGCGATGCTCCACGGCGCGATCGTGTGGCTCACGGCCGTGCCTATTCTCATCGGGCTTGCCGCCTTTGGCATGAGCGGACAGACCGGAGGATGGTACGGCGGTCTCTCGGGCGTGCCGGTCTGGGTCGCGGCCGTCTCACCGGTCGATCCCGCGCTCGCGAAGGCCATTCGGAACACAGCTCTCGCCACCGCGGTCGCGCTATTGATTGGTCTCGTGGGGTTCCGTGCTCGGGGGCTGGATGGCCTCGGGCGAACCCATGACGTTGACTTATTACCGTCGTCGGGATCTGACGACCCGCCGCGTTAGCGTCTAGTCTGTACAGACTCGAAATGGTGTTGACACGTTGATCGTCCCAGAGTGGTCCATGGTCTTAGGCCTTGGCGGCGCCCCAGAACAGGGTGGCTGGGGTTTGGCCGCAAGACGGTTCACTATGTCCTGGACCAGACTCTCCACCTTGCCTATGGCGCAGCCCTGGGAGCGATCAGCGCGCCCATTCTCTCGGCGTGCAAGGAACGTCGGGGCCTGTAGGCAGTCGCGACCAGGCGTCGGAGCCCTCGTGCTAGCCGAGCCAACTGGATGAGCCCCCAAGCTCCAGGCTCAAACCTGGACCACGGCCAGGTTTTGCGCGGCCAACCAGTCGGCGACCTCGGCCCAGGCATCCGGCGCTCGACGGTCCTAGGATCTAACGGCCTGATCAGGGATCATTACATACGGAAGTCCGTCACGAACCACGGCTTCAGCGATGTGGGCGAGATCAGTCGGGGAGCTGCGGAGATCGTTCAGCAACACGTTCGGCCCCTCATCCGGAAGCGGATCCTTATCACTCGATTCTGGCCCATCTGCCCGATCACTTGTCGCTGCGAGTGGCCTTGTCCTTCGACCGGGACAGCTTCAGTAGCGGATTGTTCTTGAGCTTGCCGGTCACTTCGCCGACGTCCGTCACGACCTTCTTGGTCTGATCCTCGATGGCAGAGAATTTCTCGATCACCTTCGGCAGCTGGTCGATGGCGGAGGCGAGGCGGCTTTTTTCGGAAGCAATTTCCGGAATCGCGCCTTCGGCCGTGGCGGCGACAAGACTCTGCGCGGTCGGGCTCCCTCCATTCAAGTCAATAAAGACCACACCAGTGATGCCCTTCAACTGGAGGCTGGCCTTGGTGTCGGTCTTGACGGGGGCGTCCTTGCGCAGCCTGACATCTACCTGCACCCGACGCGGGTCTTCCGGATCGATGGCCATCGCCTTGACCGTTCCGACATCGACACCGCGGAACTTGACCGGATCGCCGAGGGCGAGTCCGCTAATGGACTCGGTGAAATGGATGCGGTAGATCACGTCGTCGCGGTGGCCGGGGTTCGCCAACCAGACGAGGAACAACGCGGCGGCCACCGAAAGACCGATGATGAAGAGGCCCTCTAGGAAATAGTGCCTATCCGTTTCCATGGTTATGTGCCCTCGCGGTGCGCGCGCCTCGCGCCCGAGGCCCGTGCAGGAACTCGTGGATCCAGGGCTGACTGGATCGCATCAGTTTGTCCACCGTGCCAACCGTGATTTTCTTGTCGACCAGGATGGCAAGGCGACTGCAGACGGTAAGGAGCGTCGTCAGGTCGTGGGTCACGACAACGACGGTGATGCCGAGGCTCCGGTTCAATTGCGCGATGAGGGCATCGATGCCCCCGGCGGTGAGCGGATCGAGGTCGGAGGTCGGCTCGTCAAGGAAGAGAATCCGCGGGTCCAACGCGAGCGCCCGCGCAAATGCAGCACGCTTGACCATGCCTCCGGACAACTCGGCGGGAGACTTGAGGCCGGTAGCGGCCGGCAGACCGGCAAGCTCGAGTTTCATCGCCGCCAGCCGCTCCTGCTCCTCTGGCGGCAGATCGGTGTGTTCGCGCATCGGCAGCATGACGTTCTGCGCCACTGACAGCGAAGAAAAGAGCGCACCTTGCTGGAACAACACGCCGATGAGCGACGCCCTCTCAGCTGGCCCGATCGCGTCGATCGGCCTGCCAGCGACGCGAACCTCGCCGCTGTGCGGCCGGTGCAAGCCGGTGAGCGTCTTGAGCAAGACCGACTTGCCCGACCCCGACCCCCCGGCGATGCCGAGGATCTCGCCGCGCACGATATCGAGGCTGATCCTGTCGTGCACCTTCTCGGAGCCGAACCGATTCACGATGTCGCGCGCAGAGACGATCGGTGTGGCGCGCTGGCGCGTCTTCGCGTTCATAGACCCAGCCTCTCGAACAAGACGGAGAACAAGGCATCCAGCACGATCACCACGAAGATGGCCTTGACCACCGCGCGGGTGGTCTCGCGGCCGACGCTTTCCGCGGAGGCTCTCACCCTGAGGCCGTGCATGCAGCCGATCACCGCGATCAGGAAGCCAAAAATCGGCGCCTTGAGGAGGCCCACGGCGAGGTCGCTTGCATAGAGGGCGTGATGGACGCGATCCACATATTGCAACAGCGACACCCCGAGCGACACCTGGGAGATCATCGCCCCGCCGACCAATCCCATGACATCGGAGAAGAACGTAAGGAGCGGCAGCGTGATGACCAGACCGATGACGCGCGGAACCACGAGCAGCTCCATCGGGTCCATGCCCATCACGTGAAGCGCGTCGATCTCGTCACGCGCCTTCATGACGCCGATCTCGGCGGCAAACGCGGAACCCGAGCGGCCGGCGACCATGATGGCGGTGATCAATACGCCCATTTCGCGCAGCATCGACACGGCTACCAGATTGATGGTGAAATCTTCGCCGCCATAGGGGCGCAGCTGGGCAACGCCCTGATACCCGATGACAATGCTGATCATGACGGCCATCAGGCCGATGATCGGCAGCGCATTGATGCCGGTCTCGGCGATCTGTCGGGACAGCGAAGGCACCCGGAGACGAAGCGGGTGAATGAGCGCGTGTCCGACCGTGCCGGCCGCGCGACCGATGAACGTGATGACGTCCAGCGTGTCGTGCCCCCCCTCGTCCGCGCCTTTGCCCAGCCCGATGACGAAGTGGCGCCATCGGGGAACGGACTTCGGCTTCGGCATGGGTTTGAGCTCCAGGCCGCAGATGAGATCGAGCAAGGCCTGGTGCTCGGGGTGGACGCCGGTCAATGCCACTCCCTTGTCACTGAGCCCGCACAAGAACCATGCTCCCGGTGTATCGAGACCGCTGAGTTTGCTGAGATCGAGCGCGCGAGCCTTATGTTGTTTCAGCGCCCGCGCCAGGGAAGTCTTGGCTTCCTGCAGCGTGCGGATATCGAGCACCCCCTTGAGCACCAGCCGATCACCGTCATCGCTGATGCCAAGGGTTGGCGCGGTAGGCCCTAAGGCTGTTCGTGGCATGGCTCGGCCCTGCTCCGTCATACAGAAGTCGCCCGGAAAACGCTGCCCGGCTGTCGCATAGACTCCTCCGCCTAGAACAGCGCAAGGCATGTGCCACGCACAGGCATACGAGCAAAATCCGCAGGTTTCGCGATGACCGATAGGCTGGGAACGGAGCTCATGGGAAGAGAACCCCCACTCCGGTAGGAACTACCCGGGTCTTGCGTTCCTGACCGTAACGAGACCGGTCTGTCGACGAGCTGTCACAGATTGCGGTCGCCGAGGTGATCTCCAGGAGACGGCCTTTCTTCCTGAGACGGCGGCCCGCCGGCCAGTCGCCCATGTGGAGTGCTCTCCGTTTGGACTGCTGACTGTGGGGACGTAAGATGCGCCAGTCCAGGAGGCCCCATGCGCGAGCATGGGCGGAAGACAGACGGCCGGCGGGTATTCAGCACGGACTTCAAGCGGCAGCGGTTCTGCGGGTCGTGACGGGCGAGAAGACAGTGGCCGAGCTGAGTCGTGACCTCGACATCGCGCCGAGGTGTGATCCGCAACTGAAGCGGTACGCGGAGGCGGAATCCGGGTGGTGATCGGCCACGCGATGACGGCCATCTGCGGTGTCCTCGGCATCGCGCGGCACACCGCATATTACGCGGCTCGGGCGCGGCCGGACGGGCGCGATCACCGGGCCGCGGACCCGGCGGTTCTGCGGCAGAGCCGGGCGGTGACGAGCAGCCGGGCGACCTGCGGCTATCGCCGTGTCTGGGCGATAGTGAACCGGACCTTCCGGACGGGCTACAACCGCAAACGCATACGGCGGGTGATGCAGCGGCACGGCTTGATGCTCGCGCCGCGGGTGCACCGCCGGCACGGGCGGCCGCACCTTGGCCAGATCCAGCAGCCCGCCTCGAACCAGCACTGGTGTTCGGACGTATTCCTTATCACGTGCTGGAGCGGAGAGGTCATCTCGGTGGCGACGACGTAGGAGGTCGTCGGGCCGCCGTGTCGGGTTCTCAGAGCCTACAGGTCATGGGCAAGCCGCTTGATCTCCCGGCGGAGGGGCTCCCACTGGAGCAGGAGTGCGCGAACCACCTCCGGCGCGCACCCGGAACGCAGGCGCTTGATCTCGTGACCGAGAATGTTCCTGTAGCGAGTGGTCTTGCTCAGCACCGCATAGAGTCGCTTGTCCAGCTCCTCGAGGGTCGTGAGGAAGTCCGTGTCGAGCTCGTCGATGGCGCGGCGACGCAGCGTGGTTCCGGATGAGATGCGCTTCATAGATCGTGTCTCCTCTTTCGGATCTTCCGTAACTTCTTGCTCTATACCCGCTGGAAGCATCATCCATGCCGGAACTACGAACGCTGAAACGATCGGTGATTGGGGGCCCCCACCTTCCCGAAGGCTTGCGGATTGTAAAGTTTGCGTACACCTCGGGGGCTTGATCGACCGATTCATGCGCCTTCTGAGCCACGCGCACACCGGGCTTTACATATGACCGAGGGTTTCCTCTCCGACCAGCTCCTGGTTGTCGTCCTCCTCGTCTCAGTCGGGGATGCCGGCGGTGACGGTGATCTCCACGAGGAGATCGGGGGAGTTCAGCATCACCTCCACGGTCGTCCGGGCCGGCTTGTTGTCGGGGAAGTAGCGCCCGTACTCCTCATTGTAGGCGGCGAGGTCCTCGCGCCTGGTGAGGTGCGTGGTCACCATCAGCACATTGTCGAGCGAGGTACCGGCCGCGGCGAGAATCACCTTGATCCGCTCGAGAGTGTTGCGCGTCTGCTCGCGGATATCCTTGCCGAGCTCGCCCGTGACGGGATGCCGCCCGGTCTGGCCGGCCACGAAGACGAGATTGCCGAAGCGAGTGGCCAGGGACAGGTTGGGATTCGATGCGGCCATCTTCTCGACGCGAATGGTTTCCTTCTTCGGCATGGCCTTCCTCCTCGGAGCGATCCTGCCACAGGGCGCCCGAGCGGTCAAAAGGACGCCCAGGAGAGGGCCGGCGATACACTGGGGGCGTGGCGGACCGGCGTATCCTCTCCATCGACGTGTTCCGCGGACTCACCGTGGCGGGCATGGTGCTCGTCAACAATCCCGGAACATGGGGCGCCGTGTACGCGCCGCTTCGTCACGCCGATTGGCACGGCTGGACCCCGACCGATCTGATCTTCCCCTTCTTCCTCTTCATCCTCGGCGTCGCCATACCGCTCGCCCTCGGGCGTCGCCTCCGCGACGAGGGGCGGGCGGGCATCGTCCTGCGCATCCTGCGACGCGCGGCGATCATCTTCGCCCTCGGGCTCGTCCTGCACGCCGTGTCCAACTTCGACGCGGCCACCATCCGCCTGCCCGGCGTCCTGCAACGCATTGCCGCGTGTTATCTGGTGGCCGCCCTGCTCTTCGTGTTCACCACGTGGCGCACGCAGGCCGCGGGGGCCGGGGTGGCGCTCCTCGGCTATTGGGCGCTCCTCACCCTCGTCCCCGTACCCGGCTTCGGCGCGGGCGATCTGGGCAAGGAGGGCAATCTCGCGGCGTGGCTCGACCGCGCCTTGCTCGGCCCGCACATCTGGCGCCTCGGGCCCGTCTACGATCCCGAGGGCATCCTGAGCACGCTGCCCGCCATCGCCACCACGCTCTTCGGTGTTCTCACCGGCCACGTCGTGAAGGCGGCGCCGTCGACGGGGGCGGCGGTGAAGGGACTGGCGTGGAGCGGCGCGGCCGGTTTGGCCATCGGGCTCGCGTGGGCGCAGGTCTTTCCCATCAACAAGGCCCTCTGGACCAGCTCCTACGCGGTGTTCACGGCGGGGGCGGCGCTGCTCGTGCTGGCCGCCTGCGCCTGGATCATCGAGGTCAAGGGATGGACGTGGTGGACACGTCCGTTCGTGGTCTTCGGCGTGAACGCCCTCGCCGTCTTCTTCCTCTCCACGCTCCTCGCCATCGTCCTGACCCGGGTCCACGTGATGGACGGCGCCGGTCACTCGCGCGTGCTCCAGGCTGTGCTGTACGAGCGCTTTTTCTCGCCCTGGCTCTGGCCCGCCGCGGCATCGCTCGCGTGGGCGCTGGGGAACGTGCTGCTGTGGCTTCTCGTGATGTGGGCTCTCTACCGGAAGGGAATCCGGGTCTCCGTCTGAGGGGACGGCGTGAGCCGGCGCTCACGCCGTCCCCTCCCGCGTCCCTCAGACTTTCAGCTGATCGCGGATGGGCAGATTCCGGATACGCTTGCCTGTCGCGGCGAAAATGGCATTGCAGAGCGCGGGGGGCACCGGTGGCACTCCGGGCTCTCCCACGCCGCCCATCGGCTTGCTGTAGTCGCCGGGGAGCACATACACGCGGATATCCCGGGGCGCGCCGGCCATGCGCGTGATCTCATACTTGTGGAAATTGTCCTGCTCCGCCCGGCCCGCCTTGAAGCTCATCTCGCCGAGCGTGGCCACGGAAACGCCCATGACGCAGGCGCCCTGCATCTGGGCCCGCACGCGGTCGGGGTTGACGGTGGCCCCGCAGTCAACCGCGATATCGACGCGCGGTATGCTCACCACGCCCTGCTTGTCGACCGCCACTTCCACCACCGCCGCCACGTAGCTCACGAAGCTGTAGTGCGCGGCGATGCCCAGCCCGCGGCCCTTGGGCAGCTTGCGTCCCCAACCGGCTTCCTTCGCCGCGGTCTCGACTACCCGACGCAGTCGGCCGGTGTCCACGGGGTACCGCTCGGGGGACTCCCCGTGATTCCAGCTGTCCTTCAGGGCTTCCGGACTGACCACACGCGCGGGGCCGATCACTTCCAGGAGGAAGTCCTTCTGGTCACGCCCGGCCGCCGCCGCCAGCTCGGCCACGAACGACTGCACCGCGAAGGCGTGGGGAATGTTCGAGACGGAGCGGAACCACCCGATGCGCGTGTGCGCCTCGGCCTCGGGGTTCTCGATGCGGACATTGGGAATGGCGAACGGCACATTGATGACGCCCATGCCGAGCTCGAGGGCCGCCTCCTGCTTCGCCCCCGCCACGAAGGTCGAGAAGATGGTCGGCGCGACGGTCCGGTGCAGCCAGGCCACGGGCTTGCCCTTCGCGTCGACCCCGGCCTCGAGGTGCTCCACTGACACGGTGTGGAAATAGGTGTGCTGCAGGTCGTCTTCCCGCGTCCACGTCACCTTGACCGGCTTGCCGTCCATGGCCTTGGACAGAATGGCCGCCTCCACCGCGAAATCGGGCTTGGACTTCCGGCCGAATCCTCCGCCGAGAAGCGTCACGTTCACCGTGACGTCGTCCGCCGACATGCCCAGCCGCTTGGCCACCCGGTCCCGCGTGGCCTGGGGCGACTGCACGCATGCCCACACCTCGCACTTGCCTCCGGTGATGCGCACGGTGGCCGCGGGCGGCTCCATGGGCGCGTGCGCGAGATGCGGAATGTAGTACTCGGCGGTGATGCGCTTCGCGGCGGCCGCGGCGGCCGCGTCGAAGTCGCCGTCGTTGCGCACCACCTTGCCGGGCTTGCGCGCAGCCTCCTCGAGCGTCTTCTTGAAGCTCACGGAGTCGTACGTGGCATTCGGACCGTCGTCCCACGTGAGCTTGAGAGCCTTGCGCCCCTGGATGGCCGCCCACGTATTGTTCGCGATAACCGCCACGCCGCCCAGCGGGTTGAACTCGGGGGGGCCCGCGGTGGGCTCGATCTCCACCACCTTGATCACGCCCGGCACCTTGAGCGTCTCCGCCGAGTCCACGCTCTTGAGCTTGCCCCCGTAGACGGGCGGATGGGCCACCACGGCGTAGAGCTGGCCGTCCAGACGCGTATCCATGCCGTACTGGGCCTTGCCCGTCACGATATCGCGCCCGTCCACGAGCTTGAGCTGTCCCTTGCCGATGTAGCGGAACTGCGACGGATCCTTGAGGCGCACCTGATCCCGCGAAGGCACGGGCTGGCTCGCCGCGGCCTTGGCCAGCGATCCGTAGCCGGCGCGCCGGCCGCTCTTCTTGTGTACCACCTCGTGGTTCTTCGCTTCCACTTCGCTGACGGGCACACCCCATTGCGCGGCGGCCGCCGCCTCGAGCATGGAGCGGGCCGCCGCCCCGCAGCGGCGCATCGGCTCGAAGAAATGCCGCGTGCTGCGCGAGCCGTCCGTGTCCTGGTTCCCGTAGCGCTTCTCGTCGCCCGTCGCCTGCACCACCCGCACGCGCTTCCAGTCGGCCTCGAGCTCGTCGGCCACGATCATGGGCATGCCCGTGCGCACGCCCTGCCCCATCTCGGAGCGGTGGCAGACGATGGAGACGATGCCGTCCGTACCGATAGCCACGAAGGCGAGCGGATCGTCCACCCAGCCATTGGGCATGCCGTCGGCGCCGTACTTCGGCGGATCGGCGGCCCGGGCCAACGAGGGGAAGCCGGCGGCGAGGACGAGACCGCCGAGGGCGGTCACGCCCTGGAGGAAGCGCCGGCGGCTGACATTCGCGAGCACCACGGGTCTGTCCTGCGACACGTCACCTGCCAAGCCGGGGATGGGAAGCCGGGGGGCGCTCATTTCGCACCTCCCTGCGCCGCCGCCGCCACTTGCTTGATGGCGGAGCGTATGCGCACGTAGGTGCCGCATCGGCAGATATTGCCCGACATGGCCTCGTCGATCTGGGTGTCGGACGGCTTCTTATTGCGCTTGAGAAGTGCCGTCGCGGACATGATCTGACCCGCCTGGCAGTAGCCACACTGGGGAACACCCATGTCCACCCATGCCGCCTGCAGGGCCCGCCCGACCTTGTCCCCCTCGATGGCCTCGATGGTCACGATCTTGGTGTTGGCCACCGCGGAGATGGGCGTGGAGCACGAGCGCACCGGCTGCCCGTTCACGTGCACGGTACAGGCTCCGCACAGGGCCATGCCGCAGCCGAACTTGGTGCCCGTCATTCCGAGCTGATCGCGCAGCGTCCACAAGAGCGGGGTGTCGTCGGGGAGGTCCACGTCGTAGCGCTTGCCGTTGATGTCGAGCGAGGTCATCGCCGTCCTCCTCTCATCATGGGGAGCCCATCGCCGTTTCGCGCGCGCTGGGGGACCGCCTCACCCTTGGGGCGGCACGCGCTACGGGGGAGATACTACACCCACAGGCGCGCTTTCGATTCGACCCCGATCTATCCAGGGCGCACTATCAGCTCGTCCACCACCGACCACCGGGTGCGCCCGAGGTCCATGCAGGCCGCATTGTCCGCGGTAGCGCGCCGGCCCTCCGCTGATTGCCAAGCCGCTTCCATGGAGGAGACGTCGTCGAACCAGAATTCGATGACGGCGTCCCACGGCGGCTGCCGGCGCTCGTCCGGCACCACGAAGTTTTGCACGTAGCGTCGCAACCCCGGAATGGCGAGGGCGAGGGGCCCGTGGACGTCCTGAAAATAACCGCGAAACTGCTCGGGGGACCAATCCGGCCGCCGGTAGGCCACCACGATGAACTTGAGCACGGAAGCCCCGGCCCGCCCGGGTCAGGGCAGCGGGATCCGCGACGGCATCCCCGTCTGCACGGTGAGGCCGCCATCCGCGACCACGGCCGCTCCCGTGACATACGAGGCGAGGTCGGAGGCCAGGAACATCACGACATTGGCCATCTCCTCGGGCCGGCCGAGTCGCCGCATGGGAATCTGCGCGATGGTGCCCTCGGCGAAACCCGGCATCGAGAGCGACGGCCTGAGGAGCGGAGTGTCGATGGCGCCCGGGCAGACGCAGTTCACGCGAATGCCGCGCCCCGCGTACTCGATGGCCGTCACCCGGGTCAGGTTGATCACGCCGGCTTTCGCCGCATTGTAGGCGCCGATGGCGAAGTCGGCGGAGAGACCGGAGATGGAGGCGGTATTCACGATGGCCCCGCCTCCCCGCTTGAGCAACTCGGGGAGAGCGCGCTTGGTGGCGCGGAACACGCTGGTGAGCCCGATGTTGATGACGTGCGCCCACACGGTGTCGTCGAGCTCGCCGGTGAAGGCGAGCCGGCTCTGTCCCGGGGGCAGCGGCGGCTGCCCGAAGGCGTTGTTGTGCAGGATGTCGAGGCCGCCGAACGCCGCCACCGTGGCCCCGATCATGGCCTCGATGCCCGCGGGGGTCCCCGCATCGGCCACGATGGCGACGGCCTTGCCCCCCGCCCCCGTGATCTCCGCCGTCACCGCCTCGGCCTTCGCCCGATCGATGTCGGACACCGCGACCTGCGCACCACGCGCCGCGAGCCCCATGGCCGTGGCGCGTCCGATGCCCGATCCCGCGCCTGATACCAGCGCTACCTTGCCGTCAAACCGCATGTCATCTCCTCGCGGAATCAGGC
>WNGL01027587.1_pt1 | contig 12247 bp, 13 predicted proteins | sample 5400591 | NCBI WGS metagenome assembly WNGL01 (sample SAMN13153377, study PRJNA577476) | soil metagenome | isolation source: 80 cm soil or saprolite under Garry oak tree replicate 1 | place: USA:California | collected 2016-06-15
CCCCTGGGGAACTCGATTCTGGTCGATGACGAGGTGACCGCCCGCAGCGGTACGGTTTGACGGGGTAGAAGGTATCTGAACAGGAGAAAACCCTGGTGCATCGTTCAACCCTCCTCTACATTGGTATGCTTGTGCTCTTAGGGGGCGGTCTTGAAGGGATTCGCCGCGTTGGCAACACCCTGACCCCTCCCCGCCATATTGCCGGCGCATGGCGCCTCACCGTCCCTCCTGCCTCCTCTTCCTGCCCCCTGTTGGAATTCGGTGAAGCCGGAGATGACAGCCTGCAGGTGGAGCAATCTGGCCGCTACCTTACGCTGACCTTTCCCGATGTGCACCATACGCGACTACGCGCCCGCTTTGACGGCAGAGAATTATACGGGAGCGGTTCGAGTGCTAACCCTTGTGCTGCGGGTCAGTGGGTGCACGTCACTGGACGCCTGAACTATGACCACTTGGAGCTAACCCTGACCCGTCCCCAGGAAACGCCCGTGCCTACTCTTGTTCTCAGTGGGACACAGGCAACTGGCTCGGCTCCACGCTCACCTGCCTCCCCCTAAGATGTAACAAGGAGTTCTCATGCCCCTGCAGAACGCGCTTTTGCTCCCCACGGTGGAGATTGCGGTCATTATCGCCGCCTCACGGCTTTTGGGGGTAGGGTTTCGCCGTCTCCAGCAGCCCCAGGTTATCGGCGAGATCCTCGCGGGGATTCTTCTGGGGCCCTCTTTCCTGGGATGGGTAGCGCCTGAGATGGCAGCGACGCTTTTTCCGCCGCAGGCCCTCCCCTCGCTCAAGATGCTCAGCGAGTACGGCGTGCTCTTTTTCATGTTCCTGGTGGGCTTGGAATTGGACCCAACCCTCCTGCGTGGGCGTGGGCATGCGGCAGTGGTCATCTCGCATGTCAGTATCATTGCGCCCTTCTTCTTAGGCGCGCTCCTGGCCCTGTTCCTCTATACCAGACTCTCTTCAGACGCTGTGCCGTTTACTAATTTTGCCTTATTTCTGGGGGCCGCCATGTCCATTACGGCGTTCCCCGTACTCGCGCGTATCCTGATTGAGCGCGACCTGCTGAAGACCAAGGTCGGCGCGGTGACCCTCACCTGTGCGGCGGTCGATGACGTAACGGCCTGGTGTCTGTTGGCCTTCGTCGTGGCGACGGTCCGGGCCGCGGGACTGCACCAAGCCCTCATAACGGTGGGGTTGGCGCTGCTCTATATCAGCGCCATGTTTTTTCTGGTTCGTCCACTCCTCAGTCGCTTTGGCTCCCTGTATGAACACTCAGGGCGCCTCTCTCAGAACCTGGTAGCAGTGGTGTTTGTCCTGGTGCTGAGCAGCGCAGTAGTGACCGAACTCATCGGCATTCATGCCATCTTTGGGGCCTTTATGCTGGGCGCGATGCTGCCCAAGCGGGGCGGCTTTGTGCGGGAACTGACAGAGAAGGTCGAAGACTTTGCTGTGGTCTTTCTCTTGCCCATCTACTTTGCCTACACAGGGTTGCGCACCCAGATGGGACTCCTCGATAGCGCCGACCTCTGGTTGTTCTGTCTCCTGATCATCGGGGTCGCCACGCTAGGGAAGTTTGGTGGGAGCGTTATAGCCGCCTTGACCACCGGGCTTGGCTGGCGGGAGGCCGCGGCCCTGGGAGTGTTGATGAACACCCGGGGCCTCATGGAACTCATTATCCTCAACATCGGCCTTGACCTCGGCGTCATCTCGCCTGCCCTCTTTACCATGATGGTGCTGATGGCCATTGTCACCACAGTTATGACTACCCCTGCGCTGGCAGCCCTTTATTCTCTCGAGCGGTTGCGCGCTGACCTGCTGGAGCCCACAGCTGGTGCGGCAGGCACGCCGGTCTTGGTGCCGGTTGCGTTGGCGAGCTCGGGGCCGGCTCTGCTGGATATGGCGGCCGCCTTGGCAGAAGGTGACACGCCACAGATTTATGCGCTCCACCTCGGACGGCCCCTCGAACGTGGGACGCTCGGCGCGCGGCTGCTCCAAGCGACCCCCTCAGAGCGCGAGGCACTGGGGCCCCTGCTCGCTCATGCCCAAGCGCACGGGCTGGAGGTACACCCGTTGGTGCTGGTGAGCCGCACTCCCGGGGCGGATATCTGCGATGTGGCGCGGGCCAAAGGTGCGGGGCTCATTATCATGGGTTGGCATAAGCCGGTCTTTAGTCAGGCGATGCTGGGAGGCACTGTCCACCAGGTGATGCAAGGAAGCACGGCGGACGTAGCCGTCTTCATCGATAGAGGAGGTCCCTTTCCTCCCCGGCGCATCCTCTTACCGTATACCGGCACTGTGCATGACCGCGCGGCGCTCACCTTGGCCTCTCGTTTAGCTCGCCGCGGTGGCGCACAGGTAACGTTGCTGCACGTCGTCCGCCCGGGACGCGCGCAGCCGCGCCTGGAACAAGAAGTCCACAGTGTGCTCGCCCAGGAGTTTCCTGAACCCACAGGCGGTTGTACTCGGCTTGTGGTCGTGGAATCTACTCGTCCAGTGGAGACCGTGCTCCAGGAAGCTACCGGTTATGACCTCACCATGCTTGGGGTAGGGGAAGAGTGGCAACTCGAACCCCACGTCTTTGGGCTGCGGCCCGAGCGGATTGCCGTACATTGTCCCTCTTCGCTGCTCATCGTGCGGACCCGGGCGCAAGCCATGCCATACCCCACGCCGGTGAGCCAGGCCGTGCCCAGGAGCCTGCGCGCCGGCTTCCCGCATTGACCATCTGTTTCCCCCCGTGCTAATCCCTTTTGTTATGCTTGATAAGATTCTCATGGGCACCTCGCGTGTCGTCGTTCCTGCCTTGCTTCTCCTTTTCTCCTCTGCCTGTAGTGCTTCCCGCTCGGCATTGCCACCACCTATGGTGCCTCCTGCGGTCTCCACTTCCCCAGTCTTCAAGATCCCCGGTGAACCGGTGGTATTGACCCCAGCCGAGAAGGCGCTTGGCTATTTTCTCAAGGCCCAGGTGGCGATTGAGCAGGGGGACCAGGACACTGCGCTGCAGGAGCTAGAGCAAGCGGTGGTGAGCGACCCGGACTCCCCCTTCTTACGCCTGCGCCTGGCGACGCTCTACGTGCGCAAAGGCAAGGTTGCTGAAGCCCTGGAGCATTGCCAGCAAGTGGTCGCCCAAGAACCGGACAATGACGAGGCCCAACTGCTGTTGGCCGGGCTGCTGTCTTCCACCAACCGGGAAGAAGAGGCGGCCAAAGTCTACGAGGCGGTGCTGACGCGCGCCCCCAAGAGCCAGGAACCGTATCTGTACCTTGGCACTCTCTATGCCAAGCAGGGCAAATTTGAGCAGGCCATTGCCGTGCTCAACAAGCTGGTAGAGCTGCGTCCCCGCTCGATCCTGGGGTATTATTATCTCGGTCAGGTCTACGCCACAGCCAACCAGCTTGACAAGGCAGAGACCTATTACCAGCAAGCGCTCAAGTTGAACCCTCAGTCCGAACTGGTCCTGCTTGACCTCGCCTTGGTCTATGAGATGCAGAAGAAGCCTGAGCGCGCGATAGAAATCTACCAGAAAGCGTTGGCCCTCAACCCCCAAAGCGTGCAGGTGCGCAAGCGCCTGGGCGGCTTCTACCTGGGCCAGAAGAAGTTCGACGAAGCGCTCCTGCAGTTCCGCGAACTGGAAAAGATTGAGGCCGACCCGCAGGAGACCCGGCTGAAGATCAGCCTGATCTATCGCGAGAAAGGGGAACTCGCCAAGGCGATCACCGAGTTAAACCTGGTCCTGAATGCCCAGCCCGAGAACGACCGCGCCCGGTATTTTCTCGGGGCAGTCTATACGGAGGCCAAAGAGGACGATAAGGCCATTGCTGAGCTCTCGCGCCTGCAACCCGGCTCGGACTATTTCGCCGATGCCCGCCTGTACCTGAGCTACATCTACCAGCGCCAGGGCAAGCTGGACCAGGCGATTACTGAAGCCGAGCAGGCCCTGACCGTGAAAAAAGACGACCTCGATCTGCTCGGGTTCCTCGCCGCGCTCTACCGGGAGAAGGGCGACCACGCGCGGGCCATCGAGATCCTCAAACAGATGGTGACGCTCGCGCCCGAGAACGACCAGTATCACTTTACCCTTGGGGCAGTCTACGACGAAGTCAAAGACAAACCGAGCTGCATTGCGCACATGCAAAAGGCGATCGCGCTGAACCCGAAGAACGCGGCCGCGCTCAACTACCTGGGGTACACGTGGGCTGAGCAGGGCACGCGCCTGGACGAGGCCGAGAACCTGATCCGCCGGGCGTTACAGGTCGAGCCCGATGACGGCTTCTACATCGATAGCCTGGGCTGGGTCTACTATCAACGCGGCGACTATGCCAAGGCGGTAGAACATCTGGAGCGGGCGGTCGAGTTGGTCGGTGACGACCCCACCGTCATCGAACACCTCGGCGATGCGTACGAGAAGGCTGGCCGGACTATGGATGCCTCCCAGGCGTACCGCGAGGCTTTGGCGCATGCCAAGGAGGCGGACCAGATCCAGCGTCTACGCACTAAGATCGACACTCTCAGCAGCGACCGCAAGACGAGCGACAAAGAAATCTGAGACCCCTCGTGGAAGGTGGAATGCGGATTGCGGAATGATGTGAGCTGTACGCTTGTCTGTTACTGGTGCGATTGCAAGGTAGCATGAATTGCTGGTCTGCCGGACTCCGGACTCCAGACTCCGGACTTCGGACTTTTGCCTCGGCCTTCATTCTCATTTTTTCTGCCTGTCTCGGTGGCTGTGCCGTCCGCCGTCCCCCCCAGCCTGCACCGCCTCCTGTTGCCTTACCGTCTGCCCAGGAGCTTCTTACCAAGCTTGACGCCCGCCGCCAGTCTCTGACCAGCTTGCGCGGCTTGGCCCGGGTGGTGTATACAGATCCGCACGAGAGAGGCACAGCCAAGCAGGCAGTAGCCGTGATGGCGCCGGACCAGTTCCGCCTGGAACTGTTCTCGCCGATCGGCATCATGTCGCTCATCACCTGTAATGGCCGCGCCCTGGCCGCTTATTTCCCCCGGGAAAAGACCATCTACCGCGGCACGGCAACCCCGCTGAATGTGGCCCGCTTTACCCGGGTCATGCTCTCAGCCCGTGATATCGCCAGCCTGCTGCTCGGGCTGCCGCCGGTTCTCCCCCTGGAGAATGTGGCAGGCACGGTCGGTTTCGATGCGGACAGGGGGTGGGTCCGCCTTGATTTCCCCTTGCCTGGGGGCAGCACCTTTGTTTGAGATCGCGCTCTCCGATCCGCAAGGCAAACAGGAGGCCTCGGTCTACTATGAACGAGTCGAGTTGCCCCCGCACCTGCCAGACTCGCTCTTTACCCTCGCGCCGATCGCCGGGGCGCAAGAGGTCGACGTGGATGCCTTGGCCGTAGAGTAGGGGTGCTGCGTGCCCTGCCTCTGAGGTGGGACAAGCCCATTGGTCCCAACTTACTCAAACTTTATGGGTTGAGAGGGCTGTCGGCACATTGTGAACGGGGTCTTGTAATCATCGATCATTTCCCGTTCGTGCTGAGCCTATCGAAGCACGAAGCCTCTTTTTCAGCGCCCTGTTAGATCGTGAGAGTCGTGCCGTCAAACTTGGTCAACGAGAAGCCGCCAAAGTCCTCTGTGCCAGCGACGGTTCAACCACCGTCTGTAATGCTGTCCCAGGGGAACCCCAGACCGAGGTCTGTGGTGATGGTATCGACGGGGACTGTGATGGGACTGATCCGGTCTGTTTGACCTCAGTGAGGGAGTCATGAATCCAGTTGTATTGAGGAAGCGCATCGATATTGATGCGTTAATTCGAAAAGAAGCCATCAGTAAAAAGCAAAGAGATGAATCAAAGCAATTTCCATATAAGCTCGTGGTCAAGGAGATTCATTGGAAGGATAAAGACAGGGTTGATATTCGCCCTTATTATCGAGAAGATTGGTTGGATGAAACGATAGAGTTATCGGTACCGCAAAGGCAGCATGGATAGCCGATGTTTGCATGAAGAGAACAGCGTGATAATGAAACTGCCAAAAAGTGCGCTGACTATCTCTCTTATTATGCTCCATTGCTCAGCTCTCCCCTGTTGGGGATTTGCGGACAAGGGGGTGGAGGTTGAAAATTCGGAGGAAATGCATGGAAACAAGATTTTTGCTGAAAAGAGCAATTGCTAGTGGTATTTTTGTGTTCTCTTGCTTATTCTCAAGGAAAGGTTAAAATTTTTGCAAGATAATCTAGAGAATACAGAAAATGGCTATTATTACCTCTTTGAGGCTATGGATTATCTTGTTGCAATAGGAAATGATAGGGCCAGATTGTTAGATGCGCTAGACAGTCAGTATATTGATGTTAAAATGAGATCTCTGGACCTGCTTATAGAAATAATAAAACAAATCAATATACCAAATGTAGTTATTGAGAAAAAAATAAAGCCCGCTGTTGATTTTTTAATTGAAAAGCATATTAGCTCTCCTGCGGAACCAGACATTGCGCTTATCCAGAACGCTAAACGTGCACTCTGGCATATAGAGGTTAGGGAGCTCTCTGACAACAAGGAAAGGTTAAAATTTTTGCAAGATAATCTAGAGAATACAGAAAATGGCTATTATTACCTCTTTGAGGCTATGGATTATCTTGTTGCAATAGGAAATGATAGGGCCAGGGAAATTTTAGAGGAAAAATTAAAAGAGGATGCGAAACATAGTAAGTCTCAGAAGATCGCAGATAGGCTCTTGGTGAGCATAGAGAAGATAAAGGTTATCCAGAGGCTAGAAAATTTAGAAGCTGTCAGTAGAACGCAAGAATTAAAAGATTTAATCTCTAAGCGGAAAGAAGAGAAGGGTTTTTCCAGTAGCAACATATTAATCTGGCTGATAAGGCAGTTAGAAAAGATTAATGATCCAGCAGCCATTCAGGCATTAAGGGATATTTGGCAAGATGACAAATATGAGCTTGAGTACCGTAATGAGGCACAGGAAGGTTTAATCCGGCTCAAAGCAATAAAGCCAGAGGAAGAAAAAATGTTCTTTTTTGCTGACTGATTATTACATCATTTGCTTGAGTTTTAGATGAGTCGATTGTGTATGAGAATTGGCTAGAACTGCGGTATGGAGGCGAAGTTGGCCAGCGGAGACTCTGACGGGGATGGCATCCCCGACGGTGTGGAGCGTGCGAACGGGCTTGGACCCGAACAATCCGCTGAATGGGTTTGCCGACCCCGACGGCCTGACCACCGAGCAGGAACTGAGGGACTTTGGCACTAACCCCTGGGTGGCTGATACCGACGGCGATGGCATCCGGGATGGGTTGGAGATTATGACTGGCAGCGCTCCTACGGACCCAACTAGCTTCAACCTGGCCCAAGCGCTGGCCTCGCTCGCCTAGGGTGCACTACTGCCATGCCGACGCACATTATGGGCGGCCCCAGCCTTATCGTAGCCCGGCTCTCTCTTCACGACGAACTCAACCTCAAGCCCTTCTTCGACCTCATTGAAGTCCAGCCCCGTCTCCAAATCGGTGAAATGGAAGAAATAGTCCCGGCCATCGCCCGCATGGATGAAGCCGAAGCCGCGCTCCGTCACTTTCTTCTTGACAATACCGCTCAGTACTTGCCCGAGCTTGCCACTGCCATTGCCGTCGGCGGGAGTTCCCACCTCCAGGTGGGAACTCACGAACTCCTGCTGAGCATCCTGCTTCTGGCTGGCAAACTCCGCTCGACACACATCGCAAAAAAACTTCTGTCCCTTGCGCGGGTGAAAGGTGGTCCACACTCTCTTGTCACCCAGGTGCGTCGGCGATTGACATTCCAGTTGGTGGCGTTCGTATTTCAGTTCGAGCCGGTGGAGCAAATGGTCCAACCAGATGATGTCGAAGTCTTTGACTCTGGCCTCGTCGCGCGGGTCAGCAAAGTCCGGGGCGCAACTCCCTTGGATGCTGGCGATGGCCACCCGTTTGCCCAGGCGACGGACGTGCTGCAAGACGGGCTTGAAGTCCTGATCCCCGATCACGGCAATGGCCACGTCGTACACATAGGGAATCGCGGCGTAGTACAGCATAGCTGTGGCCAGCGCAATGTCCACGCATTTTTCTTTGGGCTCGAACGGGTCTTTGGGGTCCCGATCGACCCGCCGTAACCGCCGGCCCTTGAAGTTGACCGGGAAGATCTCGAGCTCGTAGTGGTATTCCTCCTTCAGCATCGAGAAGAAGTCTAACCGGCGTTGCACGGCATCGTCATCGCGCAGGTCATAGTTCGAGGCATAACTGCCAAACAGGTAGGTGCGCACCACATCGACCTCCACCCCGCCCAGTTGCTTGTTGACCTCCTCAGCCAGGACCTTGGGCAGCCAGCCAAAATCGACCTGAAAGTCCCCTTTCCCGTATAACTCGGCGAGCTTCGGGGTGTTGGAGTAGAGCCAGGTCCCATCGATAAACAACATGATCTTTATCATGAGCGCGTGTCCCTCAGTGGTTACAATCCTGGTTTTTTCGGCTCAGCAGCCGCCTCTCTCTTAAAAACGAGAGCAACCGCCCGCTGGGAGACCGCGTAGCGTTTGTCTGTCCAGTGAGGCAAGCGTTCCGACTGCTCTAGTACCCAGTCCGGATAGACGTCATCCGTATTGATATGGGTCCCTCCCTGCATAGGCAGCAGCACGATCGCATCAGCCCCCACCTCGCAGGCATTTGCCTTGATGAGCGCCTGCATCTTTTCCGCCATCTCGGCAGAACCGCCGTACGATACCACCTGAGCAAAGATCTCATAGGGCTCCGATGGGGGAGCGTTGAGCACCCGCAGTTTACAGTTCGGCGGGCGCGCGTCAGGATAGATCGGCGCGGTTCGCTCGACAAATGCCACCGGTGGGTAGAGGCGAACCAATCCACACCCGGCCACGAGATTAACGCCCAGCACAAGCAGCCAGCAGCCAGCAGCGCGCATCTTTCCTTCTCTCTCTCCGGCTCGTCGGTTCCGCAGGGGTTGAAGCCGGAGCATAAAATAGACCGCGCGCCGGTGTGGTGCAACACGACCTTAACTTGCATAAATTTTGCCCACTGTGGACGAAATCCATGCTTGTTCTGTAGGCAAGACTATTGGCACTCTCCAGCCCTCCTGCTCGGTCTTTTCCTCGGAGTGTGTGTGAAAACTAACAGGACTGTTGTGATAGTGTGCCATGATGACACCACGCCGCGTACTAGAACCTGGAGGTAGAATAGACCAAAGGTTTCAGTCTTTCCCAGAGATTGTTTATTCCTATAGTCCAAATTCTTTGCAATTCCGGGCAAAAATGCTGCTGGGACCTTTTTGTCCAGAGGGATTGACTGGGGAGATTGACACTTTCCCGCCTCTCTGACGCAGGCTTCCTAAGCCTCCGTTTTGCTTAGCGAATCGCTGTTTTCTCCGGTAGTTGTGTAGCGGGTACTGTCCGGTCCTCCATACAGCCCGGGCTACCCTAAAGCCGCGCAGTTACCGACCCCATAGAGATAATATGTAGACAGATCGGGCACTTCCTCCACAGTGCTGGATGCGGCACGGGTTTTGTGCTGGGGGAGTGTCCTGTGGAAAGTCGCAGGCAGGTTAAGAAAGTGTCTACATTGAGAGACATTACCGCACCCCGCTTTTGTCAATTTTCCATCGGACATAGTGGGATCTTTATGGCATGTTTATTGCTCATAAAATACAGTGGCGAAAAAGGAGCAACTCAGATGATTGATCACACACGAAAAGGTATGCGATGCCGGGTGATCCGGTTCATTCGCACGGTGGAAGGGGACCTACGTAGAGATGCCCAGGGTACGATCCGCTACGATATAGAGAATCTAGACCGGCGTCTGGTGTTGGTCGAGTGGGATCAAGGCTTCATCGTACCAGTTTTCCCTCATGAGATAGAGGTGTTCCCCCTGGACGACTTACGGGTGTAAAAGTTGCGTCTCAGCCCATGTGGGGCTGTATGGATCCGACCCGTGCAAGGGCTTGATCAAAGGAGCTACTACGCTTTTACAGGTGGTCAAGCCTTGAGCAGGGTACGGGCGATCACCCATCTATGCACCTCGGTTGGCCCCTCAAAGATCCGCATCGGCCGTAGCCTCCGATAGATAAACTCCAGGGGCAGCTCCTTGGACATTCCCATCCCCCCATGCATCTGCATAGCGCGGTCGGCTACCCGAGTGGCCATCTCGGTGGCAAAGACTTTCAACATGGAGGCCTCTTGGCGCACGTCCGCGCCGTGGTCGAATTTCCAGGCTCCGTGGTAGGTCATCAATCTGGCGGCGTGGATGTCAGTTGCGGAGTCAGCGATGAACCACTGGATCGCTTGGCGGTCAGCTAGGCGCTGACCGAAGGTCACCCGCTGTTTAGCGTAGTCCACCGTCATGTCCAGGCAGCGCTGGGCCAGCCCCACACACCAACTGCCGATTTCCAGCCGGCGCACGGTGAGGCGCAACTGCATCGGCGCAAATCCCTGCCCCACCTGACCCAGCACCTGGGAGTCAGACAGGGTCATGTCTTCGAACACGAGCTCCCAGGGCGCATGACCGCCGATCACTGGGATCTGGCGTTGCAGGATCAAACCGGGGGTCCCCTTATCCACCAAGAAAGCGGTAATACCACCCCGGGCGCGCTTCTCTTTGTCCGTCAGCGCCATAACGATGATAAAGTCAGCAAGGTGAGCGCGTGAGATCCAGATCTTGCGGCCATTGATCACCCACTGATCGCCTGTTTTGACGGCCGTTGTCTGCATGGCGGCTGGGTCCGAACCGGCGCCGGGTTCGGAGATGGCGATAGCCGAGCGTTTCTCGCCGCGGGCGTAGGGCAGGAGATAGCGCTCGCGCTGCACGGGGGTACAGGTCTGCAGGAGCATATGGAGATTAGGCGCGTCCGGCGGGAAGGTAAACGGGGTGATCGTCTTGTACAGCTCTTCGGTTGCCAGACATTTGGGGAGGGCACCAAGGTTCAGGCCTCCGAACTCCTCAGGCACGTCCAGCCCCCACAACCCGGCCTCTCTGGCCTTGGCGAGCAGACGTTCCTCGGCCTCGGCCGGGAGCAGTTCGTCTCCGGCCAGCCCCTGCGTGTCGCGTTGGAGCACCACCGGTTCGAGCGGTAGCAGTTCTTGCCGCACAAATCGGCGCACTGTGTCCTGCAACAGACGATGTTCCTCGAGGAGTTCGAAATCCATGGGTTCCCCCTGCCCTCGGCAAGCTCCCCCGAACTGTAGCAAGGTTCGGGAGGAGAAGGCAAACGCAGGGGCAGGCTCTACAAAAGAAAAGCCCCCAGGGAAAAGGAGGGGAAACCCTGGGGGCTGGCGGGGCAACGTCGCGTTGGGGAGTACGAGACGTTGCTTGTTATCGACACAGGTTTAATGTACAGATCCTGCTGCTTGTGGAGAAGGGGGGACTGCATGAAATAAATTCATATTCATCTTTAGCTTTTAGCTCGGCTCCTCTGACGTCTCTATCGATCCTGATCGGTAGAGCAAGCCTCTGACAAACGAAAGAGCGCCTCGGTATTCCGCCGCGTTGCCTCTGCCACCTCTGCCAGCGATAGGCCCTTCTCCTCTGCCACCGTTTGCGCCACCTGCACGATATAGGCCGGTTCGTTCCGCTTACCGCGGTACGGCAGAGGGGCGAGCAGCGGGCAGTCGGTTTCGATCAGCAGCCGATCGAGCGGCACGGTCTGGACCACTGCCCGTAGGGCACGGGCGCTCTTAAAGGTGACGATGCCGCTGAAGGAAAGAAACAGACCGAGATCAAGGAGAGCTTTCGCCTCTTCAGCACTACCAGTGAAGCAGTGCATGACGCCGTGTACCTCCCCTTCGCCCTCCACGCGCAGCGTTTGCGCCGCCTCGGCGTACGCATCGCGCACGTGCATCGACAGCGGTACCCCCAGTTCTCTGGCCAGGCGGATAAAGGTACGAAAGTGAAGGCGTTGGTCCTCGCGTGGGGAGTGGTCATAATAGAAATCGAGGCCGGTCTCTCCCAGCCCCACGACTCTAGGTTCCCGCGCCAGCTCACGCAAGCGCGCGTAGGTGTCCGGGGTGATCGTCTTAGCGTCATGCGGATGGACACCAAGCACGGCAAAGACATCCCTCTGCTGCTGGGCTAACGCGACTGCCTGCTGGTTGTGAGAAAAGTCGCCGGTCGCGCCGATGACGAGAAAGCCCGCGACTCCAGCGGCCCGCGCCCGCTCGAGCACCGCCTCTCGGTCGCGGTCGAACTGCGGATCGGTCAGGTGGCAGTGGGAATCGATAAACGTCATAAGAGGCGCGGGAACAAGACCTGAGACTTTTGCACACGGTGTCCG